>Ga0078972_1000502_pt1 | contig 162570 bp, 136 predicted proteins | sample YelNatPaOPGAMG01_FD_67568 | JGI IMG/M metagenome (GOLD analysis project Ga0078972, IMG submission 67568) | Hot spring thermophilic microbial communities from Obsidian Pool, Yellowstone National Park, USA - OP-RAMG-01 (SPADES assembly) (version 2) | ecosystem: Environmental > Aquatic > Thermal...
GCGACTTTGAGGTGATTCTCACCTCCGGCGGGGATATGATCTTCCAGTACAACGACGGTGGGGCGGAGAACTGCAGCAACTCGGTGGAGGGGATCCAGGGGGCGAACGTCCCGGGCGACTACGGCCTGCAGTACGCCTGCCGCCAGGCCAACTCCTGCCCGGACGGCACCGCCTTCAAGATCGGGCTCCCCACCGGGGTCATCGTCACCCCTGATACCCATAGCGCCGCCGCCTGCCCTGGGGACGCGGTGCCGCATCCCTTTACCGTCCTGAACTTCACGGGCTCCGATGAGACGTTCAGCGTGACCTATAGCGGTAATGTCTGGCCCGTGGTCGGCCCCAGCATGGTCGGGCCGATCCCCCAGGGTGGGTCGGCTCCGCTCGTCCTCACGGTGACCATCCCCCTTGGGTACTCCCCGGGCGACTGCGACACGGTCGACATCCTGGTCGAAGGGGCGACAACCGGCTACACGGACACCGCGAGTGCTGAAACCTGTGTCCGCGTGGGTGGCCTCTGGGAACCCCGGGCACCGGCTCCTTTCGTCAGCATGGACGATGTGGTGGTCCACTGGCAGGGCAAGACCTACCTGGTTGGTGGGTACGGCGCCAATGGCATGGTCGGCATCTACGACCCCGAGACGGACAGCTGGACCACGGGGGCCAGTGAACCGAGCCCGGTCATCCAATACCCGGTGGATGGCTGCCTGGGGTTGAACGCTTCCGGCGAGCCGGTGGTGGTCCTCTTCCCGGACACCGCAAGCGGGGTGACAACGCTGCACCGCTACAACATCGCCACCAACTCCTGGGACACGCCTCCGGTCCCCTCGGGCTTTCCCGCCAACGGCCTGTGGGCACACGATGTCCTGTCGATGCTCGAAGTCGATGGCACGACGAACGTCTGTTACATCTCCGGCGGGGCGACCACTCCTGGCGGCGGGAACGTGTCCACACTTTACCGCTACGACCCGGCGACGAACACCGTGCAGAACCTGGGCAACTTTACCCACCACCCGGCTGGCTTTGACTTCCACGCCTCCTGGTACGTGCCCTGGATCGGGACCCAGGGGGCTGTATGCGTGGGAAGCGGTGTGGACGCGTCGAGCGTGGTCTTCCCGGACACCCAGTGCTACGACATCGGCGCCGGCGTCTTCAACCCGCCCAACGCGGACCTTGGGCCGATGCTCGAGGGCGTGTGGGGGACGGCCGACTCCTTTGTGGTGGACGCCGGCGATTACCAGCTCTGGGTGGCGAATGGTGCAAACGCTGCCTTCCAGCTGTGGCAGCACTCGATGTACTTCAGCCAGAGCGACATGTCCTGGCACTACGGGGCGGACCCGCTCTACGCGGTCTACCGCGTCGAAGGCGATAGCCAGCTCGGGATGTTCCATGTGGTGGGCGGCTCCTCGGGTGGCTTTACGCCGACGGTGTTCCACGAGCGTTTGACCGGAAGCTGTCCGGTCGGTCCCACCTTCGGGGCAAGCAAGACGGCCCCCGTGGAGGCGATTAACGGCGAGCGCATCTCGTATACGATCGTCATCACCGCGGCGGACCTGAACCCAGAGCTCCTGATGACCGATCCGGTGCCTGCGGGGGCAGAGTTCGCCGGGAACCTCCAGGCGACCCAGGGGGTGGCCTGGTATGATCCGGCAGAGAACACCGTCTACTGGGCACCCGGCGATCGCTCGGTCCATCTCGTGGGGATCGGACAGCCCACGACGATCACCGTGACTTTCGACGTGACCGTAACGGCTTCTTGCCCGGAGACCATCCTGAATGAAGGAACGCTTTGCCTCGGGGCGACCTGTGTGCCGTTCTCGGCCGAAACGGCCGTGACCGGTCCGTTGCCCCAGGCAGCGTTCTACTATTCCGCTGAGCGCTGCACGGTTTCTTTCTTCAACGACAGCCTGTATGCGACGGAGTACCTGTGGGCTTTTGGCGATGGCGAGATGAGCACGGAGGAAAACCCCGTGCACGTCTATGCAGCGTCCGGGGTGTATACGGTAACCCTCACCGCCACGAATAGCTGTGGATCGTCGGTCGCCCAACGGGCGATCGAGCTGAACTGCGGGTACTTCATCTACCTGCCGATCGTGTTCAAGGGTTACCAGCCCTAAGGCAGGGACTTGCCCCTCCCCTCAGGGGGAAACCTCTCCAGGCAACCGGCCTGCCGCTGCGAGACGGCAGGCCGGTTCTCCTTCGCTTGCATCCTTCCGGGAAATGGCTATAATACTTCCAAGCGGCTTACACGAACCCCGGGAGACATCCATATGCTAAAAGATCACTCGTGTGGGGAGCTCCGGCTTGACCATGTCGGCCAGACGGTGACACTGGCCGGCTGGGTGCATCGCCAGCGGGACCACGGTACCCTGATTTTCCTCGATCTGCGCGACCGAAGCGGAAGGGTCCAGGTAGTCTTCGATGCCACCCAGGCGCCGGAGGCGTTTCGGGTGGCCCGCGAGGCACGTGCGGAATATGTGCTCCAGGTGCGGGGCACGGTGCACGCGCGGCCGGCCGAAATGGTCAACCCAGAACTGCCCACCGGTGAGATCGAGGTGGCCGCGTGTCAGGCCAGCATCCTGAACCCCTCGCGAACTCCGCCCATCTACGTACACAAGGACCCCGAAGAGGACATCCATATCCGGCTTCGTTACCGCTATCTGGACCTGCGCCGCGAGCGGCTCCAGCGTAACCTGATGCTGCGCCATCGCGTGGTCAAGTTCATCCGCGATTTCCTGGACGCTCGGGGCTTTATCGAGATCGAAACGCCTATCCTCACCCGGAGCACCCCTGAGGGCGCTCGGGACTACCTGGTGCCCAGCAGGGTGCACCCCGGATCGTTCTATGCCCTTCCACAATCGCCGCAGCAGCTGAAACAGCTGCTGATGGTCGCGGGCTTTGAGCGCTACTTCCAGATCGCGCGCTGCTTCCGCGACGAAGACCTGCGCGCGGACCGGCAGCCGGAGCACACGCAGCTGGACCTGGAGATGAGCTTTGTCGAACAGGACGACATCCTCAACCTGATCGAGGAGCTCCTCACCGAGATGGTCCCCGCCGTCGTTCCCCACAAGCGGGTGCTCTCTCCTTTCCCGCGCCTCACCTATGCCGAAAGCATGGCCCGGTATGGCACCGACAAGCCTGACCTGCGCTATGGGCTGCCGTTGGTCGACCTTTCGGACATCCTGCGGGGAAGCCATCTGGAGATCTTTCGGCAAACGCTCGCCGTTGGAGGCCAGGTTAAGGGGCTGCGGGCTCCGGGGTGTGCGGGCTTTAGCCGGAAGGAGCTTGCCCGGCTTGAAGAGGTGGCCCGTGCGGCCGGCGCCCAGGGGTTGCTCTGGCTTGCCGTGCGCGGTGAGGAGGTGCGTTCTCCGATCGCCCGATACCTCTTGCCGGACGAAATCTCGGCGCTCGCTCGGCGCCTGGAAGCGCAAAACGGGGACCTCCTGTTGCTTGTGGCCGATGTGCCGAAAGTTGTGGCCGCAGCGCTGGATGCCTTGAGGCGTCATCTCGCTCAGCAACTCCACCTGGCCGATCCCGACCTGCTGGCCTTTGCCTGGGTGGTCGACTTTCCTCTCCTCAAATGGAACGAGGAAGAGAAGCGTTGGGAGGCAGAGCACCATCCGTTCACCAGCCCGAAGGAGGAGGACCTCCCACTGCTAGATAGTGATCCCGGCCGGGTGCGGGCCAATTGCTACGATCTGGTGTGCAACGGTTGGGAACTGGCATCGGGCTCGATCCGCATCCACCGCCGCGACGTCCAGGAGCGGATCTTCCGCCTGCTGGGCTATAGCCCCGAGGAATCCCAGGCGCGCTTCGGTCACTTGCTCGAGGCCTTTGAGTACGGGGCACCGCCCCACGGCGGTATTGCCCCGGGCATCGACCGGCTGGTGGCACTGCTTGCCGATGAGGAGAGCATCCGCGAGGTCATCGCCTTTCCCAAAACCAACCAGGCCGTGGATCCGATGATGGGCGCGCCAGCGCCCGTGACGGAGCAACAGCTGCGCGAACTGCATCTCGCCGTCCGGGATGAGGAACCGCCTGCTTAGGGGCGTGAAAAGGGGTCCGCCAGAAGCGGCCGGGTGTTGGGCGAAAAGGACGCCGCCATGCGGGTAATCGTGTTAGGCGGAGCCGGAGCTGTTTGTTCCGAGACCACCCGCGACCTTGTGTCCACCAGCACCTTTGAAGAGATCGTGATCGGCGAGCTGGCCGTGGACAGGGCCCAGGAACTCGCCCGGGAACTGGCCGATCCCCGCGTGCGGGTTGTGCCGATCGATGCCGGGGATGAGACGGCACTGACCGGTCTGCTCCGTGGCTTCGACGTGGTGGTCAACGGGCTCCCCTTCCGCTACGACCTGGTGGTAACCCGAGCCGCCATCGCAGCCGGGGTTTCCGGACTAGACCTCTCCTCTGAGGACCCACAGTTCGCTCTCCACGAGGAGGCGGTGCGGCGCGGCGTCACCTTTATCCCGGGAATGGGGGCAACTCCAGGGATCACGAACGTGATGGCGCGGCGCGGAGCAGAACAACTCGACCGCGTGCTAGAGATCGACATCGCCTTTGCCGCCTTCCGCTGCTTGGCGCCGGCTCCGGGCCTTCTGGAAACCACGCTCTGGGAGTTCACGCCGGACGAAGAGGAGCGCCAGGAGAGCTACTACGAAGAAGGGCGCTGGCACCCGGCGCCTCCGCTTTCAGGGGAGCAGCGCGTGCGCTTCCACGAGTGGATCGGGGAGCAAAGCGTCTACTTGGTGCCACACGACGAAGTCTACAGCCTGCCTCGTTCGTTCCCCGGGGTGCGGCGTGTGACCGTGCGAGGGTGCTTCCCACCGCACGTGATGGAGCTGATGGGCGCGCTGATGCGTGGGGGGCTTCTCTCTCAACAGCCGGTTCGCATCGGTGGGGAAACCTGGCCAGCGCGGGAGGTCACGCGGGCGTTGCTCTGGGCCGTCCCCGAATCGCGCGCGAACGCGGTCTGGGCTTACGGACTGGTGGTCGAGGTGCGGGGGGAGAAGGACGGCCGGCCTTGCATGCTCCGCTACCGGAACCGTCACCCGTCGCCGGAGGCCTGGGGTGGGCCGGCGGCCTACTTCAAGAACATCGGCATCCCGCTCTCGATCGGCGCGCAGATGCTGGCCGATGGCCGCATCCAGGCCAAAGGGGTCGTCCCTCCGGAGATTGCTGTCCCGACCGAGCTGTTCTTCGCGGAGCTGGCCCGGCGGGGCATTTGGATAGAGGAAGAGCGTTTGGAGCTATAGGAGAAAGGAGAGGAAGCCATGCTGCAAGGCAAACCCAGGTCGGCGGAGCTCATGGCCCGTGCCCGACGGGTGATGCCCGGAGGCGTCACCTCGAACTTTCGCGATTGGGGAGAGGATACCCTCCCCATCGCACGCGGCAAGGGCGCGCACATCTGGGATCCGGATGGCAAGGAGTACATCGACTACCAGCTGGGCTTCGGCCCGGTGATCCTGGGGCACGGGTACGAGCCGGTGGTCGAACGGGTGAGCCGGGCAATCGCGGACGGCACCATCTTTCCCCACCCCACGCCCATAGAAGTCCAGGTCGCCGAGCGCATCGTACGGATGTGTGGCGTGGACCTGGTGCGCTTTGCTAACTCGGGGACCGAAGCCACGATGCACGCGCTGCGGATCGCCCGTGCCTACACGGGCCGGGAAATGGTGCTCAAGTTCGAGGGCCAGTACCATGGGATGCACGACTACCTGCTCTTCTCGACCGCCTCCGCCCGGCCTCAGGTGCTGGGCCACCGACGGAGTCCAATCCCTCAGGCGCAGTCTTCGGGCATCCCTCGGGCCATCCACTCCCTCATCTTGACCCTCCCGTTTAACGACCTGGATCTTCTGGAAGCGACCGTGCGCCGTGCCTGGCACAACCTGGCGGCGATCATCGTGGAGCCGATCCTGGGCAATGCTGCCTCCATCATGCCTCGCCCGGGCTTCCTGGAAGGACTCCGCCGGCTGTGCGACGAGTACGGCATCGTGCTGATCTTCGACGAGGTCAAGACCGGCTTCCGGATCGCCCCCGGCGGCGCTCAGGCCCATTTCGGCGTCCGCGCCGACCTGGTGACCTACGCCAAGGCGATGGGCAACGGCTTTCCGGTCGCCGCCATCGCCGGCCGACGAGAGGTCATGGAGACGGTAGTCCGCGGCCAGACCGCCCACGCGGGCACCTACTGTGGGAACGTTGTCGGGATGGCCGCAGCCGATGCGACGCTCGAGGCGCTCGAAGACGGGACGGTGTTGCGGACGATCGCTGCGCGTGGGGAGCGGCTGCAGAAAGGGCTGGACCGCATTCTGACCGACGCGGGCATTCCCCACATCATCAGCGGCCCGCCGGCCATGTTCGGCGTCATCCTTACCGAGCGCGAACAGGTGCACGAGTTCCGCGACCTGGCCGATGCCCAGGAAGAGCTTTCCGAGCGGATCCTGATGAACCTGATCGCCAACGGGGCGATGCCGGACCCCGATTTTCGCGAACCCTGGTTCCTCTGCTACTCCCATAGCGACGAAGACATCGATCGCACGCTCGAGTATTACGAGGACGCGGTGCGGCGGGCCTTGCGGGCCTCTTGAGCGGGAGTGGCGTCAGCGTCAGGGGTCGGAGGGACGATGGAAAAACCGTTGGCTGTGGAACTGCGGAACGTGACCAAGCGCTTCGGCGACGTCGTGGCGGTGGACCGGGTTTCCCTTCAGATCCAGGACGGTGACTTCTTTGCGCTCCTGGGCCCTTCGGGGTGCGGCAAAACGACGACCTTGCGCATGATCGCGGGCTTTGAGATCCCGACCGAAGGCGAGATTTACATCCAGGGGGAGTACATGGGGGACACGCCCCCATTCCGCCGCAACACGAACATGGTCTTTCAGAATTACGCCCTGTTCCCCCATATGTCCGTGGCGAAAAACATCGCTTTCGGTCTGGAGATGAAGCGGGTCCCGAAGCGGGAGATCCACCGTCGGGTGGAGGAAGCCCTGGCCCTGGTGCGCCTTTCCGGGCTGGGACATCGCCGGCCGACGCAGCTCTCCGGGGGCCAGCAACAGCGCGTTGCCCTGGCCCGGGCGCTCGTCAACCGCCCGGCGGTCCTCTTGCTCGACGAGCCGCTTGGTGCGCTCGACCTGAAGCTGCGCAAGGAGATGCAGCTGGAACTGAAGAAGCTGCAGCAGCAGGTCGGCATCACCTTCGTCTATGTGACCCACGACCAGGGCGAAGCGCTCACGATGTCCAACCGCATCGCGGTGATGCATCAGGGGCGTGTGCTCCAGGTAGGCAGCCCGACCGAGATCTACGAGCGGCCTTCGTGCCGCTTTGTGGCTGACTTTATCGGGGAGAGCAACTTCCTTGGGGGGCGGGTGGTGGAGCGGGATGCGGAGGCGGTCGCCGTGGAAGTGGGCGAGCGGCTGCTCGTTCGGGCTGCAGCCGGTCCCGACAGCGTGCTGGCGGAACGTGGCCAGCTGGGCGAGCTCTTCCCCGGCCGGACGGTTACCCTGGCCGTCCGGCCGGAGAAGATTCGCCTGCTTGCCGAACCGCCGCGGGGACTGGTGAACTGTTTCCCAGGGCGTGTGGAGGAAGTGGTTTACGTGGGAACGGAAACCCTCTTCCGGGTGCGGCTGGAAGACGGCTCGCTCCTGTCCGTGCGCCAGCAGAACATCGTCTCCACGCGCGATCCGGGGGCATACTTCGGAGGACAGGACACGGTCTACCTAGCCTGGCAATCGGAGAGCACACTCGTGCTCCTCGAGTGAGATCAGGAGGCCACCGTGGCAGGTTCGCGCCTGCGGCGGGAAAGCGCGGCTCTGGAGCGCCTCTTAGGGGTGTTCCTCTTTCTGAACGCTCTGCTGCTCGGCACATTTCCTTACCTGTGCCCTATCGGTTTGCAGCTGGGCGCCCTTGCGGGTCCAGGGGCCTACGCGGCCTGTGCGTTGGCCATTTCCTGGCCGCTCTTCCCGCTGAACTACCTACTGGTGGCGATCGACGCCGGCCTCGCCGTGGCGCTGTGGCGGGGAGGGCGAAACGCGCGCCGGGCGGTCCTCTTCCGCGCGGCTTTGGGAGCGGTCGCTTGGGGCGTGTTGGCGTTGCTTACCCGCGGCAACGGCTACCCGGCGCTCCAGTTCGCCTTTTCCGCTGCGCTGCTCTTCCTGGCCGGCGGGTTGGTCTTAAGGCTCCTTTTCCCGGGAGCATTCTGGCTGATCGTGTTCTTCACTGTGCCCCTGGTGATCGTCTTTGTGTACAGCTTTCTGAAGCGGGGGGCCCATGGCGAGATCGTCTGGGCCTGGTTTCCACAGAATTACCTCCGCTTCTTCGATCCCCTCTACCTGGCGATCTTTGGCCGTTCCGTGCGCATCGCGCTCCTTACGACACTCTTGTGTTTCCTCTTTGGCTACCCACTCGCTTACTACATCGCCCGTCGGCCCGCGCGGTGGCGAAACGCCCTCCTGCTGCTCCTGATGATCCCTTTCTGGACAAACTTTGTCGTGCGCACCTACGCCTGGAAGCTGATCCTGGCCGACGAAGGATTCTTGAACCACTTCTGGACCGTCAACCTGCACGGCTTCCTGACCTGGGTTCACCACCAGTTGGGCTTGGCCACGTCCCCGCTCCTGCGCGCGACGTCACAGCCGCTCCACCTGCTCTATACCGAGACCGCGGTGGTGATCGGGTTGGTCTACGGGTGGATCACCGACATGGTGCTGCCCTGTTACGCAGCCATCGAGCGGGTCGATTTCTCCCTCGTAGAGGCAGCCAAAGATCTCTATGCGAACGACGTGCGGGCCTTCCTGCGTGTGGTCTTTCCCCTCAGCATGCCGGGAGTTGTCGCGGGGGTCATCCTGGTGTTCATCCCCTCGCTGGGGGCCTACGTGACGCCTGACATGCTGGGCGGCGCCAAAACGATGATGATCGGGAACCTGATCCAGCAACAGTTCTTTAGTGCCCGCGACTGGCCTTTTGGCTCCGCGATTTCGTTTGTGCTGATCGCGATCATGCTGGTGGCTACGCTGCTCTACTTCCGCGTTGGGGGGAAGACGCTGTGAGCGCGGCGCAACCGATGGTCACCGGACGTCTGCCACGGCAAAGGCGTTGGGCCTGGGCGCGTCTGGCCCGCTTTCTGCTCCCGGCTAACGCCCTGGCCATGTACCTCTTTCTCTACGCACCGATCGTGCTCTTGGTCGTCTTTTCGTTCAACGCCTCCCGGTTCGTCTCCGTCTGGCGTGGCTTCACGCTGGAATGGTATGCCCGGCTGCTCGCCGATCGTGCGATCGTGCGTGCGCTGAGCAACTCGTTGATCGTCGCTGTGGCCTCGACCGCGATTTCCACGGTCTTTGGCACGCTGTTGGCGCTGGCCATGGAGCGTCACCATTTCCTGGGCAAGGCCGCCTTCGATGCCTTGCTCTACCTCCCGATCATCATCCCCGAGATCTCGATGGCGGTGATGCTGCTGCTGTTCTTCGTCCAGGCGAGCATTCCGCTTGGATTGAGCACGATCACCATCGCGCACGTTGCCTTCAACATCTCTTACGTGACCGTGGTCGTGCGCGCGCGGCTGGCTGGCTGCAGTGTGACCCTTGAGGAAGCCGCCCAGGACCTGGGGGCGAATGGGTGGCAGACCTTCCGGCGCATTACCCTTCCATTGATGATGCCGGGCATCCTGGCTGGGGCGCTGCTCGCGTTCACCCTCTCGCTGGACGACTATGTGATTACCTTTTTCACCGCCGGCGGCGGCTCGACCACGCTTCCGCTCCACGTCTATGGGATGGTCAAGACCGGGATTACGCCCAAGGTGAACGCCCTCTCTACCTTGATGCTGATGGTCTCCATGACACTCGTCGTGTTGTCGCTGGTCATGCAGAGAGGGGGTCAGAAAGAGTAGGGGAAGTCCGGCTCGTGCAGAAGCGAAAGGAGGGCGCCATGCGCGCGAAACACCTGATCGTGCTGATGCTTTGCCTGGGCCTGGCTGCCTGTGGGCCCACACTTCCGCCTTCACCTACGGCAACCCCACCGCCGACCGCTGGACCAACGGTGGCACCGACATCGCCGCCGCTGGCCAAGGAGCTCCACGTCTACAACTGGTCCGAGTATATCGACCCGCAAGTCTACCTGGACTTCGAAGCGGAGTTCGGAGTTCACGTCGTCGAGGACACCTTCGCCAGTAACGAGGAACTGCTGGCCAAACTGCAGGCCGGCGCGACCGGCTACGATGTGATCGTCCCTTCCGATTACATGGTCAGCATCATGATCGAACTGGACCTCCTGGCGCCGCTCGACCTGAACCATATCCCGAACCGCCAGAACCTCTACCCGATGTTCCAGGACCCGCCCTACGATCCCGGAAACGCCCACTGTATTCCGTACCAGTGGGGAACCACCGGCATCGGCTACAACACGGAGGTCTTTTCCGAGCCCCCTGATAGCTGGGCGTATCTGTTCGACCCCGAACTGGCCAGCCAGTACGCGGGCAAGATCAGCATGCTGAACGACAGCCGCGAGGCGATCGGTGCAGCGCTCAAGTACCTGGGCTACTCGCTCAACTCGACCGATCCAGCGCAGTTGGAGGCAGCCAAGCAACTGCTCCTGCGGCAGAAGGCCTGGGTGGCCACCTACGATAGCGAACAGTTCGAAGACCTCCTGATGACCGGAGACACGGTAATCGCGCACGCCTGGAGCGGGGACATCTTCATGGCTGCGGCCGAGGACGAGCGGCTCTGGTACGCCATCCCTAAGGAGGGCGCGACGGTTTGGGCGGACAACCTGTGCATCCCCAAGTCGTCGCAAAACAAGTACACGGCCGAGCTGTTCATCAACTACCTGCTACGGCCGGAGGTTGCGGCCAAGATCAGCAACTTTACCTGGTACGCGAGCCCGGTGGCGACGGCCGAACCCTACCTGAAGCCCGAGATCCGGGATGAACCCGCGATCTATCCCCCGCCCGAAGTGATGGCGCGGCTGGAATGGATCGAGGATGTGGGAGAAGCGACGACGCTCTATGACCGGATCTGGACGGAGGTACGGGCCCAGTAAACGCGGGAAGGTGTGAATCGGGGAGGACAGGGATGACGGAGATCCGTTGGCTGGACGGGGCCGGCCACGGGTCGGTGCAGGAACTCCTGACCCAAGTGTGCCGGCAACTGGCCGAAAGCCTGAGGGGTTCGTGCTGTATCCTCTCTCGCTGGAACCGGGAGGAAGGCACGGTGATCTCCTGGGCGTGGCACGGGGAGGAGGCCGACTTGGCAGGGTTCGCCGAGACCCCCTCGACGTATCGCTTGTCCGACTACCCGGCGACAGCGTTCGTGCTCACAGAGCGACGGCCCGTGGCGGTCTCGGTGGACGACCCTCGGGCGGACCCGGCGGAGCGGGCGCTGTTGGAAGCCTTGGGCCAGCGTGCGGTGCTGATGCTCCCGCTGGGTGTAGGAACGAGCGTCTTCGGGCTGCTCCAGGTCTACCGCCGCGAGGGCCCCTCCCAGTTCACCGCTGAGGAGATCGCGCTCGCCAGCGCCCTGGCAGCGCAGGCGGCCATTGCCATCGAGAACGCCCGCCTCTATGAGGAGAGCCATCGGCGCCTCGAGCAGATGACCGCGCTTTTCGAAGTGGGGAAGGCGTTGGTCTCTTCCCTTGATCTTCAGGAGGTGTTGGGGCGCATTTGCCGGGAGACTACGCGGCTCTTCCGGGTGACGAGCGCCTACGTATCGCGCTGGGACGAAGCGGAGGGGACGAACACAGTCATCGCCGAGTACATCGGCCCCGAGGCTTCGCCGCTCGAGCAGATCTCGGACCTCGGGGTGGTCTACCGCACCCGGGAGCACCTGGCGGAACGGCTTCGGCAGGGCCTTCCCTACGTGATGCACCTGAGCGACCCCAACCTACCTCCGGAGGAGCGGCGGTACCTGGAGCAGTATGACGGCAAGAGCGTGCTGGTGCTCCCGCTGGTGGCTCGGGAGAAGTGCCTGGGCTTCATCGAGGTCTGGGAAAGCCGCAAGGAGCGCGCCTTTACCGAGGAGGAGATCCTGCTCGGTCAGAACCTAGCCAGCCACGCGGCGATCGCCATCGAGAATGCACAGCTCTACGCGCTGGTGCAAGACCAGCTCCGGCAGTTGCAAGAAGCGGCAACCAGCCAGGCACGGCTCTTGGAAACCGTGCGGGAGATGTCCTCTCCGGTTATCCCGATCCATGACCGGGTGCTGGTCCTTCCGCTGATCGGCCTGGTGGACAGCGAGCGGGCGCAGCACCTGACGGAAGCGATGCTCGAGGCAGTCCAGCGTCAGCGTGCCCGGGTGGTGCTGCTGGACATCACCGGGGTGCCGGTCGTGGATACCGCGGTGGCGCAGGCGCTGGTGCGTGCGGCGGAGGCCGGCCGGCTACTCGGGGCCGAGGTTGTACTCGTCGGGGTGCGCCCGGAGGTGGCCCAGACGCTCGTCATGCTGGGGGTGAGCCTGGAAGGCCTGGTCACGCGGGCTGATCTGCAGTCGGGCGTGGAGTATGCCTTTGGACGCCTTGGCTTGCGCATCGTACGGGAACCCTCCGGAGGGCCTCGGCCCAGCGTGCCTGGAAGTGTGCGCTAGGATGGCTGGGGTGAACCCGCCCCTTTTTCCAGAATCGTTATCCACAAGAAGGAGGAAGCGATGCGTATCGTCGTGCTCGGCGGAGCGGGGATCATCGGGCGCGTCATCGCGCGCGACCTGTGCGAGGGCGAAGCGGTCAGCGAGGTGCTGGTGGCCGACCGCGACCTGGCCGGAGCACAGCGCGTGGTGGCGGAACTGGCAAGTCCGAAGGTCCAGGCAGCGTACTGCGATGTGACCGACCGGGAGGCGCTCGTGCGCCTTTTGCGCGGGGCGGCGGTTGCGGTCAACTCGGTCCAGTACTACTTTAACCTGGATGTCATGCGGGCCTGTCTGGAAGCTCGCGTTCCCTACCTGGACCTGGGCGGCCTGTTTCACACCACCCGCAAGCAGCTGCAACTAGATGCCGCTTTCCGGGAGGCCAGGTTGCTCGCGGTTCTCGGCCTGGGGAGCTGCCCGGGGATCGCGAACGTGCACGCCGGATACATCGGGCAAATGCTGGACACGGTGGAGTACATCCGCATTTACAACGGTTCCACCCCCGATGAAGGCGATTCGCTCGCCTGGGCTTACTCCCTCCAGACTATCCTGGACGAAATTACCCTGAACCCGGTCATCTTTCGTGAGGGCCAGTTCGTCGAAGTCGAGCCCCTTTCGGAGATGGAAGTATTCCCGTTCCGCGAACCGATCGGGCTGGCCAAGGTACACCACTCCATCCACTCTGAGATGGCCACGATCCCCCTCTCCCTGGCCGACAAGGGGATCCGCGAGTGCTTCTTCAAGATCACCTTCTGGGGGTACAGCGAACGGGCGGTGGAAAAGATGCGGCTGCTCGTCGAGCTGGGGTTGGCCGATACCGAGCCGGTGCAAGTGGGCGAGGTGCGCGTGCGGCCGCGAGACGTCCTGATGGCAGTGCTGTCCCGTTCCAAAGCGGTGGAGCGAAAGGGAAGCCTTGGCTTCAAGGATATTGCTACCGTCGCACGCGGGACGAAGGACGGTTTGGAAGTGGCCGTGCGCCTGGATACCACGGCCTGGCCGCACCCGCGCTGGAAGATTAGCGGCGGCACGGTGCTCGTCGCGGCACCGCCCTCCATCATCGCTCAGTGGATCGGCGAGGGCCGGATCGCTTCGGTCGGGGTGCTGCCTCCTGAGCAGGTGGTTGACCCGCTTCCCTTCTTCCGCGAACTGGAAAAGCGCGGCGCGCGCACCGAAGTGACGATCACCCGGCCGGTAGAGTGAAACGAGTCTGCTGGCTTCGCCTGAGATCGCAGGAGGAGCGCCATGATGTACGGCCGCTTGCGGAACTGGATCGATGGCAGGTGGGCTGACTCGGCTTCGAGCCACTTCCTGGACGTCCATAACCCGGCAACGGGAGAAATCATCGCCCAGGTGCCGATGTCCACGTCTGAGGAGGTGAGGGAGGCGGTGGCCGCCGCGAAGCGGGCTTTTCCAGCGTGGCGTGAGACACCGCCGACCGCGCGTGCCCGTTACCTCTTCCGGCTGAAGGCACTGATGGAAGAGCACTTTGAAGAACTGGCCCGCACGGTTACCATCGAGCATGGCAAGATTCTGGACGAGGCCCGGGGAGAAGTCCGGCGGGCGATCGAGAATGTGGAGGTGGCAGCGGGCATCCCGGCGCTGATGGTGGGTTATAACACCGAAGACATCGCGTCTGGCATCGACGAGGAGTGCGTGGTTCAGCCGGTGGGCGTCTTCTGCTGCATCGCCCCCTTCAATTTCCCTGCGATGGTGCCGTTCTGGTTCATGCCCTACGCGCTCGCTTGTGGAAACACCTATATCGTCAAGCCTTCCGAAGTGTGCCCGGTGACGCAAAACCGCATCTTTCAACTGCTCGAGGCGGCCGAGTTCCCACCCGGTGTGGTCCAACTGGTCAACGGTGCCAAGGAAGTCGTGGACGTTCTGCTGAGCCACCCCGACGTAGCCGGCGTCTCTTTCGTGGGCTCGACCCCCGTTGCGCGCTATGTATATGCGACGGCAGCCGCCCACGGCAAGCGGGTACAGTGTCAGGGAGGGGCCAAGAACGCGCTCGTGGTGATGCCGGATGCGTCGCTCCCGCAAACCGTGGCGGCGATCCTTTCTTCGGCTTTTGGCACCGCCGGTCAGCGCTGCCTGGCCGGGGCCCTGGTGCTGGCGGTCGGAGAGGTCTATGAACCGCTCAAGGACCGGCTGGTCGAGGCCGCATCCCGCATCCGCGTGGGGAATGGGCTAAACGAGACGGTGCAGATGGGCCCTGTTGTAAGCGAGCGGGCGCTTGCCCGCATCCGGGGGTACATCGAGAAAGGCCTGGAAGAGGGGGCTAGACTTCTCCTGGACGGACGCGCGGTGCGTGTGGATGATTGCCCCAACGGGTACTTCATCGGACCGACGATCTTTGACCAGGTACGCCCCGAGATGGCGATCGCACGGGAAGAGATCTTCGGCCCGGTGCTGGGGATCATGGCCGTCGAGGACCTCAACCAGGCGCTGGAGATCATCGAAGGGCTTCCCTTCGGCAATGCGGCGTCCATCTTTACTTCTAGTGGCCGCTATGCTCGCGAATTCAAATACCGGGTGCGCTGTGGGAACGTCGGGGTGAACATCGGCATTGCCGCGCCCGCGGCGACTTTCCCCTTCTCCGGCATGCGGGAATCGTTTTTCGGCGACTTGCATGGACAGGGGAGAGATGTAATCCGCTTCTTTACGGAGCACAAGGTGGTCATCACGCGCTGGTTCTAACAGGCGCGGGCGCTTGACAGGGGCCGGTGGGCCGGACGCGTGTGCTGCGGCGGTGATCAGGCACCGGTTCTACCAGGTGTGGGTGCTTGGCGGAGAGGAACCCATGGAGCTGGGTACTTTTGGTGCGATCCTCCGGTTTGCCCTGGATTGGGAGGCGCAGGTGGCGACGTTCTACGAGCAGGCGGCCCGGGGCTCTTGGTCGGAGGAATTTCGGGAGCTGGCTCGAGGGGCGCGGAAACGCCTGGAGCGCCTGGAGCGGGCACGACGGGAGGGGATTGCGGAGATGATCCTGGAGCCCATTGTGGGGCTACAAAGCGATCCTTACTGGATCGACACGGTCCCGCACGAGGAAGAGCTTGGCTTACTGCGCCAAGCTCTGAGCGTCGAGGAAAAGGGGCAACGCTTCTACCGGGAAGCGGGAAGCAAACTGCCCATCCGAGAGGTAGCCCGCCTCTTTGAACAGCTGGCGGAAGACAACGGCACGCGAGCGGAGCGCGTGCGCCATCTCATTGGGGGAGTTGATCCTTGCGGGAAGTCTTGATAGAATAGCATCGGGTGCCCAAAAGATGTCTCGGAAAGGGGGAACAAGATGGACTGGATCCGTCTCGACGAAGCAGCGCAGAAGTACCCGGTGGAAGCCGCTGTCCTGGAAAAGCTCGCCAAGGATGGTGTTCTGGGGAGCAAACGCGCCCCGGATGGCCAATTGCTCCTCCTGGAGAGCGAGGTGAAAGCGGTGGCCAAGCGGTTGGACCGCCGCCAATGGGAGCATCTGCGCGGTCGGCCCATCTCCGCCTCGGACGCCGAGCGTCATTACGGGCTCTCCAAGAACTACTACGCACGCTGGGCACGAGAGGGGCACATCTGCAAGCTCGGCGAAGACGGCTGGCGCATCTGGCTGGATGAAGCTGATGTCGCCTATGCCACCGCGCTCGCCGAGGTCAGCGGTGGCTTGCGTCAGGGCCGTGCCCTGTTTCCTACCAGCCCCCAGTACGCGACCATCCGCAAGCGGTCGGCTCCGTAGCTAGGCCGACCGCTTGCGGACATAGACGCGGTATTCTCTACCCTGTTGGCTCCACCCCAGGAACTCGTGGCCCGTGGTCTCGCACCAGGCCGGCATGTCGTTCAGGATGCCCGGATCGTCCGAGAGCACCTCCAGCACCTGTCCCGGGGCCAGTCGCGCGATCTGGGCCGCTGTTTGCAGGATGGGCATCGGGCAGTAGAGGCCCAGGCAATCCAGCGTGGCGTCGGGCGTGGTTTCCATTGTCTCTCCTAGGCTTCACCAGCGCAGTGCGGACAGTGGTCTGCATCCTTGGGAAGTGGCTGGCCGCACACCTCGCAATAGCAGATTTCTGCGCCACATGCCTGGCAGAAAGGGTAGGGCATTTCCATCGCATAATCGCAGAACGGGCAGCGGCAGCAAAACACCTCCGCCGTCTGACCGGTCTCTTGCTCCGATTGCGCCATCGTGATCCTCCATCCCGCGGAGCGGGTTTCCGCCTATCCTTGTTGAAGCGCGGCCTGTTTGGCTTCGTAATCGGCGATCGCTGCGGCCAGGGCCTCGGTTCCCAAGTTAGAGCAGTGCATCTTCTGAGGAGGCAATCCCCCCAGCTGTTCCGCCACCTGCTGCTTGGTGATCCCCTTGGCTTCCTCGAGCGTCTTGCCTTTCACCATCTCCGTCACGATGCTCGAGACAGCGATCGCCGCGCCGCAACCGAAGGTTTTAAACTTGACGTCCTCGATGCGGCCGTCCTTGACCTTGATGTAGAAGGTCATCATATCCCCACAGACGGGGTTCCCCACCGACCCCACACCGTCCGCGTCGGGGATCTCGCCCACATTGCGTGGGTGTAGAAAATGGTCCATCACAATATCCGAATACATGCAGCGCCTCCTTACGACCTCTGATTCGGGCTCGACCCTGTCGAGCCAACTCACGAGCCGGGCTTGTAGAGCGGCGACATCTGGCGCAGGCGCTCCACGATTCCCGGCAGCACCGCCATCACGTAATCGACGTCCTCCTGGGTGTTGCCTTCGCCCAAGGTGAAGACGAGCGAGCCTTGCGCAAGAGCGGGGTCAACGCCGATGGCCGTCAGCACGTGGGAGGCTTTGAGCGCGCGCGAGGTACAAGTGGAGCCGCTGGAGGCGGCCACCCCTTGCATGCTGAGCAAGAGGAGCATCGACTCGCCCTCGATATACTCTACCGTCACGCTCACATGGTGTGGAAGCCTCTGGGTCGGGTGACCCGTCAGATACACGTGCGGGATCTCGCTCGTCAGCCGGGCAATCAGACGGTCCCGCAAGGGGAGAAGGTGAGCGGTGCGACGCTCCATCTCTGCGGCAGCGATTTCGGCTGCTACGCCCATCCCCACGATGGCGGGAACGTCCTCCAGGCCGGCCCGTCGTCCCCCTTCCTGAATCCCTCCGTCGATCAGGGGCAGCAGCCGAGTGCCGCGCCGGATGTAGAGCGCGCCGGCTCCCCGGGGTCCGTAGAACTGGCTGGCCGCCACGCTGAGCAGATCGACCCCTAGTTTGTCCACGTCGATCGGGATGCGGCCGGCAGCGGCCACGGCATCCGTATGAAACGGGATGCCTTTTGCCTTCACCACCCGCGCAATCTCGGGGATCGGTTCGATTGTGCCGATCTCGCCGTTGGCCAACATGATGGATACCAGCACCGTGTCGTCGCGCAGGGCATCGCCCACCGCCTGGGGGTCCACAAGGCCGTAACGGTCTACCGGTACCCGGGTGACCTCGAACCCCAACTTGGCCATCGTCTCGGCCGCGTACAGGACGGACTGGTGCTCGATGGCCGAGATCACGATATGGTTCCCTTTGCCCAGCGTTCGGGCCATGAGGGCTACACCCTTGACGGCCATGTTGTTCGCCTCGCTGCCGCTGGCGGTGAAGTAGATCTCGTTCGCCCGAGCACCGAGCAGGGCAGCGACCTTTTCCCGCGCCGCTTCGATGGCTTGACGGGGCTTTTCCCCGTAGCGATGCAGGCTGAGCGGGTTGCCGAACTCTTCCCTCAGGTAGGGAAGCATCGCCTCGATGACCTCGGGCCTGGGGGGCGTCGTGGCCCCGTGATCCAGATAGACTTCGCGCATCGCGCTACTCCTTTCTTGCCGCTAGAGGCCGAGATCGGCCCAGGTCCGCAGGTAGCGGATCAGGTTGTCCCGCGCGACCATCCCCAGGAAACGGCCCTCGTCGATCACCGGCATCTGGTTGACATTCCACTCGTCCATACGGCGCAAGACCTCGAAAGCGTCCTCCTGGGGTCGCGCGACGATCAGGCGGGCCAGCGGTGTCATAATCGCTGTGACCGGAGTTACGGGCCAACGATCCCGCGGGAGATCGCGCACGTTGTGCACTGTGACCATCCCTTCCAGGAGATCTCCATCCACCACCATGAAGCAGCGTCGACCCTGGGGGAAGATATAGTCGTCCACCAGCTGGGCGACGCTCAGCTCCCCGGGGATGCGCGTGCACTCCGGGCTCATCAAGTCCTGAACCGTCACGCCCCGCAACGCTTCCTGGAAAAGCATGCTGCGGTAGCTCTGGGTCGCGGCGTTCTCCATAAACCAGCCGATGAAGGCCAGCCACAGCCCGCTCAGGCCTCCCCCGAACAGAAAAGTCCACAGGATACCGCCTCCGATGAAGAGGTACGCGATGGCGCGGCCGGTAGCCACCGCGATCCCGGTGGACTTGCGGTAGTTGCCCGTGATCTGCCACAGGATGGCGCGCAGGATGCGTCCGCCGTCCAACGGGAGGCCGGGCAGCAAGTTGAACACGGCAAGCGCTCCGTTGATCGTGGCCAGGTAGCTGAGCATTCCCGCCGCCAATGCCCCCCCCAAGAGGCGCGCCAGGACACTGCCCACAGCAAAGACCGCTGCCAGGAAGAGGCTGGTCCCCGGGCCAACCCCAGCCATCCAAAGTTCGCCCTCGGGATGCTCCATCTCCGATTCGATGCTGGCTACACCTCCGAACAGGAAAAGGGTAATGTCACGCACGCGGACGCCGCGCGAGCGTGCCACCAGGCTGTGGGCCAGCTCGTGGGCGAGCACCGAACCGAAGAACAGGAGGCTGCCCAGAAGCCCGGCGACCCAGTAGGCCCATCCCGGAGCTCCGGGATAGCGCCTCGGGAACTCGCTCAAGGCGAGCGAGAGCGTCACCAGGATAAAGATCAGGAACCAGGTGTAGTTGATGCGAATCGGAATGCCAAAGAGCTTGCCCAGTCGGAACGAGAGCCGCATCGTTGCCTCCTCAGGAAAACTTGAGCGCCAGGGCTAAGGCTGCTTTCAAGGCATCGAGTGGTTCCCCTTGAACGGCCCGGCCGCTGGCCAGGCAGCCTTCCAAGTAACCTTCCAATAGTTTCACCGTCACCTGGTTCAACGCCGACTTGACCGCAGCGACTTGTAAGAGGAGCTCCTGGCAATCCCGCTTCTCATTGAGCATACGGCCAATGGCGTGAATATGACCCTCCAGCCGACTCAGGCGAGCCTGAAGTTCCTCGACCTGCTGCACCGAAAGGCAGCTGCCCCGCGCCTCACACCAGGAAGCCTGTTCCATTGAACACCTCCTCGCACGATATCCGACGGGCATCCTCATCCCCTCCAGGGGGATAGCATGCCGGCAAACGCCGTCCCGTTCTGTAACGGAGGTTACCAAAGGAAGCCGCTTGCCTGGATTGGTCTTGCCGGCTCGTCCTTTCGCGGCGCGGAGCCGGTTCCGGCCCGACCCTCCTTCAATACCAAGGGCAATGTGTCGCACCAGACCCGCTCGACGACCAGGAGCCACAGCGCTACCCGTTGGCTCCCCGCCGCGCCTGCGTCCACCTGAAGAGCACCACGGTACAGCCCGGGCGTCGCCGGAACCGTGGCCGTTATGGCAACCGTGGCCGGGGCATTTCCCTGGGCGGGGGAGGCCGAAAAGGTCGTGGTGCCGCTAACGACCGAGAGGGTCCAGGTGAAGGTTCCTCCTCCAGCGTTCCAGATCCCAAGGGTGCGTTGGCGTGGGGAACTCCCCGCGGCCGCAAGAAAGCCCAGTTCGATCGCGGAGAGCGCCAGCTGGGGCTGTGGCGTCTGGCGAAGGTAACCGGGCCGGCCATCGATGGAGAAGGTGACCTGCCCGCCAGATGGAGTCAGAGGGTGCTCCTCCCCATCCCGCTCGACCCAGGTGATGCTCCATCCCTCAGGCACCGGGAAGGAAACGGTCTCGGTCTGTTCGTCCGGCCTCCATAGGATATCCAGGTAGCCGCCCTCGGGCGTCGTGAAGCGGTAGTCGAAACGGGTCTGTGCACTCAAGAGCAGCCGTGGGCCATCCGTTTCCCAGGTCAGCTGGTGGAGCGGCCCGAGCCCCAGAAACGCGGCCCCGCTCAGCTGGGCCGTCATCACTCCGTAGGCACGGTAGGCCTTTTTCGGCGCGTACCCTTGGTCCTGGGTCTGCAGAACGGCGCAACCGCCCCACAGACGGCTTGCTGCCCCGTCGAACTTGTCCTCCAGCTGGAAGGTACTCAGATGCGCGATTCCCTTGGCCAACGCCATAAAGTGTGTGCGCAAGAGATAGTTCGCCTGTTGGTCTTCGGTTTTGGCCACCGCCGGTGTGCAGTCTCCCTGGCCAGCAGTGCAGGTGGACCAACCGACCTCCGTAATCCATACCAGCTTTCCTCCGCCGTGTGCTGCTACCCAGTCCAGCGCGTGTTGGAACCGGGATAGCATCGTGACCGGTTCCCAAAGGCCAGGCTGGTCCGGCGCCACATCCGGCATGAACGGGTGGATGGAAAGGATGTCAAACGCTTCCCAAGCGGCTGGGTCGGCCCCCAGCACCGAGTTCAGGAACGCCAGACCGTCATAGGCTGGAGGGCCTCCGCTCTGTCCGTCAAAAACGTACACGCCCCCAACCAACACCTGTGCCGTGGGATCCGCTCCCTTGATCGCCGGGTAAGCGGCGCGCAACAGGGCGGCGTATTCCGCCGGCGTCCCGGGCCAGGTAATAGGGTGGTTCGGCTCGTTCCAGATCTCCCAATAAGCCACTCGCGGGGATCCTGGGGCGTCGGCAATCCCATCGCCATCGTAGCGTTCCACCACAACCGAGGCAAAATGGGCAAAGTCGGCCGGATTCTGTGGGGGACACCAGTAAGAACCGGCACAGGAGGGCTTCCTTGCCCACGGGGGCGTGGTCAGGAGCATCCCGACAACGCCGTACCCGGCTTCAGCCAGCGCGGCAAGGCGTGGGTCGAAGATATGGAAATCGAACTGCCCCTGATGGAACTCGATGTTCGCCCAAGAAAACTCCTCCCGTGTCCACCGCATCCCCACGTCAGGTCCCGTTGGGAGGAGCGCGACCACTTCTGCCCACGGGCGCTCGTATCCGGTGAAATAGCCGTTTACCCCGAAGAAGGAAAGCACCTGGGGTTGCGCGCTCAATCTGGCAGGTACTGCCCCACCTGGCAGCACAGTGCTTTCCGCCACCACCAAGCATAAGAGCAGGGAACAGGCCGCCCGTCGCATCGGCTTCCTCGCTGGCTTCTCAAGACGCCAGTATAGGGCGGCTCACGGGACATGTCAAACGGTGGCCTCCGGCGACAGGTGGGGGCGCGTGGGTGGCGCACGCCAGCGAAGGATTCCTCTTTCGAAAAGAAAAGCCGGGGACGATCCACGCCCCGGTCCTCCCTGGCGAGAAGGGGCTCCCTTCGCACAACCTGGACCCCCTCTCGCCCCTCCCCCTGCTTGCCCTGGACGCTTCCTCCCCCGTCTACCCTCACAGTCTCCCAGCCGATCCCCTTGTATTTCTGACCATAGCCTATCACAGCGCGCCGGGTGTTGCATAAAGAATGCATAAACTTTTAGTTACATTTGCATAAAGGACGACATTGCTGGCCTACCTATCCGCCAAGCCACCGTTGCAGCCGCTCCGCGAGCCTCTCTGGGAGGGGGCCTCGGTTCGCCATCGTAACCTCGACGATTTCGACGTCCGTCCTTCGGCGCACCCGTTCTGCCAGTTCCAGTCCGCGCAGCGCGACCGTGCCCAGCACCGGGCGTTCATCGTCCAGCAAGGCCCACACCCGCGAGCGGAAGGCGGCCGACAGGCACTCCATCCGACCGATCTCGTCGACCACAAAGAGGGCTACGTCCCTCCGCTGAGGGTCGAGGGCCGGCAAGATCTCCTGCTCAAAGGTGGCCACGTCTACGCCATAACGCCCCACCCGGTGTGGTCCCGGGAAGGAGACGTGGGCGAACACGATGGCTCGCCCATCCAATCGGCGCGCCTGAAAGCCGAGCCGCCCGTGGGGCCCACGGATTTCGTCCGTGGTAAAACCGCTCCACTCGAGTGGTGGCAATAGATCCAGTGTACGCCGGATAACCGTGGTCTTTCCGATGCCTGGCCGGCCAGTGAGCAGCAGGTTGTGTCCCAACGCTTTCACTCCCCTCGTTCGACGAAAAACCGGCCACCGTCGCTCCGCCCGAACACCTCCGGGAAGTACATCTGGGAGGCCACGCTCGGCATGACCAGGTATTCGCCGGGGACCGCCGCGCGCATTACATAGGTGTACTCGTAGGTTCCCCGGGGCAGGTAGGAGGCGAAGAGGACGACTTTTTCGTCCCGCATCTCGGTATGCGAGAACCACCACCAGCCCCAACCAAAGGAGCGGTACCAGCTTTCCTCCTCCGCGGCGGTTAGGCTTCGCAGCTCCGGCCTCTCGCCGACTACGCTCGTGGTCTTCAGGCTTGTGTCCACGCCTTCGCACCCGGCCGGCAAAGGATCTTCCACCACGACGTAATACAGGTCGTTCGGCACGATCAGCGTCAGCTTGACGCGGATCAGGTCGCCGACACGCGCCCGTTCCACCCGCCGTCCGGGCTCGTTCACCGGGCTGTACTGCCGCGCCACGGTGATCCCCCGGCTCACGGCCTTGACTTGGTCCGCGGGCAGGTAGTAACGCAGGTAGGCGGCGTAGTAGAGTTGTCCTTTGCCTGTCTGGTTACCCTTCGGCGGCAGCCGCTCGATCACCAGGAGGTTTGCCTCGTCCACGAGCAGCCGTGCGATCTCCACCTGCAGCCGGCGGCTCTGGTCGATGTTCTCCTTGGTGACGTCCCCGCTCCCGAGCAGCTGGCCGTTCAAGGTGACGAGGTAACTATAGTCGCCCTCCAGCTCTTTGGTCGCGCGCATGTACGCCACCAGGGCAAGCAGCGACCAGGAGGTGTTCTGTGTCGTAGACCAGTGGCCTTCCTTACGCGTGGACATCAGCCAACGGACCGCATTCGGGAGCAGTTCGTTCCCCGGATCCAGCCGTGCCAGGGCCCAGGTGACGATCGCCGTGGTGCGGATGTCCGTGTTCATATTGCGGTAGTCGACCCGGCTTTCCTCCCAGTGTGCGCCGGTGGCGCTGACTACCGCCGCTCCGCGCAGATCGCTCAGCAGCGTCTGTACCCGGCTGGATTCCCCGGGGGCATAGAGGGAGAGCGCCACAGCCAGGTACGCCAGGCCATAGCGGTCCAGGAGCTGGCGTCGCTCGAAGAGCCGCACCGCGATCCCAAGCTCACCTGTGCCCGTGGCCTCGCTGGGCGCGCCCGATTCGGCGAGCACATAGAGCATGTACGCAAGCCGGTTGGCCTCCCACGATTCCTTCAGGCCGGACACGGCAGGAAGGTAATTCCGCACGAACTCTCGTGCTCGCCGGACCACGTCCTGGTCGACCGTGAACCCGGCCCGCTGCGCTTCGATCAACCCCTGTAGCACGTAAGCGGTCAGGTAAGGGTCGCTCTTTTCGCTCGTCCACCACCCCCAGCCGCCGTCGTAGTGCTGGCTGCTATAGATCCGCTGGAGCGCGACGCCGATCATCTCGGAGAGGTTGCGTTCCAGGTCCGGCCGTTCGATTCCCATTTCTTTGAGCGCCTGGTACGCCAGAGCATTGGGCAGGAAGCGGCTGACCGTCTGTTCGATGCACTCATAGGGGAAGTGCTTCAGGAAAGAGAGCCCCTCCTGCATCGCGCCGGTAAGCGAGCCGTCGATCTGGACGGTGAGCTCGCCCTGGGTGGGGTCAAAGACCTTCGGCAGTTGCACGAGCTCCACCCGCTGCTCGGGCCCCGTGAGCCGGCCGGCCGTAGCCACGACTTCCGGCGTCGCATAGCGGTAAACGGGGAGCGCGTCCTCTCGTGCGTCGTAGAGGCTTCCCGCGCGAGCCTCCATCCGTACCCGTACCTGATCGACCGCCTCCGCTCGCACGGGCCACGTGACCTTGCCCTTCTCCCCGGCAGGGATGCGGATCGTCTGGCTTGCCGTGCCTTCCAACACCAGCCCCTCGACGGTCAGCGTGACCTGTACCTCCTGCTCCTGGCCACTGTTGTTGTGCACGATGGTGGCCAGCTCTGCCCGGTCCCCCACCACGAAAAAGCGCGGCAACACCGGTCGAAGCAACAGGTCGAGCGTGGTAAGGACATCCACCGTAGCCTCGCCGACGCGCGTATCCGCGCTCACGCCCCGCGCCTGCATGCGCCAGGTGGTGAGGCTATCCGGGAGCTGGACCTGTACCTTCGCCCGGCCGTTCGCATCGGTCCGCACGACGGGGTCCCAGAAAGCGGTATCCGGAAAACGGGTGCGGATGAGCCCTTCCTGGCCCTCGCCCCCGCCGCCCCCTTTGGCGCCCGGCTTTTCTTCCCGCACTGTTTTCTTGGCCGCGACCACCAACAGGGTGCTGGTGCGCACCCCCAGTCCTCGCCGGCTCCAGAACGTCTCCAAGAGGCCGGGGCCGGTCTCGTCGGCCAAGGACAGGACCGCGAGGTCTGCTAGCCGCAAGGAAAGCTCCGTCTCCACCGGCCTTCCCTCGCTGTCGGTGACTACAACCTCGTACGTGGCCGTCTCCCGAGGCCGGTAGTGCTCGCCTCTGGCCATGTCGCGGTCCGGGAGGAGGGAAATCTTCAGCCGCTTCGTCTCCACGGACACCGGCAGCTGGATCACCCCCATGCGGAAAGAAGCGATCCCATCGGGCGCCTGGGCAGAACCCTGCACGAGTACGACCGAGACAAAGACGTTCGGCACGTGCTCCACCGTAATCGGGATCCGCAAGACCTCGCTGTTCCCGTGCAATTCGACGGCCCTGGCTTCCTGGATGTGCCCCCGCTCCAGCGTGACCAACGCTTTCACCGTCCCGCTGTAGGGGGAAGGCACCAGGATCTCTGCCACATCGCCAACACGGTACTCTTTCCGATCGGCAACGAGGGCGATCCGGTTGTTGCTCTCCTGGCGCCAGGGGACATATTCCTTGCCACCCCAAACCCAAAAGTAGGTGCTGCTGCGCACCTCGTGCTCATGGGTGTCCCTCCCGATGGCGCGCACCCGGTACGTGCCGGCCTTTTCGGGCGTAAAGGACACCACCGCCTTGCCATCCGGTCCGGAGGTCACCGTCGTCGTGAGCACCGGGATATCCTCGGAGGCCCAGTTCCAGAAGAAGCCACCGCTTTCGTCGCGCTGCCGCACGCTATACCATCGGTGTTCCATGAACACCACGGTCAGCGCCACTCCAGCCACCGGCTCGCTATCCCAATCGACCGTAAGGATGTCGACGGTGTGGGCTTTCCCGACCTCGGCCAGGTAACCGCGGGCCGCGAGGCCGATATAAAACTCGCCCTGGTGGACCACCGCCGCTGTGCGGTTGCTCACCTGCTGGCCGCTCAGGTCGGTGACGCTAGCCTCGATGATGAACTCCTGGCTGCGCCCCACGCTCCCGAGGTCGGCGGCCACTGGGAAAGTCACCCGACCGTCCTTTCCTGTCCGAGAATCGCCCTGGGCGATCAGCCGGCCGTACCCCCCGTACGGTTCCGGGCCGTAGCCTCCCCACTCCACGTCCGTCCAATCGTACCAAGGGCAGGTGCCCTCGGTCGGGCAACGGTACTGGAACCAGAAATCCCGGCTCAGCACGCTCCAATGCACCGGGGCATCGGCGACCGCACCCCCGAAGTAGTACGTTGCCTCCGCCGTGACCTGCATCGTGTCCCCTGCCAGGTAGGCATCGCGGTCCGTGGTCACCTGCACCTGGAACTCGGGCTTGCGGTACTCCGCCACCAGGAAGGAGGCCCCCGCGTACAGGTCCAGATCCGCCATCTGGGCCTCGATGAAGTAGGTGCCGAGCGGCGCTTCGGTATCGAGGACGAACGCCCCGTGGAAGGTGCCCATGTCGTTGAGCGGAAGATCCTCGTGGTAAAGTTCCTTCCCCTGCGGGTCGCTGATGCGGACCTGGATCGGGCCGAGGCCTTCGGGCAGGGTGTAATGGGCATCGTCATCGAGCCGTACGATCCCCTTGAAATAGACCGTCTGATCGGGTCGGTAGATCGGCCGATCGGTATAGAGGTATGCCCGCGCGCGCGTCTGCCAGTACTCGGCCGTCAGTCCAAAGTCCCACGGGCTGATTCCCTGCTCCCAGCCGTTGTAGGCGACCGCAAAGTTGTCCTGGCCTGGTTCCCCGGTGACCGCGAAGAAAGCATCCCACAGTTCCCCAGTCTCCAGGCCCTGTACCATGAACAAGCCGTTTCCGTCTGTGGCCCCTCGGGCTGCTACCGTGCGCAACCCCGTGTAGAAACGAACCTCCAGGTTGGGTATCGGCTGGCCGGTGGCCAGATCGGTCGCCCAGACGAGCGCTTCCGTGTGGCTCTGTTTCATAGTCAGGTTGATCCGTGAGCGTACGAACATAAACCGCTGCCAGTACTCCTGACCCACCGGGAGTCCGGGTGCCCAAAGGCGCACGAAGTACACCCCCGGGGAAAGCGGCTGTCCGTCTCCTTCGGTCAAGGAGAACGGTGTGGTCTGTGTTTGGTTCCTGGGTGTCTCGACGGCCTGCGACCAACGGTTCACCAGCGTGGCCGGATCGGGCGTGAACTTGGTCCAGGCGTCCCAATCCCCGAAGCCGTTCAACCGCATGAACGTCTCCAGGCTCAGGCGATAGAGTTCGACGTCGATGCGGGGGACGTTCCGGTGAACCACGTAGATCACCGTATCCGAGTAGGCGTTGTACGCGCCCAGGTTCCCCTCCGTCGCAAAGACGGCCATCGGCTCCAGGTCCCCAGTGGTGAATCGGATGCGCACCCCCTTGCCTAACGGAGTGCCATAGCGGTCCGGGGCATCGGCGCTCAGCCGCACTTCGTAGCGTGTCTGAGGTTCCTTCGGGAACGAGATCTGGACAACCGTATCCTGGTCCTGCCAGTAGTACTCCAGCTCTCCTGCCGCGGGCGTGGGAGAGACGGTCAGGTAACGCGTAAAGACGTCCGTCTGCATGGGACAGGCAAAGCGGATTTCGACGGACTGGTACACGTAAACATCCTGGCTGCCATCGTCTGGTGAGGTCCCAAGGACTTCCGGCATGGGCGCGACACGGAAGCCCCACGATTCCTCTTGAGCGATCTGGGCTGGCCCAGAGCGGGCTCGGGCTCCGGGTGCCAGCCGTGCCCGGCACTCCTGTCCCCGGGGCAGCAGCCCGTCGGGGAGGAAGGAAGCCGTCTCCGGAGCCGTGGGAGCTTCTCCGCCCTCCCACGCGAAGCGCCCTGGGATCTCTTCTCCGCCGCATGACAGGCTAAAGTGGGCCTCGACGGAAGCGTGGTCCATCGCCTGGTTGAACGTGAGACGGACGGGGTCACTTGGGCCCGCGTAGCGCTCATCGGGGACTGGCCAGCGATCCCACAAGGCGGGGCCGATCGTGGTAAAGCTCCATCGATACTCCTCGGATAGGATGCCCCCAGTGGTATCCGTCAGGCCGGCCGGGACGCGCACGGTATACTCGGTCGCTGGGAGGAAACCCTCGCGCGGCCGAAAGATGTAGATCGAGCTGTTCAGCCATTCTCCGGTGCCCTCTACTGGGGGCGAGAAGGCGAGCGGCTGGGGAAGGGCAGCCTGGTTCTCTAGCGCGGTCAGCGGCACCACCGGCCGGTTAAAGACCACGGTTACCGCCGTGTCCGGCGCGACCTCGGTGGTCCCCGGTGCGGGCTGCACCTGGGTGACGGTGAGAAAGCCCACGGTCAAGATCTCGAATCGCAGGGGCTCGACCAGCGCCTTTCCCTGGGCGCTGGATGCGCTCGTGTCCAGCCGTACGGCATAACGGGCCCCCCGCGCAAGCCCTCCGCTCGGGGTGAAAGTCACCGTGCGCTCGTCGCTCCAGGCAAAGCTGCCGGCCACCGTAGGCGTGATTGTCCACGCGCGCTCGACGCTTTTCCGATCCATCGGCTGGTCGAAGGTAAGGCGGATGGGGGCGTCCAGAGGCATCTCTTCCCCTGGCGCCGGACTAAGCTCGAGCAAGCGGGGCGGTGGGAGCGGAACAGGGGTCGGCGTGGGTTTGCCCGGCGCGCAAGCGTTCAACGACAGGAGCAACAGCAAACCCAGGGCAATCAAGCGGTATGCGCGATGTAAACGGGCTCTCATCGGTCTTCTCCTTGCCGCCGGGTCTTCCCGAACGGCTCCTCTCCAGCAGGGCGTCTCAGCGTAGCACGCGGATCGAAACCTCCCCGCTCCGCACTGGATTTCCCTGGCTGTCATAGCCTTCGGCCCAGAAGCGATGGGTCCCCTCGCGCAGCGGCCAGAAGGTTTCATAGGGCGGTTGACGGAAGCGGGCCAGGGGCTCACCATCTACATAAAGCGTGACTTCGGCGGCTCCCGCCAAGGCGATGGCCTGCGCCGCAACCCGGATCCGCTGCGCTGCCACTGGAAGGCCAGGATCCAGCCGGAAGACGGCTCCCGCGTCCGGGGCGGTGAGTACCAGGCTCGGACGGCCTCTCTCTGTTGCCTGGCCCCCTCCGGCAGGCCGGACCTCTGGCACGGCCGGAGGCGGAGTCGGGAATCCTTGCTCGCGTGCCCACGCCTCTGCTTCCGGCGGGAATACCGTGTAGACGACCTGGGACCGGCGCTCCGGGGGCGTGTCCGCGGTAGCTGGCTGCCCCATCGCACGGTCGACGGGGACCCAGACGTGCATCTCGCACAACCGCTCTGGTTCCGTGCCGGCCAGGAAGAGCTCGGTCACCCGGTGGGGGCAGGCCGCGCTCGGCCGGAGCCCGGAAAGCGCACACACTTCAATCTCCACTAGGCCAGCCGGCCGTTCGAATAGACGAGCGGGCTTTCCCTTTAGGGCAACCTCCATCACATCGTGCCAGATCGGCGCGGCTCCGCTGATGCCCGAGACCTCCCACATCGGTTCGTTGTCCGCATTTCCCACCCACACGCCCACGACGAGGTCCGGCGTATAGCCGATCGTCCAGTTGTCCCGATAGTCGGTCGTGGTGCCGGTCTTGACCGCGGCAGGCCGGCTGAGCTTCAGGACGCTCCCCTCGCCGAACGTCGGGATTCGGGCGGTGTCGTCGCTCAGGATATCGGTGATCAGGTACGCGACGCGCTCGTCGAGCACCTGTGCCCCCAGCCCAGGGGGCGCGGTCCAAACCGGCCGGCCATCGGCATCCTCGACCCGCAGCACGGCCACGGGTTGCACGGCGCGCCCACCATTGGCGAAGGCGGCATAGGCCGACGCCAGTTCCAGCAGGCGCACTTCGCCACCTCCCAACGTGACGGCCAATCCCAGGTCGGGGTCGTCCAGAGTCGTGATCCCGAGCTGCCTCGCCAGGTCCGTCATGCGCTCGACGCCGATCGCATCCAGTACCTTTACCGCGACGACGTTGTAGGACGAGGCCAATGCTTCCCGAAGCCGCACCGGGCCGTGGTACCGGAGATCATAGTTCTTGGGGACGTACGGTTCCCCTTCCCGCGTGACGAACGCTGTGCGTACGTCCCAGACCACGGTGGCGGGAGTCCATTTCCCCCCCGCAAAGGCCGCGGCGTAGGTAATCGGTTTGATCGAGGAACCCGGCTGCCGCAGCGCTGTCGCGCCGTTCACTGCGCCATCGATCGACGCGGAAAAATAGTCCGGACTGCCGAGCATCGCCAGGATCTCGCCGCTTTCCGGATCGAGTGCCACCACTGCCGCGTTGCGCACGTTGTGCCCACCCGGCGGGCACTCACGTGCCCGCCCGTTGCACTGGGCCAAAAGCGCCAAGCGGCGGCGCACGATGTCCCGTACCGCCTCGTTCAGCTCGAGATCCAGGGTGGTATAAATGCGCAACCCGCCCTGCTCTATCCGCTCCCGCCCGAGTTCCCGTTCCAGAAACGAACGGACGTACAGGACAAAGTGCGGAGCGCGGATGGGAAAAGGCGCAGAGGCGAACGCCAGGTCCTCTTCCTGTGCCAGCCTGGCTCCCTCAGGGGTAACAAAGCCCTGTCGCACCATACGCTCTAGCACGATGGCCTGGCGACGACGGGCGGCCTCCAGGTTCTCGAGCGGATTGTAGGCCGTCGGGGCCTGCGGCAGGCCGGCCAGGAGCGCGCATTCTGCCAAGTCCAAATCCCGTACATGTTTGCCAAAGTAGGTTAACGCCGCAGCCTCAACGCCGTAGGCCATGCTGCCGTAGTAGGTCTCGTTCAGGTAGAGCTCCAGGATCTCGTCCTTACTATAGCGGCGGGAGAGCCTCCATGCGAGCACGGCTTCCCGCACTTTCCGCCCCAGGGTGCGGCGGCCCCGCTCCTCCGGAGCCAGGAGCAGGTTACGGGCAAGCTGCTGGGTGATCGTGCTTCCCCCGGAAAGCACTTCACCTCCGCGCAGGTTGATCCACAGCGCGCGCAGGAGGCCGCGGAAATCTACCCCAGGGTTGCGGTAGAAGCTCGCGTCCTCGGTAGCGATCGTGGCCAGGCGGAGCCATTCGGGGATCTCTGTCAGTGGCACCGGTGTGTGTCGGCCTCCGCCCAGGGCAGGCATCTCGTAGAGGAGGCGACCATGGCGGTCGTACACCAGGCTGCTGGGCGGGGCCGCCCGATCGTCCAACCCCTCGATCCCAGGCAAGCTGTGGAGCAGCCACGCCACCGGGCCCGCGATGCTGAGCGCGATCGCGAGAAGCAGCATTCGCCCGATATGCCATACCCGACGACTCACCAGAGGGTTCCTTGCCGGCCGAGGCCGATCGCCAACGGTCCAAACCCCTGCGCGCCGTGCCTGCATCCCGGCGCATACCCGGCACCTCGGGGGTTGCTTTCATTCTACGCGATCCGGGCCGCCGCCCTAGGCGATCTCCCCGACCATTGGGCTACGTATTCCCCACGACTTCACACGGCTTGAGTATAGCACACCGCCTGGGGAGTGTCCAGCCGCGCGCTTTGACATGCCCTACCTTTTGGGCTATACTCGAGCTGCAACCGGCGCAGGATTGCGTTCCCGGAGCGCGTGGTTTGGCGCGAGCAGGACGTGTTCTGCCCGGTCGTAGATGTTCGGGTATCTGGGCCGGAAGAACGGAGGTGTTCCATGAGGCGTGGATGGGTCACGGCGGGGCTAATAGTCCTTGCCGGAGTGTTCCTCGTCTTGGGGTGTGGAACGCGGGCGCGGACGGTGGCCGTCGTCAACGGGGTGATCCTCACGGACCGAGACCTCGACCGGGAGATGCGCCACACGCGTGCGGTCTACCAGGCCCACTTCAACATCGACCTGGCCGACCCGAAGAACGCTGACCTGCTGCCCCAGGTGCGTCAGGAAGCCCTGGAGCGCATCATCGACCAGGAGCTCGTGCGCCAGATCGCGGCCGGCCTTTTCCCGCCGCCAGAGGAAGGCCAGCCTTCCTATGCCGTTTCAGTTGCCGACGAGGAGGTCGAAGCCCGCGCGGCCCAGTACGTGGCCCAAGCCGGGAGTCGCGAGGAACTCCTGGCCCAGAACGGCTTTGAATCGTACGGAGAGTTCCTGGACTTTGTACGGGGCGAGCTGCGGGTGGAGAAGCTGACTGCTGCCTACGGCGTAGCGGAGCAGGTGCACCTCCGCCATATCCTGGTCGCGAGCGAAGAAGAGGCCCGCCGGGTCCTCGCGCGCCTGAAGGCAGGGGAGGATTTTGCCCAGGTCGCACGGGAGGTGTCGCTCGACAAAGCAACTGCGGAGAAGGGCGGGGACCTGGGCTGGTTTGGGCGCGGCGCGGGGGTGCCGGCCCTCGAGCAGGCCGCTTTCTCTCTTCGGGAAGGGGAGATCAGTGAACCGGTGCACACTGCGTACGGTTTCCACATCCTACAGGTGCTGGAGCGCCAGTCGCGTCCGGACCAGGCGGCCTTTCAGCAGTGGTTTGAAAGCCTCAAGGCGCGCGCGGCGATCGAGCGCCTGGGTCCTTAGGGCAGGAGAAGGCCATGGCGATGGAAGGAGAAGCGCCTAGGATCCTGGTCCTCGAGAACCGGCAGCTGATCGCCGAAATCCTTTGCGACTTGCTCCGGGAGTCCGGGTTCTATCCGCTCCTTGCGGTCTCACTGGATCAGGCGGTCCAGGCTTTGCGGAAGGATCCTCCGGAAATCGTCCTTGCGGACCTGGGATGGCTGCAGAAAGCTCCCCAGGAAGCCCGATGCAGCCTGGAAGAAGCGGTGCAAGACGCCCGCGTACCAGTAGTTTACTTTTCCTGTTCACCATTTCCTGGAGCGGAGGGCGTTCCACTGCTGCGGTCGCCGGGCGATTTTGCTACCGTGGTTGAGGCCGTATGGCAGGCCGTTCGGCGAAAGCGGTGGCCTTTGGGCATGGTGCTGGTGGAGATGGGTGCGATCGAGCTCCAAGAGCTCGAGACGGTACTGCGCATCCAAAAGGAACTGGCACAGATTGGCCGGAAGTTTCTCCTGGGCCAGCTGCTTGTTCGTCTGGGTTTCGTTGCGGAAGAGGTGGTCGAGAAAGCGCTTCGCTTGCAGGAGTTGCGGTATGCAGGTTCGGATGACCGTGGTGGGGTTGGGGCCGGGAGCCCCTGAACGGCTGACCCGGGAAGCCTGGCAGGTACTGCAGGAGGCCCCTTTCCTCTACCTGCGTACCGTGTGCCATCCCGTGGTCCGCTGCCTCCCGCCACACCTGCAGTGGGAGGCGCTCGACCGCTGCGCGACGGGCTCCGACCCCAAAGAAGCCGCCGAGCGGATCGTGGCGCGCCTTCTTGAGGCCGACCCACCCGTGGTGTATGCTGTTCCTGGGGACCCGTGGGAAAGCGAGCGCACGACGCGCCTCCTCTTGCAGCGACTTGGCCGAGACCAGGTGCGGGTGGTACCAGGGTTGGGGCTGCTGCAGGCCACCTGTGCCGCCTTGGAGCTGGATCCCCTGGAGCGCGGGCTGCAGTTTCAGGATGCCTGGGAGCTTCTGTCCGCAGAGCAGCCGCCATACAATCCGTTACGCCCGTTGCTCGTAGCCCATGTGGAGGAGCGATGGGTGGAGAGGCTGGTCGATCAGCTCCGCGTCCACTACCCGGAAGAGCACGGGGTTTGCGTGGTATTGCCGGCCGGAGCCGGGGAACCGCCCGTGCTCCGCACGCCTCTTCGTTCTCTGGGACAGGCGTTGCCGGCATCGACGACGGTGGTCGTCTACGTGCCTCCGCTCGCTCCTGAGCAGGCGCTGCGCCTGCCCGCGACCCTGGAGTGGATCTGCGCGAAATTGCGCGGGCCCGGAGGGTGTCCCTGGGATCGGGAGCAGACGCACGCCTCCTTGCGCAACAACCTGCTGGAGGAGTGCTATGAGGTGCTCGAGGCGCTGGACCGCGGAGACCTGGAGGAGCTGCGGTGCGAGCTGGGAGATCTGCTCATGCAAGTCTTCTTGCACGCCCAGCTCGCGCGGGAAGAGGGGGCTTTCGACCTGGGCGACGTCCTGGCCGGGATCAACGCCAAGCTGATCCGGCGGCATCCCCACGTCTTCGGTTCGGTCGAGGCCCCGGACAGCGAGACCGTGCTGCGGAACTGGGAAGCGATCAAGGCGCACGAGCGCAACGCCGAGGGCAAGGAAGGCGCCTCGCTACTCGACGGTCTCCCTCGCTCGCTACCGGCGCTGGCCTTTGCCCAGGCAGTCGGTCGCCGCGTGGCGCGGGTGGGCTTCGACTGGATGCGCGTGGAGGAGGTCTGGGCCAAGGTCGAAGAGGAGATGGCGGAGCTCCGGAGGGCCGAAACTCCGGAGGAACGTGCGGAAGAAATGGGCGATCTCCTTTTTGCCTTGGTTAACCTGGCACGGTGGCTTGGGATCGATGCGGAGGATGCCCTGCGCGCGACGAACGGCAAGTTCTGCCGCCGTTTCGCCTGGCTGGAGGCACAAGCGGCTGCGCACGGTATACCGTTGGAGCGGATGCCGATAGCGGATATGGACGCACTGTGGGAGGAGGCCAAGGCGCGGGAAGCAAAGGGTTGGCCTGCGGTTGAGGAGGCGGATGGCTGCTGAGTCCTCGCCTCGGGTATACGTGATCATTCCCAACTACAACACGGCGGACCTGCTTTGCGGTTGCCTTGCATCGTTGCAGGCCCAGCAGGATGCTCCGCCGATGCAGCTATTCGTGGTGGACAACGCCTCCACAGACGATAGCGTGGCGCGTGTCCGCAGCGCCTTTCCTGATGTATGTGTCCTCTCGAGCGACCACAACGGCGGCTTCGCCTACGCCGTGAACCTGGGGCTGCGTGCGGCGATGGCCGGAGGATCGTGGAGGCCGAACGATTATGTGCTCCTCCTCAACAGCGATACCGAGCTTCCGCCGGACGCGGTGCGGCGCATGGTCGCCTTTATGGAAGCGCACCCGCAGGCTGGAGCGGCCGGCCCGAAGCTGATCTTGCCGGACGGCCGGCCGGACCGCGCCGCGCGTCGGTCCTTCCCTACGCCCGAGGTTGCGTTCTACCGGCTTTTTGGGCTATCGGCCCTCTTCCCGCGCAGCCGCCGCTTTGGGCGCTACAACCTGACCTACCTCGATCCCGACACGACCACCGAGGTCGATTCGGTTTGCGGAGCCTTCATGCTGGTGCGGGCCCGAGTGGTGGAGGAGATCGGCCTGCTGGATGAAGCGTTCTTCATGTACGGGGAAGACCTGGACTGGGCCTATCGCATCAAAGAACGGGGATGGAAGATCTACTACTACCCTGAGGTTGTGGTGCGACACTGGAAGCGGGCATCCAGTCGGAAGGTTCCCCAGGCGGCCCTGCGCGCGTTCTATGAGGCCATGCGGATCTTCCATCGCAAACATTACGCGGCGCGGTATCCGTGGGTGGTGAATTTCTTGATCGAATTGGGCATATCGCTGCGCTACGGCCTGGCACGCCTGTTCCGCTTGCTGGGATGGCGCGGAGGGTGGTGATGGATCGGCTCCGGCATGCCCTGTTGGTCCTGCTGCAGGTGATTCTGGACACCTTGGCGATCGGGGCTTCCTTTGTCGTTGTGTACCGATGGCGCTTCTGGACCGATATCGCTGGGCGCTACCTCCCCCCTACAACTGCGACCGCTTTCACCATGCTTGCGCTTCTAATCTTCCCGATCGTGATCGGTTTTCGCTCGGTACACCTGTACCGGATGCGTCGTGCGGGATCGCCGGTGGACCAGGCCTTCAAAGTCTTCAGCGCGCTTTCCGTCGGCACCATGATCGGGATTGCCCTGAACACAGTGCTGCTACGTGACCGCTTCGTTTACTCCCCGCTCATCCTCGCCTACGGGTGGTTGCTCAGCGTCGTGGTGGTGAACCTGGAGCGGTTCGTCTTCGGGCTCTTTCTCGCCTGGCTGCGTCGCAAGGGTTATGATTCCCGGCGCATCCTGCTGGTAGGCGCGGGAGAGGTGGGCCAGATGATCCTTGGGCAGATCCGGCGATCGCCTTCGCTCGGTTATCAAGTGGTTGGCTTCCTCGATGACGAGCGGCTTGCGGGCGAGGACGTAGCGGGAGTGCCGGTGCTGGGGAAGACGGAGGAGATTGCCCAGGTCCTGGCACGGGAGCGGGTGGATGAGGTGTTGGTCGCCATGCAGGCGCCGTACCAGCGGGTGCTGGACATCGTATCGCGCTGTGGCGACTTTCCCGTGGAGATCAAGGTCTACCCGGATGCGTTCCAGATCATCACCCGTAACGAAGTGACGCTGAGCGACTTGAACGGCCTCCCGCTGGCAAGCGTGCGCAACCCGACCCTTGCCGGGTTCAACCGGGTGTTGAAGCGCGCGATGGATATCGTGGTGAGCGCGGTGGTGTTGCTGATCACTGCGCCTTTTCTGCTGTTGATTGCGCTGCTGATCAAACTGGAATCGCCCGGGCCAGCGCTTTACATCCAGGAGCGGGTGGGGCTGGATGGCAAACCGTTCTACGTGATCAAGTTCCGCACGATGACCGTAGGCGCAGAGGAGCAGACGGGCCCGGTTTGGGCCGCGCCCAACGATCCCCGGGTGACCCGTTTGGGGGCATTCCTGAGGCGCCATTCCATCGACGAGATCCCCCAGTTCATCAACGTCCTGCTGGGGGAGATGAGCGTCGTCGGCCCACGCCCGGAGCGCCCCTGCTTTGTGGAGCAGTTCAGCCAGATGGTCCCCGGCTACATGCGCCGCCATAAAGAAAAGGCCGGGATCACCGGCTGGGCACAGGTGAACGGGCTGCGAGGGGATACCTCCATCGAGGAGCGGACGAACTACGATCTGTACTACGTCGAGAACTGGTCGATCGGCTTCGATCTGCGCATCATGCTCCGTACGATCATCGAGATGCTGCGGGGGTCCGCGCGCTGATCACCCTTCCCAAAGCGGGAGGGTGAAGTAGAAGGTGCTTCCCTTTCCCTCTTCGCTTTCGACCCAGATCCGGCCGCCGTGGGCCTCGACCGCCAGGCGGCAGAAGGCCAACCCCAGCCCTGTGCCCCGTTCCGCACCCGCGCGATCCACCTGGACGAACTTGTCAAAGATCCGCTCCTGCAACGACTTCGGAATCCCGACCCCGTAATCGGCCACATAGCAAAGGGCTCGCCCGGCCTCGATCCGGCAGCCGACGCGCACCGTCCCATCCGAGTAGGAGTGCTTGATCGCGTTGTGGATGAGGTTTTCCCACACGCGGATGAGTTTCTCGGCATCGGCCCGCACGGTCAGCTCTAGAGGCACCTCCAGCTGGACGCTCAGGCGGCGTTCCTGCGCAAGCGGGTTCAAGTGCGTAAGCGCCTGGCGCAGTGCCTGCTCCACGCGGACGGGCGCGAAATGGAGGGGCATCCTGCCCGCCTCCAGCCGTCCGATGTCGAGGAGCGTATTCACCATCCCCAGCATTTCGCGTCCGCCGTCGAGCGCAGCCTCCAGCAGGAAGCGTTGTTCTCCTGTAAGTGGACCCAGGTCTTGGCCGATCACCGTTTCCAGGCCGCCCAGGAAGGCGGTGAGCGGCCCTCGTAGGTCGTGCACGATCATGCTGATCAAGTCCTCGCGCACCCGCTCCGCCTCCCGGGCCTCGGTGATATCCCGCAGCACCAGGATGCGGCCGATATGTCTTCCCTGCTGGTCGAGCACCGGCGCGCTGACCCAAGCAAAGGCCTGTGCAATGCCCGTGGGGTTGTCGAACTCGCCCTGTAACACGCCTGTGGGCTCTTCGGCGAGCTGCTGCAGCGCCTTGCGCAGCTGGGTAAACGTCGTCCGGGCGGCCTCGGGGTTCTGGTGCGCCGCGAGACGGAGCAGAGTCGGCAGGGTGCGCCCGATCACCCGTTCGCGCAGCACGCCGGCCCACCGCTCGATCGGCGGGTTCACCAATAGGATGCGCCCCTGGATGTCCATCATGATAATCCCATCGTGGGTGGATTCCAGGATCGCCTGCAACCGATCCCGCGCTTCGGTGATCTCCTGGAACAGGCGGGCGTTCTCGATCGCAACCGCAACCTGGGACGCGATTGCGCAAAGGAGGGCCAGGTCTTGCTCGTCGAACAGGTACTCCTGGTCGTAGCTTTGCAGAGCCATCACGCCAACCACTTTATCCTCGGCGACCAGTGGCACCCCCATCCACGACTTGGGTGTCTCGCCCAGTGGTTGGATTCCGTGCGCTTCGTGGAAGGCACTGTCCTCCGCTTCCGAGCGGAGCAACACCGGCTGGCGGGTGCGGATGATGTACCCGGTGAGCCCCTCTTCCACGCTCAGCCGGGTCGGTGGCGCGCGCTGTCCGCGGTCGATGTCCAACACCGTTTCCCAGACTCCTGCTTTCTCGTCATAGAGAGAGACATAAAAGTTCGTTGTGTCGAACAGCCGGCTGACTTGTTGATAGACGATCTCCGCCAGCTCCGCCAACGTCCTCGGAGAGGATAGCGCGCGGCCAATCTCGTTCAGGATGGAAAGCTCGGTGATCCGCCGTTCCCGCTCCTCGAACAGGCGGGCATTCCGCATCGCGATGGCGGCGTGCTCCGCAAGCTGCTGAACAAAACGCAGGTGGTCGGCATCGAAGGCCTCGAGGCAATTGCTCTCTAAAACGATCGCTCCCACGACCTGTTCCTGATCGCAGATGGGCACCGCGAGCTCTGAGCGCGTGGTCGGGATGACATCGGCATAGTCCGGATCTTTCCGTACATCCCCCACCAGCGCTGGCTGGTTCGTCCGCACCACGCGTCCGACGATCCCGGCTTCTACGCTCCAGGGCTGCACCTTGACGCGCTCTACCAGTTCCAGCGGATATCCACGGCTGGTCAAGAGCACCAGGCCGCGCCTGTCCTGCGTGAGGAGCGCGACCGCCCCGGCGTCCGCCCGGGTCGCCCCTATGGCGTGTTCCAGCACCACGTCGATCACCCGTTGCAGCTGGAGGGCCCGGTTCAATTCCTGGCTGATCTTCGCAATCGCGCTTAACTCGCTCACCCTTCGCGCGAGCGCTGCGTCCGTGCGCTCGTACAGCCGTGCGTTCTCGATGGCGATCGCCGCCTGGCTGGCCAGGCTCTGGCCCAGGAGGATCTCGTCCTCTGTAAAAACACGCTCGGCCCGGCTTTCCCAGACCTCGACGAACCCCAGGGGCCCCGCGCGTCCGATCAGCGGGAGAAAGAGGATGCTCTTGCCGCCGAACCGTTCCATATGCGCGCGCTCGTCCGCGGAGAGAGAAGGATCGCTCAGCTGCCACACGGTGGGTCTGCCCTCCCACAGCAGCGCAGCCAGATCCTCGGTTTCGTCGTAGGTCGTCCCCAGGTCGGAAACCTGTTCCAGCGGGCAGGCCTCTGGTGAGATGTACTCTGCGACAACGGTGCTTGCCCGCCTGGATTCTTCCCAAAGGCTCACGTAGGCGCTCGTCGCCCCAAGCAGGCGCACCGCCTCGCGGCACACCGTATCCAGCACCTGCCGAAGGTCTAGCGACGAGGCGATCGTCGTCCCGATCTGAACCAGTGTGGCCAGCTCCGCTTGCCGTCTGCGGCTTTCGGTGTACCGCCGGGCGTTCTGGACCGCTCCGGCCACCTGTGCCGCGATGGTGGAAAAGAGCCGCACGTCGTCGCTCCCAAAGGAGGTGGCCTCGTCGAAAGAGCTGGCGACCATCACGCCGACCACCTCGTCGGCCGCGATCAAGGGGGCCCCCAACCAGGCTTTCCCCGGTTTGCCCCCTGCGGGGACGCCACGGCGCTGGCACTCGGTCAGGTAATCGTGGGTGACGATCGGTTGCCGTGTCCGGACGAGCTCGGTAGTAAGCCCCTCGCCCAGGGGCCAGCGCTCGGCGGGTGGCTCCAGGACCCGGCCGTTTTCCACGTAGAAGGCGAAAGAGAACTCCTGGCGGGCAGGATCGTAAAGTGCCACGTAAAAGTTGGGCGCGTTGAGGACACGGAGCACCGCCTGGTGGATCAGCCGCAGTACCTCGTCCAGATGGATGCTGGTACCGACGGTCTGGGCGATCTCGTTCAGGATTTCCAGTTCAGCCAAGCGCTCTGCTTCGCGGGCGCGTGCACGGGCCTTCTCGATGGCGATGGCCGCCTGGGAAGCGATGGTGCTCAAGAGACGCAGGTGCTCGGGGCGGTACAGGGTGCTTTGCCGGCTCGCACTCAGCGTCAGCACGCCCAGGAGCCGTGCCTCTGTGACCAGCGGTACGCCGAGCCAGGCGGTATCCGGACGGTCCGGTTCTTCCTCCCACAACGGGATCCCACGGCGCTGGCACTCTTCCCGATAGTCCTGGGCCACAATCGGCTCACGGCTGCGTACCACTTCGGCTGCCAAGCCGGAGGTTCCCGACCAGCGTGTCCCCTCCTTCTCTCGATGGCGCACTCCGTTCTCGATCACGAACGCCCAGCGCCACTCGCCGGTGCGTTCGTCCTGAAGCGCAATCCTCAGGTTGTCCCCTCCGAGCAAGCGGCTTGTCTCGCGCCAGATCCATTCCAGGAGGTCGGCTACCTCCATCGTGGATGCTGCCTGACCGACGCGGTTGAGCATTTCCAGTACTGCAGTTTCGTGCCGAATTCGCTCGTCCTGCAGGGCGTGCTCCAGCGCCGCTCCGGCGCGATCGGCCACCAGGGCAAGCCATTCGCGATCCCTGCGCGAATAGGAGCCGAAACGCATTTCTCCCAGCTGGAGCCATCCGATCCGCTCTTCGCCCGATCCCAAGGGGACGAGGAGTTCCCGGGGGAGCGCACGCAGCGCTTCCAGCTCTGCTGGAGGAAGGGGCTCCTGTTCCAGCTCCTTTCCGGAAAACGGTTCTCGCCGGCTGAGGACCGCCCGGGCAACCGCGCTATCCAGCGGGAACCGCACCTCGAGGCTACTCGGAGGCAATCCCCAGACCTCGCGCGTGGTATAGGCACTGCGTTCGTCGTCCCGCAGCACCAGGGCTGCCGTGCTGGCCGGCCAGAGAGAAACGATGCCCTCGAGGATCACTCGGCTCAGGGCCGGTAGTTCCTCGATCCCGGAGATGTGCTCTGTGAACATCCGCAGTACCTGCCGGTCGTCGTAGCGACGCCGCTCGAACACCCGGTCGATCTGCTCCTGGAGCCAGAGCCGCAGCGGATGCAGAGCCAGGGTGACCACCAGCGCAAACAGCGCGATGACGGCAGGATGGTCTGGACGGATGGCTGTTCCCCCGAGGCGTACGAACAATTCGACCAGCAGCAAGTAGAAGCCGGCCGCGCCGACAACCAACAGCGCATAGGCCAGAGTGGGACCCGTTCGCAGCTCCGTCCCCAGCCAGCGGTAACGCACCATGGCATAACCCAGTGCGAGGGGGATCGCCAGCAGGCCCAGGGAACCCAGCACCGGGCTGTCCTTTAGTGGAGGGGCACTGCCGAGCCACTGGGGCACCAGGGAAACACCCACAACCAGACCGAGCACGAGCGAAGCGACGCTGGCAACGGCGCGCAAAGCACCCTGGATGGCGCGTTCCTCGGCCCGCGATGCCCTCTGCCAGAGGAAACCGAGGCCGGCCAGCGCATAGCCCCCGCCCCCGATGGTGCATGCATACTCGCTCGCCCGAGCGATGGCCATCAGGTGCGTGTCTGAGGACGAGTGGAACAGGGGGTGGAGCAGCGTCCACACCGCGATGACAATTGGGGGAGCGTAGAGGGCCGATGGAACCCACCGGGCGCGCCGCAGCCAAGGATAGGGCTCGGGGTAAAACAAGAAGAAGCAAAGCCAGAAGGCTGAAGCAAGGACCAGCGCAGCATCGCTGACCGGCCAGAGGCGATGGACGCGCTCTGCCCAGAAGGAGAGCGTCGGATCCGGTGCGAGCGCCGCGAGGGTACGGGCTCCATGCGCGCTCAGATCGTACAGGGCCGACGTTCCGAGCGCTACCAGAAACCCAAGCAAGATCGCGATGGCCTGCTCCCTGCGATGCGGCCACACGGCCTTGCCCAGTGCCACGATCAGGAGGACGGCGATCAGGCTGAGAGCGGCTGCCACCACCTGCTGCAATGCCATGTCAATTGCCTCACCAAGGCCTTGGCCGGCTCTATGGGAAAGGCTCGGAGATGCTCAAACCAAGGGGCTGTAAAGGTAGGCCTTTCACTGCAGGGTCCTCCCGGCGTCTTTGGAACGCTCTCGTCCTTGGATGGATGCTGTTTCCTCTCCCGGCGTTCCTGCTTCCAGGCACTCCCGGTAGAGAAGCAGGGTTTCGCGCGCCATACGCGACCAGGAAAACTGCCGGGCCTGCTTCAGGCCTCGTTCCCGGTACATCTCGCGCAGTTCGGGCTGGCTCAGAAGCTGCCGCAGGGCCTCGACCAGGCCCTCGATGTCGTCCGGGTGCACCTGAAGCCCGGCTTCTCCCACCACCTCGGGCAGGCTCGACGCGCTGGATACCACCACCGGTGTCCCGCAGGCCATCGCTTCCAGCGGTGGCAGGCCAAATCCCTCGTAGCGGGAAAGGTACACGAAGACTTCGGCGCCATTATACCACAAAGGCAGCTCTTCCGTCGGTACGAAGCCCGGCAAGAGTACGCGCGTCTGCAGGTGCAGCTCTTCGATCAGGCGGAAGAGCTCCGTATGGCCCCACGCGGGCGATCCGGCCAGGACGAGCGTCAGGTCCGATCCCGTCGCCAACCGGGCGAAAGCACGCACCAGGGCGGGCAGGTTCTTCCTCGGTTCAAGGTTGCCCACATACAGGAGGTAGCGTTGGGGGAGGTTACGACGCTGACGGAAAGCGTCGATCGCCGGGGCAGGCAGCGGGCGGAAAGCGGCGTCGCAGCCTTCATAGATCACCCGGATGCGCTCTGGAGGAACGCGGAAATGGCGGAGGATCTCCTGCTTGGTATGTTGGGAGACGGCGATGATCGCGCGTGCCCGCCGGAGGGTGAGCCGGGTGAGCGCGCTGAGATAGAGGCGCCGCCCCATGGGGTGAACCTTCGGGTAGCGCAGGTAAGCCAGGTCGTGCACCGTGACGACGACCGGACAGGGGGTCCACCAGGGCGCCACGTTCATAGTGGCGTGCAGCAGATCGACTCGGTCTTGAACCAGGAGGAGCGGAAAGAGCGTGTGCTGCCATAGGATTCGGGTGGCCGGCCGGTGCAACTCCAGGCGCGCGGCCCAGGGACGTAGCCGCTCCGGGATCCCCTGGGCCGCATCGCGCGAAGGGAGGTAAATCCGCAGTTCCCCCGGCCACTCCAGCTGGGCGATCTCCCCTACCAGGTGCCGGATGTAGGTGCTCACGCCGCTCTGGCGATAGGAACCGGGCCGGCCCCACAGGAGTGCCTCCAGCCCGACTCGCCGCCCCTGGCCCCGAGGTTCTGTTGTTCCGCAAGCGGCCTCTTTGGTCAACTGGTCTCCCCTCCGATGTCGTTGCGCCAGGCAGCATGGGCACAACGGATCTCCCGCAGGGCCGCCATCGCCTGAGCGCGTGCCTGCTGCAGGTCGCGTCCCGTGCCGACCGCAAAGAGCACCCTCCCTCCTTCCGCAACCACCTCGCAGGGGGCGGACTCTTCCCTTCGGCGCGTCGCAAAGGGAGCGCTCCATAGCGATCCAGCGTGGGCCGGACGCAGGCGGGTTGCCTGGTGGAACACCAGGGCCTCTACTTCCTCGAGGCCGTAGACCGGCTGCCCGGTTTGGGGCCGCGCCGGGTAGCCTGCGCTGACCAAGGCCACAGCCACTGTATACGCCCGGCGCCACCGGGGCGGGCCACCTTCCATCCTCCCCTGCGCAGCTGCGCGAAGGAGCGGGGCCAGTTCGCCTTCCCAAAGCGGCAATAGCGCAGCGGCGTGCAGGTCGTCGAGCCCCCAGACGAGATCGTCCACGACGGCACGCTCCGCTGTGAGGGTCAGACGGAGCTGCAGAAAGCCGGGGCGGAGCAAGCCCTCGGCGCGCAGGGTTGCCAGGAGCGGCTGGCCCACTTCCTCGAAAAGCCGCGCCTCCAACTGTGCATGCTCCCAGGAAGCCCAGGCGCCCATCCCCTCGGTGAGGGGGCCTGTGTCGCTATCCCCGCGATGGAGCGCGATGCGGGCGACCCCGAAGGGGATCGCTTCGGAACCGTCCGTCAACAGGGCGAAGGACACCGGGCGCCCAGCGTAGGCCCGTTCGACAGAGACGGCGCTTCCACCGGCCTGCCTGAACACGCGCGCGACCTCCAGGAAGGCGGTGTGTCGGTCGCGCACCAGCATGGCCTCGTGCCACGGCCCCGACTCCGACCGCACCCACAGGGGCAGCGGGCGGCTGGCCACATAACGTTCCGCCATGTCCAGTTCCGAGAAGGTTTCTCCCTCCGCGCCGTGCAGCCCCGCGCGGCCCAGGATCTGACGCAGCGCCTGGCGGCCGGCCAGCGCACCCTGGGCTGCTTCGGTTGGGCCCAGGGTGGGTAGGTGCAGGTCAACGAAGGTCTCAACCCAATGATGGGGGCCCGAGGCCACGACGAGGTCGATCGGATGGGCGAACGCCCAGTCCGGCAGCCGTGCATCGGGTGGCACAGGGGGCGGGCCCAAGAGGAGCGCGGTCCCTGCGTTTCCGGGGATACAGAAGACCTCCTGGACCTCCGGTTCGGAGATCAGTTTCCACGCCAATGCGTGCACCGTTGCTCCCGAGCCCAAGAGCAGGCACTTCACGGGGCGGCACCCTCTCTTTCCGGTTCTGGGTGAGGCACCACAGGCTTGAGGTAAAGGGTTCCGAATGCGGACAGAGCGATTGTCAAGCACCCGATGCCGCCGAGCACCCAGACGATACCCAGCAGGTCGGCCATCGCACCCGCAAGGAGGATCGGAAAGATCGAGGCGATGTTGGCCAACAGCTGGCGATTGGCGAAGATGCGGCCATAGGCTTCCGCCGGGGTACGGTGCTGGAGCACAGTCTGCGTGGGCACGGTGATGAACGGATTCGTCACGCCCAGAAGGAAGCTCCAGGCGATCGACATCCACAGGACCGCGCGGGCGCCCTGGGGCAAAGCAGGGGCATTCAGGCGTGCCACGAGGGGAGTCCCGGCGAGTGCCAGAAGGACGACGCCGCACAGGAGCATGGTCCGGTTGATCAGCTGTTGCCACCGGTGCCTGCAGGAAGCAGGGCCGACCAAGAGGAACCCCAGGAACATTCCCAGGCCTGCGGGCAGGATGACCACGAAGGCGTCCTCGGGCCTCTCTCCCAGCACACGCACGGCATACCCCGGCGCGAGCGTGCCGACCATGAGGGTGAGCGCCTGGATCACCGAGGAGTAGACGATGGATACGGTAATCGCGCGATCCCTACGGATCAAACGCCAGCTCTCGTGGACCTCGCTGCGCAGCACCCGGATGGCCTGGGCGAACATTTCCCGTGGAGAGCCGTTACGAGACCGGAGGCCGTTGCCGTTTCGGCCCAGCGTGGGGCTTCGGCGCGGCAACAGGGCCAGCATAGCGGCAGCCGCAAGGTACAGGACGATGATGATGCCCAGGACCGTTCGGGTTCCGAACAACTTGAGCAGGAAGGGGCCGAGCAGCAGGAAGCCGAGGACGGTAAAGATGTTCGTGCTGATGCCCAGCAGCGTGTTGACCACGAAGAAATGCTCGCTCGGGACCACGAGGGGAATCGCCGCGTTTTCGGCCGGCCAGAAGAACTGGTTTACGCAAGTCCGCAGCAGCGTGGCCAGGTCGATGACCAACACGAGGACGCCCACGGGCCAGTCATGGCGCAGGAGGTAGACGAAGTAGGCCGATGCGGTAGCCGCGCGGAAGAGGGTGGTGGTTATGAGCAAGGTTCGTTTGTCGGACCGATCGACGATGACGCCGGCGATACCCGAGAGGAGCACGCCCGGGATCAGGAAGGAGAGGATGGCCAGGCCGGTCTGGGTGCTGGAGCCGGTAAGCTGTTCCACCAGGACGATGACCAGGTAATTCAGCATGTTCTGTCCGACCTGGGAGATGCCCTGCGCGCCCCACAGGATCAGGAAATTGCGGTTCTGCAGCAGCGGGCCGATGTTCCGGCGGGTCAGGGGAACGACAGACATCAGGAGCCACTCCGATCGACCGGGCCAGACGGGCGCACGACAGCTCGCAGCCGGCGACGGAACAGCGGCCGGGGGAGGAGGACGTAACGTCCGCAGGTGAGGCATCGCAGGCCGATGTCGGTCCCGATGCGGGTCACCTGCCAGGTATCGCCGCCGCAGGGGTGCGGCTTGCGCAGTCTCACGGTATCGCCTATATCGATGTCTGTCCCGTCCATGCGCTTCCTCTCATCGGAATCGCGTCTGGCGGATAGCGGTACAGGTCTGCTCGGCCACCCGCGCTGCTGCCTCGGCAAAGTCTTTCCCAGCCGAGGCGTAGAGGATGGTGCGGGAAAGGTTGACCAGGATCCGTTCGCCGGAAGAGTCCACGCCGGCGCGCACGGCCGCCTCGAGGTCTCCCTGTTGCGCTCCCACTCCAGGGACGAGGATCGGGAGCTCAGGACAAAGCGCGCGCACGCGGGCGAGCTCTTGGGGGAAGGTGGCTCCCACGACCAGGCCGCAGTTCCCGTGTCGATTCCAGTCGCGCACGTGCTCGGCGACCACGAGGTACAGGGGCCGGCCGTCGATGAGCAGGTCCTGGAACTCGCCTGCGCCCGGGTTCGAGGTACGGCAGAGGACGAAGCAACCGCGCTCGGCCCGTTCCAAGAAGGGGGCGAGCGCCTCTGACCCGAGGTAGGGATGGAGGGTGACGGCATCGGCCTGGAGTTCGTCCAGGAGGGCGCGGGCGTAGGCGGCCATCGTATGGGCGATATCGCCGCGTTTTGCATCGACGATGACCAGCGCCGGGGTATGGGTATGGATAAAGTTGACCGTCTGACGGAGGGTTTGCAGGCCGCTCGGCCCCAGCGCTTCGTAGAAAGCGATGTTCGGCTTGAAGGCAGCAGCCCAGGGTGCCGTGGCCTCGACGATGGCCTGGTTAAAGGCGAGGATCGGATCGTCGTGGTGGCGAACGGCGGATGGGAGCCTCCCGGGGTCCGGGTCCAGGCCCACGCAGAGGAGGCTTTGTTGCTGACGGCACACGCTGAGCAGCCGTTCCAGGAAGTTCATGCTGACCGCCTCGGTTCCGCCCTACGTCCTGGGCTCTCCTCCGTCGCGCCACGGTTGAAAGGGACGACAACCCAGTGTACCGCAACGCACGCAACAAGCAGGCGTTTGCATTGTACATAGCTTCCCATCGGGCGTCAACCGAATGACCGCAAAAGCCGATGCAGCAGTTCGTGCACGTACCTCTTGGGCGTGTATTCAGGCGCCTTTCCGGGGGTGGGGAAAACAAAACGAGCCAGCGAGAGGGACTGCGAGGCGGTCGCCCGGCAACCTCCTGGCTGTCTGAGTGCGGACGATTCCCCCTTTCTGAGGGCAAAAAAGCAGGCTTCCCGGGGTGGACTCGAACCACCAACCTACTGATTAACAGTCAGCCGCTCTGCCAATTGAGCTACCGGGAAAGCTTTCATCCTTATTATACCGCCCGTTCCGGCAATCGTCAAGTTCGTGTAGCTCAAGTAACGAGGGCAGACAACCTTTATCCGCCCTCTCCTTGAACTCTTTTCCCGAGGACTCAGACTCGTCTCGGGGGGTCGATCTGCACGATTGCCCGGATGGTGGGCAACCCCGCTTCCTGCGCCGCACGCAGCCGCAGCAGCCCATCGACCAGCTCGTAATTGCCGTCCGCCGTGCGGCGCACCCGGATCGGCCGCAGGCGCCCCACCGCGGCATCGTTCAACAACCGCACTGGGACCGGCTTTTGCAGTTTCCGCAGGTGCCTGGGCATCACGATACGGATACGGCTGACTTCGATCTGGGCGATCCCTGCGATGAGCCCCTGAGGGGGAACAGGCCGGATCACCACCGGGATGCTTGGGAGCTTCTCGGCCTGCGCTGCCCAGAGGCGTGCGGCGGCGCGCTTGCCCTTCCCTAACACCAACCGCCCCGAGGCATCGGGCGTCACGGTCAATGGCGGGAATGTCCAGCCGACCGAACGCACCTTGTCTCGGGCCTCCATCGCCTTGGAGAGCAAGGGGTCGGTCCCCTCTACCGACTGGGGATCGACCCAGGTCAATTCCCAACGCGGAAACCGGGCCGCAACGACCACCCGTACCTCCGGAAGGCCGGCATCCACGATTGCCGCAAGTGCCGCAAACCCCCGCGCCAGCACATATTCCTCCCCAATCTTCCACACCTGGATGGGCAATGGCGCCTGCCCGGTTTCCCGCGCCTTCTGGACGAGCTGCGCGTGGTCCTCGATGATCTCCATCCGCCGTTCCCAGTCCGCAAGATGGGCGGGGTTCCGTAAGGTGATCCGCTCGGTCGCGATCACTTCGTAGCGCGGCGGCCTGCTCTTCTGGCGGGGTTTGCGCACCCGTGCACGCTGAGGCTCCGGCCGGGGACGCTTGCGCGGCCTTTCGTAAGGTGGCGGCGGAGCCGGAGGCCAGTAGCCCTTGGGGCGATACGGCGGGGGCGGGCCTGGGCGGTCGCCCGTTGGGCGAATCCACAGCGGTACGCGCGGGTAACTTTTTCTCCTGTCCACGGTGTCTAACCCTTTCCTCATTTCGGCTGGCCCAAGACCTTGCTGAAGCAGCCTCCCGCGGCTTCCAACGAAGCCGGGAGGGGCCCATTTCCCCGGTGCTTCAGGAAGGAAGGGGGACTTTCACTCGATTGGCATGTGCTCCCCCATACGCGCGTCCAGGGCAATTGAATGATAACACAGATCCAGCAAATTGACAAGTCCCGCGTTTGAAAATTGGCCGCGCCAATGCTATAATGGCTTGCGCTCGAGCGCGAAAGGAGGCGATCCCTTGGATATCGGCGCATTGTTGCGGGAACTCAGCGAGGCGAGCGGCGTTTCAGGCTACGAGGAAGAGGTGCGCGGGCGGGTCGCCGAAGCGATCCGCCCTTATGTGGACGACCTGCGGCACGACGCGATGGGCAACCTGATTGCCCTGAGACAGGGCGTGGGGCCGGAACCTCGCCGAAAAGTGATGCTGGCCGGCCATATGGACGAGATCGGCTTGATCGTTACCCGGATCGAAAAGGGCTTTCTGCACTTTTCCCAGGTCGGGGGGTACGATGTGCGCGTGCTGCCCGGGCAAGAGGTGCTCGTCCACGGGGTGTCCCTCCTTCCAGGCGTCGTGGCCGCGCGCCCTCCCCACGTGTTGGGGGAAGAAGAGCGCCAGAAGGTCCCTCGGATGGACGAATTGCTGATCGATGTCGGGCTGCCGCCCGAAGAGGTGGAATCGCGGGTCCGCGTGGGCGATCTCGTCACTTTGCGCGTCCCTTACCAGGCCCTACGGGGCGAGCGCGCCGCGGGCAAGGCGTTTGACGACCGCGCGGCCGTAGTGGCCATCGCGGCCTGCCTGGAGGAGCTGACCCGCTTGCGGCACACTTGGGATGTCTACGCCGTGGCTACGGTGCAGGAGGAGGTCGGATTGCGTGGCGCAACCACGAGCGCTTACGGTATCGCTCCCGATCTGGCCATCGCGGTGGATGTGACCCACGGCGATATGCCCGGCGTGGCGGAGTGGGACGCCGTGGAACTGGGGAAAGGGCCGGCTATCTCGGTAGGCCCGAACATCCATCCCAAGGTCTATGAGGCACTCGTGGAGACCGCACGGCGCTACGAGATCCCTTACCAGGTTGACCCCTTTCCCGGCCGTTCCGGAACGGACGCCTGGGCCATCCAGGTCAGCCGCAGCGGTGTACCGACCGGTTTGCTGGGCATTCCCCTGCGCTATATGCATAACCCGGTGGAAACGCTAGACCTTGCGGATATCCGCCGCACGGCACGCCTGATGGCACTCTTTGTCTCCCGGCTGGACGAGATCGACCTCACGCGGTAGAAACGGAGGGATGACTTTGCTTTTGCAGCGACTTTCGGAGGCTCGTGGCGTCTCGGGCAACGAGGACGAGGTACGGGCGATCCTGATCGAGGAAATCCGCCCCTATGTGGACGATTGGAAGGTCGATAGCATCGGGAACCTGATCGCGACTGTCCGCCCCAAACAGGAGCACGGCGTGGCACACCGCGTCCTGGTGACCGCTCACATGGACGAGGTGGGCTTGATGGTCGTGCATATCGAAAAGAACGGCCTCCTGCGGTTCCGTCCGGTCGGGGGCATCGATCCGCGCATCCTTCCGGGGAAGCGCGTGCTCGTCGGTCGGGATCGCCTCCCGGGGGTGATCGGCCTGAAGCCCATCCATCTGCTCACCGCCGAAGAGGAAAAGCAGGTGGTCAAGGTGGAGCAGATGTGCGTGGACATCGGGGCGAAGGATCGGGACGATGCCGCGAGTGTTGTCCGGGTAGGGGATGTGGCTACGTTCGCGACTGCTTTCCTGCAGCAAGGCAAGACGCTCATCGGCAAAGCGTTCGACGACCGGGCAGGTTGCGCGGTGCTCGCGGAGTTGGTGAAAGAGCGCTACGAGGTCGAACTGGTGGCCGCCTTCACGGTTCAGGAGGAGGTGGGTCTGCGGGGCGCTCAGGTGGCGGCCTACGCTGTGGAACCGGAGATCGGGATCGCGCTGGAAGGCACGATCTGCGATGACCTGCCCCGAAAGGAGGATCAGACGCCGGTGACCCGGCTCGGGCACGGGCCTGCGGTCACGGTGATGGATCGCACCGTCATTTCTGATCGCCGGTTGGTGGAGCTCGTCCTGCGCACAGCCCAGGCAGAGGGGATCCCGTGCCAGATCAAGGGGCCCGGCCTGGGCGGCACAGATGCCGGCGCGATCCACCTTTCCCGACGGGGGGTGCCTTCGGTGGCGGTGGCGACTCCCGCACGCTATATCCATACCCCGGTCTCCGTGATGAACCTGGACGATCTAGAGCATACGGTCGCCCTGATGAAGGCGGTGCTGCACCGGCTGCACAGCGATTTCCCCTGGGGCGAACGCTAGCCAAGCCGCGATGCGGGGATGTCGGGCGAGTGTCGTGTCGGTACGTCGGGGTGGGTATACCCCCATTGGGAGGGCGTCTTTTACCCTCCTGGCCTTCCCCAACGCGCCTGGTTCGATTTCTACGCCGCCCGCTTTTCCACGGTGGAGGTGAACAACACCTTCTACCGCTTACCGGACGAACGGGTATTCCACACCTGGCGCGACCGGGCTCCCCAAGGGTTCCGTTTTGCCCTCAAGGTGCACCGGCTCATTACCCATATGAAGAAGCTGCGCGGGATTGAGGAAGCGTTAGGCCGCTTCCTGGAACGAGCCCGCTTGCTGGGCGAGCATCTCGGCCCCCTGCTCTATCAGTTCCCGGCAGGATGGGGCTGCGATGTGGATCGCTTGCGGGCTTTCCTGGAGCTTCTGCCCCGAGGGCTTGTGCACGTCTTTGAGTTTCGCCATCCCTCGTGGTTCTGCCCCGAAGCGATGGCGCTGCTAGAACGGTATGGAGCCGTGCTTTGCCTGCTCAGTATGCCTGGGGTCCGCTGTCCCATCCGGGTTACCGGCCCTGCCGTCTACCTACGGATGCACGGATCCACCACGCTCTACGCCAGCCGTTACTCACGCGAAGAACTCGCTTCCTGGGCGCAGGTGCTGTCTCCTTACCTCCAAAGCGGGCTCGACGTCTACGTCTACTTCAACAACGATGCGTTCGGCTACGCAGTGGCGAACGCACTGGAACTGCGTGCCCTGCTCACGGGGGAGGCGGACGGTGAGAACGAGCGACTTTGAATACTTCCTGCCAGAGGACCGCATCGCTCAGGTGCCGGTCGAGCCGCGGGACGCGAGCCGGTTGATGGTGCTGCGGCGCGAAAATGGTGCGTTGGAGCACTCGATCTTTCGCGAGCTACCGCGCTACCTCCGGCCGGGAGACCTCTTGGTGGCCAACGAGAGCCGTGTCATTCCGGCCCGCCTCCACGGACGGCGCTCGCGCACTGGCGGTTCGGTGGAGGTGCTGCTGCTGCGCCGCCTGGACGAACACCGCTGGGAGGCTCTGGTTCGGGGAAGCCGTGTGCGCAGCGGGCTGTGGCTGACCTTTCCCCTGCCAGACGGAAGCGGCGTGGAAGCACTCGTCGAGGAGGCCCGCCCGGACGGCATCCGTGTGCTGAGGTTCCCCGAGGATGTGGAAAAGGACCTGGAGACACTTGGCGTTGTCCCGCTGCCGCCGTACATCCGTACGCCGTTGGCCGATCCGGAGCGCTATCAGACGGTCTACGCCCGCGTGGCTGGGTCCGTGGCAGCCCCCACCGCAGGACTCCACTTTACCCCGCGCCTGATCGAAACGCTTCAATCTCAAGGTGTGCAGTTCGCGTTCGTGGTCCTGCACATCGGGCTCGACACGTTCCGGCCGGTGGAAACGGAGGAACTGGAACGGCACCCCATGCATGCGGAATGGTGCTGGGTGCCTACGGGGGTCGCCCAAGCCGTGCAAGCGACCCGCGCGCGGGGAGGCCGCGTGGTGGCCATCGGGACGACGGTGGTGCGCGCGCTCGAGACCGCTGCGCTGGCCGGCGAGGCTTCCGGGCAGATGCTGGTGCCATTCGAGGGGTGGAGTCGCCTGTTCATTTACCCCGGCTATCGCTTTCGGGTAGTCGACGCGCTGATTACGAACTTTCACCTCCCTCGTTCTACCCTGCTGATGTTGGTTTCCGCCTTTGCGGGACGCGAACAGGTGCTGGAAGCCTATCGCCAGGCGATCGCACTGGGGTACCGATTCTATAGCTTCGGAGATGCCATGCTGATCCTCTGAGACCGGCCGGGTCGAGCGGCGAAAGGAGGGCGTGTGCGACCATCGTGGGATGACTACTTCATGCGGATCACCCGGGAGGTTGCTCAGCGTAGCACTTGCCTGCGCAGGCAGGTAGGGGCGATCCTGGTCAAGGACAAACATATCCTCACCACCGGCTACAATGGCGCCCCCACGGGACTGCCGCACTGCGAGGAGGTCGGCTGCCTGCGCGAACGGCTCGGGATTCCATCAGGGGAGCGCGCCGAGCTCTGCCGGGGACTGCACGCGGAGCAAAACGCGATCATCCAGGCTGCCGTGCACGGAGTTCAGATCCGCGGGGCGACGCTTTACAGCACCACTCAGCCTTGCGTGCTGTGCACCAAGATGCTCCTGAACGCTGGTGTGGTCCGCATCGTCTACCAGGGCGACTACCCGGACGAGCTAGCGCGGAGCTTGATCGAGGAAGCTGGGATCGAGGTCGTGCGCTGGTCCGATGCGGCGGAAGGACCGCGTTGACTTTCCGGGAGGCTTGGAGCGATGACCCACGTGGAGAAACCGGTTGTCCTCATCACCGGCGCTTCCTCTGGCATCGGACTGGCCTGTGCGCGCTACCTTGCCGACCGCGGGTATCGGGTCTTTGGCACCAGCCGCAAGCCGGATGCCTACCCTCCGGAAAGGTTTCCCATGGTCGAGATGGATGTCTGCGACGAGGAGTCGGTCCGCCGGGGGGTGGCAGCAGTGCTTGCGCAAGCCGGGCGGATCGATGTCCTGGTGAACAACGCAGGCATCGGGTATGGGGGGGCGATCGAGGACACGTCGCTCGAGGAGGCGCATCGGCAGTTCGAGACGAACTTTTTCGGCGCCTTACGCCTCTGTCGTGCGGTCTTGCCAGTGATGCGCGCCCAGGGCAGCGGCCTGATCGTGAACGTCAGTTCCATCGGGGGGGTGATCGGGCTGCCGTTCCAGGGGCTCTACAGCGCAGCCAAGTTTGCCCTCGAGGGGATGTCGGAAGCGCTGCGGCTCGAGGTGCGTCCGTTTGGTATCCGCGTGGTCCTGATCGAGCCGGGCGATACCCGCACGGGGTTCACCACCCACCGCCGTCGCGTGCGAGCTTCGTTCCGGGGTTCCCCGTATGCCGAGGCGTTCAAGCGAGCGTTGGCCGTGGTGCGCCTGGACGAGCGCCACGGCGCTTCCCCACTCGGTGTCGCTCGGCAGCTGGAGCGCATCATTCGGAGCCGTTCCCCGCGTTTCCGATATGTGGTGGCCTCTCCCCTGCAGCGACTGGCGGTTTGGGTGAAACGATATGGGCCCGACAGGTTCGTCGCCTGGGCGCTCCGGAAGTACTATCGCTTGGGGTGATGGCCGCCCGCTGCCCGCAGCGCAGGGTCGGGTTCCGAGCCCCTGGAAGTGAACGCGCTGGGTGTTCCAGGCGTTTAACGCCTCCCTATCCCGGTAGCGCCTGATCCTCCGCAAACCCCGAGGCGCCGCAGCATCGCCCGGTGCGCCTGCCACTCCAGGCGATCGTCCAGCGGGGCGAGGACGACCTCGGGCCCGTACCGCCGCCGAAGGGCTGCAAGCAGCAAGTAGTCGGCCAGGTGGGGGTTCTTGGGGAGGAGGGAGCCGTGCAGATAGCAGCCGATCGCGTAGCGGTAAACGGCCCCTTCGGTCCGGTCCTGGGCGTTGTTCCCGTAACCCACGCGTACCCGCCCGAGCGGCCGGCATCCCGGCCCCAGGAAGGTGCGTCCGCTGTGGTTCTCGAAGCCCACGATCGTGCGGGTGGGAGCGTCTTGCGGGGCGTCGGCCCACTCTACGACCACGTTCCCGATGAGACGCTTCTTTCCCCCCACTGTCCACGCATCCAGCAGGCCGATCCCGGGCATCTCGGCACCCGTATGCGTGCGGAACGAGCGCCCCATTAACTGATAGCCCCCGCAGATCGCCAGCACCACCAGCCCTTCCTCCACCGCTTCCTTGAGCGCCGGACCCTTGCGCAGAAAATCCTCCGCGATCAGCGCCTGGTTGCTATCCTGGCCACCCCCGAAGAACACCAGGTCGTAGGCACGAAAGTCGGCCCGCTGGCCGATGTCGATGCCATCCACCTCGACGTCGATGCCACGCCACCGGGCGCGCTGCACCAGGGTCAGGATGTTCCCCCGGTCGCCATAGATGTTCATCTGAAACGGATAAAGGTGCGCGATCCGCAGGCGCATTCCGTTCCCTAGGGATTCTGCAGGATCACCGAGAGCGGGACCACGCGCAGGCCTTGTGCCGCAAGCCCGTCCAGGATGGCCGGCAGAGCCTGCGCGGTCGTCTCGTTGCCCACGTGCAGGAGGACAATGGCGCCGTCGAGCGGGATCGGCCTTCCCTGGCTGTCCTTGGGATGGGTCACGCGCTCCACCAGGAACTCGACGCTCTTGGGTGGGTCCACGCTGTCCAGGCTGTCGAGCGTCCAGTAGATACACAGGTACCCCTCGTGCGCCAAAAGGTCGAGGACACGGGTATCGCGCGCTCCGTAAGGAGGGCGCAGGTAGGGCCGTGTGGTACGGCCCGTCCACCCACGGATGAGCGCTTCCGTGCGCGCGATCTCTTCGCGGATTTCCTCCTCCTCCAGCTCGGTAAGGCGGGGGTGGCTGTAGGTGTGATTGCCGATCTCGTGTCCTTCCTCGGCGATGCGTCGCACCAAATCCGGGTTCTCCTCCGCCCACCGTCCCGTGAGGAAGAAGGTGACGGTGATGCCCCGTTGCTGGAGCGTATCCAGGATGGACGCGGCGGGCGCGGCGCTCGCCCCCGCGTCGAAGGTAAGCGCCACCCGTCCTCCGGGGAACCCTCGGGTGACTTCTATCCCGTGGGTCTCGAAGGGTGCGGGCGGTTCCAGCCCCGCGTAAAGGGGGACGATAAGCGGCTGACCGGGAACCAACGGCGCTCCAGGACGCAGCCGGTTGAGCTCCCCCAGCCCAGGCACCAGGCTACCGTAGCGCGACGCCACATCGTCCAGCGTTTCGCCCTCCCCAACCCGATGGGCGGTGTAGCCGATCACGGGCGGTAGAGGCGTAGGCGAGGGAGCAGGGGACGGCGTGTTCGTGGGGGAGGGCGAGGGCGCTGATGTAGGCGGGGGGGATGGCAACTGGTGGGCGAGCGTGGGCACCGAGGAGGCTGGGGGTGGGGTCGTAGGTGCCGGGCCCAGGCGAGCGACGCTGCGAGCCAGAAGCACCGTGCATCCCGCGATCCCCAGTAGCAGCGCCGCCAGCATCCATCGGCCTAGGGCGGATCTCACATCGGACCTCCATCCGGGGCGCCCTGGTTACTCCCGGAAGTCGTCTCCCAGCACGATCACAATGTCTGCCTGCGCGGGCTCATCCGAATTCACGACGATGGATTCGGGGGAGATCCCCAGTAGCTCGGCAAGCGCCTGACGCACTTCGGGGTGATCCCCGCGGTCCAAAAGGAGGGTGTGGGGCCGGTTGCCCGCCTGGGGGTCGTTTTCCACTTCCACGACCTGGAACCCCTGTTCCCGGAGACGTTCCGCCGTGCGGCCGGCCAGACCAGGCGTTCCGGTCCCATTGCGCACCGCGATCGTGATCCATTCCCGGGGGTTGGGCGAGGCCGTGGGGCTCAACGTCTCGGTCGCCGTAAGTTCCGCCGTTGGCGCCAGCGTCAGGGTGCGAGGCGGATGGACCCAAACGGCGGTGGGGGCTTCCCGAACACCTGGCAGGGAAGGGGCAACCGCCTGCGCCCACGGTGAGCGGTCTCCCGCCAACCCCAACGCCACCACGCCCGCCGCGGTGGTCAACAGCAGCAGCGCCCCGAGCCAGGTCGTGGCGGTCCGCGACAGCCACCTCCGCAGGGCGGCCAGGGCAGCCGCTCCGGCAAACGGAACCAGCAGCACGAGCACGAACAGCAGAGTGCTTGACATCCATCACTCCAAAGTCAGGGCGAGTTCGTACGTCGCTGGCTCGGTGGTGGCGGGCGCCACGACCGTCACCACCAAGACGATGTCGCGCGTTTCTGCCCCCAACCGCTCGACGCGCATCGTGCCCCGTTGTTGTGCGTCCAGCGGGATGGATTGCACGTGCCACCTCGCATAGCGGTCCCTTGTGAGCACCTGAACAACGAAATGGGCTGGGACATGGTTGTCCACGCGAACAAAGCCGGAAGGTTCCCAGTCCTTGTCCGTTTCCGCGTCGTCCCGAAAACCGATCTCGGGGATCTCGATATCGTCCAGCGCCAGGCCAGGACGGTTGATGGCATCGTCCGTGATCAGCTCGAAGCGCACCAGGACGGGACCGCCGGCGAAAGCGGAAAGGTCCACTTCTTCCTGTACCCAGTGTGGACCGCCTCCACTGGTCCCGGTGTAGCCGTGTCCCAGGTTGTTGCCGTTCGGGTTGCTCGTCGTTGTGCCTGGAGCGGGAAGGATCGTCCAGGAACGGCCGCCGTCCGCAGAGGCCTCCACGTAGGCATAGTCATAATCGGTCTCGATATCATACCAGATCCAATAGCGCAGCGTCGCCCTGTCGACACCGCTCAGGTCGAACGCGTGGGTGAGGGTAGTGTTGGAAACGTCCCCCCGGTTGCTCCACCAGAAGTGGGTGCCGCCATGGGGTGTAGTTGGGAGGAGCGGTACGGTGGACACCCCATCAAATTCGATCCGTAGCGTCCCCTTTTCCTTGCTCTCGAGCTCGTAGTAGTCCACGCCGTATGGAAAGACCGACGCTCGGGCACTCCAGGGCAGGACGCTGATCGTTTCCGCGTCAGGCTGCACGCCCAGGTCGAACCCTGAGGCGTAAGCATAGCGCCCATCCGCAACTGACGGATCGTTGAGGTAGTTCGCGACCGCCCAATCGGCGAAGAAGGCGTCGAAGGGTCGCAGGGCCTCAACTACCGGGCGATAGCCGGCACGTTGCAACACGCGCTCCGCCGTGGGCAATGTGTCCGCCTGGGGATCGTAGAACCCCGCCAGGATCTCCGGCCCGCCCATGCGGTCGCAAAGGTACCGGAACCACAGGTACGAGGCTCCGTAATGGGCCAGGTGGTGCTCATCGTCGCTCCAGGCAGTCAGCTGGACGTCCGTGTCGAACAGGTAAAAAATCGCCGTCGCACGGCCCGCAAACCCGCTCAGGTCTTCTGCCATCTGGGCCAGTCCCTCGTCCGCCCAGGCGTCGAGGTTCGGGTCCTGGTGGGCCGCGATCATATGCTGGAACTCGTGGGCCAGGGTGCTCAGGTAATCGAGGTCCCCCACATCGAACTCGTCCAGGTTCATGTAGAACATCTCGTGTTCGTTGCTGTGCGGGTTGACCTCGCGCGGGACTTCGTCCAGACTGGAGAAGTAACCGGCCGCCCCGTCAAAGACGGCGTGAAGGATGATCAGGTGGGGATCGTTGTCGACCCCGGGGCTCCACTCCCATCCAAAGTAGCGATGGTGCCCTGGATAGATCGTTTCCTCAAAGAACTGGGCCACTCGCCGCAACGAATCGAGCGGGACCTCCCGTCCGTTCTCCACATAGAGGTAGAGATGAGGCGAGATCCACCGCAGGGTTGCCGTGATCTCTCGCTGTCGGTCCAGGGCCGGGTCGCTGAGCCAGAAGCGGTCCTGTCTTCCGATGGCGAAGGGACGGGGATCCGGCGACGCCGTACGGGGGAGCGGTGCGCCTCCAGCCAGGATCCTTGAGCTGATGGCGACCAGGTCTCTCGGCGGGACGACCGTGCTCTCCAGACGGCGGACGGTTTCCTGGCCGTCGGAACGCTCTTCTGGCCCGCCGGGGGTGGTCCGGGTTGCTGGCGGCAACCAGGTGTTTGTGGGTGCAGGTGTCTCCCTCGGGGTGTCCGTGGGTGCACGTATCTCCCTCGGAGACAAGGTGGTCGCGGGTGTACCGCACGAAACGGCCGCAAGGAGCAACGCCAGCGCGCCCACACCAAGGAAGCGTCGTCTCGGGGTTGGCAAGGGATTCCTCCGTCGCCGGGGCGCTCACTCGCTCGTCCAGCGGTAATATAGGAACCCCGGCACGAAGGCCAGGATCGCAGCAACCATCATGCCGAAGAAGGAAATCGTGCGGCAAACCCACAGTTGGGGCAGGATATCTGGATGCCCCAAGGCGGCCGCTTCGTTGAGGAAATGCGGGTAGATCACCGCGCTCACGTAATAGTGGGGGAGCGAAAAAGTCAGGATCAGGATCCATCCGGCGATCCGCACCCAGGCATCCAGCGGCGGTCGCTGGACCATTGCCAGGAGCCGGCCAAGGATGCGCGCATACCAGAACAACACGACCGCGAGCAGCAGGAACCCTACGTCCAACAGCAGGGCGGGCATCGGCAACCAGACAGCGAACTGCGGATGGAACCACGACATGGCTTAACCCTCCAGGATGCGCCGGGCGCGGCGGCGGAAGATGTAGGCCAGAACGGTACACAAGAGCGCGGAGCCGAACAGAAAGCTGAAGCCCCACCACTTCTCCCGATCGTTCATTGCGCCCCGGGAGAGGAATCCGTAGGCTTGAATGATATTGTAGACCAGGATTCCGGAAGGTGCCACGAGCATGGCCTGCCAAAAGGTGCGCTGGTGGGTCAGCGCCTCGAAGCGCCGGGCGATGAGCGCGACGTAGACGAAGGCGACCCAAAGCAGGATGCCCCCGGCAAAGGAAGCGACGTTGGTCCAGTCAATCAGCAGCAGCTGGGCAGCGCGGGTTGTGGCCGGGGGATTGACCGTGCCCGGGGAGGGGAAAGGCTGCCGCATGAAGTCCTGGGGCAGGTCCAGGTCGCGTCCCACGACCTTGCGCTCGAGGGAATGGTCGTTGCGCACGGTCTTGTCCTTGTTCAAGAGCCAGGGCACGCCTCCCCCCGGGGCAAAGGCCGGGTTGTTCCACAGGCGCACGTCCCCGGGACCCCCGCTGGCCTGTCCCCAGTTCAGGGCATCGACCGGGTCTCCCTGAGCATTGCGCAGGATCAGGAAGTCGTTCCGCGGATCCAACCCGGGCCATGCCTCCAGAGGAGACACGACCAACCCGGGATAGCCGGGATGGTCCGTCAGGAACTGTTCCCGCGAGGACGCGACGATCGCGTACCCTTGGGGGGGCAGGAGCATCTCGGGAAGGCGCACCTGGCCCTGCGACGTTTCCAAACGCCACCCCTGCAGGCGCATCCACTCGGATACGCGGTTGTTGTACAGTTCGATCCACTGGTGCGGAGCGGGGTCGTTCGCCAGGTAGGCGAAGTAGACCTCGTTGATGACCACGGGGGTGGGCTGCTCCTTCGGCCCGATGATCCGGCCGTAGAAAGCGATGAGGACGCCGATGATGCCGGCGATCAACACGGTAGCGATGGCTTCCAGCACGAACCGGTATCGCTGGATCATGTCCCTGAACCTCCTTTACCCCTCCGGCGCCGCATCCCAGGCCGCTTCGCCGTAGAGTTCCCTGGCACGAGCCCGCATTTCCTCGGCCAGCCGGCGGGCTCTGGAGGGGCCGACGAGCAGGGCGATGGAACGCTCAAAGGCGGTACACACCGCCTGCACCTGGGCCGGAGTGGCGTCACCACCTGCGGGGATCCCCTGGCGGCGAAACGCGTCCTCGAGCAGCACGCGCGCGGAGTGGCCCAAGTTCTCGGAGGCAATGCGCCCCAATTCCTGGAAGACGAGCTCTCCGACCCGGAGCTGCTTCTCCTCAACCAGGCCGGCCTCGATCAGACGGGCGATGATCTGACACGTGCGCACCTCTCCCAGGCCACTCCGCTCCGCGATCTGGGCGATCGTGTTGCGCCCGTCCACCAGCGTGAGGATACGCCATTCCTCGGGCTCCAGGCTGATCTCCTGCAGTCGCTCGTCCGGCGCGGTCACCAGCCCCACCACGGTGTTGAGCGGGGGCGCCTTCTCGAGGAACGCTCCCCACTCGTCGACCCGTCGTACCCCCTCCATGATGAGCACTTCGTTGCTAGCGGTGATCTCCCTGGGAGGCAGATCGACCCCCTCCTCGAAAACGAACGAACCGCTCTGAAGGGCAAAGAGCGTATACAGCGCTTCCTCGGCTGGCAGGCGCCCCACCCGTGCGGAGATAACCTGGCCGTTGCGAAAGTAGATCCAACCCTCGATCTCCTTCCCCTTTAGATTCCCCACGATATGAACCGCCCCGGTCTGCTTGCTGAGGTCGACCAGCTGGATGATATCGCTCAGGCTGAAGTCGCTCAAATCGCCTTGCAAAGGCATACCGGGATCCTGCTGTGACCGAATCGGCTCAGAGTCTGCTGATGACGAGCTTGCTGATCGCTTTCAGCGTGTCGAAAACCCCACGCCCGGTCGTAGCTACGGCCTCGAACCGCTCTACCAATTGCCCATCGCTGGTCTTGTAACGCAGATAGCGGTCCAGAATGGCCACTGGCAGCGCGTTTGGCAGGTCGCGCTTGTTGTACTGCAACACCACCGGGAACTCGGCGAAGCGCTTGCCTTGCCGGGTGATGTTGCGGGCAAGTTCCTGCAGGCTACGTACGTTCTCTTCCAGTTTGTTCCGTTGCGAGTCGGCCACAAAGACGACGCCGTCCGCCCCGTTGAGCACCGCGACCCGCGTGCGCTCGTAAAGCACCTGACCGGGGACCGTGTACAGGTGAAAGCGGGTCTGGAACCCGCGTACCCGCCCCAGGTCAAGCGGCAAGAAGTCGAAGAAGAGCGTGCGCTCGGTTTCGGTCGCGATGGACAAAAGTTCTCCCTTTGCTTCCTTGGGGACCTGGCTGTGGATGTACTTCAGGTTGGTGGTCTTCCCGCTCAGACCCGGCCCGTAATACACGATCTTGCAGTGGATCTCACGAGCCGCGATATTGATCAGCGCCATCCTGGCCCCTCTTTCCTACACGCGTGATCCCGCTGTTCCTGCCGACCACTCGGGGTAGGGTCAGTCACGGAAGAGCAGGTCGATCGTGTCCTCCATCGAGGTCCGGAAGCTCGTGCTCAACACCTCATCGCGCAGCTTGCCTTCCTGGCGGACGCGCTCCAAGATCGCTGCCAGCTCTTCGGTCGCCTTCTTGGTGAGCACCTTGACCAATCCGATGTGGGTCCCTTTGTCGAACACAATGGCGAGCATCCACTGGTCTTCCACCAGCGCGGTAAAGATGTTCTCCCGGACCCCTTGCTGAAACAGGACGCGGAAATCGCGTTCGCGGAGGAGCCGCGCGACCTCGCGAGAGGAGGCAAAGGTGCCCGCAAGGAGCGCCCCCAGGGCCGTGATGTCTTGGCGTTCCACGGCGCCGTGGCTCGAGATCACCTGGCCACTTTTGTCCAAGAGCATGGCGTGGGTGGCTCCGGTGTCCTCGACCAGTCGCTTCAGGCACGCATCGATAGCTTCTTTCTCCTCTAACGAGACGATCAGACTGCTCAACTGCGGTTCCATTTCCTTTTCCCCCGTCCACTTGCGCACGCGCCCGGTGTCGTGCGATCCCGGGCGTCCAGGGCAAATGGCGCTCAGATGGCACGGACCGCCTGGCTCAAGGGCTCGTGCAGCTGCCTCAGTAGGAAACGGATGCGCCCCAAGTTCTCACGGCGGTCGGAAACGACCAAGACCATCGCATCGTCGCCCAGGGGCTCCAAGACGACCACCCCGTTGTCGAACTCCAGGATCGCCTGGATGGCTCCCCCCTTGTTAATCTCGCGTCCGACCGCTTCGGCCATCACCAGGCCATTGGAGGCGACCGCACAAATCGGGTCCACCTCGACCCCCGCATCAGCTACTCCCTCGATCAGCAGCCCGTCGCTGGCGACGACGGCGGCAAGGGAGACGCCGTTGAGGGCGTGGATCCTGCCCAGCAGTTGCCGAATATCCGCCGTCATGGTCTCCTCCTTCGCCTTGACCCTTTTGATTATACACCAAAAGCGCCGTTTTGACCACTCTCTTGGCTGCGGTCGAAAACGATCTCGCCCTGCAAGGTGGTTCCCTGCAGAGACTGAAGCCGGGTCGGGGTTACCTGGCCGAGCCAGTCCCCATCGGAGCAAGTCACGACCCTCAGGTAGTTGTCCGTTAGCCCGCTCCACCGTTCGCCCTGCCGACCATCCCAGAGCACGGACAACGTGCGCCCGACAAAGCGACTTCGGAAGCGGATGGCCAATTCGTGTGCCAGCGCGTGGAGCGCTTCGCACCGCTGTCTCCGTACGGCCGGGGACACCTGTTCCGGCATCGTGGCAGCGGGTGTCCCTGGCCGCGGGGAGAAGGGGAAGATGTGCAGATCGCTGAACGGGAGCGAAGACACAGCTGCTAGGCTTTCCCGGAACTCTTCTTCGGTCTCGCCGGGGAAACCAGCGATCAGGTCGGTCGTCAGTGCCACATCGGGAACCCGCTCGACGATGGTGGCCACCAACCGGCGGTAATCTGCCCAGCGGTAGTGTCGGCCCATGCGTTCTAGCACGCGGTCACAGCCGCTTTGTAAAGGCAAGTGGAAATGGCGGCAAAGGCGCGGTTCAGGCCATAGATCGAGCAGGCCCAAAGGGAAGTCCTGGGGTTCGATGGAGCTGAAGCGGATGCGTTCGATGCGGGTTTCCTCCAGGATGCGTCGGGCGAGCCAGTCGAGCCTTTCCCCGTTAGGACCGCGGTAGGCCCCCAGGTTGACCCCAGTCAGGATGATCTCGCGATAGCCGGCCCGTTCGGCCGCCCGAACTTCCTCCAGCACCTCTTCGGCCGGTCGGCTGCGTGCTGGGCCCCGGGCGATAGCCACAATACAGTAATGGCAGCGGTTGTCACAGCCGTCCTGTACCTTGATCAGCGCCCTCGCCCGGCTGGCAGGCGAGAACACCCGCTGAGGCGGCGTACGTGGATGGGGAGCCGGGAGCCCTCGCTGCCGTAGCGCCACCTCGAGCCTGGAAACCAGAAACGGCTCGTCCTCTTTCCGGAGCACGAGGTCGACTCCCTCCAGGCGGGAGAGCAACTGGGCGGCAACATCCACGTAACAACCCGCGGCGACGACGACCGCCCGCGGGTTCCGTCGGGCAGCCTGTCGCAACAGCTGGCGCGATTTGCGATCCGCGACGTGGGTTACCGTACACGTGTTGACGATGTAGACGTCCGCCTCCTCCTCGAACGGCACCAAGCAGTATCCAGCCCCCGCCAACACGCCCCGAAGCTGGTCCGTTTCCGCAAAGTTCACCCGACAGCCCAGCGTCGTCAAAGCGACACGCGGCGGTCGCGTTTCGGGCGACATCAATTCCTCCCTGCCCGGGGTGGACGCCCCACGCGGATACCGCGCAGGGTTTCCACCATGCACTGTAACAGGCGCTCCGCCCAGTTGTACAGGGTGCGCCGGGACTTGCCCAGCTCACGCGCGATGGCCGTGACGTTGGTGCGCAAGGCAGCCCGTAGCTGTGCGCGCTGCTCTGGTGTCAGCCCCAGACGGTCGGACAGTTCGTTGAGGTCGACCGGAAACGAAGGGTCGATCGCCTCGAGCACCACCCGTAAAATGCCCGCAAGACGCCGCGCCTCTTCGGGAGCGAGATCAAGCCGGCCGCTCAAACCTGCCCCATGTCGCTTCTGCACGCTTTTTCTCCTGGTCGGAAGTGTGATGTTTTTATCATAGCACGGCTTTTACCGTTTGTCCAGTGGACTCCTTGCGGCCTCCCGCTTCTTGCCAGTCGGCCCGCGCCGAGAAAGGCGATGGTCCTGTGACCGGGCGGACGCCCCGATCGACGCGCGCCTCCACCTCCGGCCGCCGGTTCAAAACCGCGCGGTTTGCAGTTCGCACGGGCGTATGGGCAGCAGGGTGTGGTATAATGCGCTTGGCCTGGGCGGCGGGTAGGACGTCAACGGAGGTACGGGTTGGGACACGCGAAATACTACCTGGGCTTCAACCTGACCCCGCTCATCGGCCCTGTGCGGCTTCGGCGCCTCCTGGAATACTTCGGCGACCCGGAGACTGCGTGGGAGGCTTCCCCGGAAGCGTTGTGTCGGGCCGGTCTGGAAGAAGCGTGTATCGCGAAGCTGGTCGAGGCCCGCAGCCGCCTCGATTTGGAGGCGGAGCTCGCCCGGGTGCAGGCGCTGGGGGTGCGGCTCCTCACTTGGGAGGATGAGGCGTATCCGGAACGGCTGCGCCATATCTATGCGCCTCCTCCCCTGCTTTACCTTCGCGGATCCCTTCGACGGAACGAGCCGATGGTCGCCCTGGTCGGAACACGGCGTCCAACGGCCTACGGCCGTCAGGTCGCCCGAATGCTGGCACGCGAGTTGGCACGCAACGGGGTGACCGTGGTGAGCGGCCTGGCGCTCGGGATCGACACCGAGGCCCATCTTGGGGCGCTGGAGGCCGGGGGACGCACCGTGGCCGTGCTCGGGAACGGGCTCGATCAAGTCTATCCTTTGCGCAACCGCGAACTGGCCGCGCGCATTGCCGCCTGTGGTGCGTTGTTGTCCGATTATCCGCTGGGGACGTTACCGGAACCGCGGAACTTTCCCCCGCGCAACCGCATCATCAGCGGCCTGAGCCTCGGGGTCGTCGTGGTCGAGGCCGGCGAACGGAGCGGCGCTCTGATCACCTGCGATTTTGCTGCGGAGCAGGGGAGGGAAGTCTTTGCCGTCCCTGGGTCCATCCTGTCCCCTGCCTCCCGGGGCTGCCACGACTGGATCCTTCAGGGAGCGCGCTTGGTCCGGGGCGTGGAGGACATCCTGGAGGAACTGCGCCTGGATCGTGTTCTGGGGCACGAGGAGGTCCGGCAAGTGGTGCCGGAAAGCCCGGTCGAGGCGGCGCTCCTGGGAGTGCTGACGGCGGAGCCAATGCACGTCGACGAGGTGGGGGAAGCGGCTGGCCTGCCGATGCCCGTGGTTTCTTCGACGCTGACCCTGATGGAGCTCAAAGGCCTGGTACGGCAGGTGGGCGGAATGCAGTATGTGAGGGCCGTCTAGCCTGAGGACGTGCGAGCCCTTTGGGCGACCGCAGGCCACTGGCTTTACACGGAGGCGAAGGATGACCGCGCAAAAGCCACTGGACGAGCAGTTCCGCCGGGCGATCGCGCTTTGCCAGGAAGCCCAGCTGCACTACGAGGCGGGGGACTATCGGGCCGCTCGGTCCTCCTACCGTCAGGCGGCTTCCTGCTATGCCCGGGCGGCGATCCCAGGTGTGGAACGCAAGGCAGGTCTCGCGGCGGTTGCCGTGAACCTGGGCGCCTGTGCTTACGCCCTTTCTGAGTACGCCGAGGCGGTGAGGTACTACCGGCGCGCGGTCTCGCTCTACACCCAGCTGCACGACTGGCCTTCGGTCGCCCTGACGTTCAATAACTTGGGCGCGGTGTTTGTCCGTATGGGGCGTCTGAGAGAAGCCGAATCGGCGTTGCAACGCTCCCTTCGGATCGACGAGCAGCTCGCGGACAACGCCGGCCAGGCGGTGACGCTCCATAACCTGGGGCGCCTGGCGGAAGGCATGGGCCTTCCCGAGCGAGCCCGGGAATACTACGCGCGCAGCCGCGCCCTTTTTGAGGCGCTTGGCTGGGAAAGCGACGCGGAGCGGGAAACCGCCGCGCTGGAGCGCCTGGAAGCCCTTCCCCCTGGAGGTGCCTCTGAAACAAGGGGAGGACAGTGACCGTGGCCGAACCGCAAGCCTGGTATTGTAAGGCGTGTGGCGCCATCCTTGGCTGGCAGGACGAGAACGGACTCACCGTGCATCCGCAGGCGGTAGAGCGCTATACGATTCCCAGCCGTAGCGAGGAGATCTGGGTAACGTGTCGTCAGTGCCACACCATCCAGATTTGGCGCGCCCGGGTGGAGCTACGTCCTTCCGTCCGCTTGGACAACCCGCCCCCGGCCGCGCCTCAGTAACGGGGTGCCAGGGGGCAGCTGGCCAGGGTGCTTCGCGTGGCGCGCAGTAAAGGCTCGGGGAGGCTTGCGTCCCATACCAACCAATACTCGATCCACCAGGGGTAGCACGGCTCGGAGGGGAGACACCCATTCACGCGCAAGGCCCGTACTCCGGACAGGGCTACCGTCCCTGGCACTAGGCCGATCCCATAGCGGTCGTCGGCCACCTGAGCGACCAGAGACTCGGGAGTCATACACACCATTCCGTCGCCCGCCAGAGCCCGGTTGCCCAAGGCCTGGGCCACAAAGGCGCGCGCCTCGCCCGCGTGGTCGGGGGGCAGGTAGACGTGCACAGGCCCGGGGTCACCCCCAACCTGGGCCCATTCCTCCGCCCTTCCGCTGAGCAACGCCGCAACCGCCGGTGCAGGGACATCCGAGAGTCGATTGTCCGGGTGCACGATGACCAGCAGAGGAACCCGGAAGGCGAGCGTGGTGGTGGGTCCGTAAAGCAACGAAAGGTCTACCAGTGCGACCTGCGCACGCCCGTCGTGCAGCGATTGCAGGGCTCGCTCGCTGCTTTGGGGGATCCATTCCCAGGAAAAGGTCGGGTGGGCTGCCTGGTGCGCCGAAAAGCATGCTTCCAGTAGGGGCCCTGCGCCCGGAACAGCCGCGATCCTCAGGTGGAGCGGCTGTTCCGCCGTGGGGAGTGTTGCCGGAAGAAGTGCTCCGGGCCCGCATGACACCACAAGGACGAGCGTCCCAAGCAAGGCCGCCGCTGCGGGCGCCTTCCGGTAGCCGTGGTGAAGCTCTCCCAGGAGAAGCGACCTGGTTGGTCCGCGTCTGCGCGACCCCGGTTGACGCGCCATCCGGTCAGTCCGTCCGTTCGAAGTGGGCCCCAGCTTCTTTCATCTTCTTGCGCGCCTGTTCCCCGCCATCAGGGGTCACCGGGCGGGTTCCGTCCAGGATCAGGATGACCTCGAAGCCCTCCCGAAGGCCGTCGAGCACCGTGGCCAGGACGCAGACGTCCTCGGCCAGCCCCCCCACGATGAGTCGCCGTACCCCATCCTTGCGCAGCTGGACCGCCAGCCCGGTCTGATCGAAGGCCGAGTTCTGGTCCTGGTCGAAGCGCACCCCTTTTGTCACCACGATCGCATCTTCTGGGGCCAACAAATCGGGGTGGAACCGTGCTCCGTCGCTGTCCTGGAGGCAATGGGGAGGCCAGGGTCCCCCATGCCGCTGGAAGCTCGGATGGCGCAAGGGATGCCAGTCGCGCGAAAGGTAGATCGGGATCCCCTTTTGGACGGCTACGGCAATCCAGCGGTTCAGGACAGGGACGACCTGGTCGCCACCTTCGATGGGCAGGGCACCCCCTGGGCAAAAGTCCTTCTGCACATCCACGACGAGCAGGGCGTCCCCCTTTTGCAGGATCTCCTCGGGCTTGGCCATGGTGCACCTCGCTCCATCCACGGGCCTACTGGTTCAGGGACGAACGAGCGTGCGTTCCAATTCTTTCTGAAGGCGAAGCAGTCCGGGGCTAATCTCCACCGGATAGGGCGGCTGGGCCGGAGCCAATGCGCGCACGCGGTCCGGCAGGAGGGCGATTTGCTCCCTGGCGTAACTGCGCGCCGATTCGATGTCGACGCGGCCCGCTGGCAGCCTGTGGCCCCCGACCATCACAGGCTGCAGCAACGGCCTCCCTGGCAGATCCTCGTCTGCCCGTGCGATTACGTCCCGCACCGCTTGGCCATTCTCGATCAGGCGGAAGACCTGCTTGCGACCGGGAAGCACCGGCTTACCTTTGCTCAACTTGAGGCGTCCCTTGCCCGCGTACTCGCAGAGTTTGTAGGCGATATCGAGGTCCGGAGCATCGTGGGACACCCCCATATAGGTGCCGACCCCGAACCCGTCGATCGGGGCCCCGGCCGCAAGGAGCTGCGCGATCCTGTCCTCGTCGAGCCCGCCGCTGGCAAAGATCCCGACCCGCTGCAGGCCGGCCTCATCCAGGATCTTCCGCGTTTCTCGGGAGAGGGAAACTAGGTCACCCGAATCCAGCCGCACCGCTTTGATGCGAAAATCATCGCCCAATGCGCGGGCCAGGTCCACCACCTTGCGCACACCAGCCAGCGTATCGTAGGTATCCACCAGGAGGACCGTCTCCGGGTAACGCCGCGCAAACGCGCGAAAGGCGTCCACCTCGTCCTCGTGGGCCTGCACATAGCTGTGCGCCATGGTGCCCGTCACGGGCACCCCATAGAGCTTGCCGGCAAGGACGTTCGACGTCGCGGAGACTCCGGCGATGTAAAACGCGCGGGCCGCCTTCAGGGCCGCGTCGACCCCGTGCATCCTCCGTGGGCCAAAATCGACAACCGGCCGCCCGGCAGCCGCGGTCACCACCCGCTGGGCCTTGGAAGCCAGGACGGTCTGAAGGTGAATCTGGTTCATCACAAAGGTCTCGACGAGCTGGGCCTGAGGCAGCGGAGCCACGATCTCCAGCACCGGCTCGTTGGCAAAGATCGGGGTCCCCTCGGGGACGGCATAGACGCTCCCCGTGAAGCGGAAATCCCCGAGCCATTGGAGGAAGCGCTCGGAGAATTTGCCAAGGGAGCGGAGATAGACCAGGTCCTCCTGGTCGAAGTGAACGGTCTCCAGGTAGTCGAGCACCGTGTCCAGGCCACAGGCCACAAGGAAGTTCCGCCGCGGAGGCAGGCTGCGAGCGAACAGGCTAAAGACGGCGTCTTCGGTCAGCCCTTCTTCCAGGTACGCCTGAACCATGGTGAACTCGTAAAAATCGGTGAATAGCCCAAGATGGTTATCCGCCATCGCCCAGCCCTTGCCTTCACGCGTTCGCCATTCATGATAGCGCAGACTCCCGGGGCGGTCAACCCCGGTTGCACCCGTGCTGGAAGTGTGCTAGAATCCGGTCGGACGTCCAAGGATGGCGCGAGGGACAATCCGATGCACCAGGATGTGGGCAGTCCCCCACGGGTAGTGGGGCCCGGGTGTAGTGGCCTCGCTCGTTCCCATTCTCGGCCAGGCAGCTACCGATCGCGAAGAGTGCCTGGCCTTTCTTTTTCCGGATGCAGGCGGAGAAGAAAGGAGGGTGCCCTATGCGCGTGCTAGAGTCGGGGATGGGCGAACTGCTTCAGCCCTACAGCATGGTGGAATTCCGTGAGTGGAATTTCACCCAGAAGCCCAAAGGGTTCCAGGACAAGCGGATGACGGAACAGGAGGCGATCGCACGGTTTGTCCACGACGGCGATTATGTGGGCACCGAACTCTACGGCACGGTGCGCTGTCCGATGTCCCTGGCCCGCGAGATCGTCCGTCAGGGGAAGAAGAACCTCCGTGCCGTGGGGCAGGGGGTTCTCGAGCTGGACCTGTGGGTTGCCGCGGGTCTGATCTCCGCGATGGACATCACCTACCACGGGCTGGAGATCCACGGCGTGTCTTCTGTGCTCCGACGGGCCGCGGAAAGTGGCCGGTTGAAACTGGTCGAGTGGAGCAATGGAGCCATTGCCTGGCGGATGAAGGCGGCTGCAATGGGAGTGCCCTTCCTGCCGATCAAATCGATGCTTGGGACAGATACCTTCCGCTATAGCGCGGCCAAGGTGGCCGAGTGCCCTTTCACCGGGGAGAAGGTCTGCCTGGTACCTGCGCTGGTGCTCGATGTGGGGTTGATCCACGTTCACCGCGCGGATTGCTACGGCAACGCCCAGATCGACGGCATCAGCGGTTTCGCTTTCGAGATGGCGCGCGCCAGCAAGCGGCTGATCATCAGTGCGGAAGAGATCGTCGATACCGAAGAGATCCGTCGCTACCCCGACCGCACGATCATCCCCTATTACCTAGTGGATGCCGTCGTCCATGCGCCCTTTGGATCCCATCCCGGTGAGATGGCCTACCTCTACGAGCGCGATGAGCAACATATGCGCGAGTTCCTGGAGGCCTCTCGGACCGAGGAAGGGATGCAAGAGTACCTCCATACGTACGTCTACGGGGTCCGGAACCACGAGGAGTACCTGGACCGGATCGGCCGGGACCGGCTGGCCGAGCTCCGGCGGGCCGTCCTTGGGAGGTGAGCGATGGACCGGCTATCCTATAGCCCGACCGAACTGCTCATCTGTACGGCAGCGCGGCTGATGGAGGACCGTACGACCGCGTTCATCGGCACGGGTGTGCCCATGTTGGCCGCCGCGCTTGCCCAAAGGATGCACGCCCCCAACCTGATCCCGGTCTTTGAGTTCGGAGGGACAGGGGCCATTCTGAAGAGGCTGCCGCGAGCCGTCGGCGAATCGCGCACCTTCTACCGGGCGATCGCAGCTTCGGGCATCTGTGACATCATCGAGACGGCCCAGCGTGGTTTCATCGAGTACGGTTTCCTGGGTGGCGCTCAGATCGACCCCTACGGCAACCTGAACTCCACAGTCATTGGGGGTACGCACGACCGGCCGAGCGTGCGCCTTCCGGGGAGTGGGGGAGGCAACGACGTCGGTTCGCATTGTTGGCGTACGATCATCCTGATGCAGCATGAGAAGCGTCGCTTTGTCCAAAAGGTCGACTTTGTCACCACACCCGGTTACCTGACTGGCCCGGGTGCGCGGGAAGCAGCCGGCCTCCCGCCGGGCACCGGCCCCTACCGCGTGGTGACCAGCCTGGCCGTGCTGGGCTTTCACCCCGAGACCAAGCGGATGATGCTGCTCCGGCTGCAGCCGGGGGTGACCGTGGAGCAGGTGAAGGAGAGCACCGGTTTCGAACTCCTGATCGCAGAGCACCTGGAAGAAAACGAGCCACCCACCGCAGAAGAGCTGCGCATTCTGCGGGAGGAGGTGGATCCGGAACGCCTGTACATCTGACCGGTGGCGCGGCATCGGGAGCAAGGGGATGCGCAAAGTACTCCTGGTTCTGTGTGGGTGGGTGCTGATCGGCGGTTGTGTCGGCGGAGTTTCGCCCGAGCCACCTTTGGCTACCCCTGCTCCGACGACTGCCATTCCCCCGAGCCCTGTCGCCACGGTTGCAGAAACGGCGGTCGTGTCCCCCCTGCCCCGGCAGACGCCCGAACAACGCCCGACCACGCCAGCTTCCTTGCCCACGTCCGAGGCCACAGCCGTCTCCTCTCCTACGCCAGGGGCGGAAGCCGTCCTTGTGGAAGTCGCGCGCTGGCAGGGAGACTGGATAACCGCACTGGCCTGGTACCCGGACGGCCACGCTTTGGCGGTCGAAGGCGCAAACGCCGTCTACTGGCTGGATGGGGCGGATCTCACGGAGCTCGACCGGCTCGCGTTCCCGCCACCCTTGCAGACGGTGGCGCTCGCCCCCGACGGTTCTTTGCTGGCTATCGGCAAGGGCTCCCGGGTGGAGCTGTGGTGGAAGGCTGGCGAGGAGTGGCGCATGCGCTCGTTGGAGGGGCACCGCGGTGGGGTGCTGGCGGTCGCCTTTTCCCCGGATCGAATGGAGCTGGCCTCCGCCTCAGAAGACGGCACGGTGCGCCTCTGGGCCACCCGCGATGGCCGCCCGCTGGCCGTGCTCGAGGGGCATGAGGGGGAGGTGTTCGCGGTCGCCTGGTCGCCGGGTGGGCAGCTGTTGGCTTCCGGAGGCCGCGACGGCACGGTTCGGTTCTGGGATAGCGCGGGGGCACGCCCCGTGGCGACGCTCCGAGGCCACGCAGATGCCGTCCACGGGCTGCAGTTTTCGCCCGATGGCCGTTTGCTCGCTTCTGCCTCGTGGGATGGCACGGTACTCCTGTGGGATTCGGGCAGCGATGAGCCGCTCGGTCGGCTCGAGGGGCATACGGCCGGCGTAAACGCGGTCGCCTTTTCCCCCGATGGCCGTTTCCTGGCTTCTGCTTCCCTAGACGGCCAGGTCCGTGTGTGGGAGGTTTCTGGACAGCGGCCGATAGCTGTTGCCCGCCTGGGCGATCCGGTGTGGGCGCTGGCCTTTTCGCCCGACGGGCGTTTCCTCGCCACAGGAGGCTGGGACCGCTGCGTGCGCCTCTGGGCCTTGCCCACCGGGACGCAGGGAACAAGCGCAACCGCAGGACCAGGCAGCTAAAGGACACAGCAGGAGGGATCTATGCCCGAAGAGGGGACGCTCGTCGGCGAGCATTTCATCAGCGGCGATGTGGCCTGTGCCGAGGGAGCGATCGCGGCCGGGTGCCGCTTCTTCGCTGGCTACCCGATTACCCCCGCGACGGAGATCGCGGAGCGCATGGCAGAGCGGCTGCCGAAGGTCGGCGGGGTCTTTGTGCAAATGGAGGACGAGATCGCCTCTATGGCGGCTATTCTGGGCGCCTCCTGGGCAGGGGTAAAATCGATGACCGCGACCTCGGGCCCTGGATTCAGCTTGATGATGGAAAACCTCGGGCTCGGGATCATGCTCGAGACGCCCTGCGTGGTGGTGAACGTGCAACGCGCCGGCCCGTCGACCGGCCTGCCCACGTTGGTCGGCCAGGGGGATATGATGCAAGCGCGCTGGGGGAGCCACGGGGTCTACGAGATCATCGCGCTTTCCGCGGCATCGCCCCAGGAGCTGTTCGATGTGACCATTACCGCGTTCAACCTCTCCGAGAAGTACCGCACGCCGGTGCTGATCATGACGGATGAGGCCGTCGGCCACATGACAGAGCGCGTCGTGATCCCGCCGCCAGAGGAGATTCGGCTGGTCTCCCGTCGCCGACCGAACGTGCCTCCCGACCGATACTGGCCCTTCGCGGTGGACGAGGACCTGGTTCCCCCGATGGCGATCGCTGGAGAGGGGTATCGTTTTCACGTGACCGGTCTGACCCACGACGAGCGGGGCTATCCCATGACGGTGGCTGCGGCCCAGGTGCGGTACGTACAGCGGCTGATCGACAAGATCCGGCGCAACGTCGACGATATCGTGATCGTGGAGGAGGAGGGCACCGAAGACGCCGAGGTGATCGTCGTGTCCTATGGCATCTCTGCGCGCGTGTCGCTGCTGCCCATCCGGCAGGCACGTGCAGAGGGGTTGAAGGTAGGCCTGCTGAAGCTGGTGACGGTCTGGCCTTTTCCCGAGAAGCGCGTGCGGGAATTGGCTGGGCAGGTGCGGGCGTTGGTAGTTCCCGAAATCAACGCCGGTCAGATTGCCCTGGAGGTCGAACGGTGTGCGGCCGGCCGCGCCGCGACCATTCTGGTCCCTCACCTGGGAGGGGACATCATCCACCCCGATGCCATCCTGGAAGCGATCCGCGAGGGGGCGCGAGGAGGAACGTATGCCTGAAATGGACCGCCTGGACCGCATCGAACAACGGCTGCTCAGCGAAGCCTGCCACTGGGTACCGCCTCAGGAGGTGGCGCGGGAACTGGAAACGGGCGAACGCCATCCCTTCGACGCCTTGCTGCGCGAGGACCGCATCCCGCACATCTGGTGCCCGGGGTGCGGGCTTGGCACGGCGCTGAGCTGTTTCCTGAGCGCGCTGACTCAGACGGAGTTCGAACTGGACAAGGTGTGCGTCGTTTCCGGGATTGGCTGTGCGGGCCGCGTCGCCGGGTACGTGCGCCTGGATTCCTTCCACACCACCCACGGGCGGGCGATCCCCTTTGCTACCGGATTGAAGCTGGCCAACCCGGAGCTGAAGGTCGTGGTCTTTTCTGGCGACGGCGACCTCATTGCCATTGGAGGGAACCATTTCATCCACGCGGCCCGCCGCAATCTGGACATCACGGTGATCTGCGTCAACAACCTGAACTACGGCATGACCGGGGGACAGGTCGCCCCGACCACCCCAATCGCCGCACGTACCTCCACCACACCATACGGGAACTACGAGCCTCCGTTCAACCTGCCCTACCTGGCAGCGGCGAGTGGGGCGATCTATGTGGCGCGTTGGACGACCCTCCACGTGCGGCAGCTGGAGCACACGCTGATCGAAGCCCTGGGAAAGCGCGGGTTCAGCTTCGTGGAAGTGATTTCCCCGTGCCCCACGCTCTACGGCCGTAGCAACCGCCTGGGAAGCGGGCTCGATATGATGCGTTACTATCGGGAAAAGAGCATCGTCCGCCACGCTGCCGATCCGCGCGAAGCCGATCTCTACTTCGGCGGACCGATCCTGGTAGGCACCTTCGTCAACCTGGACCGCCCCAGTTATCTGGAGTTTCGCGACTGGCTGTGGCGGGAAACCCACTACGGCCAGAGGCGGGAAGCGGTGCTGGAGAAGCTCCGCCCGGCGGACCGGGAAGGCGAGCCCTGAGAGAGGGAGGCAGGGATGGCCCATGTGGAGATTCGCTTCTGCGGCTTCGGCGGCCAGGGGATCATTCTCGCTGGATATATCGCCGGTAAGGCAGCTACGCTGTTCGACCGGCGGCACGCGACGTTGACCCAAAGCTACGGCCCCGAGTCGCGCGGTGGAGCATGCAGCGCGGAGCTGATCATCTCCGACGAGCCGATCCTGTATCCCCACCTCTTGCGGCCAGATGTGCTCGTTGCCATGTCCCAGCCCGCCTATGAGCGCTACCGGCACGAGCTGGCTCCGGGCGGCTTGCTCCTGGTGGACGCGGACCTGGTTCGACCAGAGGAGGAATCCTCAAGGGTGCGGCTCTACGCCGTTCCGGCCACGCGCCTGGCGGAAGAGCTGGGACGCAGCGTGGTCGCGAACATCGTGATGCTGGGCTTTTTCACTGCGGTGGCCCAGGTGATCAGCGAGGACGGGATGCTGAGCGCCATCCTGGATTCGGTCCCGGCCGGGACGGAGGAGCTGAACCGGCGCGCCTTCGAGACAGGCCTGTCGTGGGGGCGGCGCGCCCTGGAGGAGGCGAAACCAAGCCTTCGTGATCTTCAGGGGAAGGGGCAGGAGAGCCGCGCGTGAGCGCCGACGCTCTTTTGGGGGATTCGGTAGGCGACGGCACTGCCGTCGCCTACGCCCCTACGGCTGGATTACTTGAGCGGCCGGTGCGCTTGTGTTAGAATGAATGACAAACCCGCGTGGAGCGTCACGATGGCGTTGTGGGACAAGGGGGACTTCTGGCTCGACTTTGTCAGTCATAGCGCCGAGCAGACCCGTCGGCTCGGTGTACGCCTGGCCCGTCTGCTTGAGCCTGGGGACGTGCTGCTGTTCGTCGGCGAGTTTGGCAGCGGGAAGACGACCTTCATTCAGGGGATCGCGGAGGGCCTGGGAGTCCAGGGCCCGGTGACCAGCCCGAGCTTTACCCTGATCTGGGAGTACCGGGGGGATGTGGAGCACGGGAGTATGCCGTTCTACCACATCGACCTGTACCGCATCCGTAGCCTACAGGAAGCACTCTTGCTGGGATTGCAGGACTATTTTCACGGCTCAGGGGTCTGTGCGGTAGAGTGGGCAGATCGGGTGCCAGAGGCCACGCCGGAAGAACACTTGCTGATCTCCCTCAGTTACTTGAGCGAAACCAAGCGGGTCGTGCGGATGCAGCCGTATGGAGAGCGCTATCGGAGCTTGGCGGAGGCGTTCAAACGGAGTGCCTTTCGGGGCTAGGGGGGCGCGACTATGATCCTGGCGCTGGATACTTCGACCGCTACGGCCAGCGCGGCGTTGTTCGACGGGGAGTCGCTCCGCGCCGAAACCACTTGGGAAACCGGGACTGCGGCGACCGCGCAGCTCCTTCCTGTTGTTGAGCACTTGATGGAACTGGCTCGGTGTCGGCCTGCCCATCTCAGAGGTATCGCCGTGGCGTTGGGGCCAGGGTCGTTCAATGGGCTGCGGGTGGCCCTCAGCCTGGGCAAAGGGCTGGCGAGCGCCTTAGGCCTGCCCATCGTGGGCTTTCCTACGCCGGACATTGCGGCCTACCCGTTTTCCTCCCTGGTACTGCCGGTGTGCGCGATCCTGAAAGCCGGGCGGAACCGCCTGATCTGCACCCATTTCCAGACTCGCTATGGCCGCTGGCAACGGGTGAGCGATTTCCGCAACCTTACCCTGGATGCCCTGATCCAGGAGACAGACCGTACGACCGTGTTCTGTGGTGAGATCGATCGGGAGATGGAAACGGCGCTCCAGGAGCGTCTTGGCCGCCGAGCCCTTCTGGCATCGGCCGCCCTTTCCGCGCGTCGCGCTGGGTACCTCGCGGAGATGGCCTGGCGTCGTCTCCAGGAAAACCCCGAAGGCGATGACCTGGTCGCGCTACAACCGATCTACCTTTCGCCCCCGCGGTTAGGAGGAGCGGGCTCCGGGGGGGAGGGGAAAAGTTGAGCGCCCTGAGTCGCTTTGAAGAATTCGTGGAGGAACTGCTCGAAGGATCCCTCGCCCACCTCCTGCGAAGCCCTGTCCAGCCGGCCGAGATCGCCAAGCGGCTGGAGCGGGCCATGGAATCGGAGCAGCGCGCCGGCGTGGGCGCGGTCCTGGTTCCCAACCGCTACGTTGTCTCCCTGCACCCAGACGACCTGGCCGACCTGGCGCCGGCACGGGCCGCGCTGGAGCGCGAAATGGCCCGCTTCATCGTCGATCGGGCGCGGGAGAACGGGTTTACGCTGCTGGCGCGTCCCCGCGTCATCCTCCAGGCGGAGGCGGCCGTCCGGCGTGGCCGCGTGCGCGTGCGGGCGCACCTGGCAACTGCGGAAGAACTCGGAGAGGATACCGCGGAGCTGGAGTGGACCCCCGCTATGGGGACGTCACGGCCGACGGCCGCTCTGCCAGGAGCAGCGCTCCGCTATCTGGACCGGGCGGGCCGGACCTATCGGGTACCGCTGGATCGTCCCCAGATCCTCCTGGGACGTGCCCGGGACAGCGACGTTATTCTGGACGATCCGCTCGTTTCCCGCCATCATGCGCGGATTGTCCTCCGCTACGGGCAGTTCGCGATCGAAGACTTGGGGAGCACCCACGGTACGCTCCTGAATGGACAACCGGTCCAGGAGTGTGTCCTGAGGCCTGGGGATCGCCTGACGCTGGGACAGACCGACCTCTACTACGAGGAGGAGTGAGGTGGGTGGGTTTGCGCCCGAGGGGCACCTCCTGCTCCTTCGCTTAGCGCTCGTGGTGCTCCTGTACCTATTTGTGGCCCTGGTGATGCTGGTCGTGGGGACAGAGCTTCGGCGCGCTGCGCGCAAACCGCTTCCGGTACGCTCGAGCGTGTTCGGACACCTGGTGCTGGTCGACCCGGGCCCTACAGGTCTCGAGGCGGGGGCGCGTTTCCCGCTTGCTGCCATCTCCTCGATTGGCCGAGGGCTGGACAATACCGTCTCCCTGGACGACGAGTTCCTCTCCGCCAATCACGCCTTGCTCACCTGGCGGGAGAACCGCTGGTGGTTGGAAGATCTGGGCAGCACGAACGGCACCTTCCTGAACGGCGCGCGCATTGGCCGGCCCGTTCCCATCGCACCGGGCGACCTGATCGCGCTTGGCCGGGTGACGCTCCGCCTGGAGTGACGCCGCGTGGCGGATCCTCGCGCATTTGACACCCGGGCCGCTTGCGGGTATACTGCGCGGGAAGCAATGCCTCGGTCTGTTTGATCCCGGGGGTGTGCGCATGGAAGAACGGCAGGGCACGATCCGGGTTTCCCCTCACGTGGTGGCGGCCATCATCGCCCTGGCGGCGGCGTCGGTCCCAGGGGTTGCCTGCCTGAACGCCTATACCCCCGGGAACCGGCGCCTGCGTTCCCCGGAGGAATTCGGCCGCGCTGTACGGATCAACCTGCACGACGATGGCGTGCACTCCAGTATCTACCTGACGGTAAAGCGGGACGCGAACTGGATGCAGGTGGGCAAGGCAGTCCAGCAGGCAGCGGCCGAGGCAATTGAACGGATGCTCGGCCTGGATGTCCATACGGTGAACATTTACATCGTGGACGTCGCGAGGTAGCTAGCGTGGCCCACGTGCGACATCAGGTGCGCATCGTCCTGCTTCAGACCCTATTTGAGGCAGATCTCGCTTCCCACGACCCTTGGGAAGTGCTCGAGCGGCACCTAGGAGAACGTCAATTTCCCCCAGAAGCGGCTGACTTTGCACGACAACTCCTTCGAGGGGTGCTGGCGCACCGGCAGGAGATCGACGCACTCATCGTGGAGGCCGCGCCGAACTGGCCGCTGGAACAGATGGCCCGGATCGATGTGAATATCCTGCGCCTGGGGATCTATGAGCTGCTTTTCGCGGACGATGCCCACATCCCGGTGAAAGGAGCGATCAACGAAGCGGTAGAGCTGGCCAAGCGCTTTGGCAGTAGCAGCTCGCGGCGGTTTGTGAACGGCGTGCTGGGGACCGTGCTCAAACGTTATGCTCCCCGGCACACCTGAGCGTGTAATCCGTCCGGTGGCGGAAAGAGGGCCAAGTCCTTCAAGGAGGTGTGTACATGATCTCGGACGACGTCCTGCGGCGCCTGAAGGCTCTGGTCGCGGAACGGCTAGGTGTGGACGAATCGCAGATCACTCCCGAGGCCTCGTTCGTGGAAGATCTGAACGCGGACTCGCTCGATCTGGTCGAACTGATCATGTCGCTGGAGGAAGAGTTCAATATCGAGATCCCCGACGAGGCAGCGGAAAAGATCCGCACCGTGGGCGACGCGATCGAATACCTGGAAGAGCGTCTGGGCGAGGCGTAAGGCGGAGGGCGCATCCGCACCCTGTTTTCACAGATCGGACTCCGGATGTCGGGGACGGACGCGAAGCGTCCGCTCGTGGCTATAGTGGACCAGCCCTGGATGCTGCGAAGCAGGCCGACGCAAGTAGCGACATTCGGTGATGTCCACCTCGACGGCCGCCTCATCGCGGCCGTCGCTGTAGTACGCCGCGAGGGCGGCGGCGAATTCGATCGCCTCCGGTGACGGGGTACGACCTTCGGCCAGCAACAGGACGTGTGCACCGGGTCGGTTGCGTGCATGGAGCCAGAGGTCATGGGGGCGAGCGCGATGGAAACAGAGTTCCTCGTTCTGACGGGCATTCCGGCCCACCAGAACGCGGAAACCATCTTCCGTAAGGAAGCTCCGCGGCGGCAGAGCGGCTTTCTTACGCCCCGCGATCGGGCTTTGTGACAGGACACCCGCTTCTGTGAGTTCACTGGCCAGGATCGCGAGCTCGTCGAACGTCTCTGCCTCCTGAACCAAGGCTGCCATTTGGGCCAGCCAGTCGAGTTCGAGCACGGCGCTTTGCACCAGGGTAACGGTTTTTTCACCGGCCTGGCGCGCCTTACGGTAGGCGCGGAAATAGGCCTGGGCGTTCTGCACCGGCGTGAGATGCGGGTCCAACCGAATCTCCTGTCCCTCGATCTGCACCGTCTCCTGGCCGGGGATGACACATTGCGGGTAGGCAAGGAGCAACTGGCCCATCCTCAAGAGGCGGTCGGCCTCGCTCTCCCGCGCCTGCTCCTTACGCAGCGCTTCCAGTCGACCTTCCACTTTCTCGCGCCGGCGTGCGATCGCCTCCAGAAGCGCCCTGCGGGAAGGCTCGTGATCGGCCAGCGGTTCCTGGAGCGCGTAATAGCGCTCCAGCGCTTCGGAGATGGAAGGCACCGCTTCGATCTGCCAGTCCTTCCGGTGGGTGAGGCGATAGGGCGCGTAGGCCAGCAACCTGGGGCGGTCGCCCTTCTGGGGATCCGCCGGTTCCACGGCCAGGCACGGTTCCCATTCGCCACTTTCGACCAGGCTCCAGGCCGACCGCAGGACTGCGGCGAGCTCTTCCAAGTGGCTGAGAGCAGAGAGGGGCGCTTCCAGATCGATGCCGGCACGGTGGGAAAGCTCGCGTGCCAGCAAGGGAGAAACGCCTCGAAACAGGTTTACCAGCGCCTGCCACAGCGGGAGATCTCCTTGCAGGCCCACCAAAGCGCCTCGAAGCGCGGCTGGGGTGACGTTCCGAGGGTCCAGCTTCAACTGCGGAGGCGGCGGCCGGTAGGGCAACCGGGGCAAAACAGGACGCGTTGGGCTCATGCGGGGCGTGACCCGCTTGATCGCATCGACGATCCGTTGCTCGGCATCGACCAGGAGGATGTTGCTCTGTCGCCCCATCACCTCGACGAGCAAGCGGTTGCCCTGTTCCTGCGGAGGCGATGCCGGATGGCGAAAGCGCATCTCGAGCACCCGCTCCAGGGGCCAAGCGGCCACTTCTTCCAGGCGCGCCCCGACGAGTCGCTTGCGCAGGTGGAGGAGAAACGGGCTCTGGATCCGGGGATCTCGGGTCGGCTTGTCGCGCACAAGGTGGACACGCGCATGCTCCGGGTGAGCGGAGGCGACCAAGTAGTGACGCTGCCGATGGGCGTAGATCTCGAGGCCGATGGTGAGCGGCCCGCTTTGCAAGACGTGTTGCACACGACCACCCAGGATCGTCTGTCGCAATTCCGCGGCCACTGCGTGGGCCGTCAGAGCATCGTAAAGCAAGCCTTCCTCCTGGGTAAGAGATCGCTTCTGCGAGTTAGTATAACATAGACGGACAACACGTGAAAGGGGAACGCTATGGCACCTACGGAACTGTTCCATATCGGCTTCGGGAACATGGTGGCCGCCGGCCGCGTGCTGGCGATCGTGGCACCCGATTCTCTGCCTGTGCGCCGGTTGCTTCGGGAAGCGCGGGAGCGGGGGACCCTGGTCGATGCCAGCCGTGGGCGCAAGGTCAAGTCGGCCATTGTGATGGATAACGGCTACGTGATCACCTCGGCGCTGCACCCGCAGACGATCGCCCGTCGCCTGCGCTCGGGCGAGTTCCCGGGGAGGCGTCAGGATGAGTGAATGCCCGGGCACCCTGGACGAGGAGATCGCCCGTTGGCTGGGCAACCCGCCCCCGCTGCTCATCGTGCTTTCGGGACCCTCGGGCGTGGGGAAAGACGCCACGATGGCCCGCATGAAGGAGCGCGGCATTCCGCTGCACTACACCGTCACGGCTACGACTCGCCCTCCCCGCCCCACCGAGGTGAACGGTAAGGACTATTACTTCGTCTCCGTGGCCGAGTTCCAGCGGCTGATCGAGCAGGGGGAACTGTTGGAGTGGGCACTGGTCTACGGGGACTACAAGGGGATCCCTCGCGAGCAAGTGCGCCAGGCCTTGGCCGAGGGGAAGGACGTGATCCTGCGCATCGACGTGCAGGGGGCAGCCACGGTGCGGAAACTGGCGCCTGACGCGCTGCTCATTTTCCTCGCCCCGCCCAGCATGGAGGACCTGGCCGCCCGGCTGCGCCAGCGGCGTACCGAATCCGAACAAGCCCTGCAGCGAAGGCTCGAGGCTGCGCGCCGGGAGATGGATGCGCTCCCGCTCTTCGACTATGTGGTGGTGAACTACCAGGGCTGCTTAGACGAAACGGTGGATGCCATCCTGACCATCCTCCGCGCGGAAAAGATGCGCGTCCATCCCAGGCGAGTGCAGCTGTAGGAGGTCCGGCCGGCCGTTTGACAGCCTGAGAAACATCCTGTACACTTATCCATGCGCTGCCGGGTGGTGCAGCGGTAGCACGGGGGACTTTGGATCCTTTGACCCAGGTTCGAATCCTGGCCCGGCAGCTTTCGTTGTGCATTGGGTCGGTGCGAGTCGAGCAGCAACCTCAAGGAGGAGGAGCCATGGCACATCCCATCCGGGTGATCCAGTATGGGCTCGGGCCGATTGGCAACCGGGTCACGCGGTACCTTTGTGAGCGGCCAACCTTTCGCATCGTAGGGGCCATCGATATCGATCCGGGGAAAGTGGGCCGCGACGTTGGCGAGCTGGCCGGCCTGCCCCCGCTCGGGACCACCGTCTGCGCCGATGCCGATACGGTGCTACGGGAGGGTGCAGATGTGGTGGTCCTCACCACAACCTCCAGTCTGGAAAAGGCAAAAGAGCAGATCCTGCGGGTCGTCTCCCACGGGCTCCCCGTGGTTTCGACCTGCGAGGAGCTCTCGTATCCCTGGCACACCCAGCCGGCCATCGCTGAGCAGATCGACCGGGCCGCGCGGGAAAGGGGGGTGGCCGTGCTGGGAACCGGGGTGAATCCGGGCTTCCTGATGGATCTCCTGCCGATCGTCTTGACTGCTATCTGCCAGGACGTGCGCTCGATCCTCGTGGAGCGCTTCCAGGACGCCCAGTACCGCCGCCTTCCGTTCCAGCGCAAGATCGGGGCCGGACTGACGGTCCAGGAGTTTCAGGAAAAGGTGCGCGGGGGGACGCTCCGTCACGTCGGCTTAACAGAGTCGATGCACATGATCGCCTCCCGAATGGGCTGGAATCTGGACCGCACCGAGGACATCATCGAACCTGTGGTGGCTACGGAACGTGTGGTAGCCGGAGAGATCGTCATCGAACCCGGCTACTGCCTGGGGGTGAACCAGACTGGCCACGCCTACCGGAACGGCCGCGAGGTCATCACCCTGCGCTTCCGGGCGACGATCGGAGAGCCAGAGCCGCGTGACCGTATCCGCATCGAGGGCACCCCGACGATCGATTCGGTCATCCCGGGCGGGGTCAATGGGGATATCGCTACCTGCGCGATCACCGTGAACGCCCTCCCGGTGGTGATGCGCGCGCGCCCAGGACTGCGCACGATGGCGGACATCGAACCGGTCACCTTTTTCCAAACCCTTCCTTGAGGGCGGCCAAGTCTAGGTGACCGAACTTGGGCGCACTCCCCTGAACGCCAGGGGCCGCGGTGACCGAAGCGCTTGTCGGGCTGCCGCGGCCTTAGTGGCTGTATCCAGGCTCGGGGAAAGGAAGGGCGCATCGTGGCAACCGCCCACTACCGACGCAACTTCCTCGCTCTGCTGGGTGACTATATCGGCTTCGGGCTGGCGATGACCTTCGCGGGGATCACCACGACCCTCCCGGCCTACATCGCCCACCTGACGCCTAGCAAAGTGGTCGTGGGGCTTTTTACTACCGCAAGCGACGGAGCCTGGCTCCTTCCGCAGATTTTCTTTGCCAATTTCCTGTTGAACAAACGGCGCAAGAAGCCATACATCCTGCTGGGGTCGGCGATCGGCCGGCCATGGATTCTCTTCTACGCACTGGCGCTGGCGCTGGGACTGGGGCGTTCCCCGAGCCTGGCGTTGGGCCTGCTGTTTGCCGCGGAGGCGGTCTTCCTGGGAAGCGACGCCCTCGCCGCGGTCGCCTGGTTCGACGTGCTGGCCAAGGCCATGCCGGAAGAACGGCGCGGGCGGCTCATCGGCCTTGGCCAGGGACTGAACGGCCTTCTGGCAATCGGCGCTGGCGCCGTGATTGCGCGGCTGCTCGGGGACCAGGGTCCGCCCTTCCCCCTGAACTATGCGGTGATCTTTGCCTTGGCGGGCTTCTTCCTGCTGTTTTCGTTCGCGTCCCTTTGCTTTGTGGTCGAGCCGGAAGAACCGGTCGCGGAGGAGCGGCCGTCCTGGGGAAGCTATCTCGCGCACCTGCGCCGCACCCTGGTCGAAGATCGCCTGTTCCGGCGGGTCATTGGCGTCAGGTTGCTAGCTGGCTTTGACCTCCTGGCGAGCGGCTTCTATATCCTCTTTGCGACCAGAGAACTTGGGCTGCCTTCTTCCACGGTGGGCCTTTACGCAGCGGTACAAACGGCGGGAACCATTCTCGCCAGCGTCGCTTTCGGGGCGCTCAGTGAGAGGGCAGGAAGCCAGCGCGTGATCCAAGTGGCAACGGCGATCGGATTGATTGCCCCGCTGACCGGGCTGATCCTTTTCCTCCTGCGCGTGCGTGGAGGGACCGGACTCCTGGTGGTGTATGCGCTGGTTTTCCTAGTGGTCGGTGCCGTGGGGAGCGCTTACATGCTGGGTTACGTGAACTATGTCCTTCGCCTGTCCCCAGCCCACGATCGCCCAACCTATGTGGGCCTGTTCAACACGGCAGGGGGCCTCCTGGTCGTTCTGCCGACGCTAGGCGGGGCCATCCTCCAAAGCACGTCTTATGGAGTGTTGTTTGGCCTCGCTGGCGCGGCCGTGGCGGCGTCCCACATCCTTTCCTGGCACCTGCCGAAGCTTGCTCCCCAGGACCACGAGCGGCCTTAGCCCGCTGGCAGGGGATCTGCGTCTCCCTCCTCCAGCGCGTCCTCGCTCAGGATCGTATAGCGGTAGCCCTGCTCGACCAAGAAGCGCTGACGGCGCAAGGCGTACTCCTGGTCGTTGGTACCCTGCGACACCAACGTATAGAAGCGTGCGGGCCGCCCATCGGGCTTGGGACGCAGGATGCGGCCCAACCGCTGGGCTTCTTCCTGCCGGGAACCGTAAGTGCCCGATACCTGGATCGCCACGCTAGCTTCCGGGAGATCAAGTGCGTAGTTTGCCACGTTAGAGACGATCAGCACCGGTTGCTCGCCCCGGCGAAAGGCGGCGTAAAGCCGTTCCCGCTCCTCCAGGGGCGTGTGCCCGGTGATCAGGGGCGCGCCCAGGGAAGCTGCGAGGGCCCGCAATTGGGTCAGGTATCGACCGATGATCAACGTTTGCTCCCCCTGATGCCGCCGGACCAGTCGATGGACCACGGCCTCTTTGCGCTGGTTCTCTGCAGCCAAGCGGGAGCGGACGTGGTTCCTGGGTGCGCAAGCATAGTCGAGGCGTAGCGCATCCGGGACGGTGACCCGCACCTCCAAGCACTCGACCTGGGCCAGCCACCCCTGGGCCTCCAGCTGTTTCCACGGCGCTTCGTACACTTTGGGCCCGACGAGGGAAAAGACGTCCCCCTGGCGCCCATCCTCGCGTACCAGCGTGGCGGTCAACCCCAGGCGTCGCCGGCTCTGCAGGTGCGCCGTGATCCGGAACACGGGTGCGGGGAGCAGGTGCACCTCATCGTAGATGATCAGGCCCCAGTTCCGCTGCTCGAAGAGGGCTAGGTGGGGAAAGAACGGCGCCTGCCGCTGGCCACACGGGGCGGGACGATGGGTCAGGATCTGGTATGTGGCCAAGGTGACGGGGGCCATTCTCTTGGCCTCTCCGGTGTACTCGGCAATGTCCTCCGCTTCGAGGGTGGTCTTGTCCAGGAGCTCCTCGCGCCATTGGCGCACGGCGGTCGCGTGAGGGCACAGGATCAGCGTATGCGTGCGCAACCGGGCCATCACGGCCAGGCCGACGATCGTCTTCCCGGCGCCGCACGGAAGCACGATGACCCCGCTTCCGCCGTGCATCCCTTCCCGCATAAAGGCCGCCGCAGCGGCTTCCTGGTAGGGCCGAAGCACCAGGCGCCGACCGCTTCGGGTCCAGGCGCGTAGCGAGATCGGCAGCGGCGCACCCGGCATATAACCCGCGTGGTCCGCGGGCGGATACCCCAGCTGCCGCAGGCGTTGCTTGAGGAGGCCCCGGGCCTCAGGATGCACGAGCAGGCTTTTCGGGTCCCGTTGCCCGCACAGGAACTCCTGGATGGCGCGACTCCGCGCGAGTCGGGCGATCAATGCGGCGTCGTCTGCTTGCAGCAGCAGCATTTCCCCTTCCCGCAAAAGCAACAGCCGGCCGTAGCGTGCCATGGTCTCGCGGATCCAGGCCTCGACCTCCGGTGGGATGCCGTAGCGACTGTTCGCTGCGAGCATTTCCACGAGGGGCTCGGGCTGCAGGCCGGCAGCAGCCGCATTCCATAGGGAAAGCCGGGTGAGCCGATAGAGGCAGAGGTGCTGAAGGCTCTGCTCCAGATCCGCAAAAGAGGCGAGTCGATCCCGCAATTCGTGTGCGAGCGGGTGGCCCATATCCAGTAGGATGGTCCGGTCCGGCTGTAGGATGAGCGGCGCGCTCAACACGTCCCCCCGGACTTCAGGCAGAGTCCGATTGCGCACGCAGTATAGCACTGCGACAAGGCTCGTGCAACGGCACAGCCTGTGGCACGGACCGGTTGCGCGGGCCGGCCAGGGCGAGATCCTGTCTTCGGAACGAGCGGGTCACGGGCCGGTGAAAGATCCGCGGAAAGCACGAAAAAGTGTGAGAAATATCCCGCAGTGCAAACGTTTTCGGAAAGCAACGCCGACGCAGGCGCTTGCTCGATCATCCTGGCGGTTGCTTTTCTCCGCCTCCTGTGCTATATTTAAAGCCGTTAAGCACCTTCCGGTTTCTGGCTGCCCTGAACAACAGGAGGCAACGATGCTGGGCTTCCACGGACGGATCCTGCACGTGGACGTGTCGGAACGGAACTTTCGGGCGGAGGCCGTGGCGGAGGAGGTGCTGAGAGACTACCTGGGTGGGAAGGGCCTCGGTGCGTATCTCCTTTCCCAGTATGCCCCTCGTGGAGTGGATCCCCTTTCCCCCGAAAACCCGCTCATCGTCACCACCGGTCCTGCCACCGGCACGGTCCTGGCTCCGGCAAGCCGCTACATCCTGATCAGCAAATCCCCGCAGACGGGCATCTTTGGCGAGTCGGCTTCTGGCGGCCACATTGCTCCCCAGATCAAGGCGACGGGTTACGACGCGATCGTCATCCGGGGGGCATCGAGCGACCCCATCTATCTGGAGATCTCGGACGCTGGGGTAACCTTTCACGATGCGCGGCCATTCTGGGGGTTGGACGCCTATGCGGCGGAGGAGGCACTGGAGAAGGATGTGGGGATCCCCGGCGCGAAGGCGATGGTCATCGGGCCCGCCGGCGAGCGCCTGGTGCGCTTTGCCCTGGTGGGAAACGACCGCGGCCGGCAGGCCGGGCGCGTCGGTATGGGGGCCGTGCTCGGCTCGAAGAAGGTCAAGGGCATCGTCTTCCACGGCCGGGCAGAGTGCCAGCTTTTCGACCCTGAGGACATCGCCGCCTACGACCGCGAACTGCGGGAACGGGGCAAGACGGACGCCGGCGCGGCCAACTACCGGAAGTTCGGGACACCGATGGTGGTGGCGCTCACGAACCGCGCCGGTGCTTTCCCCAGCTACTACTGGTCTGCGGGCACGGTTCCCCACTGGGCGCAGATCAGCGGCGATGCACTGGTCGAGCGTTTCCAGCCTCGTCCCAAGGCCTGCTACCGCTGCTTCTTTGCCTGTGGCAAGCTGGTTACGGTTCCGGACGGTCGGCACGCCGGGCTGACGGTCGAGGGCCCGGAATACGAGACCATCTACGCGTTCGGCGGCCTGTGCGGGGTGGACGACCTCGCCGAAATCCTCTACCTGAACGACTTGTGCGACCGCCTGGGGCTGGACACGATCACCGGGGGCAACGTCGCGGGCCTGGCAATCGAGGCTTGTCGTCGGGGTGTCCTCGACCTCGGGCTGGATTATGGAGATGTGGACGGGATCGCCGAGTTGCTGCGGAAGGTCGCCGCGCGCGAGGGCATAGGGGAAATCTTTGCCGGAGGCGTGCGTTCGGCCGCGCGGCAGCTGGGGCTGGAGGAACTGGCGATCCACGTCAAGGGGCTCGAGCCGGCTGGGTATGACCCCCGTGGGCTCAAAGGCATGGGCCTGGCCTATGCGATCTCGGATCGCGGTGCCTGTCATCTGCGGGCTACCGTGTACAAGGCCGAGCTGGCCGGTTGGGTCGATCGGACGACGGCTGAGGGCAAGGCGGACTTGGTGCTCGACTTTGAAGACCGCCACACGGTCTTTGATACGCTGATCTTCTGCCGCTTTTACCGGGATATGATCGGCTGGGACGACCTGCCCCGCATCATCCGGGGCTTGACGGGGTTGGAGCTCGACAAGGCTGGGTTGCAGGCCCTTTCGGCGCGCATCGCCAACCTGATCCGATCCTACAACCTGCGTGAGGGCATGGTTCCGGCCGACGACACGCTCCCGGAGCGCCTCTTGCGTGAACCGATCCAGCCCAGCGGCGAGCGCTTGACCCCCGAGGAACTGGAGAAAATGGTCCGCGAGTACTATGACCGGCGTGGCTGGGAGAGGCCATCGTCCTAACCTATATCCCTTTGCAGGTATGGCCGCCGGGCAGACCCTGGTGGATGCCTCCAGGGAGCCCCAAGGGAGAATGGATCGATAGGTGCGTCGCGGCAATCGGCGTGGCACGAGTGTCTGCGGTGATCGATAGGTGCCCTGAGTTTCAGGGCTGAGGAGCCGGAAGGAGGCAGGTGCCCGATGGTTCAGGAGCCCGGCAAGCTCGGGGCGGTGCCGTTGGGGCATCGCACGCGGATATAAGCTCCAGTCAGGAGGTGCAGCGATGTCCGTCGAGCTAGAAACCGTCATCCCTCTCTCCATGGGCAAGCTCAAGTTTGGGATCGGGGCTACCGAGGAACTGGGCTACGAACTGCGGATCCTCGGCGCCAAGAAAGTGCTGCTCGTGGCCGATAAGAACCTCTGGCAGTATGGGCTGATCGACCGCGTGAAGCAGATCATCGAGCGCGAGGGGATCCAGCTGCGCATCTACGATGAGGTGCACATCGAGCCCACAGACGTCTCCTTCCGCGCGGCGATCCAGGCGGTCGGGGACGAGGTCTACGACGCCTTCGTCTCCCTGGGCGGCGGGAGCACGATCGATACCGCCAAGGCGATGAACCTCTTCAACACCTACCCCGCCGATCTTTTCGATTATATCAACAAACCGATCGGCCAGGGAAAGCTCGTTCCCGGTCCGCTAAAGCCCCACTTTGCGCTTCCCACAACCACCGGCACCGGCAGCGAAACGACACCGGTGATCGTGTTGGACCTCCTCCAGCTGAAGGTGAAAACGGGCATCTCGCACGTGAACATCCGCCCGACAATGGCCATCGTCGACCCGCTGAACGCGATCACGCAATCGCCTCAGGTCACGGCCTTTACCGGGCTGGATGTGCTGACCCACGCTGCCGAGTCGTTCACGAGCAAACCCTACAACACGCGGCCGAAACCAGAGGATCCAAGCTTGCGGCCGGCCTATGTGGGGTCGAACCCGATCGCGGACCTTTGGAGCGAGAAGGCGATCGAGTGGGTCGGGAAGTACCTGCGCCGGGCCTGCTACAATGGCAATGACCTCGAGGCGCGCAGCTACATGGCTATGGCAGCGACCTTTGCGGGCATCGGCTTCGGGAACGCAGGGGTTCACATCCCGCACGCCCTGGGCTACCCGATCGCGGGCATGATCCGTGAGTGGAAGCCGAGCGAGTACCCCGTAGAGGAAGCCCTGGTTCCGCACGGGCTGTCCGTCGTGCTGACCGCGCCCGCGGCGTTCCGCTTCACGGCTCCGACGAACCCGGAGAAGCACGCCCGCATCGCCGAGCTGCTTGGAGCCAACATCTCCGGGCTTTCGCCGATGGAGGCCGCGATGAAGCTACCCGAGGCGCTGATCCAGCTGATGCGGGACATCGGATGCCCGAACGGCCTTGCGGCGTTGGGATATACGGAGGACGATATCCCTGGCCTGGTAGAAGGCGGCTGGAAACAGCAGCGTTTGCTGGTTGGCTGCCCGCGCCCGGTGACGAAGGAGGACCTGGCCCGGATCTTCCGCGAGTCGATGGTGCTCTGGTAGTTCTCAGCGCAAGGAGGAGGAGAGATGCGCCTCAAGTACGTGGCGCTGTCCATCAGCATCGGTATCCTGGCCGCCCTGTGGACTTACGTGTCCATCAAACTGAAGCTCCCCACGTGGGCGGGCTTTATCGGGTGGGCCTTCTTCTTCGTCGCGGGCAGCAACGCCGCGGCGATCCTCAAGGCCGGCTTCCCCATGCTCCTCGGTGTGCTTCTCGGGCACGTGGCGCTCTACGGGCTCAAGCTCGGAGGCGAACTTGGCTTCGTAGGCATCTCGATCCTCGTGGGGATCTGCGCCCTGGTGCTCGTGCTCCTCATGAACTGGAAGCCTCTGGAACTGGCCAGTGCTGCCTTCTGTGCTTTCGCCGCCTTCTTCGCGTTCACCTTCGGCCAGTTCAAGACCGACAATTTCTTCTCCTTCCAGAACATCCTCTACACGCTGATCGGGCTCTTTGTCGGTATCCTGCTCGGCTACGTGTCGGTCATGATCCCCGCGTGGCTCGCGCCCAAGAAGGCGTAAGGAGGTCTGGAGGCTGACAATGGGGTGGCAACCCGGTGGCAGTTTCCCGGTTGCCCCGGGGAAGACCCGGCGGATGCGAGAAGGAGGAGTGCGATGAAGCTCTACATGTTCCAGTGCGGGATCCTCAAGAGCCAGAAACACCTCTTCACCATGGGCCGCGGAGTCGGCGTGCCGTTCGACGTCCCGGTGCCCTTCTATCTCATCGAGCACGAAAAGGGCAAGGTGCTCTTCGACACGGGCAATGCGCTGGAAGTTGCCCGCGACAAGATCAAGCACTGGGGCGCGGCGGTAGTCGCGGCCTACGACCCCGTGATGCGGGAAGACGAGTATGTGGTTAACCAGCTCGCCAAGATCGGGGTCAAGCCGGAGGACATCACCCACGTCATCTTCTCCCATCTGCATTTGGACCACGCCGGCGGCTGCGGTGCGTTCCCGAACGCCATCTACTTTGTGCAGCGGGCCGAGCTGCAGTACGCCTACGTGCCGGACTTTTACCAGAGGGGGGCTTACATCCGCGCCGACTTTGACAAGCCTTACCTGAACTGGTACCTGCTCGAGGGCTTCCAGGAGGACGAGTACGACGTCTTCGGCGACGGGAAGATCAAGATCCTCTTTACCCCGGGCCATACTCCGGGCCACCAGTCGCTCCTGGTGAACCTCGAGAAGAGCGGCCCGATGCTCCTGACCGGCGACCTGATCTACACCGAGGAGATCCTGAACGAGGATGTCCTGCCGGGGTTGGTCTACAGCCCGCCGGATGTGGTCAAGTCGGTCAAGCGGATCCGGAACCTGCGCCGGGTCTACGGGGTGAAGGTGATTACCAGCCACGACCCCGATTCCTGGCCGAAGCTGAAGCACGCGCCGGAGTACTACGAGTAGGATCCCCGCAAGCATCCGCCCACGCGGGGCAGGGTTGCGGGGTCGCTGTGGAGGGCGGCTTTGAGGCTCCCGGGTGGCCGGGGTCCTGGCCGCCCTCCACTGCTTGAGCTCCTCGGGCGCGTGCGTGCAAGGGGGTCACCGGCTTCCAACGCGCGTCAGGAGGGCATATGCATCACCACGAGGTGCTGATCATCGGTGCCGGGTTGGCCGGCCTGCGGGCAGCACTGGAGGCACTGCGTGCCGGCGCGGACGTCGGCGTCGTCTCCAAGCTCTATCCCACCCGTTCCCACAGCGGCGCCGCCCAGGGCGGGATCAACGCCGCGTTGGGGGCGGACGACAGCATCGAGCGCCATATCCTGGACACGGTGAAAGGAAGCGATTACCTGGGAGATCAGGAAGCGATTGAGATCCTCTGCCAGGAAGGGCCTGCGGCGATCGCCGAGCTGGAGGAGATGGGCGTGCTCTTCTCCCGCACGCCGGATGGCCGGATCGCCCAGCGCTCCCTCGGTGGTGCCGGCTTCCCGCGTACCTGCTTTGCGGCCGACTACACCGGGCACCTGGCGCTTCATAGCCTCTACCAGCAGCTGCTTTGCCGGGGCGTACGCGTTTACCCCGAGCAACATCTGCTCGATCTCGTGGTGGACGACCGGGGCTGTCAAGGTGTGGTCGTCCTGGATCTGGCGAACGGCCGTTTGGACGGGTTCCGCGCCAAAGCAGTTGTGCTCGCGACAGGCGGTTATGGTCGGGTCTATGCCAAGACGACCAACGCCCATGCCTGCACCGGCGATGGGGTGGCCATCGCCTACCGCGCCGGGGCGCCCCTGGCGGACATGGAGTTCGTGCAGTTCCATCCGACAAGCCTATACGGTAAGAACATCCTGATCTCCGAGGCGGCCCGGGGAGAGGGAGGCTACCTTCGGAACCGCAATGGGGAGCGCTTCATGGCGCGCTATGCGCCTGAGGCGATGGAACTCGCCCCCCGGGATGTTGTCTCGCGGGCGATCGCCCGCGAGATCCTGGAAGGGCGTGGGTTGGGGGAAGGCTACGTCGCCCTCGACCTCACGCATCTGGGTGCGGATCAGATCGATGCCCGTCTTCCTCAGGTACGGCAGCTGGCGCTCACTTACGCCGGCATTGACATCGCGCACCATCCCCTGCCGGTCGAGCCGGCCGCGCACTATAGTATGGGCGGGATCCGTTGCAACACCTGGGGAGAGACGGAGATCCCGGGCCTGCTTGCCGCCGGGGAGTGCGCCAATGTCAGCGTCCATGGCGCCAACCGGCTCGGAGGAAACTCGCTGCTCGATGCCTGGGTCTTTGGCAAGCGTGCAGGGGGCCGGGCGGCCGAAATTGCCCGCGAACGGCCTTGGGGGAGTGCGGAGAGCATCCAGGGGGCGGTCGACCGCTGGGAGTCGGAATTGCGGCGCATCTGCTCCGGCGCCCGTGGGGAGCCAGTCGCCGCCGTGCGCAAGGCGCTGAACCAGCTGATGACCGACCAGGTGGGGATTTTCCGGGATGCCTCTGGATTGGAATCCGCCTGCCAGGAGATCGAACGCCTCCAGGAAACCTTCCAGGGAATCCGCCTCGATCCAGGGCCTCCCCGTTTCAACTATGCCCTGGTAGAGTACCTCGAGTGCGGGCATCTGCTGGAGATTGCCCGAGTCATTGCCGCGAGCGCGCTCTACCGTTGCGAGAGCCGCGGGGCCCACTGTCGCACCGACTGGCCGGAGCGCGCCGACGAGCACTGGCTGGTCCACACCATCGCGCGTCGTTCGCCCGCTGGCCCCGTGCTGGAAAAACGACCGGTGTCGATCACCCGTTTCCTGCCGGCAGGGAGGAAGTACTGAGATGACCCCGCTCGACCTCCTGGTACAACGCTTTGACCCCACCCGGGACCGCGAGCCGTACTGGCAATGCTTCCGGTTGACGATCTCCCCGACCTCGACCGTGCTCGATCTCTTGCTCGAGGTCCGGGACCTGCACGACGCCACGCTGGCCTTTCGTCGATCCTGTCGCAGCGGCATCTGCGGTTCCTGCGCCGTCGCCATCAACGGCCATCCCCGCCTCGCCTGTATGACCCGGGTGCCGGAAGTCCTCGATCCTTCGGGCTCCCTTTCCATCGGCCCTCTTCCGGGCTTTCCTGTCCTGCGAGACCTGGTGGTGGACATCGACCCGTTTTTCGAATCGCTGCGCGCTTTTCTCCCCTGGCTTCTGCGCCGTCCCGACTATGGCGGAACGATGGAGCAAACGACGGTGGAAGCGGCCATGGATGGGGCGTTGTGCATCCTGTGCGGGGCATGCCAGGCCGGTGCCGGTGGCAGCACGGCGCCCAATCCGGCGGCGCTGGCCCAGGGCGTCCGCTTTGCTCTGGATCCCAGGGATCTCCTCGGTCCGGTGCGCCTGTGGGTCCTGGAGCAGGCAGGCCTCCTTTCCCCAGAGGCTGCCCAGCGGTGGGAGGCCAGCTGCCCCAAGCAGATCCCGCTGACCCGCCTTGTGGCGCGGGGGCGCGAGCTGCTGGGGGATCGTCCGGCTGTCCAGGGCAAGTCTGGAAGCCTCGGAGCGTGAAGATGCGGTTGTGTGAATGGGAAGCGAAAGTGCTGTTGAAGGAGCAAGGGATCCCTGTCCCTGAAGGCGTGCGTGTGCGCACACCCGAGGCAGCCCAGGAAGCGTCGGAGCGCCTGGGTTTGCCGGTGGTGCTCAAAATCCAGGTGCCTCGCGGTGGGCGCATGAAAGCCGGCGGTGTGCGCTCCGCCCACACGGCTACGGAGGCGGGGCAGGTCGCGGCGGAGCTCCTCGGCGCGGAGCTCCTGGGTTATCGCGTGGAGGAGCTGCTGGTCGAGGCCGCGGTGCCGGACGGGCCGGAGTGGTTCCTCGCGGTGACCTACGACTCGTACCTCCGGTCGCCCGTCATCCTGGCCAGTCTGGAGGGTGGCGTGGACGTCGAGCAGGCAGCCGCGGAGGCACCCACGGGCCTGGTGCGTATCCCGGTCGACATGGCTTGGCCGTTCGGCGGCTACAAGGGCCGGGAGGTCGCAGCCGCCCTGTCGCTGCAGGGCCCGGACCTGCTCGCTTTCGGGGACGCAGTTCGCCGGCTCTACGAGCTGTTCTATCGCTTCGACGCCACCGTAGCAGAAGTCAACCCGCTGCGACGGATGGGCGAGGGGAAGCTCCTTGCGCTCGACGCCCACATCGAGCTGGAGGATGAAGCGCTCGGGCGCCATCCGGAGCTCAGCAAGGTCTATGGCATTGTCCCGCGGCCCACGGCTGTCCGCCCTCCGACCCCCTTCGAGCAGGCGGCGGCGGAGATCGATGCGATGGACCACCGGGGTGTGGCCGGGCGGGTGGTCGAGTTCGATGGCAACCTGGGCTTGCTCATCGGAGGAGGCGGTGCGAGCCTGACAGTGTTCGACGCGATCCTGGCCCATGGGGGCCGGCCGGCGAACTACTGCGAGATCGGAGGCAACCCGAGCGTGCGCAAGATCCGTGCGCTGACGCGCCACATCCTCTCCAAACCTGGCGTGCGTCGCCTGGCCGTCATCATGAACGTGGTCAGCAACACGCGGGTTGACTTGGTGGCACGCGGCGTCATCGCCGGAATCGTGGATCTGGGCCTCGATCCGAGCGAAACGATCGCCGTCTTTCGCATCCCGGGCGCGTGGGAAGACGAGGGCACCAAGATCCTGCGCCGCTATGGGATCGCTTTCTGCGACCGCAGCGTTTCCATCGACGAGGCGGCACGCCTGGCGGTGGAAAGGAGTCGTTCGGCATGACCGTTCTGGCCGATCCATCCACCCGTATCGTCGTCCAAGGGATCACCGGGCGCGAAGCCGTGACCTTTACCCGGCACATGCTGGACTATGGGTCCCAGGTGGTTGCCGGGGTAACCCCGGGTAAGGGCGGTACCACGGTCTACGGCGTACCGGTGTACGATAGCCTGGCGCAGGCGCTTCGGGAGCACCCGGCTGAGGCATCCGTAATCAGCGTCCCGCCGGCGGCCGTTCGGGAAGCGGCGCTGGAGGCGCTGGAACACGGGCTGAGGCTGCTGGTCATCGTCACGGAGCGCATTCCCCGGCGAGATGTTGCCGAGGTCATCGCCTGGGCGCGGCACCGAGGTGCCCGGATCATCGGCCCCAACAGCTTGGGAATCCTCCTTCCGGGCAAGGTCAAGATCGGCATGGTCGGGGGCCCGGCGCAAGATGTACGACGCGCTTATACCCCGGGCCCCGTGGCAGTGCTTTCCCGAAGCGGCGGGATGACCACCGAACTGGCGAGCCTCCTCACGCAGTCGGGCCTTGGCCAGAGCATCTGCGTGAGCATCGGAGGAGACCCACTCGTCGGGACCACCTTCGTCGACCTGATGCCCCTCTTGGAGGGCGACCCCGACACAAGAGCCGTGGTTGTGTTCGGAGAACCGGGCGGTGTGCAGGAAGAAGCGCTGGCCGAGTATGTGGCTACCCACCGTCCTCGGTTGCCGGTCGTGGCCTTCCTGGCTGGCCGATTTGTGGACCGGATGCCCGGACAACGCTTCGGGCACGCCGCGGTGCTCGTGGAAGGGGACCGTGGCCGGGTGGAGAGCAAGGAGCGTGCTCTGCGCGCGGCCGGGGTGCTCGTGGCTCAGCGCCTCTCGGAGGTGCCCGCGCTCGTACGCGAGGCCCTCGATCGGGCAGCCAAGGAGGTCTGAAGTGGGCCTGTTCATCCGCCTGGAAGTGGACCACGCGCGCTGCCCCCGGCCAGACGCTTGTGGAACTTGCGTGCGCGTTTGCCCGGTGGACGTTTTCCGTCTGGAGGGAAACGAACTCCTGACCGATCCGGCGAACGAGGACGAGTGCACGCTGTGTGGTTTGTGCCTGGAGCAGTGCCCATCGGGCGCGCTGCGCCTGCACAAGCTCTACGAGGAGTAGCCCCATGCGCCTGCTGCGAACGCTCCTGTATGTCCCGGGAAACCGGCCTAACATGCTCGCCAAGGCACCCAGCCTCGGTGCGGATGCGCTAATCCTTGACCTGGAGGACTCGGTCCCCCTTCCCGAAAAGGCGGCCGCGCGCAGCCTGGTGCGCGAGATGCTGCCACAGATCCTCGAGGGTGCGCGGACCGTTTTTGTCCGCGTGAACGCCCACGGCAGCGGACTTGCCCAGGAGGACATCGCGGCCGTCGTGCAGCCGGGCTTGGCCGGGCTTTGCCTTCCCAAGGTGCAGGATGCCGAGGGGTTGCGGACGGTGATCGCGTGGCTGGCCGAGGCAGAGAAGGAACGCGGGATCGCCGAGCCGCTGGGGATCCTGGCGACGATCGAGACCGCGCTGGGCGTACTGAATGCTTACGCCATCGCCTCAGCGGATCCGCGGGTGGTCGGGCTGATCTTCGGCGGGGAGGATCTCTCGCTCGATGCCGGGATGATGCGTACCGAGGAAGCCACGGAGTTGCTGGTGGCACGGCAACTGGTGGTCCTTGCGGCCCGCGCCGCTGGGGTGCAGCCGATCGACATGGTCTATCCGCGGATCGACGACGAGGCAGGCCTGGTGCACAACACGACCGTCGGGCGGCAGCTGGGGTATCGGGCCAAGCAGGTGATCCATCCTCGACAGGTCCCGGTGGTGAACCGCCTGCTTTCCCCAAGCGAAGCGGAGGTCGCGGAGGCGCGTCGCGTGTTGGCGGCGTTTGAGGAGGCCGAGCGCGAGGGACGCGGGGCAATCGCGCTCGACGGCAAGATGATCGATCGGCCGATCGTCGAGCGCGCGCGGCGGCTCCTGGCGCTGGCCGAGCAACTGGAGGAAGAAAAAAGGGCTGAGCCATAAAGGCCCGCCCTTGCGGGGCCGAGGGGATTCGAACCCCCGATCTCAGCCTTGACAGGGCTGCATGTTAGGCCTCTACACCACGGCCCCAGCACCGCGTATGATATCACAGGCTTTGCCCGCTGTCAAACGCGTGCGCGATGCAGGTGCTGTCTAACCCGATGCTCCTCGTTGACCCGTGCCTGTCCTCCGTCACCCGGTGTTCCCAGGCGGGCGGAAGCTCACGGCAGGCTGAGCCCGCAAAAAGATCCGCTTGCCGTTAGAACGGGCACCCTCTGTCAAAAGCTCTCCCAGCAGCTGCCTGGGCGCAGACACCTCTCTCCTCGGTGCCGCCGGATCAGGGGCTCGATGGGCCGCGTACGACCAGGGGCAGGTAGATCGCGAACGGGCGGCTCTGCCACACCTGGAGCGCGAGGGTGCCGCTTCCAGGCCCAGCAATACTGGCCTCGAGCCATACGGGCCTTCCCGCGAGCATCACGGCTTGCAGGGTGGGCGTTTCGCCCGACCCACAAGCGAGTTCCCGCAGGCCGGCCGGCCCTTCCGTCCACAGGGCTAGGGCCAGACCGGCAAGGCCCATGCCTTGCGCGTGCAACACCGCGCTCTGGTTCCCCGATACCCGATACCAAAGGGTGCGGGTCCCGCTGCTGCCCGTGCAGCTCAACACGGGGTCGTCGGGGCTGCTGGAGGTATATCCAGTTTCCTGGAGATACCAAGCCGGATGGGTGGAAACCTGAAGCGGGAGCGCAAACGGGCGCAGGTCGTTCCATAGGCGCGGTGTCACGCCGAGTGGCCGTACGCGCGCGGAGGCGACGGAACCGGCGAACGGGGTGTTGCCCAGGTCCGGGAGGTCACCCAGCGCAACCGCCGGTGTTCCCGTAAAGCCCACGCCGGAATACAGGGTTACGCTATAGGGACCGATGATGCGCAAGGAGAAGGCGTTCTCCCGGCCGATTCCATCGTTCCCGAGATCGGCGTCGTCGCTGCGAAGCGTGGTGCAAACGCCGTCGTAACCGGGCTGTGCCCAGAGAGTGACCCCGCCGTGACCAGCGTTGCAGGGGATCCGCTCCAGTTGCACGGATGCCGCCTGCACGCCCACCGGATTGTCCGAAAGGTCGGGGTCCGAGCGGTCGATCTGCTCCGCGGGTCCCGCGAACCCGGGAAGGGCGTAAAGCGTCAGCCGGTATGGTCCACGGATCCGGATCGATCCCACATGTCCCGCCAACCCGCTCGCGGAGAGGTCTGGATCGCTTGTGCGCAAGGTGAGACAGCCGCCGCTAAACCCCGATCCCGCAAAGAGCGTGACCCCTTCACGCCACGGCAGGCACGAACCGCCCACCACCTGCAGCGAGCGCGCCGGAAAGGCCGGGTTGTCGGTCAGGTCTGGGTCGCTCACCAGCAGGAGTTCCTGCGTGCCGGTAAAGCCGGGCGCCGCGTACTGGACTGCGTGAAAGGGGCCTTGCAGCCAGATCGAGCGAGGGATCATCCCCAAGGTAGAGGACAGGTCCGCAGTGGCGGTAACCAACGTCCGGCAGGCCCCGGCATAGCTGGGCAAGGCGAATACGGTCACCCCTTCGGCCTGAGGATTGCATAGGCGGGAGCCCAGGCGAAAGGAGCGGATGTTGCGCCCGAGAGGATGCTCCAGGAGATCTGGGACGTCGCTGGCAAACGTCTCGGCCGGCCCGGTATACCCCGCGCCCGCGTAGAGCGTAACGGTATAAGGCCCGACCAGCCGAAGCGAACGCACGCTCCCCGCCAAGCCATCGTCTTCCAGGTCCGGGTCGCTTTCCCCGAAGCGCCGGCAGGCGCCGCTGTACCCGGAAGAGGTATAGAGCACGAGGCCTGGGCTGATCACGGGGCATTCCGCCAGCTGCACGCGTAAGGAAGCGGTCTCGGTCGAGATGGGGTTATCCGAAAGGTCCTCGTCGCCGTCGAGGAACGTTTCCCGAATGCCCTGGTAGTCCGGCGCGGTAAAGAGGGTGGCGGTATAGGGCCCGAAGAGGGAGATCGACCACACGCCTTCATTCAGGGGAGATGGGGTGGTGATCGCAGGGGCGGAAACCAGGTACGGGTGGAAATACCCGCAGAACCGCGCTTCGCTGAAGAGATAGACCCCCTCGCTGCCGGCAGGCGGGTTGCATGCCCCTGGGGTCGGCGTGGGCGCAGGGGTCGGTGTTGGGGTAGGGAGAGGGGTTGGGCTGGGGGGAAGGTTTCCCGAGACATAAATCCGCCCTTCCTCCAGGTAGTAGGTGGGTGGCTCTGTCTGCTCGTAAACGTCCTGAAAGCGCGGTCGAAGGCGCTGGCCGTAGGGGTACGGGGCATCGCGGACCTCAAAGTGCACGTGGCGCCCGCAGCCCTGCCCCGGGGTCGGTAGAAAGCTGCCGCATCCCACCTCCGGCCGGTTGCTGCCGCAGCTATAGCCGACATCGCCCTCGATGCCGATGGCCGTCGCGCGTGGTACGAAGGCACCGATCTGGCGGAGCGGTTCGGGGATGCTCCCTGAAACCAAGTGGAGGTAGGCGGAATATTCGCCATCCCCGTGGTCCAACACGAGGTAACTGTTGCAAACGCCGCAGCCCGACTGGCAGCAGCAGAAATCCCCCACATCCCGCCAGGCAGCCACCGTCCCGTCCCGGGCAGCGCGCAGGATGCGATCCCCCAAGCTATACAGGTCGACGCTGGGAAAGTGGCCGGGGTAGCAATCGACACAGGTGACCAGCACCGAGGTACCGGCGGAGTAGGGGAGGTAGTAGAGGCCGCTCGTGTCCCCCACGGCTGGCCCGCTCTGTGCGCGCAGGGCCTCCAACGCTGGGCGCGGTAGGTGGCGCGCAGGGCCACGCTCCAGGAGTGCTAGGTACGACGGCTCCCCGGGGAAATGTACCTCCCAGCCTTCGGCCGCCCTTTCGGCCAACAGCAGCGCCCCTTCGCTGCTATACGTGTCGGGAAAAGCGACGTGCACTTCCCCGGCGGCCCAGTCCGCCTCTGCCCAGACGAGGCCGAGGCGGAGGGGCTTGCTGTGGGGATGGGCTGCTGCCCAAGCACGGAGGGCCCCTTCCATCGCCGCCCGGAGTGCGGCTTCGTCGCTGGGAAGGGGTGTAGGAAGCTCCAGGGGGGCGCAAGGGGTGTCCGCTGGAGCACGAGGCGCGAGATCACCGGCTGCCCAGGCTAACGCGAGCGCCCCCAGCAGGACGAGGAGTACGACCACCCCGGCTGCTTTCACCCCAACCTCCCTGCCGGTGCACCGCGCGCACGGGCTCTAGCGCAAACGACCTCCATACCGCCTGGCCGGTAGCCGTTCCCTGTCATCCGTATGACGTGTAACTTACGGCCCCCGCCGCACCACTTGGGAGATCCGTTCCAGCGCCTCCTCGATGTCCGTCCGCTCGATGCCGTAATGGGTGACGGCGCGGATCTTGGTACGCCCCAGGTAGGACACGAGCACTCCCTCCGAGCAGAGTGCCTGGCTCAAGGTCTCCGTACTCCAGCGCGGATCGGTCGGGTAGAACATCACCATGTTGGTCTGAACCGTTTCCAGGTCGACCGCCAATCCAGGGATGTTCGCCAGGCCTTCGGCCAGCCGGCGGGCGTTCTCGTGGTCCTCGGCCAGGCGGTCCACCATCTCCTGCAAGGCAACGATCCCTGCGGCCGCGATGACCCCGACCTGGCGCATGCCTCCCCCGACCATCTTGCGCATCCGGTGGACACGCTCGACGAACTCTTTCGTGCCACACACGAGCGAACCCACCGGCGCAGAGAGCCCCTTGGACAGGCAGAACATCACCGAGTCCGCGTGGCGGGCCAGTTCCCGGGGGTCGACCCCGAGGGCGATGGCTGCGTTAAAGATGCGTGCGCCGTCGAGGTGGACGGGCAGCCGATAGCGGTCGGCCAGTTCGCGCACCCGGCGCATGTACTCGGGGCCAATGACAGTTCCCCCGCAGCGGTTATGGGTGTTCTCCAGGCAGATCAAACCGGTTGGGGGAAAGTGGACATTCGGCCCCCGGATGGCCGCTTCGATTGCTTCCAACGGGAGTTCGCCAAAGCGCGTGGTAGGAACGGTGTGGTACACCAGCCCGCCGAACACTGCTGCTGCTCCCACTTCGTAGTGGACGATATGGCATTCGTTTCCCAGGATGACCTCATCCCCGCGCCGGCAGTGGGCGAGCAAAGAGACCAGGTTGCCCATCGTGCCGCTTGCGACAAAGAGCGCGGCTTCCTTTCCCATCCGCTCGGCGGCCATTTCCTGGAGCCGGATCACGGTCGGGTCTTCGCCCCAGACGTCGTCGCCCACCTCGGCTTCGTACATCGCTCGGCGCATCGCGGGCGTAGGCAGGGTGACGGTATCGCTGCGCAGATCGATTCGGCGGCCCATCGTTCCTCCTTGTACGAGCTCCTACTCCTGGACCCATTATACTCCATCCTTTGTCGCTGTCCAAGAACGTGGCGCGCGCGTAGTTCCCTGCGGAGTTGACATTTGGACAGCCCTATGGTAGAATATGTGCGAATAATTGCAAGAGCAAGGAGTTGCAATGCCCCATTGCCATACACTGATTGCCGCGCTGCGCCAAAAAGGCTACCGAATCACTCCCCAGCGGGAGATGGTCATCGAGGCGATCGCCCACAGCGGCCGGCACGTGACGGCCGAAGAAGTCTACGCGCAGGTGCAGGCCCGCACGCGCTCCATCAACCTGGCGACCGTCTACCGGACGCTGGACTTTCTCGTCAGCGAAGGTCTGGCCAGTCGGAATGACCTGGGGAGCGGGAGGATCGTTTACGCGACAGCGCGCCACGGCCCCCATCTCCACCTCGTCTGTCGCCACTGTGGCCGGGTGATCGAAGCGGAGGAAAACTTGCTGGAGCCGTTGGGCGAGCGCTGCCGCGCGCGTTACGGTTTCGAACCCGATCTCCAGCACCTATCGGTCACGGGCGTCTGTGCAGATTGCCAGGCGAAAGGCGAGGCGTAAGGAGGTGTCCTATGCACATTCCGGACGGCTACTTGAGCCCATCCACTTCCATTGTGATGTACGCGGCTGTGGCGCCTTTCTGGGTTCGGGCGCTGCAGCGCGTTCGGGGGTGGGTGCGCGGACGGCGGCTGCCGCTCGTCGCCCTCTTTGCGGCGGCCTCGTTCGTGGTGATGATGTTCAACGTCCCGTTGCCTGGCGGCACCACCGGCCATGCGGTTGGCGCGGTGATTGCGGCGATTGTGTTAGGACCCTGGGACGCGGTGCTGGCGATTTCCGCAGCTCTGATCATCCAGGCCCTCTTCTTTGGAGACGGGGGTATCCTGGCGATCGGCGCGAACTGTTTCAATATGGCCGTAGTGATGCCCTTTGTCGGCTATGCCGTCTACCGGGCGATCGCCGGCCGTTCGCCCCTCGAAGCGCCCAGGCGGATCGTCGCGGCGGCCGTCGCCGGCTACGTGGGGCTGAACGTGGCCGCGTTCCTCACCGCGCTCGAATTCGGCATCCAGCCCCTGCTGTTCCACGCGGCCGATGGTACCCCGCTCTATGCGCCCTACGGCCTTGAGGTGGCTATCCCTGCGATGATGGGCGGGCATCTCCTGATCGCTGGCCCGGTGGAGGCGGTGCTCACCGGGCTGGTCGTTGCCTACTTGCAGCGGGCCCACCGGGAATTGCTCGACCCCGCGGCGCAGCCGGTTCTCGAGGGGCAGGCCCGCAAGCCGGTCTACATCCTCTGGGGCATTCTCGGTCTCCTGATCCTTCTTTCGCCCCTTGGGCTGCTCGCTACCGGTACAGCCTGGGGCGAGTGGGGGCTCGACGAGATCCCGGGGCTGAGCTTCATCCCGGCCGGCATGGAACGGCTGAGCGAACTGTGGCAGGCGCCGATCCCCGACTATGCCGTGCCTTTCCTGGGGGAGAAGGTGGGGTATGTCGTGTCGGCGCTTCTGGGGGTGGGCGCCACCGTTTTGGTGCTGTGGCTGCTGGGACGCCTTTTTGAGGCCCCACGGCGAGGGACGGGCCAGGAAGAGACCGCGGGCTGATGGGCCTCTTTCATCGGTCCCCGTCGCCCGTTGCGCGGCAAAGGGCGCCGCTTGTGGACAGCGGCGCCTTTTTTTGTTATAATCCGGCCGAGTTGAAGGCTGGGTGACTCCCTCTATCGGAAAGGAATGGATGCCGCATGTGCCGGATGAGGTGCTTGACGGTCCTGGCCCTTTTTCTCTTTCTCCTGCCTAGCCTCGTTGCCTGCCGTCCCGATGATCCCGTCCTGGTGGTCATGGTGCGGGATGGATTGAACGGCCGCCCGATTCGTGGAGCGCGCTGTGCGCTGGCCAAGGATCAGGCACGCACCGACGAAGCTGGGCTCTGCCGCCTGGTGCGCTGGACCCCTGGCGATGTGCTGCGTGTGAGCGCGAGCGGCTACCAGACGGTGGAGCGTGTCCTGGAGGGGCTGGTTCCCGCCGGCGAACCGCCCGAGGCCCGTGCCGAGGTGGAGCTCTACCCGGATCGGGTGCAGGGCAGCATCACCGATCGCTATACCGGCCAGCCGGTCTCCGGCGCCGAGGTGCGCCTGGGTGGGCAGAGCGCGACCAGCGGTACCAGGGGAGAGTTCGTGGTCCTCAACCCTTCCTTCCCGTTCACCCTGACCGTTCAGGCGCTGGGTTACGCGCCCTATCGCGGCTCTTTTGCCACCACCACCGTGGGCATCGTCCTGCGTCCGAACACGCTCGAGGGCACGGTGCAGGACCAGTACAGCGATCGGCCCATCAGCGGGGCGACCGTTACCGCGCTGGCCACGACCCCGCTGACCGCGACCACCGACGCCGCAGGTCATTACCGGCTGACCGGATTGCCCGAGGATTTCCGTCTCCTGGTGCGCGCCCGAGGGTACCGCAGTCTGGAGACCGTGCCCGGCCCGACAACGCGCCTGGACATCCGCCTGCGCCCCGCCTTCCTGGATGGGGTGGTGCGGGATGGCCGCGATGGCCGGCCGATTGCTCAGGCGCGCGTCGTCTGGAGCGGCGGGTATGTCCACACGGGCGAGTCCGGACGCTTCCATCTGGAAGACATCGGTGAACCAGAGGTACTGAAGGTGCTGGCGCCTGGCTTTTCCCGGGCTGTGATCACCGTGACCGACCAGACGAGCGTGACGGTGACCCTTTCCCCATTCGCGGTGCAAGGGATCTACATCACCGGGTTTGTGGCCGGCACGCCGGATTGGTTTGGCCGGCTGCTCGATTGGGTGGATCAGACCGAACTGAACGCCGTCGTGATCGAGGTCAAGGATGCCTACGGGGCGGTGACCTACGACACGCAGGTTCCGTTGGCCCAGGAGCTTGGTCTGGCCGACCCCCGCTTCGATATTCGTGACGTGCTACGGCAATGCAAGGAGCGGGGGATCTACACCATCGCGTATATCGTCGTGTTCGAGGACAGCCGCCTGGCCGACGCCCGCCCCGAATGGGCGATCCACAACCAATGGGGAGGGCTCTGGCGAAACCACGCGGGCCTCCGCTGGACCGATCCCTACCGGCGCGAGGTTTGGGAGTACAACGTCGCGATCGCGCGCGAGGTGGCGGAGCTGGGATTTGACGAAGTGCAGTTCGACTACATCCGTTTCCCCACGGACGGAGACACCAGCATCATCGCTTACTCCGAGGAAACGAGCATCGAGAGACAGTACGACGCGATTTCCTCTTTCGTGCAGTACGCCTATGAGCAACTCGCGCCTACGGGCGCCTTCATCTCCGCCGATGTGTTCGGCTATGCCGCCTGGCGCAAGATGTGGGAACAGGGCCAGGACATCTCCAGGATGACCTACTATTTGGATTATCTCTGCCCGATGTCCTATCCTTCCCATTACTCGCCTGGAGAGCTGGGGTGTGCCAACCCGAATGCCTGCCCGTACGAGATCGTACGGGAAACGGTGATCCGTGCCCATGCGCAGATGACGGAGACACAGCGTGCGTTGGTGCGGCCCTGGCTGCAGGACTTTGACCTCGGGTCGCCACCCTACGGCCCGGAAGAGGTTGCGGCGCAGATCCGCGCGGTCTGGGACGGAGGCGGCTGGGGGTGGTGTCTTTGGAACGCGGGCAACGTCTACACTCCCGGGGTCGACTACAGCCCTCAGGACTAGGAGGGCGAGATGCGAAACCTCCCTGCGCGGTTTGTGGCAGTACTGTTCCTGGTTTGCCTCGGACTTGCCGCGGTGCCGGTGACGAGCGCGGCTCCGACGTCCCCCGTGGGAAGGTGGGTACAGACTACGGTGGCGGATTTCCTTTCCGGCGTCCTGGACGCCACGGTGGTAGCGACCGTGGGGGACGGCGAACTGCGCCTCATCGACGGGCAGAAAGAAGGGCGCTATACCTCCGCAGAACACGTGCTCCCTTTTCCCTCGCGGGCGGCGGGAGTGCTATTCCGCGCGCGCGTGCCTGAGGGGGCCTCCGTTTCCTTCGCCGTGCGGGCTCGCGGCGTTTCTGGGGAATGGAGCGAGTGGATAGCGATCGCTCCCGGCCCATGGATGGACCCGGAAGGACGGACGGCGGGCGAACCGTTGGCCCTCTTTCCTGCAGAGAGCGATGTCTTACAGTATCGGATCACGTTCCTCGCTGGGGAAGGCGGCGGGCCAGCCGTGGAGGAAGTGGTGTTGGTCTATCTGGCCTTCGACGAGGGGCCGTTGCCGCAGGGCCGCCCTCCATGGGAAGAGCCCGACGGGCAACCTCGCCCGGTGCCTGTGACCGATTGGGGCGGGGAGGTGAGCTCCCCTCAAGGCGTCGTTGGCACGTCGGCCGTGACACGGGTGGAAATACGGCCAGCGGCGCTCGCTACGGGTGCTGCCCCAACCGCACCCGCCCTGCGGACGATCCAGCGGTTCCAGCGGGAAGCCCTTGGCTTTGCGCAACTGGCCTACGGGTACTTGGTCGATGCGCAGGGGATCGTCTATCAGGGGGGTGACATCCTCGGCGGGGATGTGCTGCACATCGGTGTGGTGGGTGGGACGCCGAGCGAACCGTTTCCGCCCAGCGCTGAGGACGCCCTGGTCGCGCTGCTCGAGGCCTGGCAGGAGGACAGGCCTCCGGAGGCCGGGCCTTGGCATCTAGAGACACCAGGAGACCCCGCTTTGGGAGAGCGGATCGTTGCGCGGCTGGAGGCCCACGCCCTGCGGCAGAACCGCTGGTGGTTCGTGCGAGGAGCAACGGCGTCCCAGGAACACGAGTGGCTCCTTTTGTCCAACGTCGGGCCGAGGCGCACGGCAGCCACCTGGGAGCTCTTCCCGGATCAGGGGGCTCCGCGGCGCGGGGTCGTGTCGGTGGCGGCTCGGTCCCGGGCCAGCCTGTTTGTGAACCGCCTGCTTCCGGAGGGCAGGTTCTGGGCGAAGGTTTCGCCGGCCAGCTCGCTGATCGTCGAGCGTGCCCTGTATTACGGCCCCGATAGCGACGCCAGCGCGGGACTGGATGTGCTCTCGCAGGAATGGTATCTGCCGGGTGGTTCACAGGAAGCCGGGTTCACCACCACCCTCTGGCTGCTGAACCCACAACCTGTGGACCTTCCCATCACCGTGACCGTGTTCGCGCCGAACGGAGTTGCTCTCGAGAAGGCTTTTCAGGCACCTGCCGGTGAGCGTCTGGAGCTGCCCCTGCACCGTGTCTATACCGAGCGCACGGTCGTAGGGTGCCGCGTGCGCGCGGGGGCCCCCATCGTCGCGGAGCAGGAGGTCCGGTTCGGCACGGGCGGCTACGGGATGCCGGGCACCCCTATTCTCTCCCGTTCCTGGACGATACCGGGCGTGGAAACAGAGGCGCCCTTCTGGACCATCCTCGCCTTCCTGAACCCCCGCGAGGATCCGGTGGGCATTACCTTGACCCTGATGACCACCGATGGCACCTCGCTTCGCCGGCTCCTCACGATCCAGCCAGGCGAACAGCGCCTGAACCTGAACACCATCCTTCCCCGGCTTTCCCTTGCCGCGCAGGTGTCCGCCACGTACCCGATCGCTGTCGCACGGGTGACCTTTTTCAACGAGCTTCGGGCAGCCCATGCCACCCTCGGTGCACCGCGCCCGGCACGCCGCTGGTATCTCGCGGAAGGCTCTACGGCAGAGCCGTTCGAGGCACTGCTCCAGGTGGTGAATCCGAACCGGGAACCGGCGGAGCTGACAGTGACGCTCCTGGGCACCCAGGGAGAACGCTCCAGCGATCGCTTCCGTATGCCCGCGCGCTCCCGCCTGACCATTCCTTTGAACGAGCTCCTGCCATCGACTGCTGCGCTCGCTACGGTCGTGGAAGCCAACGAACCCATCGTCGTGGAGCGCGCCATGTACCTCCATGGTCGCGAGGGCGGGCACGCGAGTTTGGGGATTCCGCGCTGACGGGAGGACAGGGTGGGACTTTTTGATCCGCAAAACCACCTGGCAGGGATAGGGAGCACCCTCTTTTATGGGCTCGTATTGGCCGGGGCACTCCTCTTCCTGGTCGCCTTCCTGTACAGCCGGCGCCGCCGCTAGACCTTACTCCTTTCCGAACCGCTCGATCACCCAGCCGCGTGCCCGGGCCACACGGTACAGCCGTCGGTCTGGATTGACCGCTACCGGATGCCCAACGGCTTCCAGGAAGGGCAGGTCCGTATAATGATCCGCGTAGGCGTAAGAGCAAGAGAGGTCGATGTCCTCTTCCAGAGCAAGCTGTTGGAGCAGCTCGCGCTTTTGCCTCCCGTAAGGGTGGGGCTCGGCCAGTCGGCCAGTGAGACGGTCGCCGTCGATCTCCGGTCGCGCTGCCAGCAGGCGTTCTGCCTGCAGGTAGGCCTGGAGTGGCTCCGCCAGGAAGTCAAGCGTACCGCTCAAGAGGATCACCCGTCGTCCTGCATTCCGGTGTTCGCAGAAGCACGCGACACCCCGCGGGCTAAGGCGGGGCAGCACCTCGCTTTCAAAGGAGGCCTGGGCGAGCGCTCGGCACTCCTGGAGGGAAAGCCCTTGCAGGTAAGCCTTATTTCCACTGAAGAACGCATAACGAAGGCGGGCGGTTGGTGGAAGGTCCCTGGGCAACACCAGGCCCTGTGCTGGATCGCGCGACCCAAGCGCCCGCAGACCCGTGACCAGGTTCCGCAACAAGGCGCGGGGACCCAGGCGATGCCGGCGCAGTGCCACGCGGAGAAAGCAACTCTCCAGGGAAGTTCCGACAAGCAGGGTGCGGTCGATGTCGAAGAAGGCGCCCGGTTGCCCCACGTCACTGCTCCTCCGGCAGCCTTCGGCGGAACAGGGCGCGAGCGTCGAACAATACAGGCACACCTCGCGCGAGGCACAGGAGCACCGCAAACACCGTGAGCGCGTAGCCGGCGGCGTAGATCTGCGGACCGACGGGCAGCAACGGCGCAACTGCACCTCTGCGCAGGGCGTGCACCAGGGCCAGAGCCAGGAACGCGCATACCTTAGTGACGCCGTAGAGGTCCCGCATGAAGCGCGAAGAAACCAGGAAACGACCCAGACGCGAGTGCATCATGCCGAAGGCCGTTTGGCCGAAAGCCAGGGCATAACCGCGCACGGCGTCGACGATCATGCCACGCGTGATCACGACCAGCGGCACCCAAATCGGGATCAGCCGCAAGTCCGAGAAACATACCCACAGCACGAATTCGACCAGGCGGTCCATCGCGATGTCGAGGGTGCTTCCAAGCTTTGTCACGCGTCCAGTGCGGCGCGCCACAAGCCCGTCGAAAAAGTCCATCGCCAGCAGGAGAAGGATGACCGGCACGGCGCCCGCCTGGGCAGCAGGGGGACCAACGTAGAGCAGCAGCACGGTCGCGAAAAGCGGGACGATTCGGCTGATGGTAATGACGTTTGCCATCGCTACACGCCTCGCACAGGGAACGGCCGATGTCATTATAGCACGCATGCGTTGTTCCTTCCACCGGTAGGGCTTCGGACAGAGGGCAAAGTGGGAGCCTGCTGGTGCGGAGGAATTTGCTCTACGAGCTTCGGATCGATCGCACTCGTATGGTCGGTACTGCTTTCCGCACATCGGGTTGACAATGGTACCGGGCCCCGGCTATAATGGGCATGCCCGGCCGCCAACGCCTCTTCCACGACGGCGTGGTAGGCGGGATGGGAGCGCTAGGCAGGGAAGAAGCAGCTTGTCCTGGGCCAAGGCGGCCCGTGAATGGCGTGGCAGGGCAACGCGCGCGAGGTGCGAGGCGAGTGTGAGCGCACAAAGGAGGTATTCCCAATGGGTTCCGTTGCCCTGGTTACCGACAGCACAGCGTACCTTCCACCGGACCTGATCGAGCGCTATCGGATCACAGTCGTTCCGCTCTATGTGCGCTTTGGGGACCAGGTCTTCCGCGATGGGGTCGAGATCACCCCGGAGCAGTTCTACGCCCGACTGCCGAGCAGCCCGGTCTTTCCAGCAACGTCACAGCCTTCCGCGGGCGACTTTGTAGAGGCGTATCGCCGCTGTGTCGAAGCGGGGGCTTCGGCAATCCTCTCCACCCATATCTCCAGCAAGTTGAGCGGCACCGTGGCCTCGGCGCTGCTGGCTCAGGACCAGGTTCCGGATGTGCCCATCCACGTGATCGACTCGCTCTCGACCTCCATGGGCCTGGGATACCAGGTGCTCGAGGCCGCGTGGGCATTAGAAGCCGGCCGGACGGTGGAAGAAGCGATTCGCCGCGTGGAGCAGGTGCGGGATCGCCTGCGGATCCTCTTCGTTGTGGACACGCTCGAATTCCTGCACCGCGGTGGCCGTATCGGGGGAGCGCAGGCCTTTCTCGGTTCGCTCTTGAGCCTGAAGCCGCTTCTGACCCTGAAGGACGGGCGGGTGGACGCCGTCGAACGGGTGCGCCTGAAGCGCCGCGCGCTTCAACGCGCGATCGATCTTCTCGTCGCGGAGGCGGCCGGCCGGCCGGTCAATGCGGCGGTGATCCATGCGGCGGCTCCACAAGAAGCTGAAGAGGTTGCGGCCGCGGTGCGGGCACAGCTGAATTGTCGGCAGCTGATCGTTTCCGAGCTCAGCCCGGTGATCGGCACCCACACCGGCCCGGGCACGATCGGCATCGTCGTCTACCCGGTGGAGCCCTGAGCGATCGGTCGCGCAGGACAACCATCGGGGCTTCCCGGCCCGGATGAGGAGCGACCCGGTGGAAGCCAAGCACATGGTGGAGACACAGATTGCCCGCCGGGGCATTTCCCATCCGGCCGTCCTGCGGGCGATGGAACGTGTCCCCCGGCATCGATTCGTTCCCCCGGAGTACCGCTCTCAAGCGTACGCGGATTACCCGCTGCCCATCGGTTATGGTCAGACGATTTCGCAGCCCTACATCGTGGCGCTGATGACCGAGCTGCTCGATCCCGAGCCCACAGACCGCGTGCTGGAGATTGGCACGGGCTGCGGGTACCAGGCGGCAGTGCTTGCCGAGATCGTCCGCGAAGTGTACACGATCGAGATCATCCCCGAACTGGCGGAGCAGGCAGCGCGTCGCTTGGCCGAACTGGGGTATCGCAACGTCTTTACCCGTCAGGGGGATGGCTACGATGGGTGGCCGGAACATGCGCCGTACGATGGGATCATCGTGACCGCCGCGGCGCCCGAGGTACCGCCGCCGCTGATCGAGCAGCTGGCGGAAGGAGGTCGGCTGGTGGTGCCCCTGGGCAGCGCGCTGGGCTACCAGGATTTGTGGTTGCTGGAAAAGCGTGGAGGCAAGGTGTTTCGCACCAATTACGGTGGGGTCCTCTTTGTTCCGCTCACCCGTGCCAGGCGCGCCGATTCCTCTGAAGGGGTTGTGCACCAATGATACCGGATCGCGCGACTTCGCAGCCGGATGAATCCGCATCGATCTTTCCGGTTGCCGATGGCGTTCAGGGATTGGATTTGCACCTCTTGGGTCTGCCGCGTTACGGCGCCTGCTATATCGTGCAGGGTGCGGATGCGGTAGCGCTGGTGGAGGTGGGGACCTCGCACGCAGTGCCCCGGATCCTGGAAGGCCTCGACCGCCTGGGGATCCCGCGCGAAGCCGTGCGCTACATCGTCTGCACGCACGTCCATCTGGACCACGCCGGCGCAGCCGGCCATCTGGCCCGGATCCTCCCCGGGGCCAAGGTGGTGATCCACTCCCGCTCCCATCGTCACCTGGTGGACCCTTCCCGGTTGCTTGCGGGCGTTTCCGAAGCGGTGGGAACACTCTTTCCCCTGTACGGCACCGTTGAGCCGCTCTCGCCCGAGCGGATGCTCGCAGCGGAGGAGATCGAGCTCGACCTGGGAGGCGGCGTACGGCTGAAAGCGATCCCGACGCCCGGCCATTCCCGAGACCATGTCGCCTATGAGGCTCCCCACGCCGGCCTCCTGTTCTCCGGAGATGCGGCCGGGGTACGCCTGCCGGATCGCTCCCTCCTGCGTCCGGTCACCGTCCCTCCGGCCTTCGATCCAGCGGCGATGCTCTGGTCCCTGGAATTCCTGCGGGCTCGCCGGCCACGCGGCATCTGCTTCACGCATTACGGCGTTTCGTGGGAGCCCGAAAGCGTGCTCGAACGGCTGGAGGCGACGTTGCGGGAATGGGACAGCTTGGCGCGTTCCATAGGTCCTGAGCTTGCCGCAGAGGCGGTGTTTCGGGCCAATCTTCCCCCCGATGGCGTGGAGCCAGCCGCGATCTGGCGCCAGATCGCCGAGATGAACCGCAGAGGATTCCTCGAGGCCTACAAGCGTATCTGACCAATTGCCCCCCACTCCGCTGAGCAAGTTCTTCCCCCTGGCTTGCGTCCGCATTCGCACGTTTGCGCGAAATCGGGTATAATAAACTATCAACCGGATACATCTCGTCCGGGGCGGGGTGTTTCCATGGCGCAGTTCCATCTGGTGTCCGATTTCCGACCCACTGGAGATCAGCCCCAGGCGATCGCTCGTCTCGTTGAGGGGCTGAAGCGCGGCTACAAGATGCAGACCCTCCTCGGGGCAACCGGGACCGGCAAGACCTTCGTGATGGCTTCCGTCATCGAGCAGGTGCAGCGTCCCACGCTCGTCCTGGCCCCGAACAAGACGCTGGCGGCACAGCTCTACAGCGAGTTCCGCGACTTTTTCCCCCATAATGCGGTAGAGTACTTTGTGAGCTACTACGACTACTACCAGCCCGAAGCGTACATCCCGCGCACGGACACCTATATCGAGAAAGATGCCGACATCAACGAGGAGATCGAGAAGCTGCGCCTGGCGGCGACTGAGGCTGTGTTGACGCGCCGCGACGTGATCATCGTCGCCAGCGTTTCCTGCATCTACGCCATCGGCTCGCCGGAGGAATACGGACGGGAGGTGCTGACCCTGCGCCGGGGCGAGATGCGAAAACGGGACAGCATCTTGCGCCACTTGGCCGGGATCTACTACGAGCGAAATGATTATGCCTTCGGCCGCGGGACCTTCCGGGTCCGGGGTGACACCGTGGATATCTACCCTGCCTATCGAGACACGGCCATTCGGATCGAGTTTTGGGGAGACGAAATCGATCGGTTGGCGGAGATCGATCCCCTGACGGGTGAGGTCCTCGCCGAGCCAGAAGAGGTGCGGATCTTTCCAGCCCGCCACTTTGTTACGCCCCGCGAGCAGTTGGAAGCCGCGCTCGTGCGGATCGAAGAAGAACTGGAGGAGCGGCTGAAGGAACTGCGGGAACAAGGGAAGCTCCTCGAAGCGCAACGGTTGGAGCAACGCACCCGCTATGATATCGAGATGATGCGGGAAACGGGTTACTGCAGCGGCATCGAGAACTACTCTCGCCATCTCTCGTTCCGGAAGCCGGGGCAGGCGCCCTGGACACTCCTGGACTATTTCCCCGATGACTTTCTCCTGTTCGTTGACGAATCGCACATCGCCGTGCCCCAAGTCCGGGGGATGTACCACGGGGACCGTTCGCGCAAGGAGACCCTTGTGGAGTATGGCTTCCGGTTGCCTTCCGCGCTCGACAACCGTCCTCTGACCTTCGAGGAGTTTGAGGAGCGCATCCACCAGGTGATCTTTACCTCCGCGACGCCGGGCCCCTATGAGCTGGCGCACTCACAGCAGGTCGTGGAGCAGATCATCCGCCCTACCGGCCTGGTGGATCCACGGGTCGAGGTGCGTCCGACCAAGGGGCAGGTGGACGACCTGCTCCGGGAGATCCGTCAGCGCGTCGAGAAGGGACAGCGTGCGCTCGTCACCACGCTGACGAAACGAATGGCGGAAGACCTCGCCGATTACCTGCGGGAGATGGGTATCCGCACGCACTACCTGCACTCCGAGATTGAAACCATCGAGCGGGTGGAGATCCTTCGGGATCTGCGGCTGGGCGTCTATGACGTCGTCGTTGGCATCAACCTGTTGCGCGAAGGGTTGGACCTTCCCGAAGTTTCGTTGGTGGCCATCCTCGATGCGGACAAGGAGGGCTTCCTGCGCTCCACGACCTCGCTGATCCAGACCATCGGTCGCGCCGCCCGCCACGTGGAGGGTACTGTGCTGCTGTATGCCGACCAGATCACTCCTGCGATGGAGGGCGCGATCCAGGAGACCAACCGTCGTCGGCAGATTCAAATGGCCTACAACGAAGCGCACGGCATCACGCCGGCCAGCATTGTCAAAGAGGTTCGGGACCTTACGGACCGCGTACGGCGGGTGGCTGAGGAAGCCGTTCCGTATGGCGTTCCGGCGATACCTGCGGCGGAGGCGCGGCGGCTGCTGCAGGATCTGGAGCGGCAGATGCGCGAAGCGGCACGCCGCCTGGAGTTCGAGAAGGCGGCCCTCCTGCGGGATCAGATCTTTGAGCTACGTGCGTTGTTGGAAGAAGACCCCGTGGAGGCCCATCTGAAGCGCAAAGGACTGTATAGCTCCTCGTTGGAAACGCCCGTGCACGGTGTCTCGGCGTCGAGCGGAGGTCGCAGGCGGCGGAAGCAAGGCACCGCCTAGCCCGGGAGGGGCGGAGCAGCACCGTGGCTGTCCAAGTATGGGTAGGCGAGGTTCCAGAGCACGCGCAAGAGCGGGAAGCGATCGTGGCCTTGGCCCGGGGGTTGGCCCGCCTGGATGACCTTTACCTCATCTTGGCCAATTTCACCGTCGGGGGCCAGGCGATCGACTTGGCCATTTTCAAGCGCAATGCGGGCTTTGTGATCGAGCTCAAGCATTGCGACGGGAAGGTCATCGGCGGGGTCAACGGGAAGTGGCAGGTGATCGACGCCAATGGCGAGGTCCACATCCTGAACCCGGATCGCCGGAACCCCTACAACCAGGTGATCTCGTACTTTTACCGCCTCAGCAACTACCTGAACCAGCATCGCCGCGATTTCTTATCCGAACATCGGGCCCAGGCGGTCGATTTCCGCACATGCAAGCGGCTGGTGGTCATCTCGCCTTTCATCCACCCGGAGTCGGAGGTCGTGCTCGACTGGAAGGTCGACCTGAAGGGCCTGGACGAACTGCCGACCTACCTGGTCACGGTAACCAGCTCGGAAATCGACCTGACAGAAGAAGAGCTCCTCGCGATCCCCCGTGTGCTTCGGTGTGAGCCTTGGCACGACGTAAACCTCCTGGTCGGAGAAGCGTGGGTGCCCGATGGGCGGGCCCCGGGGCGAGTCGTCGAGCCCACGGTTTCTCCGACGCTACCGCGCGCGGGGCCGGTACCGGCATGGTCAGCAAGGCTAGGGGTGGCTTTGGTGATCGCTCTGGTGCTGCTTGTGGTGGGGTTTGGGTCGGGCGCCGTGCCGGCGCTATGGCGGCAGCTCCGAGGCATTCCGACCCAGGAGCCTTCGCCACCGGTAGTCCTTCCCACAGTGCCGGACCCCCGCATTCAAACGCCCGCCGTGCGTATCGAGGTGATCGAGCAGGCAGTCGAGCGCGAGAGCGCCTATGCCGGGGGCCGGGTGGAGGTCGTGCTCCGGTCGGTCGAGTTCCTACCGGATCGGATGATCCTGCACTGGGCGCTCTTCAACCACGGTGTGCGGCGTGTGAGCTTTCCCCTGACGGCCGACAACATCTCGATCGAAGACAATGTGCTGAACACCTACCCGATCGACGATGCCCTCTCGGAACCCCGGGTGCTGGTCGCCCAGTCCGGCGAACGGGTGGAAGGGACTTGCACGGTGCCCCGGGCTGTGAGCCCGGATGCGATCACCCTGCGCATCTACGTGCAGGGGGAGCCGTTTGAGGGACGGCCCGCGGTTTGGCTTGCCAATATCCCCGGGAGGGAGTAATGGAGCCGGGGTACCTCCGCCTCTTTCGCAGCGGCGAGCTGGAGCAGCGCGCCGAAGCGGCCCTGTTGCGGTTGGCCTCCTGTCGGATCTGTCCCCGCGCCTGCGGGGTGAACCGCTTGGAAAACGAGCGGGGGTACTGCCAGGCGGGCTTGCGTCCCAAGGTGGCCGCCTGGAATGTGCATCCCTGGGAAGAGCCTCCGATCAGCGGTACCCGGGGGTCTGGGACCATCTTTTTCAGCGGTTGTAGCGGCCGCTGCCGCTTCTGCCAGAACTATCCCATCAGCCAGTTGGGCGTTGGCCGTGAGGTAGAGGTGGAAGAGCTGGCCGAGATGATGTTGGATCTCCAGCAGCGCGGGGTACACAACATCAACCTGGTCACCGCATCCCACTTTGTCCCCCAGGTGCTATTGGCGCTGGTCATTGCTGCCCGGAAAGGACTGACGATTCCCCTGGTGTATAATACGCACGGATACGAGGAGGTCGATACACTTCGGCTGCTGGATGGGGTGATCGACATCTATCTCCCGGATGCGAAGTATGCCAGCGACGAGGCTGCCCGGGAAGTGTCAGGGTTCACCAGATACGTGGAAACGAACCGTGCGGCCCTGCGCGAGATGTACCGCCAAGTGGGCGAGCTCCAGCTGGACGGGGAGGGGATCGCGGTGCGGGGCATGATCGTCCGCCATCTCGTGTTGCCGGGCGGGTTAGCGGGGACGGCCGAAGTGCTCTACTGGATCGCGCACGCGCTCTCACCCACCATCCACGTGAGCCTGATGGCGCAATACTTCCCGGCGCACCGCGCTTTGGGACATCCGCTGCTGGGCCGGAAGCTCACGTGGGAAGAGTACGACGCAGCCATCGCCGCGTTTGAGGCAGCGGGGCTGGAAAACGGTTGGCTCCAGGAACTGGAAGAGGACCACGTAGGGGATTGCCAGCCTCACGCTTGACAAAGGCGTACATCTGTGCGAAAATGTGGTACAGTCGGGGAGAGACGGGAGCTATCGGGTGTTGCCGACGTGGGGGAAGGAGGAAGGGATGCAGAACCGCTACGAAACCGTGCTCGTGGGCGTGCTGAAAGGACCTCGAGACCTGGCCTTTGCGCAGGCCGGCTGGTACCGTATCCCGGTGGAGCGTTTGCCCAGTCGCGCGAGACAGGCGCGCTACATCGCATTCTATCAACCGCGGTCTTTCGGTGGCGAGGGAGGGGTGGTGCGCTACTTTGCACCGATCGTTTCCTGGGGGATCGCCCTTCGCCGCGAGCTGCTGCCTGAAGAAGCTGCGCATCCGCGGGCAGAGGCGCCATATTACCGCCTCGGTTTGGGCCCGCTCGAGCGCCTGGAGCCCCCGATCGCCTGTGGCAGATGGCGACGCTTTGCTTTCATCCTCACGCACCTGGGCCGGCTGTACGAGGCACGGGAGCTGCGGGACTTGGTCCATGGTAATCGCTGGGAAGAGAGCCTCTGGAAAGCCCTCCGCCACGCCGGCCTGCTCGGTTGACCGGGCGAGGGGGAGGTGAGGGTATAGGTTGCCTGTGAGCGGCCTTCGCCCCAAAAAGGCCTTGGCTGCCGTTCCACAGACGTTGCCCGTCCGGGTAGCGTGGCGGAATCGGCGTGCGCACGCTGGGCAATCGGGTGCGTGGTCCGGCTGCGGGCCTCTGCGGGCGGCAGGGGGCCAAGGGTCGTTCCCCTCTCCTGGCGGGAGGAGGAACGCGGTGAAACACGTGCGGTCTCCCGGGGATTGGCTGGGACCACCCCGCTCCGATTCGGCCCAGTACACCCACCCGATGAAGTGCCCGAGCGATCCCAAAGGAGGAGCATCGCCTTTCAAGTCGATGCCCTGCCGTCGCAGCGACGGCGCGGGCGATGACCCGTCGGTTGACCCGCTGTTTCGCGCGTGATAAAATGGATAGTGGGTGACCGTTACAGGTATGAGCAACTATGCGCTGCTGCGTCCGCCCGTCGATCTTTAGCTTCTGCGCTCGTCTCTCGGGTGGCGCATCGTGTTGGCCCTTTGGTCGGGTGACATGGGATGCCCGTGCTTTCGGAAGCGGTTTTTTTGGCAAGGGCAGGATCTCCTTCGAGACGCTGGCGTGGATTGGGCGATCATCGGGTAACGATTTTGGACGAAACATCGCCCGCGGAAAGCCCAACACTTTCTGAAGCAACGGGGTGAGGTCTTGCTCCAGGATAACCGTTGTAAGGATGAAAGGAGCAAGGCCTGAGGACCCTCTTAGCCCAGCGCGACCCGCGATCCGATCGGGCGATGCCGCGGAGGCAGGTTGTGGACCTCTTCGCCGCCGGCCGGAAAGAGCAACTGGGACGCGAGGCCCCGCTGGCCGCGCGAATGCGGCCGCGTGACCTGGAGGAGTTCGTTGGACAAGAGCACATCATCGGGCCAGGCAAGCTGCTCCGACGTGCTATTGAGACCGATCGCCTCTTTTCTTCGATCATCCTCTGGGGCCCTCCGGGTACCGGGAAGACCACCCTTGCTTACATCATCGCCAACCGCACGCGCTCCCACTTCGAGACCATCAGCGCCGTGCTGGCGGGAGTAGCCGACCTGCGCAACCTGGTCGCCGCTGCTCGCGAGCGACGGCTCCTCTACGGCCAGCGTACGATCGTCCTGATCGACGAGATTCACCGCTGGAACAAGGCCCAGCAAGACGCCCTGCTTCCGCACGTCGAGGACGGCACCATCATCCTGATCGGTTCCACCACCGAAAACCCCTACTTCGAGGTGATTGGCCCCCTCGTCTCCCGTTCGCGGATTTTCCAACTCCGACCGCTGACGGACGAGGAGATCGTGGGCCTGCTTCGGCGGGCGCTTGCCGACCCGGAACGGGGGTACGGCGGCCGGCCGATCGAGGTGACCGAGGAGGCCCTGTGGCATCTGGCCCGCGTCGCTGGGGGAGATGCCCGCACCGCCCTGAATGCTCTGGAGCTGGCTGTAGAGTCTACAGCACCAGACGAACAGGGCATCATCCGTATCGACCTGGAGATCGCCCAGGATTCGATCCAGCGCCGGGCACTGCGCTACGACCGCGCCGGGGACGAGCATTACGATACGATCTCGGCGTTCATCAAGAGTGTTCGTGGGTCCGACCCCGATGCTGCCCTCTACTGGCTGGCCAAGATGCTCTATGCGGGCGAAGATCCAAAGTTCATCATGCGGCGCCTGCTCATCTTGGCCGCCGAGGACATCGGCCTGGCCGATCCGCAGGCGATCGTGGTCACCGCGGCCTGCGCCCGGGCGCTGGAATGGTGCGGCCTCCCGGAAGCCCAGTACCACCTGGCCGAGGCCACGCTCTACCTGGCAACCGCTCCCAAGGCGAACAGCGTTGGGGCCTACTGGAAAGCGCTGGCGGAAATCGAACAGCACGGCGCGCGTCCTGTCCCCTTGTACCTGCGGGATGCCAGCCGGGATGGGGCTGCCCTGGGCCACGGGCGCGATTACCGCTATCCACACGCCTTCCCCGACCACTGGGTCGCCCAGCGGTACCTGCCCGAGGGGGTAGAGGGAGGCTGGTTCCAGCCGGGGGATCAGGGCTACGAGCGGATCATCCGCCAGCGGATGGAGGAGATCCGGCGCCGGCTCGAAGAAGAGGCCCAGGGCATGGCGGAACCTCCGGAAGAAGGAGGTTCACCGTAGCGCTGTGGCCCCCCTACGGACATCTTCGGCACGCCCATCGAACGGAGGAGGCAAACCGTGCCAGAGGAATCGCTCTACGAGGAGCGCCATTTCCCGGCTTTGGAGGCCGCGCGGCATACAGTGCGAGCGTTCGTGGGCACCCTACCGCGCGAGCCGGGCACGCTGATTCTCTCCCACAGTGACGCCGACGGCATCTGCGCGGGGGCGATCCTCTACCGGGCGCTCCAACGGGCGGGCCTGCCCGTGGATCTGCTGATCACGGGTAAGGGGGAACACGCCTACACCTGGGGGACACACCAGGAGCTGGAAGCACGCCAGCCGCGCGCGCTCTTGGTCGTAGACCTGGGATGCAAGGCCGAGCCGGTGCTGCCGGGCGTCCCGACGCTCTTCATCGACCACCACCGTCCCCTTGGGATCCCAGAGGATGGCATCCTGATCAGCAGTTACGGCTGGCAGCCGACTCCGAACTCCTCCTTGCTTGTCTGGTGGGTCGCCTCGACCGTGGCACCGGTCGAGGACCTCGACTGGATGGCCGCCATGGGCACGCTGAGCGACCTGGGGGACAGTGCCCCATTCGCCCTCCTTCCTCAGGTGAAGCAACGCTATACCGCGAAGTGGCTGCGGGAAGCAACCACCCTGGTGAACGCCGCCCGCCGCGCTGCGGCCCACGACACGGCGACCGCGCTTCAGGCCCTCTTGAAGGCTTCCCATCCGCGGGAGGTGGCCGACGCCGATCGGGAAGAGGGGGCGCGCCTTTGGGCCTATCGCCGCGAAGTGAACGCGGCGTTTGAGGAGGGGAAACGAGCAGCTCCCGTCTTCAGCGGGGATGTTGCCCTGGTGCGGGTCAAGAGCGCATGCCTGATCCATCCCCTCGTAGCGCAAGTCTGGCGTACCCGGTTGCCCCGGTACATCGTGATCGTGGCCAACGAGGGGTATATCCCCGGCTGGGTGACCTTCAGCGCCCGTTCCTCCGAGCGGTTCAACTTGCTTGATTTCTTCCGCACGATCGACCTGGATCTCGCGGAGGGATACTTCGGCTACGGCCACGACCAGGCTTCCGGCGGCTCGATCCCTGCGGCGGCGTGGAACGAATTGCTTCGCCAGCTGGGCTTCGGAGAAGAGGTGATGGTCCGATTGGAGGAAGGAAATTGAGGGAGCCCCAGACGGACCGGGAACGCCGAGAGCGGATTGGGCAGACCTTGGCTTTTGTCGGCACTTTGGTGGTGGTCGTCGTGGCGCTATACGCGGCCTGGATCACGGGGAGGGGACGGGCGGAAAGGGTGCGCCGCCCTCAGGGGACGCGTGCGGTCCCTTCCTTCGGCGTGACGATCCCTCCGACACAGGTTGGGAGCAGCTCCCTTCGCTGGTACCTCCCGCAATCGCCCGCGGCGGAGGCCTCGCTCGATCCTGCCTGCCATGCCGGGGACCCCACGTTGCTCCAGGCGCTCTTCTTGGGACTGACGCACAGCGCCCCGGATGAGGCCAGTGGAGCGGTCCCCGTTTTGGCCGACTCGTGGGAAGTGTCCGATGGAGGGCGCGTCTACACCTTCTACCTGCGGGGCGATGTTTTCTGGGTGCGGTGCGATCCCGGCACGGGCGCGGTGCAGCCTGTACGTCTGGTGACAGCGGATGACGTCGTCTTTGCCATCGAACGGGCGCTTCGCCCCGAGATCGCGGCCCCGAACGCTTCCCTTCTGGATCCGATCGTCGGTGCGCCGGAGCGGCGCCGCGGGGAGGCTACGGTGCCCTTCGGCGTCGAGGCGGTGAATGCCTTCACCGTGCGCTTCACGCTCCGGGCGCCGTTGCCCGACCTGCCCGCTCGGCTGGCCGACCCGGTGGCCTGGCCGCTGCCGCGCGAACTGGTGGAGCGGGAGGGCGAGCAGTGGACCGAGCCCGGCACGATCTGGGGAAACGGCCCTTATTGCCTGAGCGATTGGCATCCTCAGCGAGGCCCGGAGCTCCTCCGGAACCCGCTGCTCCCGGCCGACTTGCAGCCAGCCCAAGAGGAACGGCGGACGGCCTGGCCTGCGGCGATCCCCGTCTGGGTGATCGCGGCGGAGACGAATGCGGGGTTAGGGTTCGATCCAGCTGGATTGGGGCATTTGCCCGCCCTCCAGCAGGTACTGTTCCTGGGACTTTGGATGCGCGCGCCCCAGGGAGGTCCAGCCGTTCCCGTGCTGGTGGAGTCCTGGGAGGTCTCCGAGGGTGGGCGGCAGCACACGATCCGCATCCGCCCTGGGGTCTTCTGGGTGCGCTGCGACCCGGGGACGCTGGCGGTGCAGCGGGTGCGCGAGGTGACTGTGGCCGATGTGGTCGCAGGGTTGGCACGGGCTTTGTACGAGTATGACGTTCCGGAACTCGAGCGGATCTTTTCCCAGCCCGAAGAGCGGATCGACGACACGGGCAGGCCGTTTTGGGTCCTCCCGAACGCGCAGCTCGAGGGATCCTATACGCTCTACCTGAGCCTGAAGGAGCCCGATCCTCGCCTGGATGAACTGCTTTCGCTCCCGTTGACCTGGCCGGTGCCCGAAGAGTCGGTCGCGGTGGGCCACTCCTACGGCGGCCATGTGGCGACGTTCTGGAGCGACGGCCCTTATTGTGCCCTTGCGGGACGAAGGAACGGAGGGATGGAGGTTGTGGTGAACCCCTGGCTGACCCATCCGGAGGTTCTGCAGAGCCTTCTTTCGGTCTGGGATGGTCACCTGCTCCCGTGGGTGCACGATGTGCCAGACCGGGGTTCCCCCTGATCGGCGTGGAGGAGAGGGTGCGGCGACCCTATCTGATCGGCCTTACGGGGAACATCGCCTGTGGCAAGAGCACCGTCTTGCGTGAGCTGCGTCGGCTGGGGGCGGCGGTGCTGGATGCGGATGCGGTTGCCCACGAGGCCATGTGCCCCGGAACCCCGGTTCACGCCGCGGTGGTGGAGGCGTTTGGCCCGCAGGTGCTCACGCCGGACGGCGCGATCGACCGGAGGGTGCTGGGGGAAATCGTCTTTGCCGATCCGGTGGCCCTGGCGCGCCTGGAGGCGATCGTCCATCCAGCCGTGCTGGAGCGGCTGCGCGCCTGGCTCCAGGGGGTGACCGCACGTGTGGCCGTGATCGACGCCATCAAGCTCTTCGAGGCAGGGATTGCCGACTGGTGCGATGAGGTGTGGGTCGTGACCTGCCCCGAAGAGGAGCAGCTCCGGCGCCTGGTGGAATACCGGGGCCTGACGGTGGAGCAGGCCTGGCGGCGGATCCGGGCGCAACCGCCGCAATGGGAAAAGGCTCGGAGAGCCGATATGGTGATCGAAAACGCCGGGACCCTGAACGACGTACGCAGGCAGGTCCGGGAAGCCTGGAAGAAGGCCCTGCGGCGATTGGAGACGGCGAATCGAGCGCCAGGGCAAGCCGCCTTGGGCTAGAACTCGTAGCGCGCTTCCTGCTGAAGGGGGAGCATCAGCAGTACGACATTGTGTGTACGACCGTCTTCGGTCATAAAGTAGTCGCGGATCGACGCTTCCATCCGGAACCCCAGGTTCTGGAAAGCCCGGATAACGTCGGTCTGATCCAGGACGACCTGGGCCAGCAGGTAGAGCAAACCGCTCTGCCGTGCTAACCCGATCAGCTCCTTCAGCATTTGAGAGCCCAGCCCTTTCCCCCGGTAGGCCGGCTCGAGGTAGATCCGCACCTCTCCGATGTGCCGGGTCGAGCGGCGGCCAAAGTGGAGCGTGGCCTCGCCGACCAGCCTACCCCCGGCCTCGGCAACGAGGGGCAACACGCGGTTGTAGTCCAGGCCGTCGACCCAGGAGCGGACCAGCTCGGCGTCGTGGACGTCGTGCCTCAGAAAGCGCCGGTCCTCGTCGGAGGCGGTGCGGAACAGCGCGACCAGGTTCTCCCGATCCTCGGCAACGAGCGGCCGCAGGAGGACGTTCTGTCCATCGTTCAACTTCACCAGGCGCCGGAACAGGGCGATCTTTTCCATCGCTGGTCTCCTCAGGCCGAATACCCCCACGCCAGCTGGCGGACAAACAGTTCCGAAATGGCCCGAGCGAGCTTCTCGTCGTCGTGCCGGATGACCACCATGCTGCGGTACTCGACCCGTCCGTCCACCTCGACCGGGATGTCGTCGCGGATCTCGGCAACCAGGTCCCGTTGGAGCAGGATGGCGCCTTCCACCAGGAGCGTTTCGGCGTTCCCGTTAAAGGACAGGCTGGAGGAAGGGTGGTCAACGGTCGGATCGTACATCACCGGTTCGGCTCGATCTTCCCGGTAGCGGGCGAGCACCCGCTCCGTGATTGGCCCGTTATTGACCAGGACAAAGTCGGGCACGATCTGTCCGTGCTCGTACAGGGCGCGGAGATGGCGGGAGAGCGAATAGCCCTCCGTCTGGCCCGGCTCCGTCATCAAGTTGCAGAGGAAGAGTTTGGCCGCCCGGCTACGACGGATTGCTTCGGCCACCGGTGGCGTCAGGCAAGGAAGGATACCGGTATAGAGGCTGGCCGGCCCGAAGATGATCAACTCGGCCCGAGCGATGGCGTCCAGGACTTCTGCAGAGGGCTCCAGCCCACTTTGAGACTGAAGCACGAGGTTCCGAAAGCCGTCCCCGAGGACCCCGCTCTCCTTGATCTTGCGCCCGAGAAATACCCTGCGGATGGCGGCCGGCTTCCCGGGGGCGCCCACCGCGTCCACGCCGCTGACCAGCGTGCCATCCTCCAGTTCGGCATAAACGGCGACGTCTTCCCGCGTGGGGAAGAGCACGCGCCCTCCGGACAGGCGCAGCTCCTCCTCGATTCGGGAAAAGACCCGGCTGCTCTCGAGGCCCGTCGTCACCACCTGGACGTTCAGATCGCGGCCCTGGCGCCGGAGGGCGCGGAGGAGCAACACCGTGCCCGTGCTGCCCCCGATGACGAGGACGCGCTTGCCCCGTTCGCTTCGCTGGTAGCGGTAGACGAGCTCGGCCAGGCTCTCTTGGGGCTCCGGTGCCAGCGCCTGCAGCAGTGTGCGGGCGAGCTGGCGCAGCGCGATCAGGATCAGCACACACCCGACGGCCAGAAACAGGGCGCCCCTCCACAGCCGCGGGATAAACTGGAGGGTGAGATAGTATGTCCACGCGGGGAACGCCTCGGTGCGGTACAAGTGGACCAGCATATACGCCACGCCCAAAGCGAGGCACAGGATGCCCAGGAAGAGGCACGCCAGCCACCGCTTGACGTGCATACCCGGGACGAACCATCTCCAGAAGCCCATCGTGCTACTCCACGGTTACGCTCTTGGCCAGGTTGCGGGGCTGATCGATATCGCATCCCCTTTCGACCCCACAGTAGTAGGCCAGCAGCTGTAGCGGGATGACGGCCAGCACCGGCGCCAGGGCGTCGCAGGTGCGCGGGATCTCGATGCGCATCCCGCTGAGTGCTCGGACTTCGTCGGTGCCTTCGGGTACCACCGGGATCACCGGTGCCCCACGGGCCAGGACTTCCTGGATGTTGTTGAGCATCTTTTCTCGGAGGGCGGATTGGGTGGCCAACGCGATCACGGGAGTGTTCGGCTCCATCAATGCCAGGGTACCATGTTTCAGCTCGCCCGCTGCGTAGCCCTGGGAGTGGATGTAGGAGATTTCCTTCAGCTTCAGAGAGCCCTCGCGGGCGATCGGCTCGTCCAGATGCCGCCCCAGGAAGAAGCAGGCGCTCGCCCGGCTGATGTCGCGCGCCAGCTCCTGGATGGCCGAGACATCGTCCAGGAGCCACTGCGCCTTGGCCGCGAGATCCGGCAGGCCCTCGAAGATCTCTTCCAACGCGTGGGTCCAGCGGGGCAACCGGAACTGGGCAAAGTAGAGCAGAAGCAGGTAGAGGGCGATCAGCTGGCCGACGAAGGCCTTGGTAGAAGCCACGGCGATCTCGGGGCCGGCCCTCGTATAGAGCGTCGCGTCCGCCAGCCGCGAGATGGTACTGCCCACCACGTTGGTGATAGCAACGACCGTCGCGCCCTGTGCCTGCGCCTCCCGCGCGCTGGCGATCGTATCGGCGGTCTCTCCCGACTGGCTGATCGCGATCACGATATCGCCTGGATGCACGATCGGGTGGCGGTAACGGTATTCCGATCCGATGTCCACCTCGGTGGGGATGCGCAGGTGTTCCTCAAAGAGGTACTTTCCCACCAGGGCCGCGTGGTATGCGGTGCCACAGGCCACCATGGTGAGCCGTTGGGCCTGCTGGATCTGACGCGGGGAAAGGGGAAAGCCTTCTAACAGTACACGGCGTTTTTCGCGATCCAGCCGGCCGCGAAGGGTATCGCGGATGGTGGCCGGTTGTTCGTGGATCTCTTTGAGCATGAAGTGCGGATAGCCGCCCTTTTCCGCCATGTCGGCGGTCCACTCGATCACCGTGACCTGGCGCTCGTATACCCGGGGCTTGGGCCGCTCCAGGAACGAGGTGATGCGCACGTTTTCCGCGGTCACCTCGGCGATCTCGCCATCCTCCAGGATGTACACTTTGTTCGTGTCCGCTAGCAGGCAAGGGATATCCGAGGCCACAAAGTTCTCGCCGCGCCCCAGGCCGATGATCAGGGGAGGTGTATCTAGCTTGGCCGCGACGATCTTGTCTTCCTCAAGGCGGCTGATGACCGCGATCGCCAGCGCGCCCCGAACCCGCTGCATGGCCTGGCGCACCGCGGCCGTGAGGTCACCGTCGTAATACTCCTCGATCAGGTGGGCCAGAACTTCCGTGTCCGTTTCCGATACGAACGTGTGTCCTCGCGCGGAGAGCTCCTCACGCAACGCGTAGTAGTTCTCGATGATGCCATTGTGCACCAGGGAGATCTCTCCCCGGCAGTCGGTATGGGGGTGGGCGTTTCGCTGGCTCGGGGCACCGTGGGTAGCCCAGCGGGTATGCCCGATCCCGATCGAACCTTCGACCGGTGTATCTCCGATGAGCGCTTCCAGATCGCTGACCTTTCCGGCTGTCTTGGCGATGTAGAGCCGGTTATCGTAAGCAATCGAAATCCCGGCGGAGTCGTACCCGCGGTAGGTCAGGAGGTTCAAGTTCCTGAGCAAGATGGGCAGTGCCCGTCGGTGCCCCACGTAGCCGACGATTCCGCACATGCTGAACTCCCGAAAAGGGCGTGGCGCAGGCTAAGCTGCACCAAACACCAGTATAGCATATCGAGAGAAGCGCTGCAAATGGCCCGTCGGTCGCCGCAGCCGGGAAGGCCCCCGTACGGGGCGCCTTACCGCGACTGCTCGTCCAGCTGACGGCGGAGCACACCGAGGGCCAGCCGCGCGCGATCCCGGGCTCTGCTCCGCACGTCCCCGGCTTCGTCCGGCTCTTCCTGGTCGTCCCGTTCCGGGGTGCTGACGGCCAGGGCCACGAGCAACAGGAGAGAGATCGCGATCAGAGGTGCTTCCATGGCGTACCCCTCGCTCCGCGTTTGCCTCCATCCACTGTTCCGGGCCGATTCTATCGTATGCAGAGATCCAGGGATGGTCGGCTGCGGCGCGCGCGGCCAACGGCCGGCATACGCCTTCCCCACGGAGGTATGTAGCGGTACCGGGAATTCACCCCTCGGGGAGGTTCAGGTACTCCCGCAGGCGGTGGATCACCTCCCGCCGATCTTCCTCGCGGTGCACAAAGTCGAGCCGGTCGCAGTCGAAGGTGATCACGGGGCAGAGCTCCCACCGGTCGATCCACAGGTCATAGCGGCGGTTCAGCGTGGCCAGATACTCCGCGGGGATCTCCCGCTCGTAAGGGCGGGACCGGCCGTTGATGCGGGAAAGCAGGGTCGAGACGGAAGCCTTCAGGTAGATCAGGAGGTCCGGGCGATCGACGCTCCGGGAGAGTGCCAGGAAGAGACGCCGGTAGGTCTGAAAGTCGCGCGGGGTGAGGATCCCTTGCTCCAGAAGCCCCTTGACAAAGATCTCATAGTCCTCGTACATGCTCCGATCCTGGCACACCGAAAGCGGGTTGTCCGAGATCTCCTGATGCTGCTCATAGCGCTGGCTGAGGAAGTAGATCTGGGCATGGAAGCCCCAGCGATGCATGTCCCGATAGTAGTCGTCCAGGTAAGGGTGGTCCGCGACCAGCTCGTAGTACGGTTGCCAGCCGAATTCGCGGGAGAGGAGCTCGACCAGGGTGCTTTTCCCAACGCCGATGTTCCCGGCCACGGTGACATAAATCCGGCGATGCTCCTGCTGACGCATGGCTTCCTCCTGGCCTGGCCTACCCATCCCGATCGGGCTGTATCCATCCTATCCAAGAGTGGCTTGTCTGTCAAACAGGGCCGTGGGATCTTGATTTTCCGGCTGAAATCGGTTACAATAAGATGGGGAATGCGTGGTGGGGTGTTCAGCTTCCCAAGGCCGTGGGGCGAGAGGATCACGCAAGGGATCTCCGCCTGTTTCCGGGCAGGATGTCGCGGACACAGGGCGGTCCGCAGTCCATGAAAGGAGGTGGTCGAGCCACAGGACGAAGGTTGCCCGTGCAGATCTGGCGACGAACGCCGGAAGGAATTTTTTCACTGTAAGGAGGTCGCTGCCATGGCGGAGTATCGGGGCTGCGAGATCATCGCTGAGTACCTGATCAAAGAGAAGGTGCCCTACGTCATCGGCTATGCCGGTCATGGGGCCATCGGCCTGCTGGACGGCATTTACGACCGCCAGGACAAGATCCGTGTCATCTGGCCGCGCGTGGAGCAGGCGGCGGGGTTCATTGCCGACGTCTACTTCCGCCTGACCGGCGTCCCGCTGCTCGTGTATGCCTCCACCGGGCCCGGCCCGATGAACCTGACCATCGCTGTGGCCAACGCTTTCTACGATTCTTCGGCATTCCTGGTGGTAACCGGACAGGTCACCACGGATCAGTTCGATACCGGGGCCCTGCAGGAGGAGTACCGGTACTTCCCCGGCGACTTCCCCTCGGTGCTCAAGCCGATCGTCAAGCACTCCTGGCAAATCCGCAAGGTCGAGGACCTGGTGCGCTACCTCCCCAAGGCCTTCAAGCTGATGCGCACCGGCCGGCCAGGCCCCTGTCATTTCGACATCCCCTACGACCTCTACATCCATAAGGCCGACGTCGAGATCCCAGATCCGGAACAGTGGTCCCGCCCCATGCACTGGCGCACGCCCGCTTCGCCCGAGGCGGTGGAAAAGGCGCTGGACCTCCTGGCCAAGGCCGCACGCCCGCTGATCCTGGCAGGCGGAGGCGTCATGGTCTCTGGGGCGACTGAGGAGCTGAAAGCGCTCGCGACCTATCTCGAAATCCCGGTCTACACGACGCTCATGGGCAAAGGGGCCATGGCCGAGGGCGATCCGCTCTACCTGGGCGTCGCTGGGTGCTGGGGCCACTACCCCGCGGCGGAGGCAGCCCGCAACGCGGACGTCATCCTGGCCATCGGAGCCCGTTTCTCCGACCTCCATTGCGCCTCCTGGCTGCCGGGCTATATCTACAACATCCCCCCGACCAAACTCATCCACGTCGATATCGACCCGAGCGAGATCGGCCGCAACTACCCCGTCGAACTGGGGATCGTGGCCGATGCCAAGGCTTTCCTGGCGCAGATGTTGGAAATGGCCAAGGCAAAAGGGATCCAGCGCGACAGCAAGGCGTGGTTGGAGGAGATCTACGAATACAAGACCGCCTGGGAGAACTTTATCCGGCCTTACGCGACGAACGAAGAAGTGCCGATCGACCCGCGGCGCATCCTGATGGATATGCGGCGCATTGCCCCGCCGGATACCATCCTGGTGGCCGATGTGGGCAATAACCAGGCATGGGTCGAGCAGTATTGGGACACGCCGCGACCGCTGACCCATATCAGCCCCGGCGGGTTTGCCGCGATGGGCTTCGGGGTCTGCGGCGTCCTGGGCGCCAAGCTAGCCCGGCCCGAATCCCCGTGCGTGAACGTCTGCAGCGACGGTGGCTTCATGATGACGCCCCACGCGGTGGCTACCGCCGTGGAGTACGACCTCCCGGTCGTCTGGGTAGTCTTTAACAACTACTCCATTGGTTGCATTCGCGACCTCCAGCGCTTCTACCTGGATGGCCGGGAGATCGGTACGAGCTTCATGAAGGTCAAGACCGGCGAGCTGTGGAACCCGGACTTTGCCAAGATGGCCGAGGCGATGGGCGCCGAGGGGATCCGCATCGAGCGTCCCGGCGATTTTGCTCCGGCATTCGAACACGCCCTGAAGTCGGGACGCCCGACCCTGATCGACGTGATCATCAACCGCGACACACCCGTGCCGATCACCGGAACCTGGCAGATGCCCCCCATCCCGCCCGCCGAACCGACCTTTGGCAAGCGGCGCGTCCGTACATAGGTGTGATCCGCTGCAACCCGGGGACGAGCGCTGGGACGCCCGGCGCTCGTCCCCGGGACCGAGGTGAGACTTGCAGGACATTTACCCCATCCTCTATCCCTTCACCGCGATTGTCGGGCAGGAGAGGCTCAAGACCGCGCTGGTGCTGAACGCGGTGAACCCCGAGATCGGGGGCGTCCTGATCCGTGGTCCCAGTGGCACCGCCAAATCGACCGCCGTACGCGGTCTGGCCGCGCTCCTGCCACCCATCGAGGTGGTCGCGGACTGTCCCTTCCAGTGCGACCCCCGCGATCCCCAGGCGCAGTGTGCTTCTTGCCAGGAACGCAGTGCTCGCGGGGAAAGGCTTCCTGTCTTGGTACGGCCGCGCCGCCTGGTCAACCTGCCGCTCAATGCGACCGAAGACCGCGTGGCCGGCACTCTGGACATTACCCGGGCCTTGCGGGAAGGCGTCCGTGCGTTGGAGCCTGGCCTGCTAGCCGAGGCCCATCGTGGCATCCTGTATATCGACGAGATCAATCTCCTGGACGACCATATCGTGGATCTTCTCCTGGATGCCGCCGCCCTCGGGGTGAACATCGTGGAACGCGAGGGGGTCTCCGTGAGCCATCCGGCTCGTTTCCTCCTGGTCGGGACGATGAACCCGGAGGAAGGGGAACTTCGCCCGCAGATCGCCGACCGGATCGGGCTGCAGGTGGAGATCGATGCCCTCCTAGATGAGGAGGAACGGGTTGAGGTCATGAGGCGGCGGGAGGCGTTCGCCGCAAATCCGGTCGCTTTCCTGCAACGGTACCAGGATGCGCAGGAGCGACTGCGGCAGCGCATCCAGGAAGCCGTGGAGCGGCTTCCCCGCGTCCACGTCCCCGATGGCTTATACCGTGCCATCGCCGAGCTCACCGTACGCTCCGAGGTACGTAGCCACCGCGCGGATATCACGATCCTCCAATGCGCCAAGACCCTTGCCGCACTGGACGGGCGTTTGGAGGTACAGCCCGGCGACGTGTACGAGGCGACGCTGCTCGCGCTGGGGCATCGCCTGCCCCGCGATCCCTTCGCCGTCGGGGCACAACTCGACCCGCTGACCATCCGGCGTCGGCTTGAGGATATCCTGGGTGTCCCCTTGGAGGTAAAAAAAAAGACCACCCCTCTGAGCGCGGAGAGCCCGTGGAGCTAGCGGGCTTGGCGCTTTCGGAGCCTGACATCGGAGAAGAAACAACGGAGACGCAGGAGGTTTTTCGCTTCCCCCGGCGGCGGCCGCCAGAGTTGCGGGCAGCAAGCGGGTTGCGGGACACGGCGATCGTCCATCGGCGGCGTGGAAAATACACGCGCCCGCGGTTTCCTCACAACGGGATCGAGGATGTTGCCCTGGATGCCACGCTACGCGCGGCAGCAGCACGTGCGGTCGGACAAGGAGGGGGCAAGCTGGAGGTGCAGCCCGAGGACCTTCGGGAAAGGCTGCGCCGGCACCGCTCGCCCTACGCGATCGCGTTCATCGTCGACAACAGCTGGTCCATCCACGTGGAGAAGACGCTGGAGCGCGTGAAGGCGGTCGTGCTGGACCTGTTGCGCGACGCGTACCATCACCATGACCGGGTGGCTCTGGTGGCCTTCCGCCACAGTCGGAAGCCTGATGCAACGGTCTTTCTCCCTCCCACGAGCAGTCTGGCGCGCGCGGCGGCGCGGCTCCGTCGTATCCCGGTAAGTGGCTCGACCCCGCTGCCGGATGCGATTTGGAAAGCGCATCGGCTGCTGTCACAGGAACGGCTGAAGCATCGCAACGCGATCCCAGTGCTCGTGGTGGTCACCGATGGTCTGCCGAACGTGGCCATCCGGCAGGGGGATGATCCCTACGACGAAGTGGCGCGTTTGTGCCGAAGGCTCGCCTGGGAACGGATCGCCACGCTGGTCGTCGACACCGAGCCCGCCGGACAAGAGGCCGGCCGGAGCAACTGTCGCCAGATGGCCGCTTTGAGCCGTGGCCGGTACCTTCCGCTTTCCCGCCTGACACGGCGTGCCCTCCAGCAGGCCCTCAAGGATTTGGAAAAGGCCCGTAGCACTGGGCCGGGCAATCCCCCGAAAGGAGGTCCGGTTGAGCCGCTCTGAGCAAGGACCAGAGCAGGATGGGGATCTGGGGCAGCTCGCTCCTGATCCGCTGCACTTGTTGGCTCCCTGGCTGGATGCCCATCTTCTCCTGGGATGGAGCGAGGTGCCTTCGGAAGCGATCGAGCCCTTCTTCCACTGGTGCTATCCTGGGGCATCGTTTGCCGAGCTGGTGGCCACCTTCGCCGACGAAGGCCTTCTAGAGAGCTGCGGCGTCGGTCGCTGGGCCGTGCCTCAGGAGCGCCGCGCCGAATTGGCCCACCAGGTCGGCCGCTCGCTCCTGGAGGGGCCGTTGCCGCTCCCCGGCAGGACGGTTTCCGCCGCGGACTTGCTTTCCGCGTTTAGCATTTACCTCCAGGAGATCTCTTGCCTGGGTCCCGGAGGGGCCGCAGTGGGTGAAACCACCTGGGGCGGGGCAACTTTCTGTGCGGGCGAGCGGCAACATTACGTGCTTGTACGGCCGTTTCCGGTGCTCTTCGGCCCCCTGGTTGACGCTTTTGTCTTGACCCTCTGCCCGCTCCCCTTGCCAGCCGTGGCCCCCTTGAGCGAACGCTACGTCGGCCATCCAGCCTGGCGGCGGAGCCTGGCCTTTGCCGATGTGGGCCGTGCCTGGAAGGTCAACTTGACCCGAAGCGAGGTCTTTGTCCACCTCGAGCGCTTCCTGTGGCAGACCTACCGGTTGCGCCTGATCCCGGCACCAGCACTGACCGAAGCGCTGCTCGCTGCCGGGATGCTGGTCCTGGAAAAAGGCTAGGCCGTTCCTTGCGGCAGGGCCCGAGCCGTATCCTGGAGCATCGCGCGCTCGCGCGGCAATACCGCCAGCGCCAGGAAGATCCCTACCAATGTCAGCGTAGGACCAAAGGTTTGGAACCACGTGATCCCCCGAGGGTGGTGTGGCCAGAGGTCCAACAGGGGTGCCAGAGAAGCGGCAAGACCCGCTCCCGCCGCCCAAAGGCTAGGCCGGCTGGGACGCCGCTTGAGGGTTGTCCAAAGGAGGATCAGCGGACCGTAAAGTAGCACCTGGTAGTTCGCCCAGGAAAGCGGCGAAGCGAGCAGACAGGCAACGATGTAGAGCGCATAGCCCCAGTCCAGCGAGAACAGGTCGACGCACGGTCCCTGGGGTGGCGGCTCGTGGTGGCGTGCCCCGAGGAGAAAGGTCAGTGCAACGACCCCCACGGACAGCAGGTAGGCCAGGCCATCTCGGAGCCAGGGCCGCTGCGACAGGGGCGGCCAGAGGGCGGCGACTTTATGCACACTTCCCCAAAGCGAAAAGTTCCCCTGACGTGCATATAGCGTTGGGATGACCTCCCGCAGAACCGCCCAGTACCGAAGGTACGAAGTCGGACCCATGATCGCCCCCGCGAGGACACACACGCCGGCGGCGGTCCCGATCGTCGTTGCCAGCGCTTTCCAGAATTTGCGCTGGGCCAGGAAAAGGAGGAGGAGCGCCGGATACAGGCGCGTTGAGACCGCCAACCCCAGAAGCATACCGGCCGGTGCCTGCTTTCCCCGCCGCAGGCAAAGCCACGCGGCCACCAGCGTGAGTAGCAAGAACAACTCCGTGTGGGCATACACGAGGTGAAAGGTCAGCGGAGGAAACAGGACGACACCGCTCCCCAGGAGGATCCGTTCCCAGGTCGACAGGCCCGGACGCAGCGCGTGGAGGATCCAGAGGAGTGAACCCACGAGCGCGGCTAGGGAGAGGATCTGCCATACAGCCCAAGCGGCTGGATACGGGAGCAGCGCCAGCGGAGTTAGAGCGAAGACAAACGCTGGCGGCCCGACCGCGCTATCGATGAAATAGTCCTCCATGCCCAGCAGAAGACGGGCCTCGGTCCGAAGCCCAGAGTAAGGGTCCGCGCCTCTTACCACCTGTCGGGCGGCCAGGTAATACGAGGGGAAATCCAGGCCCTGGTGTCGAGTTCTCCACGTAAGTGCCTGTTGCCATAGCTCGTATCCGAGCGCCGTTCCATAGGCGATCGCAAAAGCCAGAAGCAGCAGGTCGACACAGGCAACCGCTCGGACACGGAAGAGGCGCCTGTACACTGTAGCCTCCCAAGAGCATTCCCGAGGCATCCTGTGCACAATTATACCTGCTTTTGTCGCCCTGCCAAGTTGTCCCATACACTGGCGCGTGGTATAATACAATTGATCGCCCCTGTAGCTCAGTGGATAGAGCGAGGGTTTCCTAAACCCTGCGTCGGCGGTTCGAGTCCGTCCAGGGGCACTCAGGGGCATTGGAATTGCCCCCTTTTTTCTTTGGAGCGGGTGGGATGCCGATCGAGATCCTTCCCCCGGAAGTGGTCGCCAAGATCGCTGCGGGCGAGGTCGTGGAGCGGCCGGCCTCGGTGGTCAAAGAGCTCGTCGAGAACGCTATTGACGCCCAGGCACGCCACATCCGCGTGGAGATCCGCGGCGGCGGCCGCCAGGAGATCCGCGTGGTGGACGACGGATGTGGGATCCCGGCCGACGAGATCGAGCGGGCCTGCCGCCGTCATGCGACCAGCAAGATCCGTTCTGCTGAGGACCTCACGCGCGTCCGCACCCTGGGCTTCCGGGGTGAGGCCCTGGCGAGCATTGCCGCGGTTTCTCATCTGACGTTGGTTTCCCGTCCGGCAGGGCAGGCCGTGGGGATGGAGGTTCGAGCCGATGGGGAGGAGATCTCGCGGCCCACGCCGCGTGCCTGCACGGTTGGGACGGTGGTGGTCGTGCGCGACCTCTTCTTCAACACCCCGGCACGCCTGAAATTCCTGAAAACGCCCCAGACGGAGGCTGCCTATATCCACGCCCTCGTGGCCGATTACGCGTTGGCCCACCCGGAGATCGCCTTCCAGCTGCTGAGCGATGGACGGACGCTCCTGCGGACGAACGGCACCGGGCGGCTGTTCGACGCCCTGGTCGAAGTCTATGGCCTCGAGAGCGCGCGGCAGATGATCCCGGTGGAGGACGAACTCGGCGAGGGGGTGGGCGCCGTCCGTGTGTCGGGCTACGTGGGTCAGCCCTCGCTCAGCCGGGCGAGCCGGCGCGCGATTACCTTCTTTGTCAACGGAAGGCGCATCCGGGATACTCGCCTCACCTTTGCCCTGGAGGAAGCCTATCATACCCTCTTGATGGCTGGCCGCCATCCGCTGGCGGTGATTGGGGTGGAGATCGATCCCGGCCAAGTAGACGTGAACGTTCACCCGACCAAGAGCGAGGTCAAGTTCGCCGAACCGGATCGCGTGTTCGCCGCCGTGCAACGCGCTGTCCGCAAGGCCCTCCAGGAGCACACGGCAATTCCCAGGGTGGCTGGCGTAGCCTCGGCCGAGGCGCCTGTCCGCAGGGCTGGCCGCACGCCGGCCCCGATCCCGGCACGCGGCGTTGAGCTCTTTCCTGAGGAAGCGGTGCCTCCTACAGGCACTGCCGAAGCCGGACTGCCGCCGCTGCGGGTGCTGGGGCAGCTCGCCGCGAGCTATATCCTGGCGGAGGGGCCGGACGGGCTCTACGTGATCGACCAGCACGCGGCACACGAGCGGGTGCTCTACGAACAGCTCCTGCAAGAGCACGCTCAACGGGCCGTACGCACACAGGCACTGCTGAATCCGCTCATCGTCGAGGTCACGCCGCTTCAGGCAGCCTTCCTGGAGGAGCAGGCGGAGGAACTGGAGCGCTGGGGATTTCTGCTGGAGCCGTTCGGAGAGCGGGCCTACCGCGTGCGGGGTGTTCCCGCGCTCCTGGCCGGGAAGGATCTCCAGAACACCCTGGGTCCCCTGCTCGAGACCTGGAGCAACGGGGTGCGACGCGGTGTCCCCTGGGAAGAGGAGCTGTTGATCGCGATCGCCTGCCACTGCGCGGTGCGGGCCGGACAGTTACTGAGCATGGACGAGATGCGGGAGCTGGTGCGCCTCCTGGAGAAGGCTCGCGCGCCACGTACATGCCCCCACGGCCGGCCGACCATGATCCTCCTGAGCCAGCAGCAGCTCCTGCGCGAGTTCGGCCGCCGGTAGGCATCCCGTGCCTACTCGTCCAAAGCCTGCAACCGAGGGTCCGCTATTCCTGGACCTCCTCCAAAGCGACTCCACCCAGCCGTGAGAGGAGTTCAAAGTACTCCACCAACCGCCGCACGTCCCGCTGCCCACATTCGGCTTCCACACGGTCCGCGATCTCCAACAACGTGCGCTTCCCGTCCGCCCAGTACAGGGCAAGCGTCGGCGCCACGGAGTTCCGGAGGTCCTTCATCAGCGGGCGCAGGCTTTCGCGTTCTTCGGGACTGAGTCGATGCAGGCGGTTGCGGATCGAGAACGGCCCCCGGTGTAGCCGGCGCGGCACTATCCGGGCCGCTCTTCCTTCCCATTCGTCGCGGGGCTGCTCGGACGACGCCAGAGGCAGGTGCGGAAAAAGGTCCCGCAACGCCGCCTCGGCGCGGGCCTCTTCTCGGCGCCGTGCCTCGGTCAGGTCCTGTTCCCAACCCGCACGCCCAGGCAACGGCCCGTCCGCCAGTCGCTCCAAGAGGGAGAAGGAAGCGATTCGGTGCTCGAGTAGCAGATCCAGCTTGCGGCGCAACCGCATCCATTCCGCAGCGAGCGTCTCTTGCGAAGGCGGGGGGTCGGCAGAGAGCAACCGGTCGAGCCATCTCTGGGCGATCTGCCCCAGCCGCGCCTCGGCCCGCCGCAGCATGGCATGCCCGAGCCAGGTGGCTTCCCGCGGCCCTGCGCTCGCGAACCACCACAGGTAGCACGCTGCCGCGACGCCCACGCGCGCCAACATCTGCGGGTCGACCTTGTCGATGGTGTCGGCGCTCGTGTGGTAGAAGCGATCCGGCCACTGGAGGAGCATCGGGCAGGGGATGCCCACCGTGGGGTCGGTGAGAATGTAGTGGTCGCTCCCTGCGGAGAACGCAGCCTCGGTCCAGCGGAAAAGGGCGAAGGATGTGCTGCCCATGAATCCTTCCCCTTCGACCGCGACTTCCTGCAAGATCAACGCCAACAAGTCGTCACTGATGCTCGGGGCAGAGAGGGGCGCTTGCGTCAGGTTCAGCGTGCTGCCGCACTGGGCCTGGTCCTCGCCGACCATGTCCAGGTTCAGCGCGGCCACCACGCGCGGGATGAGCTCCTCGTGGCTGGCCAGGTAGGCGTACGTCCCGGTCATCTCCGGCACCAGGAGAAAGCGCAGTCCCCGCCGCGGCTGCGGGAGCTTTCCAGAGGCGACCCGTGACGCGAGGGCGCGGGCGACTTCCAGGAGCGTTGCCACCCCGGAAGCATTGTCGTTTGCCGAAGGCTGGGGATGACACAGGTGGGCGACGAGCCAGACTTCTTCGTCCGTCGTGCCTGGAAGAAACCCCTCCACGACTTCCGCCTGCCCCGCGTAGAAGCAGGCGTCCACGGTCGCGTGCAGCCGCACGGTCCGCCCTTCTTGTGCTTCCGCTTTCGCCAGGCGTCTCAACCAGGCTCCCTGATGGGGGGAAAGGACAAAGCCAAAGCAGCGGGTTTGCCCCTCAGTCCACCAGAAAGAGGTATACTGGCGCGCGTCCAGGCTCATCCACGGGCGCACCGGTGGGGCTTCCCGCATCCCATCGTAGACGATGCCGACCGCGCCGTAGGCCTCTACGGCAAGCTCCCGCACCCGCTCGAGATCTCCACGCGTGAGGACGATCTTCCCTCGGACGTCCAGGCCTGCGTACTCGGCTTCTTCCTCACCATCTTCCAGCACGGCGAGCTCCGCTTCCACCCCGTCTGCGGGGGTACCCAAGCTCCGTTGGATCAGGGCGATCTTCTCCTCCCGGTAGTCGGCGAGCACCCGTGCCTCCTGCTTGGGGGATACCAGGCGCAGGACGGCCGATTGCGCGCTCCATTCCTGAGGGATCGGATAGCCCCAGAACTCGCTCACGCCATCGGCTGGGAAGGGGACGATTTCCGCTGGGATGCCCGCGTCGCGCAAGCGGTTCGCGCAGAAACGGGCGGCTTCCCGAAACCCCGGGCTGGACTGGATGCGGTGGAAAGAGACAATCTGCGCCAGATCCTGGAGGGCCGCCTTCCCCGAGACTGCCTCGCGGAAAAGTCGGATGGTTGGCCCGAGCATTCCTAGCCTCCAAGGCGAATCTGTACACCTCGACTGCCGCCCTCTCGGGGCAGGTAACGGGCTACTGCTTGCACGAGGTTGGTCATCGGCATCGTCTGGAGCCACACGCGTCCCGGGCCAGTCAGATGGGCCAAGAAAAGCCCCTCGCCGCCGAAGAGCATGGTCTTGATGCCGCGTACCATCTGGATGTCAAAGCCCACGGTGGGTTCGAACATGGCCACGTGTCCAGGGTCGACAAGGAGCACCTGCTGAGGTTGCAGCATGTACTCGACCGTTTCGCCGTCCAGCTCGGCGAAAAAGAGCCCCGGGCCGGTGAGGCGTTGGAGGAGGAACCCCTCCCCGCCGAACAAGCCCGCGCCGAGCCGCTTCTGCCAGTGCACCGACATCTGGACCGATTGTTCGGCGCAAAGGAACGCATCCTTTTGCAGAATGAGCGATTGCTGCGGGGCCAGTTCGATGGGCAGGATCTTCCCGGGGAATTCGTTGGAGAAGGCCAGCAGTCCCGGGCCATTCATCGCCCGGTACTCGACGACAAAGAGCGACTCCCCGGTCACCAGCCGGCCGAGCATCTTGCCCAGGCCACCGCCCGAGGTAGCCTCCATCTGTACGTTGCCGCTCATCCAGGATAGCGCGCCGGCCTCGCTGTAGACGATCTGCCCCGGCTGTAGCTCCAGGATCAGGGCTTGGAGCGTAGTGCCCAAAATCCGGTATCGCAATCCAGCGGCGCTGCTCCCCTCCACGGTTTCGGGCGGAGCGGGGGCTTCAGCCACCACCGCTTTGCTTTCGGCCGGCCCAGAGCTCGTAAGCGGCCTGCCGCAACCGACACAGAACCGCGCCTCTTCCTGGTTTTCCGTTCCGCAGACTGGACACCGCATCGCTATCCTCCGCCACCCGAATCCCTCTCCCGACAGGGCCCGAGACGCTCCCGGACCATTCCCGCCTGCCTCGTGTTACGTCGAGGTACCTAGAAGGGAATCTTTCGCCTTGGCGGCCGAAGGCATCATAGCACAAAAGGCTAGCCCGCGCAAACCCCGGTGCTTGCTCTATAGGGGGCCGCCGCCAGTCCTCCATCGGAGCGTTTGCCCGCCTCACGGCACTACCCCGTACCTCCAGTCGCTGGCCTCTGGCCGCTTTGCCGAAGGTAGGGGGGTGTGCTATAATACGCGCGCTTCGCCAAGCTCCTTCGGACGACAGGCGAACCGGGAAACCGGCACGAGGAGGTGTTCTGTATGGCAAGGACGCGTGTGATCATCCTGGGTGCCGCTGGGCGTGACTTTCACAACTTTAACACCTATTACCGCAACCGGCCGGAGTACGAGGTGGTCGCGTTCACCGCCGCCCAGATTCCGGACATCGAGGGCCGTACCTATCCGCCGGTGCTTGCCGGGCCGCTCTACCCCCAGGGCATCCCGATCTTTCCAGAAGAGGAGCTCCCGCGTCTGATCCAGGAGTCGCGGGCGGACGAGGTCGTCTTTGCCTACAGCGATGTCTCTCACGAATACGTCATGCATCGCGCTTCGCTCGCTCTGGCTGCGGGTGCAGACTTTCGCTTACTCGGGGGCCGGCACACCATGCTCCAGGCCGCTCGCCCCGTCATCGCCGTGTGCGCGGTGCGCACTGGGTGTGGAAAGAGTCAGACGACGCGCCGGGTCACCGAGATCCTCCGACAGGCGGGGAAGCGCACGGTAGTGGTTCGCCACCCGATGCCCTACGGCCGGCTGGAGGAGCAGGTCTGGCAGCGTTTCGCCAGCTACGACGATCTGGCACGTTACGGCTGCACGATCGAGGAACGCGAGGAATACGAACCCCATCTGGACCGTGGTGTGGTCGTCTACGCCGGCGTGGACTATCAGGAAATCCTGGAGCGCGCACAGGAAGAAGCCGAGGTGCTCGTGTGGGACGGGGGAAACAACGATCTGCCGTTCTTTCGGCCCGATCTGCACATCGTCGTGGCTGACCCGCACCGGGCCGGTCACGAACTCACCTACCATCCTGGGGAGGCCAACCTTCGCCTGGCCGATGTCGTTGTCATCAACAAGGTGGACACGGCCGATCGGAAGGACGTGGAAACGGTGCGGGCCAACATTGCCCGCGTGAACCCACGAGCCCTGATCATCGAGGCGAACTCGCCGGTGATCGTCGACGATCCCGAGCGTATCCGCGGACGACGGGTGCTCGTGGTCGAGGACGGTCCCACGCTGACCCACGGAGAGATGAGCTTCGGTGCCGGGATCGTGGCGGCGCGGCGCTTCGGTGCCGCGGAAATCGTCGACCCGCGCCCTTACGGCACCGGTTCCATCGCCGAGGCCTTCCTGAAGTACCCGCATATTGGGCCATTGTTGCCCGCCATGGGGTACGGCGAGCGGCAGATCCGGGATCTCGAGCGGACCATCCGCGCGGTGCCCTGTGACGTGGTGGTCGTTGCCACGCCGATCAACCTGGGCCGGTTGCTCCAAGTCGACAAGCCAACGGTGCGGGTGCGCTACGAACTGGAGGAACTCACCCGGCCCGGCCTCGCCGAAATCATCGCGGAGCGGATCCTTTCGCGCGAAACCGGATCCCGGGCTCAGGGACGGGAGGAGGGCGTTCCGTAAGGATCGCCCGCGCTGGGGCCATAGGGTGCGATTCCACCGGTTCCTGCAGGTTGGTCGGTCGAGCCCCGAGTCGTCACGGCCTCTGCACACTTGTGGACGGGTGTGCCGCTCTGCGGGGCGTGGCTGTCTAGGTCCGGCAAAGGGAGCCGCCGGGGCGCGTATTTGCATTCCGTTGGAGCCTGTGGTATAATATTTAGCAAAGAAGGGTTCCCTGGACTGGCCGGAGGAGGCTTGCGGTGTCTTTGCAGCGTGAGGAGAAAACTCAGATCATTCAGCAGTTTCAGACTCATAGTGCGGATACCGGTTCCCCTGAGGTGCAGGTTGCGCTGTTGACGGAACGGATCAACCAGTTGACAGAGCATTTGAAGGCAAATGTCCACGATCACCATTCACGTCGTGGGCTCTTGAAGCTGGTTGGCCGCCGACGCCGGCTCTTGGCATACTTGCGCCGGAGGAACCTGGAACGGTACCGGGATGTCATCTCACGGCTGGGCCTGCGCAAGTAGGCCGGGATAGACAGGCAGTGGGCAACCCCCACAGCAGGTGCAGTGGGGGTTATTGTTTGCCGAACGGAGGCATCGTAAAGCATCTGGCAGGGGTTCGATCCGGGGGTGTTAGGGATTGGCGAGCGCTTCCCAGGGCATTCCCTGAGGGGCGGTCCCCAGTGCCTAACCTCCCGGACGCGCCCTCCCAACCGCTTTGAGGGGCAGGAGCCCCTGCCAGCCCGCCACTTCCGCTTCGGCCCACGAAGGGAACCATAGGAGGGAACAACCATGCTGGAGTACGAGACGTTCACAGTGGGCGAGCGGATCGCCCACCGGTTTGACCTGCAATGGGCGGGAAGGCTCCTGCGCATCGAGACGGGCCATGTGGCCGAACAGGCCAACGGCGCGGTCCTCGCTCGCTACGGGGACACCGTGGTCTTGGCCACCGTTGTCGCCTCGGAGCAGCCCCGGGAGGGGATCGACTTTTTTCCATTGCTCGTGGACTTTGAGGAAAAGATGTATGCCGCCGGCAAGATCCCCGGGAGCTTCTTCCGGCGCGAGGGACGGCCCGGAGAGGCCGCCATTCTGGCTGCCCGTCTGACTGACCGACCCCTCCGCCCCCTTTTCCCGAAAGGGTTCCGCAACGACGTGCAGGTGGTGATCACGGTCCTTTCCGCCGATCAGCAGAATGCACCCGATACCCTGGGCACGATCGCCGCTTCGACCGCGCTGATGATCTCGGACGTGCCGTTCGCCGGACCCGTTGCGGCAGTGCGTGTCGGGTACATCGATGGCTCTTACGTAATCAACCCCACGATGCCGCAGGTCGAGAACGAAAGCAGCCTGGACCTCGTCGTTGCGGGCGTGGAAGAGAGCGTGGTGATGGTCGAAGGCGACGCGGACCAGATGCCCGAGGATCAGGTACTGGAGGCAATCCGCCTGGCCCACGAGGCGATGCAGCCGGTCCTGCAGATGCAAAAGGAGATCGCGGCCCGCGTCGGAAAGCCCAAGCGTCCGGTAGTGCTGGAGGATATCCGTCCGGAGCGCGTCGAGGAGATCCGCGCTTGGCTGGGCTCTCGCATCTATGACGCACTCCACCACGAGGTGAAACAGGAACGCGAAGCGGCGACGAACGCATTGCGCGAGGAGACGATCGCCACCTTCGGTCAGGGAACCGATGAAGCGGAAGCGCTGCGTAACGCGCGTGAGGCCGCGGCGATCTTCGATCGTCTCCTAAAGGACGAACTGCGCCGATCCATCCTGGAAACGGGCGAGCGCCCTGACGGTCGCGGTCCCCGGGACATTCGGCCGATTTCGGCGCTCGTGGGGGTGTTGCCACGGGCCCACGGCTCGGCGCTCTTTACGCGTGGACAGACGCAGGTGCTCTCGGTGACGACGTTGGGCGCCCCGGGGGATGTGCAGAGCCTGGACGATTTGGGGATCGTCTCCGAGAAACGCTACATGCACCACTACAACTTCCCGCCCTACTGCACCGGCGAGGTGCGCCCGATGCAGGCTCCCAGGCGGCGCGACATCGGACATGGCGCCCTGGCGGAACGGGCGCTCATGGGCGTGTTGCCGAGCGAGGACGAGTTTCCTTACGCGATCCGCGTCGTGTCCGAAGTGCTTTCGAGCAACGGGTCGAGCTCGATGGCGTCCGTGTGCGGAAGCTCGCTCGCCTTGATGGATGCGGGTGTGCCAATCCGTGCCCCGGTAGCAGGGATCGCGCTGGGCTTGATCAGCGGCGAAGACGGGTACGTGATCTTGACGGACATTCAGGGGGTGGAGGACGCGCTGGGCGATATGGACCTGAAGATCGCTGGCACAGAGAAAGGCATAACCGCCATCCAGATGGACCTCAAGATCCAGGGGCTTCCACTGCAGATCCTTGGTGAAGCGTTTGCTCAGGCTCGGGAGGCCCGCCTGAAGGTGTTGGAGAGGATGAACGCGGTGCTGAGCCGGCCGCGCCCCGACCTGGCTCCCCACGCGCCGCGCATCGTGAAACTGCATATCGACCCCGAAAAGATCGGCGCCGTCATCGGCCCGGGTGGCAAGATGATCCGGTCGATCATCGAGGCTTCGGGCGCAGAAATCGACGTCGAGGACGATGGTTCGGTCTTTATCACCACGGCCGACGCCCAGGGTGCCCATACGGCGATCCGCATGATCGAACAGCTCACCCGCGAGCCGAAGGTTGGCGACGTATACCTGGGCAAGGTCGTCCGGATCATGCCTTATGGCGCTTTCGTGAATATCCTGCCCAATCGGGACGGCATGGTGCACGTCTCCGAATTGGACGTACAACGGGTAGAGCGCGTCGAAGATGTCGTGCGCGTGGGGGACGAAATCAACGTTATGGTGACCGACATCGATCCCGATGGCAAGATCTCGCTCTCGCGCCGCGCGGTCCTGACCGGGGAAGCGCCGGGCAAAGCGGTCGCCCGCAAGCACGGGCCGGCACCGACGCGCCCACGCGCGCCCGCAGAGCGGGAACGGCGCCGGCCACCGCGCCGTTGACGCTCCGGGAGGGATTCCCTTGCCCTCGCACCCTGCGGGGGCGGGGGAATCTGGGACACCACGCTGAAGGATACGCGCGGATGCGCATCGGCATCAGTGCACACTTCTGGCCCCTCTACACGTCTGGGTCGGGCCAGTACTTGAGGCATCTGGTATCCGAGCTGGCCGAACTTTCCTTCCCTCACGACTTTGTGCTCATTGGCGAAAGGGGGGCGTTTGGCAGCCGAAGACCCCCGTTGCCGACAGTTGAGCTGAACTTGCGTGCCCTCCCACCGGGCCGGCCGGCCAAGCTGTGGTTCGAGCAGGTGGCGCTGCCGGTAGCTGCGCGACGGCTGGGAATCGACCTCCTGCACGTTCCGTATCTGGCCCCTCCTCTCTTTTCGCCCGTGCCGGTGGTGGTCACAGTGCACGACCTCATCCCCTGGCTTCTCCCTGCCTACCGGGGCAACCTGCGCAAGCGCGCCTACACCTGGCTCGATATCCAGGCGACCCGCCGCGCCTCTTTGCTCATCGCGGTGTCCGAACATACCGCGCAGGACATCGTGCGCTGGCTCAAGATACCGCGTGAGCGCGTTCGTGTGACCTATGAGGCGGCCGGCCCGGAAATGCGTCGGGCAGCGCCCGAAGCAATCGAGGCCGTGCGAACGCGCTACCATCTGCCCAAGCGTTTTATCCTGTACCTGGGAGATACCGACCGGCGCAAGGGACTGCCCGGATTGTTCGCTGCCTTTGCCCGCTGGCACGCGCGTCACCCAGGAGAGGATGTCGGCCTGGTCATCGCCGGCCCGATGCACCGGCCGGACGGACGGTTGTACCCAGACCTTCCTGGCCTCGCCCAAGCGCTTGGGATTGCCCATTGGGTGTCGTTTTTGGGTCCGGTGCCCGAAGAGGACAAGGCACCGTTGTACAGCGCGGCCACCTGTTTTGCCTTCCTCTCCGAGTACGAAGGGTTTGGCCTGCCCCCGATCGAAGCCATGGCCTGTGGCACGCCGGTGCTGGCGGCCCGGACTTCGTCGTTGCCCGAGATCGTCGGGGACGCGGGCTTGCTGGTCGATCCTCGGGATGTGGAAGCGGTGGATGCCGCGCTCGACCGCCTCCTGACCGACGCAGCTCTGCGGGGCGAACTGGCGCTGCGTGGGCAAGCCCAAGCTTCCCGCTTCTCGTGGCGGCGCACGGCGCTGGAGACGGTACAGGCGTACGAAAAAGTCCGTGACATCCGACGGTGAGATAGGGGGCGCCTGATGCGAAAACTGCTGGACGAGAGGATGCTTGAGCCGGGTGCTGTTGTACTGCTGGGGATTCCACTGGACGAGAACGCCTCTTTCCTCCGCGGCTCCGCCCTGGCCCCGGGACGCGTTCGGGAAGCACTTCTGTGTGGATCTTCCAACCTTTGTACCGAAGGCGGCCTGGATCTCTCACAGGAACCACGTTGGTACGACGGTGGCGACCTGGCCTTCTCCTCATCCGAGGGGGCGTTCCAGGAGATCGAAGCGGCGGTCGCACGGCTGCTGGACCGGGGCGCGAAGGTGCTGGCCCTGGGAGGCGATCACTCCGTTGCTCTTCCCATCCTGCGCGCCTATGCGGCCCGGTACCGTCCGCTTCAGATCCTGCAGCTGGACGCCCACCCGGACCTCTACGACGCCTTTGCCGGGAAGCGGTTTTCCCACGCCTGCCCCTTTGCGCGGCTGCTCGAGGAACACCCCCAGGTGCGGCTGGTACAGGTGGGCATACGCACGATGAATCCCCACCAGAGGACCCAGGCGGATCGGTTTGGGGTTGAGGTGCACGAGATGTGGGACGGAGATCCTCTTGCGCAGCTGAAGCTCGAGGGTCCCTGGTACCTTTCTTTGGATCTGGACGTCCTGGATCCTTCCTGTGCGCCGGGAGTTTCCCATCCGGAGCCGGGCGGGTTCACCACGCGTGAAGTGCTGCGTCTGATCCAAACGTTGCCAGGACCGGTGATCGGTGCCGATTTGGTCGAATTGAACCCGCTGCGGGATCCGCAAGGTTTGACCGCGTGCGTTGCTGCCAAATTGGTGAAGGAAATGGTGGCACGGATGCTCGAATCGCCTAGGGATAGGGGGGGCCGAGGAGGTGGCGGTTGCCCAAGCGAATGCGCCTGAGGCCGGCCTCCTGGGCGGCGCGGAGGGCTTCTTCCGCGTGCTCGCGGGAAGTTGTCGGGAGGTCGGAAAGAAAAAACGCTGGTGCGAAGGCCAGGAGCGCGTAGGGAATGTCGGGATGGAGGGAGGCGATGAACTGGGCAAGGTGTTGGACCTCCTGGGCATCCACGTAGCCCGGCACCAAGAGGGTAGCAGCGACGAGCAACGGTGGCTCGGGCCGTTCCAGGAAGCGCGCTGCAGCTCGGGCGAAGTTCTCCAGGGTCCGCCGGTTGGTCACCCCGGTCAGAGCCCGGTGGACACGATCGTCCCACGCTTTGAGGTCGAACTTGAGGATCCCACCGCTTTGCAAGGACAGTTCCAGCGCGCGGTCGAGCAGATGTGGATCCATACTGCCATTGGTTTCCCAGCAGACCCGTACGCCCCGCTGGGCAAGCGTGCGGGCCACGGCGAGTGCGTGGGGCATCTGGGGGGTGGGGTCGCCGCCGAAGAAACAGATGCACTCCGTGCGGGGGTTCGCCCGCGCGGCCAGTTCCTCCGCACTGAGGGCGTCTGACGCTGGGCGCAGCTGCCGGTAGTGCCAGTTCTGACAACCGAGGCAGTCGAACGTGCAGGCACCGTAGAAAACGGCCAGGTTCACCTTCCCTATAGCGTGATGTCCGGGGCAGACCCAGTCGGCCACACAATTGGTGGGCAGGGGATCGTAGTACCAGTGGAGCACCCCGACGCGCGGCGTCCCCGCGCGGTGAAAGAGGCGCCCCTCCCGGTTTTCCCTCAGCCCGCAGTACCCGACGTGGCCGGGCGGAATGAGGCAGCCGTGGACACATAGGCCACAGCGCACCCCGAGGCTAGCCGGAGCTTCTTCGCTGAGCCCGAACGTCGCCCGGGCCTTGTGGTGTGCCACCTCGGCCAGTCGGAGGGCTTCCGGACTCCTCTCACGCAGGCAGCGGATGCATACACCAAGGGCGGAGGCCACGGGTGGGTGAGTGGATCCGCAGAGAACGCACGCCCCTGCCTCTCTGGAATCCCACAGGCGCCGCACAGCGTGCTAGCCTCCTCGGCCCTCAGTGCCCCGTTCCTTCGTGCCGGAGTTGTCCCAAGGCGATGAGCAACCCCTTTTGGACCATTGCCATCGCAAAAACGCTCCGTAGGGGAAGTCCGCCCCCCAACTCCTCCGCAGCTCCCAGGGCGACCGCGGCCATCTCCTCCTGGCCCGCGTGGGCTAGCCATTCTGCCATATCGCGAAGCCGCCGCGCGTATGCCTCGCAGCGCGCCAGTGGGAACTCGTCCTGGAGGAGCGAAAGAGCCGTCACCGCCAGCGCTGCTTGGCCGGTAGGACGGGCCACGTCGGCTTGCTTGAGCCGGCGGGCAGCGTCGATCAGAGCCGGGCTCTCAGCGAACCAGGAAAGGAAGTACGGATGGGCAATCAGTGCGACCACCTCGGTGTGCGAGGGCGCGGGCCGGCGCGGCGCAACCGTTGGGGGTTCCTCCTGAGAGACCAGCCATCCCCAGATCTCGTCGCAGTAGAAGCGGTATTCCAACGGGAGCGGGCGGTCCAGCGCGTGGTGGCGCGCCACGGCTCGGGAAACCACCCGCTGCAGGTAGGAGAAACCGCCTTCGAGGAAGAAGACGCCGTGCCAGGGCGGCGGCGCGGTATGCACCGTGCCCCGGTCTGCGGGAGGCGGCAACTCCTCGCGATGCAACAAGGCCTCGAAACATCCCCGAATGCCCTGTTCGTCATCCAGGTGGATATGCAGGGCACGGTAGTCGGATCCTGCGGGCAGGAGCACGAGGCATAGGCGCATCCCTGCCCCATCGAGCGGGGTGATGAGCACGCGGGCTCCCTCGGGCGGAGAGGGAAGGGATGCCTCGGCAACGCCGCTGAGGCGGAGCTTACGCCGCATCCGCTCCACGAGCTTACGCCTTTGCGGAGGGGCGTTGGGGTAGACCACGTCTAGTGCCTGAAGCGACGCGACCCGGCGGATGCGGCCTAGCGCTTCCAGCGCAGCCCGCGCGATCCCTTCGCGCGCGTCCAGGGCTAAGAAACGCAGGGCTTCGACCGCGCGGTCGCTCCCTACTTCTTCAAAGCGTCGTACCGCTTCCAGGATGTCCGCGTACGGCTGCGTTTGCAGAATTGAAAGGTAATCGAGTCGCAGTGCCGCCCCGTCCTCCGGACGCGCCTGGAGCATCCCACGGACAGCGATCTCAGCCGGGTTCCCCAGGGCAGCGAACAGCTCGTCGTCAGGGGCGTAACCGAGGAACTGATCGAGCAACACCATAGCCACGATGCGGCGGCGGTCGCTGCTTTGCGGGGAGAGGACCGCCCGGCGCAGCGCCTCGATCGTCCGTCGTCGATCGTCGAGCTGAGCCACTGCCCGCCCCAGGGCCCGCACCATCCAGGGATCTGGCGTATCGAGCGATTGGACGACGACCGGAAGGACATCGCTCCCGTAGGCCGACAGCCGCATGAGGTATCGACGGCTCTCCGCCTCCGTCCGGGCGCGCGCCATCGCCGCCAGGGTGGCCTCGATCTCCTGGCGGTGGCGCAGGAGCCCGATCACCTTGCCTTCCACCACTTCTCAAACTCCTGGCTGTCCCAGAGCAAACTGCTCCACATTCCCGGATTCCAGATCCAGGTAGAGCAACCGCCCTCTGAGCGGCTTTCCCCAGTTCAGGAGCACCTTCAATACCTCGCCCACCTGGCAGGCTGCCACCAGCATGGGGGTCATTGCAGGAGTGCCCAGGAGGGCCTCCGCTCCCCGTTCCACCGTTTCGCTCCCCCCGTAAAGCGCGGTCAGCGTTCTTTCTCCTGGAAAGACGGTAGTGACCTGCCCCAGGGCGCCGGCGATGGCTCCGTGGACCAGTGGGATACCGATCGCTGCGGCCACGTCCTCCAAGATTAGCCGGTCGCGAGGGGTGTCGAGGGCGTCGACCACTACCTGGGCGCCGCGCAAGAGTTCGGGCAGTGTCTCGGCGGTCCCCACCACGGTGTGAGCCTGGACTTCGACAGCCGGATTCACCAGGCTCACTCTCTGGCGCGCGGCTTCTGCTTTGGCCTGCCCCAGAGTGGCCAAGGAGCTGAGCAGTTGACGGTTCAGGTTGTGGGGAACAAAGGCATCGCCATCGATCACGATCAGGCGCCCGACCCCACTTCGAGCCAGCGCCTCAATCACATAGCCGCCCAGTCCGCCGCAACCGACGACCGCCACACACGATTCCAGGAGGCGTCGCTGCCCTTCCCAGCCGAACAGCCCGAGGTTCCGCAGGTAGCGCTCGGGCAGCACACGTTCCTCGATTGCCCGCACCTCGGCCTCCCGCAGGGCAAGCCCGAAAAGGCGCGCCACCTCGGCCAGAGGTACAGGCGCGATCGTGAGCACCTCTGTCCCACCAGGGCCCGGCAAGGGGCGGGCGCGCCGGCGCAACTCCTGTGCGAATGCCACCCTCCACCTCCTCGTTACCCACCACATCCCTCAGGCCCGCGGATGGCCCAAGTTACCTTAGCCTCCCGCAACTGCAGGGAACAGGTCCACGCGGTCCCCGCCCTGGAGCGGTGTCTCTGGTGCGCGCGCCCGGCGGTTTACAAAGACGGTGTGGACCTCATCGAGCGGGATCTCCAGACTTTGAATCAGTTCGTTGACCGTGGTCCCCTCGGGCACCAGGATGCGCTCGCCGCGATCCAGTGGTGCCTCTGGCCGGTAGCGCCGCAGACTGGCATAGACACGCAGTTCGATCTCCACCATGGTAACCTCCGTGGGAATTATACACCGGAGCTAAGGGAAGGACAATAGGTCCAGTTGGGAATCTCTGCACATCCCGGAGCGGGAGGGTCCCCTGCAGCTTTCCGCTTGCCTGGCGGCGGACCATCACCTGATGGTCCACCCATCGCCAAAGAAGCGGGAGGGTCCCCTGCAGCTTTCCGCTTGCCTGGCGGGCTGTTTCTTCGGGCATTGACACGCGACCTCCCCCGTGCTAGGATGCCTCATAAAGACGCGGCATAGAACGGGGGATCCTGAAATGAGGGTGCAGAAGATCGTTTCCCTGTTTCTTCTCTGTGCGCTGCTGCAACCGCCCTGGATTCCTTCCTGGACCGAAGCGAAGCAAGCGACCCGACAGGAAAGCGCGGGAGCGACGCTGATCGAGGCCAGCGAGAGCCACCTGATCATCGAGTGGCGTGCGCCCGCATATCGCCTGGAACGGGCCTCGAGGGGTCAGCCGGCCTACGATGCCTTGTCCGTCCCCGGATGTCCCTCGGCCGGCAATCCGGGTGAACCGGCCTTGCCGGTTTGTTCCGTGCTGGTGGGGATACCGCCCGAGGTCGAGGTGCAGCTGACGGTTCTCGACGTAGAGGGCGCCCGGCTTTCCGGTACCGTGCGTCTGGGGCCCGTCCCTACCCCTGAGGCAGCCCCGTTCCCGCGTGACGGGATGGACGGCCCGGCGCAGCCCGTGGAGGCGGTCGCGCGGGAAGGCCCGGTTTACCGGAGCGATACCCCCTTTCCCGAAGCGCCAGCTGTCCTGGGCCCTCCCGCATTCCTGCGGCATCAGCGGCTGGTGCCCGTCATCTTTTACCCTTTCCAGTATCGGCCGGCCTCCGGGGAGCTTTACCACCACTCCACTGTGCGCGTCGCGCTCACGTTCCTCGGCAATCGCGGAATAACGGCATCCATTGCCGAGCCGGAACCGTTCGAACGCCTGCTAAAAGCCCGCCTTCTCAACTACGACCAGGCGAGGAAATGGCGTACGAGCGTCCTTCCCCCGCTCCAGTTGCCCCCCCTTCCCCCGAGCCCTGGCTACCGCATCCCCGTGCGCCAGGCGGGCATTTACCGCCTGACCTACGCGGACCTGCAGGCCGCAGGGCTTCCTGTGGATACACTGGACCCACGTACCCTACGCCTCTTCCGCTACGGTGTGGAGGTAGCGATCCAGATCACCGGCGAGGAGGACGCTCGTCTAGACCCGGGTGACGAGCTCTTGTTCTATGGTCAACCCCTGGCCGGGAACCGCTATTCGGCGACCGAGGTGTACTGGCTCACGTACGGGGGAGAGCCAGGCCTCCGAATCCCCTCGCGCCCGGCGCCGCCTCAGGGGACTGCGCCAGTTCCTGCCTGGTTCGCGGTCTCGGAACGACGGGAGCAAAACGCGCTGTACTATCCCTATGCCCCCTGGCGTCCAGACCACGACCATTGGTTTTGGAACTACCTCTTCCCGCAGGCCGGGGTGTACCAGCAGGATTATCTCTTTCCCGCGCACGCGCTGAGCAGCGAACCTTATACGGCCACATTGCGTTTCTACCTCTACAGCTTGACCTCTGTACCGTCCATCTATCCCGATCACCATCTGCGCGCGCTCCTGAACGGGGTGCAAGTGGGGGAGTGGTGGTGGGACGGAAAGCAAGAGATGACCGCCACGGTTCACTTCCCCTCGTCACTGCTTCAATCCGCCGGGAACACGGTGCGGCTGATCTGCCCCGGTGATACAGGGGCGGAGCTCGAATTCGTGGCCGTAGACTGGGTGGAGCTCGACGAACGGCGCCTTTTCGCAGCAGAGGACGGGCGGCTGGAGTGGACCGGGGCGCAAGGGCCCTATGAGTACCACATTGCGGGCTTTGCCAGCGCGGATATCCTCCTGTGGGACATTACCGATCCGGATCGGCCGACAGCCGTCGTGAGCGGCACCGTGGTCCCTGCCGGGGGAGGCTATGAACTGCGGTTCGAGGACACCGTCACGGGGAACATCCGCTACCTGGCTGCGGTCCCGGGTGCGTTTCTGTCCCCGGATCCGATTTCCCCTGCGGAAATGGTCGACCTGCGCAACCCCGCCAACGGTGCCGATTACCTTGTGATTACTCACCCGGCCTTTTCTGCCCAAGCCGAAACCCTGGTCGCCCTGCGCGCCGGGCAAGGCTTGCGGGCGCGCGCGGTGCCGGTGCAGGCGATCTACGACGCGTTTGCCTATGGGCGCGCTTTGCCGGACGCCATCCAGGACTTTCTCGCTTATGCCTACGCCGCCTGGGCCCCTCCTGCCCCGTCATACGTGGTGCTGTTCGGAGATGGCCACTACGACTACAAGAACTACCTGGGGTATGGGGTCGGCAACTGGATCCCGCCGTATCTGGCGTTTGTCGACCCGTGGATCGGAGAGGTGGCGGCGGACAACCGGTATGCGTGCCTCAGCGGGGACGACGCGGTAGCCGATATGCTCCTGGGACGCCTGCCCGCGAATACGGTCGCCGAAGCCCAGGCGATGGTCGATAAGGTCGTGCGTTACGAGACCATGCCGCCGCCGGGAAGGTGGCGCAGCATAAGCCTCTTTGTCGCCGATGATGCCGACAGCGCGGGGAATTTCGACGACCTCTCCGATGCCCTGATCGCTGGGTACTATCCCGCGCCCTATGAGGCGGAGCGGGTCTACCTGGGGGTGACCCATCCGTATGAACGGCCGTCGATCGTCGCCCGGAATGCGATCATCTCGGCGATCAACCAGGGGCGGCTGCTCGTCAACTACATCGGGCATGCCGGGACTGCGCTCTGGGCCGCAGAGCGCCTGCTGGACAATCCCGACCTGAACGATCTTCACAACGACCCCTATTACCCGGTCGCTGTCCCGATGACCTGCTACGAGGGCATGTACTACGATCCGCACCCGAACCCATCCTATTTCGCCCTGGCCGAGGTGTTCGTGCGCGCCGCCGGCAAGGGGTGGCTCGCGAGCTGGTCGCCCACTGGCCCAGGAGTGGCCATGGGGCACCATTTCCTGAACGAGGGCTTTTTCCAGAGCCTCTTCCTGGACGATGACCCCCACCTGGGACCGGCAACGCTTTCCGGAAAACTGCGCCTTTACGCCTCGGGAAGCAGTCTGGAACTCCTGGATACGTTCCTTCTCCTGGGCGACCCCGCGATCGCTCTTCCGCTCCTGCCGTCGGGAGTGCGCCTGTCCAAAGAGGTGGAACCGGCCAGGCCTCTTCATCCGGGAGAGCGGATCACCTATACGCTCGATCTCGAGAACGCCGGTCCGGCCACGGCCCACCACCTGGTGCTGACCGACGTTCTGCCCGCAGCCGTGTTCAGCCCGACCGTTTTTGCGGTTGGGATCACCCTGACTCCTCGTCTTGGGTTTCCCTTTTCCTGGCAAGTGAGCGATCTGGCGGCTGGGCAAGGTGGCCGGGTGACCATCGCCGGGCGCGTTGCTATTACGGCACCGGCCGGCTTTATGGCCAACCACGCCTACCTGCGCCTGAGCAACCCGCGCGACGATCCCTCCGACAACGCCGATTGGGCGATGTCGCTGATCGCGGCTGGGCCGCCCAGCCAGATCGCGGCGGCCGTCACCCCGTCCAGCCTGCCTGCGGACGGGCGTTCTCTCGCGGTCGTCCGTGCGGTGGTTCGAGACCTGGCCGGCCTGCCCGTCGCCGATGGCACCGTGGTGCGTTTTCTGACCGATGCCGGCAGCTTCTATGGAGGCATGGAGACCTACAGCGGCACGACCCACCTGGGAGTGGCGGAGGCACTCCTCCGTGCGGGGAACGAGGTAACCACAGCAACGGTGAGCCTGGCTGCGGGGGATGCATGGGCCCAGGTTGCGGTGCCGCTAGAGCCCCTCGCTCCCTACACGGTGACCGTCCACGTCGAGCCATTGGCGATTGCCCCGACGGCCACCGCTGCGATCACGGTCAGCGTGTGCGATCGCCTTGGCCACCCGGTTCGCGATGGGACACCCGTGGAGCTGCTCGCCACCCTGGGAGTCCTCACCCCATCGGTGGCCCTTACGTGGGCGGGCAAAGCCCACGCCACCCTGGAGGGAGATGGGCATCCGGGATGGGCAACTATCGTGGCCTCCAGCGGCGGTGCTTCTGGGGTCGCGCGGGTGCGAATCGGCGAGCCTAACTCTGTTACGCTCGCGTTGGCGGCCCATCCGCGGGAACTTCTGGCGGATGGCCAGAGCCGAGCCCAGGTCACGGCAACCCTGCAACTTGCTTCAGGTCAGCCGGTCACCGCGACGCGCTGGGTGTACTTCTATAGCACCCTGGGGGACATCCCTTCGCGCGCGCTAGCGATCAGCGGGACGGCGCGCCTATCGTTCACGGCAGGGCTGCAAACGGGAAAGGCCGCGCTAGCAGCCTGGTCCGAGGCGACCTCGGCCTTTGACGAGATCCTCCTCCGCCCCGGAGCGGCGGCAGCGATTTCGGTCACCGCCATCCCCGCCGCCATTCCCGTGGATGGTCACCGGGCGTTGGTGCGCGCGGCCGTGCGGGATCCCTGGGATCATCCGGTTGCCGATGCCACCCCGGTTTCGCTCAGTGCCTCGCTTGGTACCCTGACGCCCACCTTAGGGCTCACCTGGGAAGGGGCGGTCGAGGCCGTGCTGACCTCGGGAACCCGAGCCGGAGCCTCCGAGATCGTTGCCTCCAGCGAGGCGGTAACGGGAAGCGCGTGGGTTTCCTTCCTGCCGCTTGAGCCGGCCGGGCTTTCGCTTTGGGCGGAGCCAGACCTGCTGGTGGCCGACGGCGTTTCCACGGCCACGCTCCGCTGCTGGGTCCAGGACCGGTATGCCAACCCGGTTGCCGACGGCACCCGGGTGGCGTGGGGAGCGACCATGGGGAACCTGTGGCCCGCCGAATCGTTCACCTCCCGGGGGTGGGCGACGGCGACACTTCGGGCGGGGACCGTGGTAGGCAACGGCGTGGTCTGGGCGGTCGTGGGCGCGATCTCGGGAACCATCCCGGTGCGTTTCATCCCGGGTCCTCCGGCAACGCTCCTGGTCACGGCTTCCTCCAGCCGGCTGGTCGCCGATGGGGTCAGTACGGCGACCATCCGGGCGGCAGCCTGGGACTGCGTCGGGCATCCGGTGGCTGACGATACCGAGGTGACCTTTACCACCACACTAGGGGAGGTTGTGCCGACCATTGGCTGGACGCAGGGCGGTGTGGTCACCGCGACCCTGCGCAGCGCGCGGGAACCCGGAACGGCGCGGGTTCGGGCGACGAGTGGAGCCGTCTGGGGTGAGGTCTGGGTCGAGTTCTATCGCTATGCGATCTACCTGCCGCTCGTGCTGCGCCATTCGGATGGAGGTTGATGGAACGCCCCGTCGCTCTCAACTCGTTCACCCCGCTTGGCGCAGAAGGACGGACAGGGCCTGATCCCGCGGCCAGGCCCTGTCCTGCCAGTGGCGCATCCCTCAAGGGGCTGCCCTCACGATCAGCGGCAAGAAGATCGCACTCCCCCGACGGAGCGGTACGATATCGCTTTCGGCCCGCACACGGATGCGTTGGCCGGCCGTATCCTCGGAACCGAGCCCGACCACACGTACCCAGTCGCCGGGACGGATAGAGTTGAAGGTCGGGTCCTGGGGATCGTCGTTATAGCCGTCCAGGAAGACGCGGCAGCGGCCGCTTCCATCGTCGATGAGAAAGGAGTTTGTGTCGTACCATCGGGTCACCAGGCCTTCTGTCTGTAACAGCCAGCCTTCGCTTTCCTCGCGTGCGGCTTCTCCGGTCGAAACCACGCGCGGCGCTGGAACGGGCCCCGTACCGAGCACGCGGATCTGTTCGGCTTCCGCGAACTGAAGCTCCGTGTCCCCCTGGTAGACGTCGACTGTGGCCACCACCCGCACGATTGTCCCCCGCTCGAACGCTCCCTCGATGTCTCCAGCGGGCGCATACACCGTGATGCCGCCGGTGTCGTCCTGGACGTAGAGGACGTCGAAGAACTCCCCGAAGGCCGCGGTGACTGTCCCCTCGACCCAGACAAGGCGGCCGCGGAAATCGGGCAGGTCGTCCCCCTCGACATCCGTCCGTGCTTCGGCGATCGTCCAGGGCTGCAGAGGGTCGCCCAACAACCACATCACCAGCTCCAGGTTGAGCAGTTCGTTTTGCCTGTGATCGCCCGTGGTATATCCGTAAGTGGAGAAGGTGTCGTTGGAGTCGCCCCAGAGCGCGATCCGCCCGCCGCCCGACAGTTCGAACACCGCTGCGAGGGGCACGGGGATGGTACCGGTCAACGGGTAGACGTAGGCCAGGTCGTGATCCTCGAAGCAGTCGCCCGTGGCGTCCTCGTTGTAGGTGCGGTTGGGGCGGCAGCCGTAAGGGCCGCAGGTTTCGCCTGGGTCCAGGTCGCCTGTGGCCACGATCCAGGCTCCGTCCTCCGGAGTGAGGGCGTCGTGGTTCCGATCGATCAGGGAGACCCCGCTCCAGCTGGCCGTCGCGGTCACGTTGACCCCGATCCCGGTGCTGAAGACGGTATCCGTTGGGAAGACGTGCCAGGTTACGCCCCAGGGATAACCGTTGTTGTCATCGCCGTCGATCACCTCGTCGTCGTTCAGGCGAAAAGGAACCGACTCCCCGGTCACGGCCTCGATGGCGGAAAGGATCGAGTTCAGTTCGTCCGAGTTGCCGTGGTTCCGGTAGTCCGCCTCCCCGGCGAGCCACAGCGCGCCGCCTGCGGCGACATACGCCGCGATCGCCCGAGTCTCGGTAACCGTGAACAGGTCCTCCACGTCTTCGCCCGGGTCGGTGATGACGAGCAGTCGAACCGATTCCAGCTCCTCGGCCGTGATCTGGTCCAGGTTCAGGAGCACATTGTAGCGGTGCGCGGAAAGGTCCGCGATCAGGCGTGCCATGGGGCTGCCGGCGTTGTTGTTCTTGTGTCCGGCGTCGATCAGCACCAGCGGCACCGGCCGGTCCATCACCTCGACCCGTTTCTCGGCTACGTTGTCGACCGGGCTGTCGCCGGCCGGGACGTTGGACAGGCTCACCGTAAGGCGCGTCCATCCTATGTGCGCGGGCCGCCAGGAGATGTAGGCGAACGCATCCTCGTTCCGGGGCACGTCCACCTGGGAGGTTCCGATCGGTGCCCCGTCCACCGCGAACGTCACCACGAGGCCGTGGACATCCGTGGCGCCGCGGTTGCTGATGCGTGCCGAAAGCAGGGAGGCTGTCGCGGTGGTGGGGATGGAGGGCTGGAGGGTGAAATCCGTAATCGCCACGTCCTCGGTGCCCGACGTCCAGATCGGGGCGCTGGCGATGCGATCGCCATCGGCCTGTGTCACCCGCGCGTAGTAGTACTGCACGCCGGGCGCGACGGAGAGCGAGGGGCTCCATTCAAAGTCCGGGCCAACGGTTGTGGACAGCACCACTCGGCCCATATCCCCTATGAGCTCGACCCGGGCCGTCCCGGTGTCGTCCGGGTCGTGGCCGGAGATGCGGAAGGCGATCGTGCCCACGTTGGGGATCACCGAGCCCATCCAGTAGCCGTTGGCCTTGAGTGCCAGTTCGTAGTTGGCGTCCTCGCTGGCGAAGGTGCGTCGGGCACGCAGCGCTTCCATCACCCCGGCCTTGGTCAGCGCGGTCGCCCAGATGCCGGTGCGCATCGGATAGGCCCCCCACTCCGGGGTGTGCATGTCCGCATTGTCGCTTGGCGCAATCCTCCATCCGTAGTCCAGGGCGCGGACCGATTGCCCCTCGGACCAGGTGTAGGAGGCCCCGTATCCGTTCCCCATCTCCGCCAGCGGAATCAGGTCTAGCGCTTCGGGATGATAGGCCCAGTCGTCAAAGTTCAACCAGCCGGGATGGTTGAACTGGGCAAAGGAGCCGGTTTCGTCCAAGGCGATGGTCCCGGTGTGCACCATCCAGGTGTAGAAGCCGATCACCGTGGCGCCGTCTTCGAGGCCAGGGACATAGTCGCCGTAGGCGTACCCCATATCGCTACGCATGGGGTGGCGCACGGTATTGTACACGTTGATGTGTCCCTGCGAGCCCTGGGTCCACTCCGCTCCACGGATGGCGACGAACTCGCCTGGGACGGTGGCCGCGTTCACCGCGGCCAGCGTCGCTTCCCACTCGGCATCGTCCAACGCGTAGGAGTGGTCCGTGAGCGCCATAAAGTCGAGCCCGTTGGCCCTCCCGGTGGCCAGTGCCTCGGCAGGGGTGCCACTTCCGTCGGAGTAAGAGGTGTGGTTGTGGAGGTCCCCGTGGTAGCAGTGCATCACGGGGGCCAGCCCGGTGCGGAAGCTCCAGGGGTAGTCGAACCCCATGGGGTTCCCGGCGCGATCCCGCACGTTGGCCTTGACCCGGGCCTGGTAGAGGGTATTTTCCTCCAAGAGGCTGGCGGGAACAAGGGTTGCCCGGCGAGTGGCCGCGTCGTAGGACACCTGGCCCTGGACCGGCTGTCCGGAATGCAGAAGCAGGATGGTGCTCTCGTTGATGCTGGTGGGATCCATCGCTTCGTTGAAAGTGACCACCACGGTGGCATAGATGCTGACCCCGGTGGCGCCAGGAGCAGGCGAAACGCCGGCGACCAGAGGAGGCGAGGTATCCGCCGGCCCAGTGGTGAAGGACCAGCCATAATCCGCGCCCATCGGGTTGCCGTAGAGGTCCTCCAACGTACCCGCGATCGTCGCCGTGTACGGAGTGTACGGGAGGAGGAAAGAGGCCGGGGTGAAGCTCGCACGTCGGGTTGCGGGCACGTAGGCCACGGTGCCGCTGATGGCCCCCGAGGGGCCCAGGAGCGTGAACAGCAGGGTTGCGGGGTCGATCCGCTCGCTGAACACGGCCTCTAGTGGCTCGTACAGGCTAACCCCGCTGGCGCCGGGCGGCGGAATCGTGGCGACGACCGTGGGCGGCACATCGTCGTGGAGCAGGATGTCGGCGTCCCCGCGGGGTTCGATCTTGTAATCGCCGTAGGTGTACCACAGGGTTCCCGTGACGGCGCGGAGCACGTCGCCGAGGCTGGGCCGATAGCCGTAATCGGCGACATCGTCCACGCGGGCTTCCACGCCGCTCGCGTCCGTAATGCCCCACTCGCCGTATCCAAGGTTGGCGTGTGTCACCGTAGCCCATTCCACGCGCACGAGCACCCCTTCGAGCGCCTCGGCCCAGGCAGCGTGCGCTGTGGCCAGGTGGGCGGTATCCGTGACCACGGGAGCAGGAAGCGGGAGGGTGCCTGTCCGCGTATAGGCGCGGATGGTGACCAGCTCGGTGAAGCCGTAATACTCCTGCACCCGGGCCACCATCTCGATGGCATCACCGACCTGGGGCTGATGGCAGCTGTCAAAGACCATGATGCCGCCCCAGGGCCCACCCTGGGGATCTTCCAGAATATAGGCGCCCCCGTAGTAGCGTGGATAAACGGCAACCACGACCCCGGAGGTGCGCACCGTTTGGTCGACGTAGGGCGAGGGGTAGGTCCCGTCGCCCGGGTCCTCCGTGTACTGGATCTGGGCGATTGGGACATACGGAAAGGAGGCGGGGGAGGATGCCTGAGCGGACCGAGCGACCGTCGCTCCGCTGGCCGGCGGCATCGCGGTTCCCGCCAGTACCAGGGAGAGCAAGAGTAGGGGGCGAAAGTGTCCCATGAAGACCTCCTGGCTCGATGGCCAGCTGCCAGCCGCCGACAAATCCGGTTTGCAACAGCCGTTCCGCTACCTTGGCTGCGTCGGCTCTCGGAGGCGCACGATCTCAAAGACGACCGGGTTGGCCGGGTCCGGGCAGGCGTGAAGCGCCACATCCGGGTCACTCAGCCACGGGAACTCGGCGCCGTAGCGCAGAGCAAACACCTTCGGGAGGAAGGAATACAGGGCCGAAAGGCACACACGCCCTGCGACGGTCTCGCCGTCGAAGGTGACCTCATCCCCGGGCTGGTGGCCGAAGGCACAGTGCCCGCGCACCTCCTTCACCCGAGCCACGATTCGGTAAGGCATGGCTTTCCTCCGTTTGGATCCCTGGCCTCTCGGGCCGATGGGTCTAGACCAAAGGAAGGTTGGGATAGACATCCAGATTCCAGGACGCCTGCTCCCCCCGCTGCAAGCGGTAGTAAGCAGCACAAGCCACCATGGCCGCGTTATCCGTGCAAAGCTCCGGGGGCGGCACACGAAGGGGCACGCTGGCGCGGAGCGCCATCTCCTCGCGCAGGCGGCTGTTCGCGGCAACACCGCCCGCAAGCAGGATCTCGAGCACTCCGTGGATGGACGCCGCCTCCAGCGTCTTGTGGACGAGCATATCCACCACCGCCTCCTGGAACGCGGCGGCCAGGTCTGCGGCTACCTGGGTGGGCAACGGTGGGAATTCGCCGGCCCGGCTAAGGCGGGGCACCTCGCCGGGGCGTGTTTCTGCCGTAAAGAGCGTGCTGGAACGCCGACGTTCCTCTTGAGCGTACCGATAGAGGGCCGTCTTGAGCCCGCTGAAGGAAAAGTCGTGCGTGCCTCGGAGCCAGGATCGCGGCAACCGATAGCGTTGTGGCTGTCCGCCCCGCGCGATTCGCTCGATCGCCGGTCCGCCGGGGTAGCCGATGCCCAGGATGCGGGCTGCCTTGTCGAAGGCTTCGCCGGCCGCGTCATCCAGCGTCTGTCCCAGTTGCCGGTAACGGCCGTGGTCCTCCATCAGGATGAGCGACGTGTGACCTCCAGAGATGACCAGGCAGAGCGCCGGGAACCGCGGCGGCTCCTCCTCCTGGCCTTCTGGAAGCAGCCAGTTCGCATAGACGTGTGCTTCCAGGTGATGCACCGCGACAAGCGGTTTCCTCCAGGCGAAGGCCAGCGCCTTGGCAACATTGACTCCCACCAGGAGCGAGCCCGCCAGTCCCGGGCCGTGAGTGACCGCGACCGCATCCACTTCCGAGGCGGGATCGGACAGCGGAGCGAGTGCTTCACGGAGCACCGGGATCATCCGCAGCACATGTTCCCTCGAGGCCACCTCCGGGACGATCCCACCAGTGGCGCGGTGAAGGTCAACCTGGGAGGCGACGATGTTGCTGACGATGTGGCGTCCATCGCGCACGAGCGCGGCGGCCGTTTCGTCACACGAGGTTTCCAGTGCCAGGATAAGCGTCACGGGCTTTTCCTCCGCTCAGGGTCCCTTCCGCGTGCCACCGGGACTCGAACTTCTGTCGCAGCCTTTCCAGTCGGGCCAGACTTTCGGGCGCGTCCAGGCGCTCGCTCCACATGATCCAGGCGTCTTCGCCATCCGCGTAATAGCGCAGGCGTCGGCCCTCCACGCGGAATCCAAAGGCCTCATAGAGGCGTTGCGCGGCCTGGTTCGAAACGCGTACTTCCAGCGTCAGCCGCGTAACGCCGCGTTCCCGGGCGCGCTCGGCGAGGTTGAGCAACAACAGGGCGCCGATGCCTCTCCTTCGGTAGGCCGGGTGTACTGCGAGCGTGGTGATGTGGCCCTCGTCCAGGATCCACTGCACTCCGGCATACCCGACCACGGGCGGGCGAGGGGTGGTCTCTCTCCCCTTGCGCGGAGGCCAAAGGCGGATCGTGCGAGTGGGCGGTGCACCTTTGGCCGGTCGGGCGACGAGATAAAGCGCGTAGGGAAGGGAAATCTCGGAGCGAAACGCGCGGGCCGACCAGGGCTGGGCGAAGCTCCGCCGCTCGATCTCGAGCACTTCATCCAGATCCGCCTCCGTCATCCGCTCGATCGTATAGCCGAGTTCCACACCGGCCCTCACTTGGAACGGAGTGCCTCTGCAGCCCGTACCACAATGCGGTAAGGGTATGCCCGGTTGGTCCCGTACCCGCCGCGCGTATCGAGCCGGCCTGTCACCTTGACCAGCCCATGGATGTTCGTCGGGTGCTCCAAGTCGGGGATGACGTTCAGAGCGGCTGCCACCTTGGGCGGGAACCCGTCTACCCAAACCTGCCGTCCGATCGGCACCGCATAGTGCAGTCCGTCCACGCTCCGGATCCCTTCCGCAAGGACACTGGTAGTTGGGGCCTGGTTCGGGTCATCGGGCCTGGGCGGCGTCCAGTAGTAGAAGGCCACTACGGTGACCTGTTTTCCGGAATAGGCCTCCGGTTGGGCGAGGAGATCTTTCAGCGTCAGGGTTCCGGAAACCAGGTACGTTTCCGGAACCCATTCCTGTCGCATTCGCTGCTCTTCCAGGGAGAGGGCTCCTTCCGGTGCGGACACCACCAGGCGACTGGGGATATCCCCGTTGGGGCCAAAGTGTCCTCCGGTCTCAAAGCGGCCGCGGATGCGCACCATCCCGTAATACGCTCCGGTGGCAAAAACCAGCCTTTGCAGTACATCTTCCGGGAAGCCTTCGACCCAGATGGGGTCCCCCAGGGGTACCGGGTTCTGGAATCCGTCGTCGGTACGCATCCCGATGACGAGGAGGCGCCGCGCGTCGTCCTGGAAATAGTACCCCAGCACCGTCACTTCCTGCCCCTGATAGCGCTCCGGGTGCTCGAGAAGCTCATACAAGGGCACCTGGGTAGGCGTCGCTCCGCAAGATGTCACCAGTACCAGGAGCAACGCCAGGAGAGCAAGGCGTCTGCACATCGCGTGCCTCCGTCCCAGCCATAGGGTGCAGCGGTTCGTAGGTGGATTATAGCAAGCGGCTTTCCGCGCGTCAACTCGTTTGCCTCGCGGGGTCGGTTGTGCTATACTCCACCTTGGGCCGACGATCGGCCCGCTGCCCCGATTGGTTCTTCCGCCGCAGGTCAAAAAGCGAGGGTCAAGATGGATCTGTTTCAGAAGTGCTACGATTATACCGAGGCCAAAGAGGCCATGGCAGCGGGCTATTATCCCTACTTTGCCCCGCTTTCCGATACCGAAGGCACGGAGGTCACCATTCGAGGCCACCGGCTCATCATGATCGGTTCCAACAACTACCTGGGCCTGACGACGCATCCCAAGGTCCGGGAGGCCGCGATCGAGGCAATCCGCCGGTACGGCACGAGCTGCACCGGCTCGCGTTTCCTGAACGGCAACCTGGAGCTCCACGAGGAACTGGAGCGGCGGCTGGCGCGCTTTATCGGCAAGGAGGCCGGCCTGGTCTTCAGCACCGGGTTCCAGACGAACCTGGGGGCGATCGCTTCCCTGGTGGGGCGCTACGATATCGTGATCACGGACAAGGAGGATCACGCCAGCATTGTGGATGGATGCCGGCTGTCGTTCGGCACGATGAAGCGCTTCAACCACAACGACCTGGAGGGCCTGGAACGGATCCTGCAATCGTGCCCGGAGCGGGCCGGCCGGCTGGTGGTCGTCGATGGGGTCTTTAGCATGGGCGGCGACCTGGCCGACCTGCCGGGCATCGTGCGCCTATGCCGCCAGTACGGCGCCCGTCTGATGGTTGACGACGCGCACTCGATCGGGGTGCTTGGGGATGGTCGGGGCACAGCGGCCCACTTTGGCCTCAACGACCAGGTGGACCTCATCATGGGGACGTTCAGCAAATCCTTTGCCTCCCTGGGCGGTTTCCTGGTCGGGGATGAGCCGGTCATCCACTATATCCGTCACCACGCCCGTTCGCTCATCTTCAGTGCCAGCATCCCGCCGGCGAATGCGGCCGCGGCCCTCGCCGCCCTCGAGGTGATGGAAACCGAGCCCGAGCGGCGGCAACGCGTGTTGGCCATCGCGGACCGGATGCGGCGCGAATTCCAGCGCATGGGGTACAACACCGGGGCCAGCGTGACGCCGATCATCCCGATCATCATTGGGGAGCGGATGAAGACCTTTGCCATGTGGCGGCGGCTCTATGAGGAAGGAGTGTACGTGAACCCGGTCATCGAGCCCGCGGTGCCTCCGGGGATGTCTCTGCTGCGCACGAGCTACATGGCCACGCACACGGACGAGCAGATGGACCGGGTGCTGGACGCCTTCCAGCGCGTGGGGAAGGAACTCGGGGTGATCCCCTGAGCGGCGCGCATCCTACGGGAAGTGCGTTGCCTGCGTTCCGTCAGCTGACGGGAGCACTGGAGGGCTTGCCGAGCGCCTGCGGTACGGGTGAAGATCAAAGCACCCCACCGGTCTCGTGCTTCCTTTCGAGCAGCGAAAGCGCCGCCTGAGGCAGCACTCACGATCCGCCTCCGCAAGTCCGACTTGAGGGACAACCACGCCAGAAGCACTGGCACGGCCATATCAAGGTCGCTTGGCAAGAGGGGAAGTTAGGGGGAGCGATTTGACAATAGGGCCATCGGATGCTTCTATAGGGGCTTGAGAAGAACCCAAAGCATCAGGAGGCATCCGATG
>Ga0078972_1000503_pt1 | contig 162477 bp, 147 predicted proteins | sample YelNatPaOPGAMG01_FD_67568 | JGI IMG/M metagenome (GOLD analysis project Ga0078972, IMG submission 67568) | Hot spring thermophilic microbial communities from Obsidian Pool, Yellowstone National Park, USA - OP-RAMG-01 (SPADES assembly) (version 2) | ecosystem: Environmental > Aquatic > Thermal...
CTTGCACCCGGGCTTTCCACAGGTTCTCTCCATCATGACTAAACTTCCGCAGAGAAAGGGTTGAGTGTGAAGGATTTGGGTAAGGCGTGATCGAGCCCTCCGTTCTCGATCGGGTATATGGCTTCTGGGACGCATAGAGAAGACCTCCTTTTATCTGATATATCTTATTATATCAGATTATATTATTTTGTCAAGTAATTTTTCGAATGCGAATTTGCTCAGGAAAGATGACGAGGGGCTAACCTGCTGGAATCTGTGGCGGATTCACAAAGAAAAAAATCCTTTTACGGAATTTCTGAAATTTTTACTTTTTGGTAAATTACTTCTTTCCCTCACCTTTTTATTATTCTTGTGAGTGATTATTTAGAAAATAACTTTCAAATCCCACTATCCCCCCTTTTCTAAAGGGGGATGAGGGAGGATTATCAATTTTCATGGTTCGAGGGTGAAAAAACTTTCATGAGAAATTATTTAAAAATTAAATCCAATTAAATTGCTCAATTTAAAAAGTGGAATTTTTTAAAAAATATTTTATATTTGAGGAAATTATAGACCTTAAAGAAAGGAGTCATAAATGGAGGATAAACTTATTGCTGATAAAATAGCTATCCGTGAGATAATAGAGAATTGGGTAATTTGGCGTGATTCAGGTGATTGGGAGAAATTTAAAACGCTATGGCATAAAGATGGCTGGATGACAGCTACATGGTTTCAAGGACCAGCAGAAAAATTTATTGAGGTAAGCCGCGAAGGATTTAACAAGGGAGTCCATATTCTACATTTTCTTGGAGGGTGGTCTTGCGAAATCGTTAATAATCGAGCTATCTCCCAAACAAAGATGAGCATCAATCAACGAGGAGTGATCGATGGTATTCTTGTAGATGCAATTTGTATGGGACGTTTTTATGATTTTATGGAGAAGAGGGATAATCGTTGGGGAATTGTTCGAAGGCAACCTATCTATGAAAAAGATCGACTTGAGCCTGTTGATCCAAATGCAAAGCTAAGACTTGATGAAAAGATTCTTTCCCAATTTCCAGAGGGATACTGTCACTTGGCTTATCTTCAATTAAAACTCGGATTTAAAGTCAAAGGAGGATTACCTGGACTTAGAGGTCCTGAGGTAGAAAAACTTTACCAAGAAGGAAAGGCATGGCTCTTAGGTTCAGAAAAGCCAGGCGAACCAATTTAATAATTATTTATGTTAATTTTTTCACTAAGTTTTTAAGATTTCTTTTTAATAATAAAATTGAAAATTAAAAATAAATAATAAAGACAATAAGTTAGAATAATTTTACAATTTTTTAAAATCCTCTTGACAAATTTCTCACAATCTTGTAGTTATATGCAGGGAAAAGAAAGTTTTCACAAATTGAGGATTAGGCCATGTTTATAGAATATGTTGCTATCCTTATTTTTATTATGATTGCTGTTGTTTTTGCTTGTTTTGCCATTTTTGCATCTCATCTTTTAGGGCAAAGAAAACCCTCAGCCATTAAACAAGCACCTTATGAATGTGGAATGACCTCTATAGGTTCAAGTTTTAGAAGAGTACCAATCAAATATTATATTATTGCAATGCTTTTTTTAATATTTGATATTGAGATAGTCTTTCTATATCCGTGGGCAGTTGTATTTAAGCAATTTAAAATATTTGCTTTTGTTTCTATGGCTGTTTTCATTGCTATATTAATTATTGCTTATATATATGTTTGGAAAAAAGGAGCCTTGGAATGGGAATAGAATCTTATATTGAAAAAACTCCATTTCTTCCACTTGTAGATAAGGTAGTCAATTGGGGACGGAAATACTCCATTTGGCCTGTGACATTTGGACTTGCCTGATGTGCTCTTGAAATGATGGTTGCCAGTATGGCAACTTGGGATATTGCTCGGTTTGGCTCAGAGGTGTTTAGACCTTCTCCCCGCCAAGCTGATCTAATGATTGTAGCAGGAACACTTACAAAGAAAATGGCTCCAATGGTTAAAAGGATTTATGAACAGATGCCTGAGCCAAAGTGGGTGATTGCTTATGGGGCATGTGCTTGTTCAGGTGGTATCTTTAGAAGTTATAGTGTTGTTCAGGGTGTTGATCAGATGCTTCCAGTTGATGTTTATGTTCCGGGCTGTCCTCCAAGACCTGAATCACTGCTTGCAGCTATTGTAAAACTTCAGAAGAAAATAGAAAGAGAGAGCCTTTCAAATCGCAAGGATATTTTAAGCACAATTTAATTTATTAGGAAATTTCTATGGCAGAAAATCTTACGGTAGAAAAACTTAAAGAAAAATTTCCAAACTCTATCCTAAAAGTAATAAGCTTCCGAGGTGAAATGACCATCCATGTTTTAAGAAATGATATTTTTGAAATCTGTAAATATCTTTATTCAGATCCTGATCTTAAATATATTTTCCTTACAGATCTTTGTGGAGTTGATTTCTTTCCTGAGACACCTCGCTTTGAAGTTGTATATACCTTATGCTCTTTAGATAGAAAGGAAAGGATAAGATTGAAAATAAGAGTCAGCGAGTCTGAATCTGTCTCGAGTGTGGAATCAATCTGGAAGGCAGCCAATTGGCTCGAGCGAGAAGTATATGATCTTTTTGGTATTCGTTTTGAGAATCACCCTGACCTCAGAAGAATTCTTCTCTGGGAAGGTTTTGAGGGTCACCCACTAAGAAAAGATTATCCTGTAGAAGGGCCTGATTTTGACAAACCCTTTATTCCAGAGGTTTGAAATGGCTGAAAAAAGGCTAATGACAATTAATATGGGTCCTCAACATCCTGCTACGCATGGAGTATTGAGGCTTGTGTTGGAATTAGAAGGGGAAGTAGTTGTTAAAGCAATACCTCATATTGGCCACTTACACCGAGGGGTAGAAAAACTTGCTGAAACCAAAACATATCATCAGGCCATTACATTTACTGATAGGCTGGATTACACAAATGCCATGGGTAACAATCTCGCCTATGTACTTGCTGTTGAAAAACTCTTGGGAATCGAAGTTCCTAAAAGAGCACAATATATTAGGGTGATGATGGCTGAACTTCAAAGGATAGCTGCCCACTTGATTTGGTTAGGTACACATGTACTCGATATTGGAGCCATAACTCCCATCTTTTATACCTTCAGAGAAAGAGAAGAAGTGTTAAGGATATTTGAAGAAGTTGCAGGAGGAAGACTCACCCCTACCTACCTTAGGATTGGTGGAATCTCAAAGGATCTCCCAGAAGGCATCGAAGATAAAATCAAACAGTTTGTTCGTTCGTTTCCCGAACATATAAAGGAATATGAGACCTTGTTGACAAAAAATATTATTTGGATGAAAAGGACAAAAGGGATTGGTATTATTTCTAAGGAAGATGCAATAAATTTTGGGGTCACTGGGCCAACACTCCGTGGTTCCGGTGTAAAATGGGATATACGAAAGGCCTTTCCTTATTCAAGCTATGATGAGTTTGAATTTGATATTCCAATTGGCCAAACTGGCGATGTCTATGATCGTTATATGGTTCGTTTAAGGGAGATGGAATGGTCAAATTCGATTGTAGAACAGGCTCTCGAGAGATTACCTAAAGGTCCTATTATGGCAGAAGACCCAAGGGTTTCGCTTCCACCTAAGGAGAATGTGCTTAGAGATATAGATGCATTAATCAGACATTTTAAAATAGTCTCTGAAGGATTTAAACCACCAAAAGGTGAAGTCTATGCAAGTGTTGAAGCTGCAAAGGGAGAATTAGGATTTTATATCATCAGTGATGGGTCCAATCGACCTTTTAGATTTCGCATTAGACCTCCTTCCTTCTTAAACCTCAGTGCACTTCCAAAGATGATTGAAGGAGGTCTTATTGCTGATGTGATTTCAACAATTGGGAGCATCGATATTGTTCTTGGTGAGATTGATCGTTAAGCAGATTGGTATGATGGATAGGTAATAATATAATTATCCATTTCTCACTTTTACAAAAAAGAGGGAGGTATGACAGATATCCTTTTCAGTAGTTGGGGGAACATCGTTGTAGATAATAGGAACAAACCGAGTCATGAGAGAGCAGAGATTAGTAATCTAAATCTCCCGATTGATTTTGACAAGGATAGAAAGATTAGAGCCTTTATTGGATGGGATGGCATAGCCATAAGAGATCCTGAAGTTAATGTGATTGATTTGGTACGTTCCTACATCGAGGCTGTTCAGGCTGAATCCTGTGGCAAATGTACACCCTGCCGGGTGGGTACTCGACTGATAGCTACTATTTTAAACCGTATTGCGGATGGTCAGGGAAGAATCGAGGATTTAGAAAAATTAAAATCCCTTGGAATGTTAATTAGGCAAAGCTCCAAATGTAATCTTGGCCAAACTGGTCCCAAGCCTCTTTTGGATGCTCTTAAGTATTTTGAGGAAGAATTTTCTGGTGCCATTCAAATGCAAAAGAAAATAACTCGAGGAGATTATAAGATTAAGGTCACTGCACCTTGTGTAAGTGCCTGCCCTTCTCATCTTCCTATATATGAATACATTGAATTAATTAAGGAAGGTCGATTTCTTGAATCTTTGGATGCCATTCGTAGAGCAACTTGTCTGCCTGGAGTTCTTGGTAGGGTTTGCATTCGACCATGTGAGGAGAACTGCCGAAGGCAAAACGTAGATGAATGTGTGTCAATCAAATGGTTAAAAAGATTTGTTGCTGACTATGAGATTGAGAAGAGAAAGCAGCCAATGATTAAACAAGAAGATAAGAGGCCAGACAAGGTTGCCATTATTGGAGCTGGTCCTGCTGGGCTTTCATGTGCCTATTACCTTGCTCAAAAGGGATATTCTGTGACGATTTTTGAAAGACTCGGTGAACCAGGGGGAATGGCAGCTGTTGGGATTCCTGATTACAGACTTCCAAGGAATATCTTAAGAAGGGAAGTTGATATCATTCAAAGCTTAGGGGTAGAAATTCGATACAACACACAAGTTGGAAAAGATATTACCCTTTCGCAAATTATGCAACAGGGATATAAGGCTATATTTATAGGTGTTGGTGCCCAAACCAATACTCCTATGGGTGTTGAAGGTGAAGATAAGGGATACAAGGGATTTATTCCAGGAGTCTATTATCTTTTAGAGATTAATTTAGGTCGGGATCCCTATCCGGAAGGCAAAAAAGTTGTTGTCGTAGGAGGTGGAAATGTAGCTATTGATTGCGTTAGGTCTTCTTTTAGAATTGGAAAAACAGATGTAAATCTTGTTTATCGTAGGACAAAGAAAGAGATGCCTGCTGATCCCGTTGAGGTTCATGATGCCGAAGAAGAGGGAGTGAAATTTCATTATCTTTGTAATCCTGTTCGAATTGTTGCAAAGGATAATAAGGTTGTTGGAGTTGAGTGTATCAGAATGGAGTTAGGAGAACCTGACGAGAGCGGCCGTAGAAGACCAATCCCAATAAAGGGATCAGAGTTCTTTATTGAAACTGACATTCTTATCCCTGCTATTGGACAGGCAATCGATTTATCGTTCCTTGAGGAAAAAGACGGGATCAAGACCACAAGACGTTCTACAATAGCGGTTGATGAAAAAACTTTTATGACAAGCAGGCCTGGTATCTTCTCTGCTGGAGATTGTGTTACAGGGCCTGATGTCCTTGTTCGTGCTGCAGGTCATGGGAAGAGAGCTGCCGAAAAGATCGATCTCTTTCTTAGGGGAATGGAAGTTAAAGAAACTGAAGAAGAAAGATTAGAAGCATTAATTGAACAGATAAAGGTTTATAATAAAGAAGAAAAGATAGGCATTTTAGGAGGACAGAAAAGGGCTGTTCTCAAAATGCTTCCACCCGAAACAAGAAAATGGGTCTTTGATGAGGTTGAAAAGGGATTTTCTATTTCGGAGGCACAGAAGGAAGCCGAACGTTGCCTGAGATGTGTAAGGATTGGATTATTTGCTATTTAGGGTTTTAGTCATCGAATTATTAAATTGGAAATAAGAAATAAATCCCGAACCAAGAGGTTTGATGAGCATGCTAAAGGTTACCATTGATGGTAAAGAATTTCAAGCAAGACCTGAACAAACCATTTTAGAGGTTGCAAGAGAAAACGGGATCTATATTCCTACCCTATGTTACCATTCTAAATTAAATATTATTAAATCATGTCGTCTTTGTATCGTAGAAGTAGAAGGTGCAGAATTACCCATGGCCTCCTGCGCAACTCCAGTAATTAATGGAATGGTAATTTATACCAAAACGGATCGGATTGAAAGGATGCGAAAAGAGATACTTAAATTTCTTCTTGTCAATCACCCATTGGATTGTCCTGTTTGCGATGCTGGAGGAGAGTGTGAACTCCAGAATAAGGTTTATGAATTTGGTATTAACTATCAAGATTATTTTACTGAAAAGGTTGAAAGAGAATCGATTCAATTCGCTACACCCTTGATTCGACAATGGCCAAACCGTTGTGTCATGTGTTTAAGATGTATCCATGCATGCATTGAGATTCCAGGAGCTGATGTGCTTGAAGTGATTGATCGTGGTTATCCTGCTTCTATTCGTGCGCTAAGAAAAGAAAATTGTATCTCCTGTGGGGAGTGCCTTAGTGTATGTCCTGTTGGAGCCCTTACAGATAATCTGAGCAGAGTTAAGGGCAGAACATGGCAGCTTCAAAGGACAGTGACAACCTGTAATTTCTGTGGGTGTGGTTGCCAATTAGAGCTAAACACGATTAAAGATCGTAAAGTTGTAAAAGTGACTACCAAAGGGGAGTTAGGTTCAAATAGAGGAAGTCTTTGTGTAAAGGGTAGATTTGGTTTTGATTTCATCCAACACCCGGAAAGGCTGAAGAAGCCCCTTATAAAGAGCTTAGGAAGATTTGTGGAAACCTCTTGGGAAGAGGCACTAAGCACAATCGCTACAAAACTTCAAGAGATAAAAGACAGATTTGGACCTAATGCCATTGGTGGGATTGCTTCCTCAAGGGCAACTAATGAAGAAAATTATCTATTTCAGAAGTTATTTAGGGCCTGTATTGGGACAAATAATATTGACAATGGAGCGAGATTGGCGAGTGGTTCATTATTTTATGCCATGATGGACTCATCTATATATGGAGTGATGAACCATTCTATGGAAGATATTATTAAAGCAGATCTTATCATCATTATAGGTGCAGATGTTGATGATGATAATCTAATATTTGGTAATAAAATAAGGGAAGCCATACGAAAAAATAGTGCTAAAATTATTCTGGTTGACCCAAGAAAAACATCGTGGGAGAAATGGGCAGACCTTTGGTTAAGACCTCTTCCAGGGACAGATATTTCATGGATTAATGGGCTTATCTATGCACTCATTCAAAAAGGTCTTCATTCAAAAGAGTTTATTGAATCTAAGACAGAAGGTTTTGATAAAATTTCCCACCTCCTTACTCAATTTTCACCTGAATTTGTAACAAAGGCTTCTGGCATAAGCAATAAAGAATTTGATCAACTTGTAAACCTTTATTCTTCTGCTAAAACGAGAGCTATCGTCTTTGGATCAGGTATTACACAACATTCCAATGGAGAAGAGATTGTTAAATCACTTTCCAATTTATCTCTTCTTACAGGAGAGATAGAGAAAGAAGGGGGAGGACTTTACCCCCTATTTACTCAATGCAATGCACAGGGATCATTTGATATGGGCACACTTCCTGATTACCTTCCTGGATTTGGGAGAATAGATGATGAAAGGGCGAGAGTTAGATTTGAAGAGATTTGGGAAGCTCAAATTCCTTCTAAACCAGGTTTCGGTTACACCGAGATGTTTGAAAAGATATTTGAGGGCAAAATAAAAGCCCTCTACATATTTGGTGAAGACCCTCTTATTACGCTCCCTAACATTGAGAGGATAAAACAAGCAATCAATCGATTGGAATTCTTAGTGGTTCAAGATATCTTCATGACCAATATTGGAAATCATGCCAATATAATTCTACCGGGTGTAAGTTTTGCTGAAAAGGATGGTACTTTTACAAATATGGAAAGAAAGGTTCAGAGGGTAAGAAAAGCAATATCTCCAATAGGGGAGGCTTGGCCTGATTGGAAAATCTTCTGCAGTTTATCCGAAAAGATGGGTTATCCAATGAGATATGAATCTCCTTCCAGAGTAATGGAAGAGATTTCTGAAGTAGTGCCAATTTATAAAGGAATCAACTATTCTCGCTTGGAGAAAGAAGAATTTCGATGGTCTTCCAATAATGGTCGAAAGATGAGATTTTGCCTATTCGAGTTCAAGGAACCAATTGAGAGACCCAATGAACAATATCCATTATGGATCATACCACGTGGTTTCCATTATCACTATGGAATAGGAACGACTTTAAAGCGAGCAGAAGGTTTGGCTAAGGTTTTTCCTGAAACCTTGATTGAGCTGAATATTGAAGATGCTTCTAAATTGGGAATTAAAGATGGAGAAAGTGTAAGAGTTATTTCTCCAAGGGGAGAAGTTGAGACGAACTGTAGGCTTTCGAAAAATCTTCCAAATGGAGTAGCCTATTTTTCAACCACTTTTTATCCTGTCTTCATAAACAATCTATTGATTTCGGATACTTCAAAAAAATATCCAGAGTATAAATATTTAATTGGGAGGGTTGAAAAGAAATAAGGGAGAGGCTTGATGGAACTCTTATATATTCTCATAGAGATAGTTGTTAAATGTATTGTAGTATTTGCATGTCTGATGATATGTGTAGCCTATATGACGTGGCTTGAGCGAAAGGTATTGGGTCATATTCAGATTCGATTTGGTCCTAATCGTTGTGGTCCTTTTGGTTTACTCCAACCATTTGCAGATGCCATTAAGGCATTTTTTAAGGAAGATCTTATCCCAGGAAGAGCTGACAAGGTAGTTTTTGTTATTTCGCCAATGATTTCAATTATTGCAGCAATAAGCCTTTTTGCTGTTATCCCATTTGGGAATCAATTTGTTATTCCAGGAACAAATTGGGTTGTAAAACTAAGAGTGGCTGATGTGGATATAGGTCTTCTTTATATCTTTGCATTTGCCTCATTAGGTGAATTTGGGATCATCTTAGGTGGATGGTCTTCGGGGAATAAATATGGATTAACAGGGTCCCTAAGGGCAGCCGCTCAAATGATCAGTTACGAGGTGGCCTTAGGTCTTACGGTGATTGGAGTTATTATTATTTCACAAAGCTTGAGACTTACAGAGATTGTTAATCATCAGGCAGGCGGATTTTGGAATTGGAATATTTGGTATCAACCCCTTGCATTTATTCTCTATCTTATCTGTGGTCTTGCGGAGATTAATCGAACTCCTTTTGACATGCCAGAGGCAGAAGCAGAATTAGCTTGTGGATTTAATATCGAATACAGCAGCATGAAATTTGCACTCTTCTTTATGGCTGAATATGCACATATGGTAACAATGGGGGCAGTGGCAGTTACGCTCTTTCTTGGAGGTTGGCAACCTCTAATTCCAGGACTTGATTTTATTCCAGGGGTCATATGGTTTGCGATTAAGTTATTTATCTTTTTATTCTTTTTCATATGGGAAAGAGGGACAATGCCAAGGCTAAGATATGATCAGATTATGAAGTTTGGTTGGAAATTCCTTTTTCCATTAGCCCTTGTTAATCTTTTGGTAACAGGATTTGTGATTTCACTAAAGGGGTAAAACATGATTATACCGTTGCTTAAAGGTTTAGCATTAACTTTAAATCGTTTCTTTTCCAAACCCATTACAATTCAATATCCTGAGGAAAAACTTCCTCCAGCAAAAAGATGGCGAGGAATCCAATATTTTGAGAAGGATGAGAATGGTAGAATAAAATGTGTTGGTTGCGGTCTTTGTATGGCTGTCTGTCCCTCAAAGTGCATCTATATTGAGACTGCCGAGGATAACGAAGGAAGACGATATCCTATAACTTATGAGTTAGATGCAAGCCGATGCATTTTCTGTGGTTTTTGTGAAGAGGCCTGTCCAGTTAATGCGATATTTGTAGGAAAAAATTATGAATGGGTGGAAGAGGATAGAAAGATTTTCTTAATGAATGTGGAGAAACTATTAGACCAGAAAAAGTTCAATCCATAAAAGAACGAAGAAAGATAAGGAGTATCGTCGATGGCCGAAACTGTTGGAATATTATTTCAGTGGTTGATATTCTTAGCAATGGCTTTGGTATCCATTGTGGCTTCTATATTAATGATTACCAGAAAAAATCCAATCCATAGTGCCCTGTTTCTTATTCTAAACTTACTCTGTGTCGCAGTCCTTTATATCCTATTATACAGTCAATTTATAGCAATAATACAAGTCATTGTCTATGCAGGGGCCATTGTTATGTTAATCATCTTTGTTATAATGCTTCTTGATCTTGAAGAAGAATTGAGATCAAGATTAAAAATTTATTACTCTAAGGTGATAGGTGTAATTTTGGCATTTTTTTTCTTGATTGGATTAATCTATTCAGTAGTTGCAAAATCGATTTCCGGAAGAATAGGTCCCTACAGTCCTGATAAATTGAGTGCTAATGTAAAAACGGTTGGAGAATTACTTTTTACACAATATCTTTTTCCTTTTGAGGTTGTTTCTATCCTTCTTGTAGCAGCAATTGTTGGTGCGGTTATATTGAGTAAGAGAAGAACATAATTTAAACAATTAACCATGAAACAATGAAAAATGAACGAGGAGATAAATTATGACAATTCCGCAAGTTCCTCCTGAGTTATATTTGGCCCTAAGTGGGATATTATTTACCATTGGGGTGATTGGAGCTCTGACCAGGAGAAATGCCATTGTTGTATTTATGTGTATTGAGCTAATGCTGAATTCTGTGAATCTTACATTTGTTACTTTCTCAAGGTTTCTTCAATCAATGGATGGAGTGCTGTTTGCCTTTTTTGTAATGGCTGTGGCTGCTGCAGAGGCAGCTGTTGGTCTTGCAATATTTGTGATGTTATATCGCTCAAAAGAGACGATTAATGTAGATGAAATTAATCTATTAAAATGGTAAAACTCATCCTAAATGGGGCAAGGAGTCATTCATGCTTGAATATGTTTGGTTAATTCCTGTATTTCCTGCTATAGGTTTTTTAATAAACGGGCTCTTTGGAAGAAGACTTACTAAATGTTTAGTTAGCTGGGTGGCTTGCTCAGCACTTGGACTCTCCTTTCTCACCTCAATCCTAATTTTCTTCGACCTTATAAAGAGGCCCCCAGCCGAGAGATTTTTTGAAAAGATTATTTTTGATTGGGTTGTTTCAGGGAATTTCCATACAGTTATTGGATATCAAATTGACCCTCTATCCATCTTGATGGCCCTTGTGGTTACAGGAGTCAGTTTCTTCATCCATATATACTCTGTTGGTTACATGCATGATGATCCAGGTTTTCCTCGGTATTTTACATATCTTAACCTCTTTGTATTTATGATGCTCAATCTTGTGCTGGCCAATAACTTTCTTCTAATGTTTGTTGGGTGGGAAGGTGTTGGTCTGTGTTCCTATTTACTAATCGGTTTCTGGTTTGAGAAGGATTCTGCTGCAAATGCTGGGAAAAAGGCTTTTGTTGTGAACAGAGTGGGTGACTTTGGGTTTATCCTTGGGATGTTTCTCCTATTTACAAGTCTTGGAGAGCATGGCATCTGGAGTCTTGATTTTACTGAGGTATTTGCAAATGCAAATAAGCTTGATACAACTACTGTTACTGCCATAACCATATTACTCTTTGTTGGTGCCTGTGGTAAATCAGCTCAAATTCCACTTTATGTATGGCTTCCGGACGCCATGGAAGGTCCCACACCTGTAAGCTCGCTTATTCACGCAGCAACCATGGTTACTGCAGGTGTTTATATGGTAGCCCGCTGTAATGTCCTTTATAATATGGCACCGATCTCAATGGCTGTAGTTGCAATTATAGGTTGTGCCACTGCCATCTATACAGCTTCCATCGGATTCTGCCAAAATGATATAAAGAAGGTATTAGCCTATTCAACAATCAGCCAGTTAGGATATATGTTTCTTGGTGTTGGGGTAGGGGCATATAGTGCAGGTATCTTTCATTTAATGACCCATGCCTTTTTCAAAGGACTCCTATTCCTTGGGGCTGGAAGTGTCATGCATGCTTTGAGTGGAGAGCTCGATATGAGAAAAATGGGAGGCCTTAGAAAGAAGATCCCAATAACCTTCTGGACTTTCTTTATTGCAACACTTGCTATTGCTGGTATCCCTGGATTCTCTGGATTTTTTAGTAAGGATGAGATTTTGTGGCAAGCATTCTCAAGCCCTCATGGACATTTTATCTTATGGTTAGTAGCTGCCATAGCAGCAGGAATGACTGCCTTCTATATGTTTAGAGCCCTTTTCATGACATTCTTTGGTGATTCGAGAGTAGATCACCATGTGGCTCACCATATCCATGAATCTCCTAAGATCATGACAATCCCTCTAATAATTCTTGCAATTCTCTCGGTCATTGGGGGTTATGTAGGTGTCCCACATATTTTGGGAGGATCAAACCATATCCACGAATTCCTTTCTCCTGTGCTTGGAGGGAGTGAAGGAATAGAACCCCATAAGGCCTTTTCTATTATTTCTAAAGCATTTGCCTCGGCAGGAGAATCCTCAGATCACTCTTCATTGCTCGAATTAATAATGATGGTCATCTCCGTAATAATAGCATTAATTGGAATTGGAATTGCTTATCTCTTTTATATTAAAAATCCTAAATTGCCAAAGAGATTGGCTGAAAGTAAAAAAGGACTATATCAGCTTATATATAATAAATACTATGTTGATGAGATTTACCAAGTGCTTTTTGTTAATTCATTGAAGAATCTTGGAATGGGGCTCTGGAGAGGAGTAGACGATTTTATTATCGATGGCACAGTAAATGGCATTGCCTACCTCATTGGATGGCTGTCAACCTTGATAAGAAGGATTCAGACAGGGCTTGTTCAACACTATGCCTTTTCTATGATGGTTGGTGGAATAATCATTTTGGCCTACTATCTGGTTCGTGTAATTTTTTATTAATGATACGACATGATATATGTTATAAAAAAGGAGTAATTTCATGACAATATTGGGAATCCCAATTTTATCTTTTATAACTTTCTTTCCTCTTTTAGGCGCCTTTGTTATTCTCTTCTTAAAGAAAGAGAATGAATCGACCATTCGTTGGGTCACCCTTATCTTTGCCCTCGTTGAATTCTTTATCTCTCTACCCCTCTTCTTTTACTTTGATACTTCACAGGCATCCATGCAATTTTTAGAAGATCTTTGGTGGGTGAAAGAATATGGGATTAGCTACAAACTTGGAATTGATGGCATTAGCCTCCTTCTTATTCTTTTAACTACTTTTTTAACTGTACTCTGTATCCTCTGTTCTTGGACAGCTATTACTTTCAGAGTAAAGGAATATATGATTTCCTTTCTTTTTCTTGAAACAGGAATGATAGGGGCATTAGTTGCCCTTGATCTAATTTTATTCTATGTTTTTTGGGAAATGATGCTCATTCCAATGTACCTCCTTATTGGGATCTGGGGAGATCCAAAAAGAAGAATATATGCAGCTATAAAGTTTTTCCTTTTTACTATGGCAGGAAGTGTTTTGATGCTTGTGGCAATATTAGCCCTCTATTTTATTAATCAAAAGGCAACAGGAATCTCGACCTTCGATGTTCTTGAACTTTATAAATTGAATATTCCTATTGAAACCCAGTATTGGCTATTCCTCGCATTTGCCCTGGCCTTTGCTATCAAGGTTCCTATGTTTCCCTTTCATACATGGTTACCAGATGCACATACTGAAGCCCCAACTGCAGGAAGTGTAATTTTGGCTGGGGTTTTATTAAAGATGGGAACCTATGGTTTTTTAAGATTTGCGATTCCTTTATTCCCAAACGCAGCTTACGATATGATGCCTGTAATATCAGTTCTTGCTATTATAGGAATTATTTATGGAGCACTGGTTTCCATGATGCAACCAGACTTAAAACGTCTTGTTGCATTTTCAAGTGTAAGTCATTTGGGTTATGTGATGCTTGGGATGTTTGCTCTAAATATGCAAGGTGTTCAAGGCTCAATATACCAGATGCTTAATCATGGAATTAGCACAGGCTCGCTCTTTTTAATTGTTGGAATGATTTATGAAAGAAGACATACACGGTTGATTGCTGAGTTTGGTGGTCTCTCAAAAGTCATGCCTATCTATGCTATCTTCTTTATGATCGTCACCCTTTCATCCATTGGACTTCCTGGTACAAATGGTTTTGTTGGAGAGTTTTTGATCCTTCTTGGGGCCTTCCAATCAAATGTGGCCTATGGAGTTTTTGCTGCAACAGGTGTAATTTTGGGTGCAGCATATATGCTATGGATGTTTCAGAGGGTTATGTTTGGGAAGGTAACCAATCCTAAAAATGAGCAACTTAAAGATCTCAATGCACGAGAGATTATAATTTTAGTTCCAATGGTTATTATGATATTTCTCATGGGAATATATCCAAAACTTTTCTTTAGTAAAATGGATGTAACGGTTGAGAAGTTTTTAAAAGATTTTAAAGGAAGAATAGAGCTGAAAGCCGATCATTATTCACCCAAATGGTTAGCAGAGTTTAGACAAAGGAATTTGGAGGATGGATTAAATGAAAATGCCAGAGATTGACCTTCAACTGATTGCTCCAGAAATTGTTATTGCTGCCTTTGGATTTTTAGTTCTCCTTGTTGACACATTTTTACCTAAATCGGAAAAGAAGGCATATCTTGGAATCTTGAGCATCATTGGAGTAGTAGTTTCTTTCTTTTTTATATTACCACTTATAGGGTCAGGCCGGATTGGATTTGAAGGAATGTTTAGTGCTGACGGGTTTTCGATCTTCTTTAAAATTACTTTTTTAATCATTACTTTTTTAACAATCTTAATTTCAATGGGATACACTGAAAGAGAGGGAATAGCATTTGGGGAATACTATGCATTAATTCTTTTTTCTGCCCTGGGTATGATGCTTATGGCTTCAGGAACCCATCTCATCATCATATTCCTTGGACTTGAAACAATGTCTATCTCAATATATGTACTGGCTGGTTTACTAAGAGAGGATCAAAGATCAGTGGAGGCAGCATTAAAGTACTTTCTTCTTGGTGCTTTTGCAACAGGTTTTTTACTCTATGGGATAGCCCTCATTTATGGTGCAACAGGATCGCTTCAACTGAAGGACGTAGCTTCCTATATCGCCTCAAAGAATCTTCTTAAGAGTCCAATGCTCATGATGAGTTTAGTATTTCTAACCATTGGATTTGGATTTAAAATTGCTTCGGTTCCTTTTCATATGTGGACTCCTGATGTCTATGAAGGGGCACCAACTTCTATTACAGCATTTATGGCTACAGGAGTTAAGGCTGCTGGGTTTTCAGCTCTGGTAAGAGTCTTTTTTACAGGCCTATCAGGTTTTCATCCGGATTGGATTTCAATCATGTGGCTAATTTCTGTAGCTACAATGACAGTTGGAAATATTGTTGCCATTTCACAAACAAATATAAAAAGGATGCTCGCCTACTCAAGTATTGCGCATGCTGGCTATATATTAGTAGCCTTTGTTGCAAAAAATGATATAGGAACTGCAGGAATTCTTTTTTATCTTATGGCTTATGCTTTTATGAACATTGGTGCCTTTACCTGTGTGATTCTTCTTGGTAAGAAAGGAGAGGAGAATACATTAATTAGTGATTATGCTGGTATTGGATTTAAATATCCATTGCTTTCAGCAGCAATGACCATATTTCTTCTATCAATGGCAGGGATTCCCCCCCTCGGTGGTTTTATGGCTAAGTTTTATGTTTTTAGCGCTGCGGTTAAATCACAATTTTACTGGTTGGCTATCCTTGGAGTTCTAAACAGTGCAGTATCTGTGTATTACTATCTTCGGGTTACAGTACTCATGTATTTCAGAGAACCCCAACGAGAAATCACAGGGCTCAGTTTTCCGATCCCCTCTGTTATTGCATTAATTCTTGCAGTTATTGGAACTCTTTATATGGGCCTTTTCCCATCCAATGTGCTTTCCTTTGCTCAAAAATCGATTGCTGGCCTAATGTAAAATTATATATTAATCCGATTTTTTTAAGTTGGTAAAATTCTCTTTAAATTCAAACCGTTTATTTGCCTTCGTTTTTTCAACTTTTCAAAAGAAAATGCTTCGATTTTCTTGAAAAAATTGAGGGTTCATGTTAGTTTGGACATAATGATAAAGATAATCTCGCTCACAAAGATATATCGAGGTAATAATATTGCCCTTTCAAACATTAATCTTGAAATTCCGCAAGGAGAATTCATATTCATAAAAGGACCAACTGGATCTGGAAAAACTACGCTCCTTAAGATTCTATTTGGCTTAGAGAGGCCTACTTCTGGAGAGGTAATTATTGATGGAATTCGAATAAATCAATCAGAGATTAAAAAGATTTACTTAATCAGAAAGAAGGTAGGATTCATCTCATCAGATTTTAAACTATTAATGGATAGATCCGTCAGGGATAATTTGACATTTACACTTGAAGTTATTGGATTCCCGTTAGGTGAAATCCAGGATAGAGTATTAAAAACTTTACGAAGAATTGGTTTAGAGAAAAGGGACAGGGATTTGGTACTTTCTCTTTCCACTGGTGAACGTCAATTGGTTTCCATAGCAAGGGCTATTGTGAAAGAGCCTCGGATGATTTTTGCTGACGAACCTACAATTCTTCTCGATGAGAGTATGAAAGAAAGGGTAATGGGTATATTTTCGGAGCTTCATTATAATGGCACAACAATCATTTTTGCAACAAGAGATAACGATTTGATACAAAAATATACTTATCCTTCCATTACCCTTTCGGAGGGAAAGATTATAAGTGAAGAATATTATAATGAAGGGAAGCCCCAAGAATGACCTCATTTTTAGGATATGTTTTAAGAAAAACTTTGAAGAATATGCGTAGAAACCTTTTCTCTAATATCACTACCATTTCAGTCATCGGAATTTCTATTTTTATTTTTTTGACATTTTCTTTAGTTGCTTTTAATCTTAGCTCAATTCTTAAGATATGGGAGAATAGATTTGAGTTGGTAGCCTACTTGAAAAAAGGTACACTATTAAATGAGGTAGAAATGGTTTTAAAAAGGATTCGTCAACTTGATGGTGTTGAGACCGTCAATTACATTTCACCATTTGATGCTATGGAGTTTATGGAATCAAAATTGGGGAGACAGAAGAATCTCCTTGAAGGAATTCAACCAAATGTGTTTCCAGCCTCAATAGAGATTCGGTTAAAAAAAGACTATTGGGGCCAAACAAGACTGACTTATGTTGCTAAAGAGTTGAGTAAAATCCCCCAAATAGAAGAAATTCAATATGGAAAGGAATGGATAGAGACATTCTCTTTAGTGGTTTATCTTGTAAGAGTTACCCAATGGATTCTTGGAGGGGTTTTATTTTTGGCAATCCTATTTATTGTTTCAAATACACTGCAGCTTACTATATCATCCAGGAAAGACGAAATAGAGATTATGCATATGGAAGGAGCAAGCCCTGGATTTATTCGTATTCCTTTTTATATCGAGGGAGCAATTCAAGGAGTTTTAGGCGCAGCAATGGCGATAGGTCTTTTATATATTATGTATAAAATAGTTCTTTTGGCTATTGAACCGATGATGAAAGGCTGGATGGCAGGAATTAAGATACTGTTTTTCCCTTACGATAGGATCTCATGGTTTCTTTTGGGAGGGATTCTAATTGGGTTATTGGGTAGCTTTATTGCCTCAATAAAATTTTTAAGATATATAAAATAATGAATTTATGAATCAATTTATAAAGATATTAATTTTTGGGATTATATCCTGCTTGATTCTCTTCCCCGAATTCTCCAATCTATATGCGGATCGGAGAGAACAAATTGAGAAGGATATTATCCAAAAGAAGCAAGATCTTAAGGATATAAAGAAGGAAATCTCAATTGTTAAAGAAAAAGAGAGAAGAATCTTGGGAGAAGAGACTTCTATTCTCGAAAAACTCTATATTCTTGAAAATGAGCTCCATAAAAAGGAGAAGGAACTTAAAGAGTTAGAGGGTCAATTGATTAAAACAAAAGGGAAGCTTATAAAAACTAAAGAGCAGATCTTGAATCTAACCTCTCAGATAGAAGAGACAAGGAAAGAGCTCTTTTCCAGACTGAATGGCCTTTATAAAATGGGTAGAATTTTTCCTGAAACATTCCTCCTGCATTCTCAATCATTTCAAGATCTATTAAAGATGGAAAAATATTTTAGGGTAATTATCAATGCTGATACTCAATTGATAGAGAATTATCGTTATCAGGTTAGCCTTAAAGAGAAATATAGAGATGAGTTGATTAAGGTTCAAAATCAATTGGAGGAAAATATCTCCCATGTAGAGAAAAAGAAGGAGGAGGTAAAAAATGCAAGAGAGGCAAAGGCAGCTCTCTTAAGGTCAATTCAGAGACAAAAATTGGTTTATCGAAAATTGATTGCAGAATTAGAAGAGAGAGGAAAAGAACTTCAAAAACTGATTGATAAGCTTGAGAAGGAGAAGACACTTTTAGCATATAAAGCTCCAAAGTTAGATATAATGAAAGGGAAATTAATTCCACCTGTTCAAGGAAAGCTTCTAAGCCTTTTTAAAGAGAAAGGGCAAAATGGCATTGAAATCCAAGCTCCAATGGGGACAGAGGTTCGGGCAATACTTCCTGGTAGAGTTCTTTATGCTGATTGGTTTAAAGGTTTTGGAAATCTTGTTATAATAGATCATGGTAATCATACATACACTATCTCAGGTTATTTATCTCAGGTCTTAAAAAAGGTTGGTGATACAGTTTCCCAAGGAGAAGTCATAGCATTGGTGGGAAGTCAAGGGTCCCTTAAAGGACCGTGCCTCTATTTTGAGATAAGGCAGAATGGCAAACCTCAAGATCCCCTCCATTGGATTTCATCCTTAGAAAAGGTAGTTTTAGTGCCAGAGACAAAAGAGAATAAAAAATAATAGGAGGAAAAAATGAGATGAATCAAATAAAAAATCTTAGAAATTTTAAGATTGGTTTACTAATCTTGATGGTATTTATTTTAGGAATCACCATTGGTCTTGGAAAGTCCCATAGGGTTTCGGCATTACCAAACAGTATGTATGAGGAACTTAAGATCTTTACAGAGGTTATTGGCCTGCTTCAGAGAGAATATGTGGAGGAGAAGAAACCAAAAGACCTGATTTATGGAGCAATAAAAGGTATGTTGGAAACGCTCGACCCTCACTCTGCCTTTATGACACCGGCGATGTACAAAGAAATGCAGGAGGAAACCAAAGGGAGATTTGAGGGTTTAGGGATAGAAATAACAATAAAAGAAGGGATTTTAACTGTTGTTGCTCCTATTGAAGATACACCTGCATTTAGGGCAGGAATCTTGGCTGGTGATCAAATTTTAAGGATTGATGGAGAGCCTACAAAGAACCTCTCTCTGATGGACAGTGTTAAACGACTGAGAGGACCAAAAGGAACGAAAGTGACCATAACAATTATGCGTGAAGGTTTTACAAAACCAAAGGATTTTACTTTAGTAAGAGATGTAATCCCTGTAAGAAGTGTTCGTTATGAACTTTTAGAGAAGCATTATGGATATATTCGTATTACCCAATTTCAAGAGAAGACCGATAGTGAATTCGAAAAGGCGATAAAAACACTTGAGGATGAAGCTAAAGGAAATCTAAAAGGGGTCATCCTTGATCTGAGAAACAATCCTGGAGGTCTTTTAGACCAGGCAGTTAAGATAGCAGACCGTTTTATTGAATCAGGCCTAATAGTTTCTGTAGAAGGTAGAAGGGAGGAGCAGAAGATAAAATTTCATGCACATTCTCAAGGAACTATACCGCCTTATCCTCTGGTCGTATTAATAAATGGCGGAAGTGCAAGTGGTTCAGAGATTGTAGCAGGAGCCATTCAGGATCATGGTCGTGGGATTCTTCTTGGAACACAAACTTTTGGTAAAGGTTCGGTCCAGACAATATTTCCTTTGAAAGATGGTTCAGGTCTCAGATTAACTACAGCCCGTTATTATACTCCAAATGGACGTTCAATCCAGGCAAAAGGAATCACTCCAGACATTATTGTTAAACCTCAACAACCTGAAGAAGAAAAAGCTACTCCAGTTCCTAAGCACCCCATGGAAAAAGATCTTGAAAGGCATCTAATGGATAAGGTTCAACCCAAAGAGAAACCCCAAAAAGAAGAACCAAAAGAGAAGAAACCTATTGACAATCAATTAGAGAGGGCGCTCGAGCTTCTAAAGAGTTGGGAGATATTTAAAAAGGTAGAACGAGGAAAATAACTTTAAAGGAGTTGGCAATATGGGAAAAGATAAGGATAAACTTTTTAGAGAGCGTGAGAAGAGATTTGAAGATATCGTTGCCCTGCGTGTTCCTGATCGAATTCCTATTATGGTATCATGGGGGTTTTTACCTGCATTTCAGGCAGGAATGACAATCCAGGAAGTGATGTATGACCCTGAGAAATTGTGGAAAGCACAATGGGAAATTACCCTTCGATTCCAACCTGACATGGAGCAGAATCCTTTTGGTCTAAGATTTATTGGACCTGTGCTTGAATCACTCGACTTTAAGCAATTAAAATGGGCAGGTCATGGACTACCTCCAAATACAATTTATCAGTATGTTGAGGGAGAATACATGAAGGAAGATGAATATGATTGGTTTCTTGATGATCCTTCTGATTTTATAATAAGACGACATCTTCCTCGTATATGTGGCAGGCTTAAGGGACTGGAGAAGCTTCCTCCCCTTCGTCATTTTATTACTTACTATATGGGAATACCATTTGGTTTGGTACCTTTTGCCTCAAACGAAGTGATTGAGGCTATGAGAGCCTTGGAGGAGGCAGGTAATGAGGCAAATCGTCTTGCCACCTATTCACGTCGTTTTGCAGAAGAGGCAAAGCAACAGGGCTTTCCACTCCAATTTGGAAGCATGACTCAAGCCCCCTTTGATACCTTGGGTGATTTTTTAAGGGGAACTAAAGGTCTAATGATGGATATGTATCGTCGGCCTGAAAAGGTGATTAAGGCCTGTGAAAAACTTCTTCCCTATATGTTTGAAATGGCTGTAGGTCCTGCAAAGGCATCTGGAAATCCTCGAGTTTTTATTCCGCTTCATAAGGGACTTGATGGATTCATGTCCTTAGACCAATTTAAAAAATTCTTCTGGCCCACACTACGTGATCTGATGGTGGCATTGATCAATGAAGGTTTGGTTCCTGTCCCATTCTGGGAAGGTAATTGTGAATCGAGGCTTGAGGTGATAAAGGATATTCCTCCAGGAAAAGCATGCTATAAGTTTGAAGCAACTGATATGATTCGGGCTAAAGAAGTACTTAGAGATACGGTTTGTATCAGAGGAAATGTTCCTCTTTCCCTATTGGTGGGAGGAACCCCAGATGATGTCAGACAGTATTGTAAAAGACTTATTGACCATGTTGGCAAAGATGGTGGATTTATCATGGATGCAGCTACAGGTCTTGATGATGCTAAAATAGAAAATGTTCAGGCAATGTTTGAATTTACGAGAGATTATGGTGTCTATTGATGAGTTAGAATGATTAAGGATTTATGGTTTTAAGATTAACTCAATTTGGGGAGCATTTTTATCAATCTTTGTCCCAACCGAGGATGAGCAATAGGCACAAAGATATTCATATTCATCCCCTTCAGGAAGGACGAGAAGAAGTTTTTTTCTTACAGGTACAGCCCTTCTACATTTAGGACAATAGAGGGAGGTTGCTTCAAATTCTTCAAAACTTGACTCATTCATGGAAAAAATTATAATAAAAAATTACTTTCTTTTCAACCTATTAATGGAAAACCAATCCACCATCAACCACAATGGTTTGTCCTGTAATAAAATCACTATCATCAGAGGCAAGAAATATGATTGTGCCAGTTAAATCATCTGGCAATTCATCTCGTTTAAAACATCGTCCACTTGCTACGATTTTTAATTGTTCTTCAGGATACATTGGATTTCCACGAACAGCTTCACTCAGAGTTAAGCCTGGTGCTACAGCATTTACACATATTCCATCGTCTCCAACTTCTCGAGCAAGTGCTCGTGTTAAAGCAATTATTCCACCTTTTGAGGCAACATAATGAAGGAAGTATGGAACGCCTCCGAAAAATGTGCTTGAAGATATGTTGATGATTTTCCCTTTCCCTTGTTTTTTCATTTGCGGGTATACAGCTTTACAACATAGGAAAGTTCCTTTAAGATTTATAGCCATCACTCTATCCCATTCTTCTTCAGAAATCTCAAAAAAGGGTTTCTTACCAAGGTTTACAAAAACTGCAGCATTATTGATTAAAATATCTATCCTTCCAAATCGTTCAATTGTTTTTTGGGCCATATCCATAGTGCTTTTTTCATCTGATACATCAATTTTAAGTGCCAAAGCTGAGCCCCCCATTTTTTCTATCTCTTTTTGAAGGGGAGTGCCATCAAGAATATCTGCTATTACCACAGATGCACCTTCTTTGACAAGCCTTAAGGAATAGGCCTTACCAATACCTCGAGCTCCTCCTGTAATAATTGCTACTTTTCCTTTAAGCTTCATATTGATTTCTCCTTTTTATTAATAATTTCTCATAATAATACGTCTAAATTTTAAAGAATTCAAATTTTTATGCCTTGTATTATTGAAACAAAATGTAAGAAAGGATAAAATTTGTTAACAAGATGAAAAAACTGGGTTTTTTAAAAAACAATTTATGTCTTATCAATATATTCATAATATTAATTTTATACCTCAAAATTCCCCCTATTTTGGGAAATGAGGATTTATTTTTAAAGATTGGGATTCAATCCATTAAGAATAAAAGAGCTCCTAATTTTTCTTTAAGAGATTTAAACGGAAATGTGGTTGAGTTTAAAAATTTTAAAGGCAAGTTAATATTTCTTACTTTCTGGGCAACTTGGTGTGGTCCATGTAAAAAGGAGATGCCCTCATTAGAGGCCCTTTACCAGCAATTTAAATATAAAGATTTTTCAATTGTGTCTATAGCTCTTGATTATGAAAAATCAAGTTCGGTTAAAGAATTTATCAAAAAAAATGGTTATACATTTCCTGTTTTGGTTGATCCTAAAAATCATACAGTTGACCTCTTCCAGGTAAAGGGAATTCCTACGACAATCCTAATAGATAAACAAGGAATGATAATTGGAAAAGCCATGGGTCCAAGAGAATGGAATAAACCTGAGGTTATTTCATTAATCAATATTTTACTTGAAAAATAGAAAATGAAGATAAAAGAGTTAGAGGGTGCAAGTAATTTCTTATGAAAATTTTTTACCCAAACAACATTAAAATATCTCATCACCTTAATTCCCACCGTTGGAGAGATTTAAGGTGGAAGTGAAATTTATTTTAACATTATCCTCTTCTCGTTAATACGTTGACTTGTTTTAAGGAATTTGTTAATAAGACAGATGTCATTAGTGATTTAAATGATAAAAATTAATAGAGGAGGAGTTTATGAGTAATTGGTTAAAGGGTAAAACAGCTATTGTGATAGGCGAGCGAGATGGGATACAGGGTCCCTCAATCGCTAAATGTCTTGAGGCTGCAGGTGCAAATGTTGTTTTTGCCGTGACAGAATGTTTTGTTTGAACAGCAGCAGGAACAATGGATCCGGAAAACCAGGCACAGATAAAAAATATTGCTGAGCGAGCTCAAAAAGATAATATTTCCCAAGAAGATATTATTGTTGTTCTTGGAGCGAGTGACCTTGATGGAGCGCTCATATCAGCAGAGACGGTAACCTCTGGTGACCCGAGTTTTACCGGACCATTGGCAGGGGTCTCGTTGAGACTTCCCGTTTACCATATATTAGAACCTAAATTAAGAGAGGCCATTCCTTCTGATGTTTATGAAGAGAATATTGGGATATGGATGTTAGCTATAGAACCAGAGAAGATCGAGAAGATAGGAAGGGAGTTTGAAGAGATTCGTAAGAAGAATAAGGCTAATAGTTAGATAAGATAGGAGGATAAGAATGATTGAGCTCGATGGGGAGAATTTTGAAAAAGAAGTGATTCAATCAGAACAGCCTGTGATTGTAGATTTTTGGGGACCCCAATGTGGTCCCTGTTTAGCTCTTATGCCTCAGGTAGAAAAGCTGGAAAAAAAATATGAAGGAAAGGTTAAGATTTCAAAGATTGATGCATCTAAAAATCGTAGACTCTGTTTAAATTTGAAAGTACTTGGGTTGCCAACATTTCTTTTTTATAAAAATGGGAAAGAAATAAATCGACTTTCAGGAAATAATCTCAGGATTGAAGATATAGAGGAGAGTATAAAAAAGCTTATAGAATAATTAATGGAGGAAATTGAAGTGGCAGTTGTAATTCAAGAGGCAAGTTATATAATGGTTCATGTTCCTGATTTTGTTCAATATGGATCAAAACCTTCTCGTGATTTAAAAGAAAATCCTGAATTGAAGTGGGAGATAAAAAGCCATCTAAGGAGCTATGAGGATGTTATAAATTATGCTCCTCATCAAGTTTTTATAGGAAATAAAACTCCTGATGAACTTTATGAAATTCCAAGACCATGGTATGAAAATCTTTTGAAGGATGGAAAGAGGAGTGGACCATTTGGAGAAATCATGCCTGAAGAAGAGTTTTATGGATGGCTTAAGGTTGCAGATGATTTTGACCTCATCTGGCTTGAGCCTGAGTTTATTGAATATATAAGGCCAAAGTTTTCATCTCATCCATTTGTTAAAGAACCATGGATTAAAAAATTAGGAAGTGGTAAAGATACCCAAAAAATAAAGGAAATTATAAAGGACGAGGTAGGCTTACCCCTCTTTTTCAATGATAGGGTTATAGGATCAATTAGGCGTGACCACGATAAAGATGATACATTAAAGGCAGAGGTTTTATTGGAAAATTTAATGGCTAAGGCTTCTGGAGCATTAGTAATACTTCATCTATTAAAATCGGCAGGGATTTCCCCAAGTGAAGTAGATTTCGTAATTGATTGTACAGAAACTGCAATTGGTGATCGCTATAATCGTGGGGGGGGAAGCCTTTCAAAGGCTTATGCAGAAATGGTTGGATGCATCAATGCAACAGGCCACGACGTGAGGGCATTTTGTTGTGCTCCAAATCATGCCATTATAAACGCGGCTGCTCTTGTAGAATCAGGGATTTTTAAGAATGTGATCGTAGCAGGTGGAGGTTGTTTGGCAAAAGTTGGGATGAAAAGTGCTGCCCATTTAAAACATAATATGCCAATCTTAGAAGATGTCATTGCAGGGATTGCCTTTCTTGTAACTAAGGATGATGGGGTTAGTCCAGTTATAAGACTTGATTCAATAGGCAAACACGATGTAGGTGCAGGTTCCTCACAGCAGGCAATTATGACTTCTCTTATACTTAAACCTTTAAATCGGCTTGGAATGAAAATGACCGAAATTGATAAATACTCTACAGAGCTCCATAATCCCGAGATTACACTTCCATCTGGAAGTGGAGATACACCTGCAACAAATTATAAAATTATGGCATCTTTGGCTGCCTTGAATCATCAAATTGAAAAGGCAGAAATTGATAAATTTGTTAAAGAGAGGGGGATGTTGGGCTATTGTCCAACACAGGGTCACGTGCCATCAGCTGTTCCTTTCGTCGGACATGCAATCAGGGCAATTAAGGAAGGCAGAATGAGAAGAGTCATGTTTGTTGCAAAAGGAAGTCTCTTCTTGGGAAGAATGTCTCAGCTCTCAGATGGTATATCATTCATATTGGAGGCCAATTCTAATTCTTTTTCAAAAGTTTGATTTTAAAAAATTATCCTCTTTTCTCTTCTAAATATTTCTCTGCAGCAAAGGCCGCAGTTGCTCCGTCTCCAACTGCAGTAGATATTTGATAAAGTAACTTTTTACGGCAATCACCAGCAGCAAATATACCTTTTATAGAGGTTTCACAATTTTCATTTGTGAGTATATAACCAGCTTCATCGGTTTTAATAAGGCCTTTTAAAAATTGTGTCCTTGGTGTCCTTCCAATGAAAAGAAAGACACCTTCAGTAGGATATTCTTTTAACTCATTGGTTTTTACATTTCTGACAATAATTGAATGAACTATCTTATCACCCTTTATTTCCTCTACAACAGAATTCAAAAGAAACTTTATCTTTGGATTAGAAAAGGCCCTTTCCTGGTAAATCTTTGCTGCACGGAGAGCATCCCTTCTATGAATAATAGTTACTTCTTTTGCAAACTTTGTTAAGTAAAGGGCTTCGGTCAAAGCAGAATCTCCTCCACCTACGACAACTATTGGCAAATCTTTAAAAAATGCACCGTCACATGTAGCGCAGAAAGAGACTCCTTTACCTATGAAATTTTCTTCTCCAGGGATTCCTAACCTTCGCCATTCTGTTCCTGTAGAAATGATGATTGATTCTGCTTTGAAAGACGAATTATTTGTTTCAACTATCTTTAGTTCTCCTTCTAACTTTAATCCTATAACTTCTTCATATGCTGTTTCCAATCCGAATCTTTTTGCCTGTTCTTCCATGTAAGAAGAAAGTTCTGCTCCTGTTATTCCTTTGGGGAATCCAGGAAAATTTTCGATATGATCTATGGTAGTCATCTGACCACCAAGTAGCCCCATATCAATTAGAAGGGTTTTAAGCCTTGACCTCGAAGTATAAATACCTGCAGTTAACCCACCAGGTCCTCCTCCTATTATAATGACATCGTAGATTTTTTCTTGATCCTTTTCCATTGGCGTCTCCTTAATGTCTAAGAGATAATTTATATATCTATAATAAAGTATTTAATAAATCAATCTCCATTATTGAGCGCGGGTTAAAAAGTTACCAGTCATATACCGATAACAAATATTTTTATATTCTTGACATGCTCCAAAAATTTTTATAACCTTTGAAAAAGGACATATTGAGAATTGATAAAAATTTTCAAAAGCAAGGTTAATTAGCTGTTGAGTGATTAAATATTTTTAAAATTTAGTTTTCAAAGGAGAAAAAAATGCGAATTCGTTTAAAATTCATAGGAAAAAATGAAAAGCTTACATTACCTATCCATCATAACGAAATTCTTCAAGGTATTATATATAATAATTTAGACGAAAATATTGCATTGCAAATCCACAATAAGGGGAAAAAAGACCCTGAAAGTCTGCGTGCTTTAAAACTCTTTGTATTTTCAAGGCTTATCCCGGGTAGGAAACCTAAAATTGAAAATGATGGAAAACATATCTCATTTTATTTCCCGCTCACATGGATTATTTCTTCACCAATTTATGAGTTTATCGTTTCTTTTTACAATAATTTGAACAATAGGCGAACTATTCATATTCATTCGTCAAACTTAGAAGAGGAGCAAGTTATTAACCTCCTCGATATATATTTGGAACCTATTCCTTTATATAGAAGATCAATTCTTATTGAGACTCTTTCACCTATAACTATTTATAGAACTGATAATAAAGAGGGTAAAAGCTTTACTCATTACTTTGCACCTTCAGCTCCAGAGTTTAACGAGCTTATTTTACTTAATCTTCTGAGAAAATATAGGACACTATATGGAGCTAATTTTTTACTAAATGAAGAGGCTTATATTAAACCTGTTAAGGTTTCAAGCCATGAGAATATTATCTACTATAAGTCTAACATAATAAAAGGATGGTCTGGCATTTTTGAGTTATCACTTCCAAAAGAGCTCTTCTCATTGGCTTTTTCTTGTGGGCTTGGAGCGAAAAATTCCCAAGGTTTTGGTTGTATTGGTATATGGAAGGGGTGTTCATGAGCGAAAATCAAATAATCCTTTATCCTTCTAACTGGCTCTATAATGCAGGCGTGATTGGGTTGCTGAATTCTGTTGAAGATATCGAAAAGTGTGAGGTTCAGACCATGCTGAATTCGGATGGTTCGATGCATGTGTCATTGCCATTTTTTTCAAAACTTGATTCGAAGAAACGGTATTTTGGAGATAATAAAATCTCTTCCATAGTAGGAAAAAGCAAGCTTTATAGAAACTTCTTGCAAGCAAATCAACAAGATATTTTCATTGAATTTGTTAGATATTTAGACCAGGTAGTACTTGGCGAGTGTGATATTTGCGGTAATGGAAGGTCTTTGGAAGGGAGTATTGTTGAATGCCTAAACAAAAAAGACCCTGCAAAGAAGGATGAGACTAAATTTATATATAGAATAAAAAATTTTTCCATTGTTCATTACTCAGATCTGGGTCCATCTCTGAATGAATTTCCTAATTCGTTTTGGAATTTGAATCAGAGCGCCAGGGTATGCCATTTATGCTCTTTCCTTATCATTCACCATCACCTTGCTTTTAGCCGCCTCTCAGATGGCTCAGAAATCTTCATAAATGCGCCTTCGTTTCAGGTAATGTATTATCTTAATAAATTTGCACGTGAGGTCTTCGGTACCCTATCCTCTCAGGAGATGCGAAACAAGAGAAACATCCTTGCAATGTCGGTAATAGAGTATGCTACGAAGATCCAAACAACCTTAGGCATCTGGACAGGGATGAATATTGAAATCGTGGCCAAACATGGAAGCCAAATAGAATTTTTCAGCCTACCCTATGAGGTCATTCAGCTTATTTCTGATCGACGCATTGCTGGACTGCTCAGCCAGATTGGAGAATTCAGTATCTTGAATAGGGTTTTGGATCAGGATTTTTCTCGCTTGATGGAGATTGGATACCGTTTATTAAGGATTGGATTTAAACCTGTTAAAGACCGTGGGAAATCTGAGAATGAATTCGTCAATCAGACATTGCATCTTGAGAGAAATCGTCCGGTTCCTGATCGCGTGGCGGAGCAGATTTTCAAGCTTTATGCATTAATTGAAGATAAAAGGAAAAGGAGAGAAACCTATGAACCCATCGGTTATTCAAGAAGTTAGTTTGGAGCAAAAAATAGAAGATCTTAAGACCCAGTTGACGGAGGGAAAACCGAAATTAGAAGATTTCCAGAATACATATAGCGCTTTGCGGAAAATCCAAAGAGAATTTCAGAATCTGGTCCAATGGGCTGCAGAAGAACGGCAAAGTAAAGAAAAAAAGAGAATATTCAATGGGCTTTATCGGCAAGTAGCAGGCTGGAATGCCTCAGATCTGATGGAGCGTCTGAAGCGAACTGGTTTTGTCCTTAAGAAAGATCATGATCTTAAAGAGGTATTTGATCGTCAGGGTTATCGTATCATAGAGCTTGTTCGAGCAGGGAAGCGGGATGAGGCTTTTCATACCATTCTGCGGATCTTTATATCGGCAAAAAGGGAATTCCCTTCTCAGCTTGTGGAAGCATTCAAGCCCGTATATTCCGAAGAGCTTTTCAAGATTTTTTTATTTTCGTTTTTGAGTGGTATATTGGGCAAAGAAGAAACCGAACAAGAAACCCAATAGCAAAAAGGAGGAAACCATGTACAACAACACAATTAAGAATGTTACAATAACAATTATCTTTGACGGTTCAGCACTCAACCGAGACGAAAAAATCGGAGGTAACATCCTTTCCATAAAGAAGCTCAATGTAAATGGAGAGGTTCGTTCATTCATAGGCAAACCTGCCATAAGACATTATCTATTCCAGACATTATCTCATTATAAAACGTGGCAACCCGCTCCCGTTACCTTAAGAGGTGGCGGTCAGCAACAAACCGTCCAATTTGATCTAACAAAGGCAGATATTCTAACTCATCCAGAATTGGACCTATTCGGGTACATGTTTACTATTGAGGGCGAAAGGTCTATAACTCGTAAGGCACCATTGGGCATTACAAAGGCTGTATCTTTAAGCGGATACGAAGCAGATACCGCTTTTTATGCCAATCATGATCTTGTCAATCGCGGACGACTCCAGGGTTTAGAGATAAATCCAAATCCTTATAATAAAGAAGAGCATGCATCGTTCTATAAAGTTTCATTTTCCATTGACACCCAACTCTTAGGCACAGATGGCTGGGTCAATTCCGATGCACCTGAAGTGAAGAATGATAAGCTGATAATAAAGCTTTCTGACCGAGACATGAAGGAAATAAATGGAATTCCATATGGAGAGAATCAGTGGCAAATATTGAAAGAAAATCAAAACATCGGGGAAATCAGTTGGCTTAACATTAGTAACAAATATAAAGTTGTCTTTCAAGTTACTCCAAATGAGAAGAAAAGAAGAGTAACAACTCTATTAGAAACAATAAAAGATGGTCTCTATGCTCAATCCAGTGGCGAAGCTAACACAATCATCCCACTCTTTCTCATCGCAAGCCCGGTCAAGATTCCTTCTCCCATTTTCCATCCCTATATAGATATCCGAAAGGAAAATAGTGAGTGGAAGGTTATTGGCATTAAGGATGCGCTCAGAAATTCATGGATAGATGGAAAAGTTTATATTCAGGATTGCGAAAGGCTAAAGGTAGATGACTATTTGAAGAAGGAGAGTAATAAGGTCACCCTTGAATGGGATGAGCTATTAAATGAAATCGGGATAAAAAACTAAATATGAGCTTACTAAAAGCAATACGCTTAAAAATCTATCAGCCTCAGGCGCATTACCGCATTCCCTTCACCTACCAGCGCCGGCACACTTATCCCATACCGCCTTACTCAACAGTGATTGGATTTCTCTGCAATGTCTTGGGCTATGATGGGATGCCAGCCGAATATAAAGAATTAAGAAAGATAAAGATTTCCATTGCCTCTTGCTTCAGGAGCAAGACTACTGAATATATATGGTTCCGAAACATTGACAAATCTGCACATGTGAATCGATTTGGAACAATAGAGAATCGGGCTATCGGTGGTCATATAGAACATATTGGAGGGCAATCGCCTATTTTAATAGATATACTTAATGATGTCAGATTGGTGATTCATCTGGTTCACGAAGATGAATTATTTCTTGAATTCATTCGCTCCTCACTTGAAAACCCCACTCGTCGATTGGAGGTTTTGCATATTGGTCGAGCTGAGGATTGGATAGTTATTGAGGAGCTTTCAGAAGTTTTTGAGCTCTCTGATCAATCTCGTTTTAGAATCAAAAGGGAAGATGGCAATTTCGGATTTTTCTTTTGGATACCAGAGAAGATGTATTTATTAGATTCTCAAGATGATTCAATAAAATTCAATCAATTCGAAGGTATAATATATCGTCTTACCACATTCTGGACTGTTGAGGGCTACGATAAAACCTTTAATCGTCACGGAAGACGCATCTTTGAATATATACCAGCAAAATTAAGTGAAGGATTATTTAGTCGAAAAAAGTTTCTCTTTGATGAGGACTACAAGCTTCCTATTTTCCTTGCTGATTTTGAGAGGCATTGATGAACCAAACGCATTCATCTATTTGGGCGAAAAGTAGCGAAAAAGGTAGCAATACTTTATCTCTTGCTGAACATATAAAAGATGTACTTACGGTTTTCGATAAACTTAATCACAGAATAAATGATACCTTATACCATCTCATACGTCTTACTATTATCTGTCACGATTGGGGAAAAGTGCTTCCCAGCTTTCAAATCCGAACACTGAAGAACCGGGCTTATAATCCAGCTTCTCCTCTTATTGATATCCCGCACTCATTTTTTTCCTTGTTATGTATAGACGAACAGAAAATGCGAAGAAAACTGAGGGAGATAACCACTGACGATGCTTATTTCGAATTTTTCATCTCTGCAATTGCCTACCATCACTGGAGAGAGAACTTTTTTGAAATTATTAGCTTTTCCACACAAGAGATTGCTGACCTATTAAACGAATTAATAAGAACAGATAAAATAAGAATCCTTAAGGAAAATCTTAAAGAAGAAATTAAGCAACTTGGCGGAAAATGGTATGAGTTTATTGAATTCAACATAGAGATGGCAAATGGATTGTGTAAAGGAGTGCCCTTTTTTGAATATGCCCGCCCACCTTATCAACTCTATTTCTTACCAAAACGGGTTAGAATTGATGATCAAAAAATGCGGGATTGGATTCTCATGGCTGGTTTTCTTCAGCGTTCTGACCACTTTGCTTCCTTTTGTGAGGAAGAAGGGGAAGATATAGCGATAATTCAACCTGAGTTATCGCCTTTGGATTTTAGCAATACGAAAGAACGAATAAAGAAAAAAATTCAAAAAAATGTTCTCAAAAGTAATGAGGAATCAATCTGGCAATTTACCAGAATTGATGATTACAAAGATAAAAATCTCATCCTGATTGCCCCTACTGGTTATGGAAAGACAGAGTTTGCCTTTCTTTGGGGTAGTGGTGAAAAATGCTTTTACACGCTTCCGTTACGAGCAGCAGTTAATCAAATATTCAAGCGAGCCCAAGAGATTTTTGGGGAAGATAAAACTGGTTTGCTTCATTCTGACGCTGATGTTTTCCTCATGGGAGATGGTGGCGAAGGACAAAAAAGCCTGAAAGCATATGATCTTGCACGCCAGTTGGCTTTTCCTGCCATCATCTCAACAGGTGACCAATTTTTTCCTTATGCCTTGCGTCCACCAGGATACGAAAAAATCTATGCAACCTTTTCTTATTCGCGGCTGTTCATTGATGAAGTTCAGGCTTATGATCCCCGTGCTGCCGCCATAGTAGTAAAGTTTATCGAAGATATAGTGCGCATGGGTGGGAAGTTTCTCCTCATGACTGCGACCCTACCTGAATTTGTTAGAAAAGAGATAAAAGACACTATCGGAGAAGAAAATTTTGAGGAAATCAATCTATATAAGGAAGAGAAGAAAAAATTTGAAAACATCAAAAAACACAAGATTAGGCTTGAGTTAATTGAAATGAGTTCAAATAAAAAAGATATTGAATTTTCCATTCCTGATGAAAAGTTAATAGAAGTTTTAAATATAGCAAAGCAGGGTAAACGTGTTCTTCTCATCACTAACACGGTCAAGCAGGCACAGTATATTTTTCACAAATTAAAGGAGAAAGCAAATTCCAGTGAAAACTACGCTTTTTTGAATGATAAAATTTGGCTTCTTCATTCGAGATTTACACTCCAGGACCGAGAAAATCATGAAAAAACTTTAGAAAAAGAATTTAGTAATCCAAAACATGAAGTTGAATCCGAAGGAAAAATTCTTGTAGCAACACAAGTCGTGGAGGCATCGCTTGACATTGATGCTGATGTCCTCTTTACGGAGATTGCCCCTCTGGATTCTCTGGTCCAGAGGATGGGAAGGGTGCTGAGAAGATATGGACCAATGGCTTCACCAAGTGATATTCCTGAACCTTCTGAGCCCAATGTATTCATCTGGATTTTCAAGAATGAGCTTAACTCCGGTAGAGGGTATGTGTATGAAACCGACCTTTTGCTAATCACCTTGAAACTTCTAAGTCTTTTGAAAAAGGACAAAGATGATTATATAGAAAGCGAGAATATTAAAAATTGGTTTGATCAGAAAATGAAAGATGCTAAGAAAAACAGGGACAAATTAATTTCATTTATTCTTTCCGAGATATTCGGATCTGCCTATAGTGGAGAGGAAATTTTTACCACAAGGCAAAACGAAAACCAGCCGAAACGAATTCGGTCAAAGGCTCCGACTAATGCCATTGTTTCATCATCATTACAAAAATTTGAGTTTGTCTGTTCCGAATATGATAAGTATGAAATGGTAAAAAGATTGTATGAATCGTTACCTGATGGTGGTAATTACATGACGAAATTCTATAAGACAAAAGACCTTCTTGATGCTGGTTATATGTCAGATCGTCGTGATGAAGCCCATAAACTATTTCGAGAGATATTTACCCTTTCAGTCATTCCATCCAAAATGCGTGAAGATTTTATTAAAGCGGTTCAAGCTTTCTTTAATATTCATAAAAATGAAAAAAAACTTTACACTCTTTTTAAAATGGATGTTTTGGCGAAATTTGTGGTACAAATTCCTGTGAGGTTTTCGAAAATAAAAGAATGGAATCTTGATCATTTAGAATGGTGGATTAGAGGCCAGGAGATTGAAGGGATAAGTGAAAAGGAACGGAAAAGACTCCTTAATTGGTGTCAAGGTATTTATTTCATAGACATTGCCTATGGTTCGGGAAAAGGGGTTGATACTACTAATTTATTTGAACCTATAGATACTTTAATTTTATGAGTGACAGAACTAATTTAAATATCCATATTACTGGCAACCTTGTAAATGCATATTTTATTTGCCGAAGGAAATTCTGGCTTTATGCGAGGCAATTTAACCCTGACCCCGATATAGATTTACTTCTTATTGGTAGAATTATTACTAACGATGCCTATAGGAGGGAGAAAAAAGAGATTGCATTTGAAAACATTAAAATTGATCTAATAAAAAGAAGTGAAGGGGGTATCGTAGTTTGTGAGATAAAGAAATCTTCAAAAGGAATAAATGCTGCTATTATGCAACTTGCTTTTTATCTTAAAAGGCTTAAAGAGCATGGTCTCTTTTTAAAAGGCGAAATTCTTATTCCCAGGGAAAGAAAAAGAATTCCATTTGAAATGAACGAAGAAATTGAAATTAAACTTGATAGAGCTTTAGAAGAAATGAAAGAAATTGCTATAAAGGAAATCCCCCCTCCCATAATTAGGACAGTTTTTTGCAAAAATTGTGGATTTATGGAGTTTTGTTTTACATGAGACGAACTGTATATATCTTTTCTGATGGTGAACTTAGAAGAAAAGAAAATACTCTTTACTTCGAAACTGAGGAAGGGAAAAAATTTATTCCTGTAGAGAATACATCTGAAATATTTGTCTTTGGTGAGGTAACAATAAATAAGCGATTGCTTGAATTTCTTACAGAAAGTGAAATCATAATGCACTTTTTTAATCATTATGGTTATTATGTGGGTTCATTCTATCCAAGGGAACATCTAAATTCAGGATATATGATACTAAAACAGGCTGAGCATTATCTGGATAGCAAAAAGAGGGTTGTCTTAGCACAGAGATTTGTCTCGGGAGCTGTTGAAAACATTAAGAAGGTACTTACATACTATCAAAATAGAGGAAAAGAACTTTCCGATTTTTTTATTAAAATTAATCCACTCGCTGAGGCTATTTCTTCCTGTGCCAATACAGAAGAACTTATGGCAATAGAAGGTAATATTAGAGAACAGTACTATTATGCCTTTGATATAATTCTAAACGATGAAAACTTTATATTCGAAAGTAGAACAAAAAGACCTCCAAAAAACAGGTTAAATGCACTAATTAGCTTTGCCAATTCTATTCTATATACAGTTTGTCTTAGCGAAATATACCAAACACATCTTGATCCGAGAATTGGATTTCTTCATACAACTAATTTTAGACGATTTACCCTAAATCTTGATGTTTCAGAGGTATTTAAACCAATAATTGCTGATAGGGTAGTATTCGCACTTATAAATAAAGGAATAATTAAACCTCAACATTTTGAAGAAAAACTCGATGGCATTGTTTTGAATGAGAAAGGAAAAGAGCTATTTATAAAAGAAATGGATGAAAGGCTTAAAAGCACATTTGAACATAAGAAGCTTGGAAGACATGTTTCATACAGACATCTTATTCGGCTTGAGCTTTATAAAATAGAAAAACATTTGATTGGAGAAGAAGAATACAAGCCTTTTGTTACTGGATGGTAATATGAATGTAATCCTTGTTTATGATATAAATGAGGAGAGGGTACAGAAAGTACTGAAAACTTGCAGGAAATATCTTAATTGGGTTCAGAATTCAGTATTTGAAGGTGAGCTGTCTGATTCAAAGCTCGAGAAACTGAAAAGTGAACTTAAAAAATTAATTGATGAGGAAAATGATTCTATAATAATATATACCTTTAGGACGACTTGGTATACTAAACGGGAGACAATTGGTGTTAAAAAAGGAGGTGAAGAGATTTTTATTTAACTTGTCGTCGAGGTTAGATAATGTAAAAATCTATGGGGTTAGACGATAAAATCCTTATTGAAATTTCAGAAAAATTCACTATAAGCATTTTTAATTAAAAGTTCTTTGAAAAATGAATATAGTTGATTTTATTGTGATAAAATGGGTTGCGAGCCTACCTATGAGGAATTGAAACTCTGCATATACGCTTGCACGATGTGATGTAAAATCTCGTTGCGAGCCTACCTATGAGGAATTGAAACTATTATTATTTGCTATATGCTTTGATAGAGTATGCATAGTTGCGAGCCTACCTATGAGGAATTGAAACTTTCCTATCGGACTTATAATAGCTGGTATTATCGGTTGCGAGCCTACCTATGAGGAATTGAAACTACTGTTTTATTCGGATATATTATTGGTTTTGCAAAGTTGCGAGCCTACCTATGAGGAATTGAAACTTAGTCTTGGAGTCCTTGCTGGTATAAGTGTAGTTGGTTGCGAGCCTACCTATGAGGAATTGAAACGCTTGAACGTTTAATTCAGGATTATAAAGATCTTCGTTGCGAGCCTACCTATGAGGAATTGAAACATTGATAGGCTGGAGATTAATTAAACAACCCCCAGGTTGCGAGCCTACCTATGAGGAATTGAAACCTTTATCAAAAGAAATCCTTAAATGAGTTGAGGATAGTTGCGAGCCTACCTATGAGGAATTGAAACCTGAGGAAAAAGGCAAGTTACAAGGGACAGGCGACCGTTGCGAGCCTACCTATGAGGAATTGAAACCGCTAACATTAGCGCGGTATTTGAGAATGGAGTACCGTTGCGAGCCTACCTATGAGGAATTGAAACTAGACTTGATACGTGAAACTGCAAGCGCGTATCTTCGTTGCGAGCCTACCTATGAGGAATTGAAACTTCTTTTTATTTTATGTAAGCAATATAACATACAAGTTGCGAGCCTACCTATGAGGAATTGAAACGATAACGCCTCTGCTCTGGAGACCACTTTTGTTAACGGTTGCGAGCCTACCTATGAGGAATTGAAACCATGGACGGGTAAAGGCCAACTTGACGAGCGGATTGGTTGCGAGCCTACCTATGAGGAATTGAAACCTAACATATTTCTAACATACATTTCGCTAACATCATGGTTGCGAGCCTACCTATGAGGAATTGAAACTGCTATTACCTCACGGACGTGGCACACCTCCTCTCGTTGCGAGCCTACCTATGAGGAATTGAAACACTGTAGTTCCCGAACGAATCTGTAAATTGTTAATGGTTGCGAGCCTACCTATGAGGAATTGAAACGGACTTCAGGGGTTTAACTACCAGAACCCCTACGAGCGTTGCGAGCCTACCTATGAGGAATTGAAACCTTGACACTATAGTAGGCGGTGAAGGCGTTGTCAAGTGTTGCGAGCCTACCTATGAGGAATTGAAACTATCTACATATCTTATATATCTAAACCATATCTTATGTTGCGAGCCTACCTATGAGGAATTGAAACCTGCTTATTTCTTGTGCATTTCTTTTTCAAGAGTTGTTGCGAGCCTACCTATGAGGAATAAGTTTAGTATTCACATTTTTATTGAATAAAGAATCATTAAAAATTGAATTGAGCGATGTAGAATGAATTTGCTATAATAATTTTGATATAATAATTATTGAGTGAGGGAAGGTGTTAGCTAATTTAATTAAATCAGAAAGAAAATTAGATATAGTTACCTTAGAAGTTTTAAGAAATGCTCTACCTGCAATTACTAATGAAATGTCATATGTACTCCAGAGAACCTCGTATAATATGATGATTTATGAGGTAAGAGATTACTGTTGTGGAATAATTGATGTTGATGGAAATCTTCTTTCTCAGAATATTGGCGGGGTTTCGCATTTTGTTGCTGACCTGGGAACAGTAATTAAAGATGGGATAGAGAGATATGGAAGGAAAGGTTTTAAGCCAGGAGATGTGATAATAACTAACCATCAAAGAGTTGCTGGCCAACATTTGAACAATATTGTCATATATACTCCATTTTTTTATCAAGGGGAATTGATAGCCTTTCCTGTTGTAAGGGCACACTGGGTGGATGTTGGTGGAGTGAGTACAGGATTTAGCGCAGGTAATGCAATTGATCCATGGATGGAAGGACTTCAAATTGACCAAATAAAAATATTTGAAGAAGGAAAGGTTGACGAAAAGGTTTTAAGACTGATAAAAGACAATATTAGATATCCTGAATCGTCTCTTGGCGATTTAAATTCTCAAATAGCTGCATGTAGGCTTGCTGAACGTAGATTGGAAGAGATATTTTCAAGATATGGGAAAGATGTGGTTGAAGAGGCAGTTAAAAAAATTTTTGAACAGACCGAAGCTCGCTGTCGTGCAATAGTAAAAGAGATTCCAGATGGTGAATATGAAGCGGAATCCTTTTTTGGTTCAAACTCACTTGATCAAAATGAGCCATTAAAGATTAAAGTAAAAGTAATTATTAAAGGAAGTGATATGACAATTGACTTAACAGGATGTTCTTTGCAGCGCAAGGCTCCAATAAATGCAAGGACATTAGCTGGGGCAAGAGTAGCTTATAAATGTATAACAATGCCTTTTGATCCTGTAAATGAAGGATCTTTTAGAGCCCTCAATATCATCATTCAAGAGGGCAATTATATGATGGCCAAATACCCAGCACCAATGGCAAGTTGGGGTAGAACGATTCCAACGGTTGTTGACACTATTTTGCGCGCCCTTGCTCCTGTTATGCCTGACAAAATTCCTGCAGGTCATCTTGGTGTTTTAGGAGGAACTGTTGTATTTATCGGAGAGAATCCAATAAGTGGCGAAAGATTTGTAACTCAGAGTATAGAAGGAGGAGGTTGGGGAGGCAGGCCATGGGAAGATGGAGAATCTGCATCAGTTTCAATATGTCAGGGTGATGTTCGTAACGCCCCGATTGAGAAGATGGAGCTAAAATGGCCTGTTTTAGTTGAAAGCAGAGAACTTCGAAAGGATTCAGGTGGACCAGGTAAATTTAGAGGTGGATTAGGGGTTGCCACCAAAGTAAAAAATCTTGTCGAAGGAATGTGGACACTTGCTGATACAGGTAGAGAAAAATACCCTCCATGGGGTTTATGGGGTGGTAAACCAGGTATTCCATCATGCCATTTATTACGTCTTCCTAACGAAGAGGAGCCCAAAAAAGTAAATATAATAAGACATTTGGTACCTCCAAATTCTGTTGCAACGATTCTAACAGCAGGGGGAGGAGGATGGGGGGATCCTTTGGAACGTGACCCAGAAAAAGTTCGTTGGGATGTTGTAGAGGGATACGTTTCTTTAAAATCTGCGATGGAGGATTATGGAGTTATTATTGATCCCCATACAATGGAAATAGACTACCAAAAAACAGAGGACCTTAGGAGTAATTTAAGAAAAAATAATAAAGTGAGGAGGGATGAGGTATGAGAGATAAATTAAAGGTTCTTTTATCAATTTTTATTTTCTCTTTTTTTATATTTACTATTTTACCCACAACAATACTTGCTCAATCAGGAATTATTAGGCCCGAAAAGGAGAAAATTGCTATAGGATTGCCTGTTCCAGCAATTTCTTTTTTACCAGCATGGGTAGCAGACCAAGTTGGGTTTTTTAAAGAAGAAGGATTTTCCGAAATTAAGATATATGCCTTTCGAGGTGATGCAGATGTTTTACAAGCCCTTGCTTCTGGAACAGCGGATATAAACATTGCTTCTTTAATTGGTTTAGTTTCTGCAATAAATTCTGGCCAGAAATTTAAAGCATTCTGGGCAGGGTATAATATGCCATATTTTGAATGGTATGCATTGCCAAAATTTAAATCGATAGCTGATACAAAAGGGGGACGTTATGCAGTTACAAAGTATGGTGCGCTTACAGATTTTCTGACACGTTATGCACTTAGAAATGCTGGGCTTGATCCCGAGAAGGATGTAAAAATACTACAATTGGGCGGTTCTCCACAAAGTTTGGCTGCTATGGAGGCAGGTCAAATTGAAGCAACAATTCTGAGTCCACCAAGTACACATATGGCTGCAGAGAAAGGATTTATTAAAGTTATGAGCCAGAAAGAACATATTGCTCCTGATTGGCCACTGCATGTAGTTTATGCAAAAGAGGATTTCATAGCTAAAAATTCAAATACGATAAAGGCATTTCTTCGTGCAACAGGGAAAGCAATTGAATGGATAAAATCAAAACCCGAAGAGGCAGCCAAATTGGCAAATAAACAGTTAAAATTCAAATTAGAACACTGTCGAAAAACAATAGAAGATATAAAGTCCGAATGGTATGCTGATGGTAGATTACCTCAGAAAGGAATGAAGATTTTCTGGGAGATTGCTGTTCAAGGTGGAGATGTTAAAGAACCATGGCCAAACAGCAAATGGCTTGATGAGACTTTCCTCAAAACTCAGGATCAATGGCGAAGATAGAATTTTTTTAATTTTATCTAAATAAGCCAATCTTAGAATTTCTAAACTTTTTTCTTACTCTTGTAATTCAAATAAAATTAGTTTAAATAACCAACTGGTTAAATTTATTTTTAAAAATTGTAAGATAGGAGGAATTAGAATATGAATCAAGTCGGTATAACAAGAGGAGCAGCAATAGCAATTAATGATCTTCTTGATAATTGTGCTGAAGTTAAACCTGGAGAAGAAGTAGTCCTTGTGGCCCATGTTGATGGATTATATGGAGGTGACAATTTAGTTGATCCACAAGCAATTGCTTGGATTCAGGCTGCCATACAAAGCCGAGGAGCTAATCCAACTATTATATGGATTGATGAGCCTGCAAAACCTCATAATTGGCGTGTTCCACCTGTTTTTATGGCTGCCTTAAAGGCAAGCAATGTTTTTATCAACAATTCTTTTGACCTAACAATAGAGGAACTAAAAATTATTCAAGAAACAGCTACAGAATTTAATGTAAAGCTTGTTAGAAATTTTGCTACAACCCCTGGCCTTCTTAATAGCCCATGGGTCCAGACTCCTTATGAGCTTGTTTCAGAGATTCGATACCAAGCTTGTGTTCCCTTTGGTTCAGGAGGGATGCCTTATCAGATCACTGATGATAGGGGAACACACATAGAGGGGATGATTGCACCACCAAGCCATCCAAGGTTTCCAACCTATACCAGAAGAAGAAAAGAAGGGCCTGGGTATAGACCTTTTCCAGAATGGGTTTTTCCACCAATCAATGTTAAAAATACCTCAGGAACAATTGTATTTGACCGAATGCTAAGTTGGTGGTCTCGATATATAGGGATATCGCCGGTTTTTAGGGATCCGATTCGATTGACTATTGAGAATAATAAAATCACAAAAATTGAGGGAAAAGATGAGGCAGAGGCACTTAGGAGATTTCTTAAGTCTATGGAGTCGAAGCTTGGAGACTCGGTTTATAATTTTCCTGAAATTCATTCGGGTGTTCATCCTCAAGCAATAGTAGCCCCGCAGCAGTGTGATCACCCATTGATTCGACGGATTGTTGACCATTCAGATGCATGCAATATTCATTTTCATATAGGGGCGCCATGGCCTACTGAAAAATATCCATATTGGCTTCATATAACAGGAGATTTAAGAGAGGCTACTTGGAAGGTGGGGGATCATTTGATTCATGATAGGGGTCATTTAACTGCTTTAGACCATCCAAAGGTAAAGGAAATAGCAGAGAAATATCCTGACAGGCCAGGACTGAAACCATGGCCGAAGAGCTTTTAAAAAGAGGAGGGAAAAATGATTAGTCTTGAAGGAATGTATGATTTGCATGTGCATCCAGCACCTTCGATCCAAAAGAGAAAATTTACTGCCCTTGAAGCGGTGAAGCTTGCTAATGAGGCAGGCTTATCTGGTATATTATTCCTTGATCATACCTATAATACAACTACAATGGCCGAAACAATAAACGAAATGGGTTTTAAGACCAAAGCATTTGGTTCTATTATGCTGAATGAAGCCGTTGGGGGCCTTAGTCCTTCAGTAGTCGAGATTGCCATTGCCCTTGGAACGAAACAGATTCAAATGCCAACCTACAGTTCAAAGGCACATCTTGAGGCCTATGGAGATGACCAAAAGATTTTTCCCTATAAAAAAAGGATGAAACCCATATATGTCCTTGATGAGCGTGGTCGATTAATACCCGAGGTTGAAGAGATTATAAACCTTATTAAAGGAAGTCAATCATTTTTGGCCACAGGTCATCTTTCAACTGCTGAAGTGGATGCGATTATTAAGCGGGCAAAAGAATTAAAATGTATGGTGATGGTTTGTAGTGTGTCAACAGATATGCCTGGATACCCACTTGATGCCCAAAAAAGATGGGCTTCTGAAAATGTCTTTATGGAGCATGATTATATGGCTATTACAGATGTTCCTCATGTTAAAACATCTATCGAGGCTGTTGTTAATCAGATTAAAACAGTTGGAGCTGAAAGATGCGTTCTGGGAACAGATGCAGGTAATGTTAGGCTTCCTGATAATGTTACTGCGATGAAGGATTTTATTAATCAGCTTATGCAAGCAGGAATTTCCGAGAAAGAGATAGATATAATGACAAGGAAAAATCCAAAAATATTGTTGGGAATTTCCTAAAAATGAACTAAATTTAATAAAAAATTAAATAAATAATAAAAATCAACAAAAAGGAGGAAAAACCTATGGGATCAAAAAAATTTAAAATAACAATTTTAATACTAACGATAATATTTTTATCTTTTTATACTATTCTGCCTTTAAATGCAATTGGAGAAGAGAAAAAATATCCTGTTAAGCCAATCGAATTAATAGTTCCTTTTCCTGCAGGTGGCCCTGTAGATATAGGTACGAGGATAATAGTGAATGAACTTCAAAAAGAATTAGGAGTAACTATTTCAATTCAATATAAACCAGGAGCAGGGGGTATGATAGGAGCTTCTTTTGTTGCAACACAGAAACCTGATGGTTATACTTTGCTTTCTCATACTTATAGTTCTCTTATCAGTGCTACTTTTCTTGAGAAGAAATCTCCATATGATCCATTAAAAGATTTTACTCCAATAGTGGCATATGGAGTTTCGCCAAATATATTAGCAAATCATATCTCCTCAAATTTAACTTCACTTGATGATGTAATAAAATATGCAAAGGAGAAACCAGGGGCATTAAATTGTGCTTCACCTGGTATCGGGACAACAGCTGCTTTAATACTCGAGGTTTTTAAAATGTATGGGATAAATATTACACATGTCCCTGCTAAAGGTGGAGGCCCAGCAGCTACTAATCTACTTGGAAAACATGTAGATTTAGGAGTAATGTTATATCCTGCAGCTATCCCACACGTGAAAAGTGGAGCATTTAGACTTTTAGCAACAACTGATAAAATTTTTAAAGATGTTCCCACTTTTACAGAGAAAGGATTTCCTGAGTGTCGAAGTCTTGGGGCTGGTTTGAGTATTTTGGCACCATCTAACCTTCCGAAAGATATTCAAGATATAATTGCTAATTCTGTTAAGAAAGTGGTTCAAATCCCTTCGGTAAAGAAAGCCTTAGAGGATGCTGGATATTTCGTAGAATATCGTGGACCAGATGAATTCAACAAGATATTTATAGAAGATTATCATACATTAGAGAAAATTGTTAAGGCAGCAGGTTTAGGTAAATTTTCAAAATAATCCAATCAATAATGTCTCCTTCTGAAATATGTAATTAGAAAGGGAAAATAGTGAGGATATCTAATGTCAGAACAATAATGATTGAACTTCCTGGAAAAGATTGGATTATTAGGCCTGAAATAAAGAGTTTTGGTTGTGTATTAGTGTTTGTTGACACTGATGAGGGTATAACAGGGGAAACCTTTTTATGGACATTTGGGAAAAAAAGATTAGCTGTTCTAAGTAAAATGGTTGAAAGTTTAAAGGATGACGTACTGAATGAAGATCCATATAATACAGAAAGGATATGGCAAAAACTTTGGTTTGAATTAAGGTTTTTTGGTGTAGAAGGTATTTCAATATACGGTATTTCTGCAATAGATAGAGCTTGCTGGGATATAATTGGAAAAGCAGAAGGTAAGCCTTTGTACAAATTATTAGGAGGTTATCGTGATGAAGTTCCTGTATATGGAAGTGGATTATGGTTACAATTAAGTATTGATGAACTGAGAGAAAGAGCGAAAACATTTGTGAAAAAAGGCTATCGGGCTATAAAGATGAGAATAGGCAAGCCTCGAATTGAGGAGGATATTGAAAGAATCAAAGCTGTCCGAGAGGTAATTGGGCAAGATATAAGTCTTATGGTAGACGCTAATCAGCGTTTAACAATTGAGCATGCGATTAAATTGGGGAGAAAACTTGAAAAATTTAATATTACTTGGTTCGAAGAGCCTCTTCCAGCATATGATCTTGAAGGATCAGCACGAGTGGCTGCTGCGCTGGATATACCTATTGCAAATGGTGAAAATATTTTTACCCGATATGGATTCAGGAGGATGTTAGAGATTAGGGCAGCAGATATATTGATGCCGGATCTTATACGTGTTGGTGGAATTACGGAGTTTAGGAAAGTAGCAAATTTAGCAGAGGCTTATAATCTACCAATAACACCACATCTTTTTCCTGAAGAAAGTATGCATTTGGTAGGATCTAATCCAATTTGTATCTATGTCGAAGACATAAATTGGTTTTCCGAATTATATGTAGAAAAAATAAATATTAAAAATGGATCGATAATATTACCAAATCGACCAGGTTTTGGATTTACATTTAATCAAAACATAATAGAACGTTTTTCAATACAAAATATTTGAAATTTTTGCGGTAAATTTAGAGGAAAATGGGTTCACAACTCAAATACCCTGGGATTTTTTTCTTAATATTTTCTATTTATGTATTTATTGGAAGTTTAAAATTAGGTATTGGAAGTTTAAATAAACCTGGCCCAGGATTTATTTCTTTTTGTTCTGGAGCCATTTTAGGAATATTAACCATAATTATGATAATCCAAAATATTTGGATTAATAAATTAAAAACCGAGGGAAAAAGTGAGAAATTAAAAATCCGTTGGAAACCTATTCTTATGGTTATTACAAGTTTATTTACTTACATTTTAATTTTTGAATATCTTGGCTTTTTAATCTCTACTATTTTTTTTGTGGGATTTCTTTTAAAGTTTATAGAAAAAAAGGGGTGGTTCATTACTATTTTTACATCATTAATCATGGTTCTTGCCTCTTATTATATCTTTAAAGTCTTACTTCAAGCAGAATTACCAAAAGGGATTATTGGTTTATAAGGAGTTTATAGAGTGGAAAGCTTAATTTCACTTTTAAAAGGCTTTTCAATAGCATTTACCTTAGAAAATATTATTTATTGTTTTATAGGTTGCTTGGCAGGTACTCTGGTGGGAATATTACCAGGCCTTGGACCAGCAGCGGCTATTGCTCTTCTTTTCCCAACTGCAATGCATCTTAATCCAATAGGGGCTATGGTTATGCTTGCTGGAATTTATTACGGTGCTCAGTATGGGGGGTCTACAACTTCGATATTGCTCAATATTCCAGGAGAAGCCACTTCAGTAGTGACATGTTTGGATGGATATCAGATGGCTCGGAAGGGTAGGGCAGGTCCTGCTTTAGGGATTTCGGCATTTGGATCATTTATTGGCGGAACTTTAACAATAATGGGATTAGTATTTATTGCACCATTATTAGCCAATGTTGCATTAAAATTTGGTCCTCCAGAATTTTTTTCCTTAACAGTGTTATGTATGACTATGGTAACATACCTTTCAAGTGGTTCATTTGTTAAAGGCATTATGATGGTTCCTTTAGGATTAATTTTATCAACAGTTGGAATGGACCCTCATACAGGGACTTTCCGTTTTACATATGGAATATTAACATTAAAAGATGGGTTTGGAATAGTTCCTATAGTAATGGGGCTTTTTGGTATATCAGAAGTGTTAATCAATTTGGGAAGTCCTGTTCAAAGAAGTTTTTTAAAAACTAAAATCAAGGATCTTTTTCCCTCAATTAAGGATTGGAGTGATTCAAAATTCCCAATTCTAAGAGGAACATTGGTTGGATTTATTCTTGGTGCTCTTCCTGGAATGGGATTATCGGCCCCATTTTTGTCATATGCTTTGGAAAAAAGAATTTCCAAGCATCCTGAAAAGTTTGGGACAGGAATAATAGAGGGTGTAGCAGCTCCAGAAACATGTAATAATGCAGAAGCTCAGGCAGCTTTTATTCCAATGTTAAGTTTAGGAATTCCAGCAAATGTGATTATGGCAATGTTTCTTGGAGCATTAATGATTTATGGAATTACGCCAGGGCCTCTTCTTTTAAAAGAGCATCCCAATCTCTTCTGGGGACTTATTTCAAGTATGTATATTGGAAATATTATGCTTCTCGTATTGAATCTCCCTTTGATTCCAGTTTGGGTACAAATTTTAAGAATACCTTATTCATATCTTTTCCCAGCAATCCTTATCTTCTGTATTATCGGTTCTTATAGTCTTAATAATAATATAGGCGATGTTATTGTTATGGCTGTATTTGGTGTAGTTGGATTTTTAATGAAACGTTACGATTTTGAAATATCTCCGTTGGTTTTAGCGTTGATACTTGGTCCCCTTTTAGAAGACAACTTAAGACAATCTTTGCTTATTTCAAAAGGTAGCTTTTTAATATTTATTAAGAGACCAATTTCAGCTTCTTTCATGATTATTTCAATTCTTATTATAGTCTCTTCTTTTCTTAGGCTCAGGCCACAGTTGAGGGCTGAAGGAGTTTAATAGATTTTTTAAAAAGTATTTTAAAGAAGATTGGGAGTAAAAAATGAAGATATCAAAAGTTGAAGCTATTCCATTCCGAATTCCATTAAGAAAAACTACAAAATGGGCAACAGGAAGTCAAGATGCAGCAGAGCATGTATTAGTAAAAGTATATACAGATGAAGGTATTATAGGTTTTGCAGAGGCTCCTCCAAGGCCTATGATTTATGGAGAATCGATAGCATCTATAAAGTATGCTATCGAAAATTGGTTTGGGCCAATGGTATCGGGAATGAGTCCATTTGAAATCGAAAGAATGTGGGATAAATTTAATCCTATTGCAGGAAATTTTACTGCAAAGGCAGCCATTGATATGGCTATTTATGATATCATTGGCAAGTGTTTCAATATTCCATGTTATAAATTATTTGGATTTTGGAATAATAAAATTAAACTATCTTGGTGTGTAAACCTGAATCCAATAAAAGATATGGTTGAAGAAGGAAAAGATATGATTGAAAAATATGGGTTCAAAGCTCTTAAATTGAAAGTAGGTGTGGAACCTAAGAAAGATGTTGAAATGGTTAAAACAATGAGAAAAGAGCTTGGAGATGATATTTTTCTTTATGTAGATGCAAATCAGGGATATGATCCTTTTACTGCAGTGAAAGTAATCAGAGAAATGATGGAGTATAATATTGCATTTGTAGAAGAACCTTGCCCTATTTGGGATAAGAAGGGAAGAAAAATGGTTAGTGAGAAAATTGATATTCCGTTAATGGGAGATGAAAGCTGTATTACTCCAATTGATGTAATGCGTGAGATAGAGTTAGGTTCGTTGAAAATCATTTGCATTAAGACAGCTCGAACAGGTTTTACGCTTTCCAAAAAAATTATTCATTTATGTGAACAGGCTGGAATAAGAAACCTCCATGGTTTACAAGGGGATACAAGTGTTGGGACTTTATCGAGTGCTCAGCTTTGTGCAGCTTTTAAAAATACAAACTATTATTACCCCAGTGAAATATCATTTTTCCTCCTACTTACGGATGATTTTTTAAAGACTCCAATTGTAATAGAAGACGGATTTTTAAAATTATTAGATGATCCTGGCTTGGGTATAATTATAGATGAGAAAAGATTTGAAAAGTTTAAGTTAGTATAATTTTTAGTTTTCTCTCAAATTTTTTACTATTTATAATATTTCGGAAAGTCTAAATTAGATAGACGTATTAGGTAATAACTTACTACCTTTCGTTTCATTTTATTTCTAATTTTTTATAAAAATTTTTTCACCATTAAATATGTAAATTCCCCTAATTTGTTCTACCATTGGTTAGAAGGAAGAGTTAGACAAAAGATTTCATTATCGAATCATTGAAGATTAAACAATTATATTATAACATTTAAATTAAAGATTGTTCCTAATAATTGCAGGAATAAAAAGAGGATAAGATTGGGGTTGGGGAATTTCTATTATCTATGAATGAAGAAGCTATCGCATTAATTCGTTTGAAGAAAAATATTTATGGAATCAGAAGGCTATAAAGATAAATTGAAATTTATTGATCTTCCCATTCTTGGGATGTCATGTGCCAGTTGTGCGGCAAGGATTGAAAAGAGTTTAAAAAATATCGAAGGTGTAAATGAGGCCTCAGTTAATTTTGCCTCAGAAAAGGCAAAAGTTGTATTCAATCCTCACCAGACAAATATTTCACATTTGGTCGAAAAGCTAAAAGAGCTTGGATACGGAGTAAGGGTAGAAAAGGTTCTCTTACCAATTCAAGGGATGAGCTGTGCCTCTTGCGTCAGTAAAGTAGAGAAGGCAATTCGTTCATTAGAAGGAGTACTTCAAGTAAATGTTAATCTGGCAACAGAAAAGGCATCGGTGGAATATATTTCAGGTATTGTTACAATCCATGATTTTAAACAAGCAATAGAGAAGGCTGGATACCATGTTCTTGAAGTGATGGAGGAAGATATTGTTGAAAAGGAAAGATTGGTTCGTGAAATTGAATTATCAAAAATGAAGATGAAATTTATCATAGGTACTTTTCTCCTGATTCCGATCCTGCTTCTAATGTATGGAGCAGGTTTTCTTGAAAAGCGGATTGGTCTTTTAAAGGAAATAAATTTCTTTATACAGTTTTTGCTTGCAACTCCTGTTCAGTTTTGGGCAGGCTGGCAATTTTATGTGGGTTTTTGGAAGGCTCTTCGGCAAAAAAGCAGCGATATGAATACATTGATTGCGGTTGGAACCTCTGCCGCTTACATATATAGCCTCATCGTAACTTTTGCTCCCAATCTAATCATGGTTGAAGGCTTGATGCTCGATGTATATTTTGATACATCTTCAGCTATTATTGTCCTAATACTGTTAGGAAGATTTCTTGAGGCAAGGGCAAAGGGTAAAACCTCAGAAGCGATTAAAAAGTTAATTGGCCTACAACCTAAGACAGCCCGAGTTATAAAAAATGGAGAAGAAATAGATATTCCTGTAAGTGAAGTTATGCCAGGTGACTTTGTTATTGTAAGGCCTGGAGAAAAAGTTCCTGTTGATGGAATCATCAGAGAGGGTTATTCATCAGTTGATGAGTCCATGGTAACTGGTGAATCATTACCTGTGGAGAAAAAAGCGGGGGATCAGGTAATAGGTGGGACAATCAATAAAACAGGAACATTTAAATTTATAGCTACAAGGGTTGGTAAAGATACATTCTTATCTCAGATTATTAAACTCGTTTCAGAGGCCCAAGGTTCAAAACCACCGATAGCAAGAATGGCTGATGTCATTGCAAGCTATTTTGTTCCTATAGTAATTGGCATTGCAATTTTGACTTTCCTCATTTGGTCTATTTTTGGACCTCATCCTTCACTTACATATGCCTTTCTTAATTTTATCTCTGTGCTTATTATTGCATGTCCATGTGCATTAGGACTGGCTACACCGACATCAATAATGGTAGGAACAGGAAAAGGTGCTGAGAATGGAATTTTAATTCGGAGTGCAGAAGCCCTTGAAGTGGCCCCTAAATTAGATACAATAGTTTTGGATAAGACGGGAACATTGACAAAGGGAGAACCATCAGTAACAGATATAATCGAATCAGAAGGTTTTACAAAAAGGGAGATTCTAATTTTATCTGCTTCAGCCGAGAAGGTGTCGGAACATCCATTGGGTGAAGCAATTTTGAAAAAAGCAAGAGAAGAGAAATTAAGTCTTTTAGATGCAAAGGATTTCAAAGCTATAGCAGGTTACGGAATAGAAGCAATTATTGACTCGAAAAAAATTCTTCTTGGAAATTTAAGACTTATGGAAGAAAGGCAGGTAAATCTTGACGGATTATTAATCAAGGCTGAGGAGCTTTCAGCGGAAGGGAAAACCCCAATGTTTCTCTCCATTGATGGAAAGGCTGCAGGTCTTATTGCTGTAGCAGATATCTTGAAGGAGAATTCAAAGGAGGCAGTTGAAGCCCTACATCGGATGGGTTTAAAAGTAGTTATGTTAACAGGCGACAATGAAAGAACCGCCAAAGCCATTGCTTCCCAAATTGGGATTGATCGTGTGCTGGCAGAAGTTCTTCCTGAAAAGAAGGCTGACGAGGTTAAGAGACTCCAAGCAGAAGGGAAAAAAGTTGGTATGGTAGGTGATGGAATTAATGATGCCCCTGCACTTGCTCAGGCTGATGTTGGAATTGCAATAGGCACGGGAACAGATGTTGCCATTGAATCAGCGGATATCACACTTATGAGTGGTGATTTAAGAGGGGTGGTCACAGCTATTGCTTTAAGTCGGGCTACTATCCGTAATATCAAACAGAATCTCTTTTGGGCATTTGCCTATAATACAATTCTTATTCCTGTAGCAGCAGGTATTTTATTTCCATTCTTTGGAATTCTTCTTAATCCTATATTTGCTGCAGGCGCAATGGCATTTTCATCAGTTACTGTTGTTTCGAATGCTTTAAGGCTTCGTAGATTTAAACCACCAATCGTTTAAATTAAAATGAATAATTGGATAATGGAATAATGGAATAATGGAATATTGGAATATTGGAATATTGGAGTATTGTGTATAAAATCAGGGAGTTTTAATATTTAATTATTTTAGAAGTTATGCTATAAAAACTTAAGCTTTGTTTGGATATCTTTAGGTAAAAAGCAAAGAAAAAGGGGGATTTAAAATGATATCTAAAAGGTGTTCAATTCTGATTTTTATTCTTTTAGTAACTCTTTGGTTTAATAATGGATTTTGCGTCACGGAAGATGAAAAAAACAACATAGCGGTCTATGAGAAGGTTGCCGATGGTGTAGTCAACATAACAAGTATTGCAATACAATTAGATTTTTTCTTTAATCCATTTCCCACACAAGGATCAGGGTCAGGTTCAATAATAGATTTAAAAGGCCATATCTTAACGAACCATCATGTTGTAGCAGATTCACAGAAATTAGAGGTTACTTTGGCAGATGGCTCTAAATGGCCAGCAAAACTCGTTGGTTCCGACCCAGATAATGATCTTGCCGTTATAAAGATTAACGCCCCAAAGGAAAAGTTAAAGGTAATCCCAATGGGAGATTCGAGAAATTTAAGGATTGGTCAGAAAGTTTTAGCTATTGGAAATCCTTTTGGATTAGAGAGAACTCTAACAACAGGGGTTATAAGCTCTTTGGGAAGAACAATTCGTTCAGAAGGCGGATATTTAATAGAAGATGTCATTCAGACCGACGCAGCGATAAATCCTGGAAATTCAGGCGGTCCTCTTCTTAACTCTGATGGCGAGATTATAGGCATTAATAGTGCTATTATTAGTCCTTCAGGTGGTAGCGTTGGAATCGGTTTTGCTATTCCTGTCAATACAGCAAAAAGAGTTATTCCAGAATTGATATCAAAAGGTTATGTATCTTATCCTTGGATTGGTGCAACTATTCAATCTTTGATCCCTGAGGTAGCCAAGTATTTGAAATTAAAGGTTGAACGTGGGGCAATGATTGCAGAGGTTGTAAAAGGAGGACCTGCAGATAAGGCAGGAATCAGGGGAGGAAACCAGAGGATTCAGGTTGGGAATATAATTGTGATTGTAGGAGGTGATATTGTTGTGAAGGTTAATCAACATGAGGTTAAGACTCATGATGATTTAATTCGTTATATTAGGGAAAAAAGACCTGGAGATTCAATTCTACTTAAGGTTTACCGCAAAGGGGATTTTATTGATGTTAAAGTAACTCTCGGCGAGAGGCCGAGAAGGAGGTAATCCCATGGAAAGAATATTTGCTCAATGGGGATGGAGAGATTATGGTATGGGTCCAGGGATGATGTGGGGATGGTGGGGTATTGGATGGATTTTTATGCTTATATTCTGGGCTCTTGTAATTGTAGGTATAATTTTTCTTATAAAATATCTCTCTCGTACTAATAAATATGTCAAAGCTGAAGAGTCAGCGCTTGAAATTCTTAAGAAACGTTATGCCCGAGGAGAAATAAATAAAGAAGAATTCGAGCAGAAAAAAAGGGATTTATTAATTTAGAATATTTAAATCCATTGATAAATTGAATTATTAACGAGAAAATTTCTTCTTTCCTTTCAATATTTTTATAGCTCCTGACATTATTGGGATCTCTTCGATTATTTCAATTCCGTTTTTTCTAAGCAATCCATAAAAATCAGATTTTATAAAATCTGAATAAAATTTACCTTCAAAAAGCTTAATAAAATAATTTATAAAAAATCTACCAAAAATCATTTTAGTTAAAGAAAACTCAACTATGATTATCAATCCATTTGAGTTGTTAACTCTCACAATTTCTTTCAATGTTTTTTCTCTTATGCTCAATGGCATTTCATGTAATGCAAAGGAGATAGAAGAAATATCAAAACTATTATCCTTGAATGGTAGATTCTTAGAATCAGCGATTAAAAAATTAGCTTTTAAATGCCTATTTTTCTTTTTGGCAATTTTAATCATCGCCTCGGATAAGTCAATCCCAATAGCATTATAGCCTTTTTTCAAAAAAGCATATACTTGGCCACCAGTTCCAGTAGCAATATCCAATACTTTTGAACCTTTTTTGAGGTTTGCATAATTTACTATTTTATCCCGAAGGCCACAGAAAGGAATTGTTATAATATCATAAAAAAAAGCTAAAAAATTATATTCCTTTTTAATAAAGTTGTAATAATATTTCTCTTCGTTCATCATCTATTAAGTTAAGAGTCTTTTGTTGTCTTATCTATTTTCAGAATTTGCACAAAAATTATTAATAGAAAGCAGTTAAGTCATAAAGTTAGTGCTTTCTGATTTAAGAATAACATTGAAATAGATTTATCTCCACTATGTAATAGATGATAAAAGATGAAAGTTGAACTTGACAAAAAAATAAAATTTTTTTATTTTTTCATTGTAATTTGTGAAAGGAGTCACAATATCAAATGAAATATAATAAGATACCAGAGGCGACTATTAGAAGGTTATCGAGGTATTCACGAATCCTTGAAGAATTGGATCAAAAGGGAGAAAAGGTCATTTCTTCAGCTCAACTTGCAAGTAAATGTCTTGTTAATCCTGCACAAGTTCGAAAAGATCTTGCATATTTTGGTGAATTTGGGATTCGAGGTGTAGGCTATTATGTAAAGGATCTACTCATGGATATTAAGAGGGTTTTGGGTTTAAATAAAGAATGGAAATTAGCAGTTATAGGAATTGGGAATCTGGGGTCTGCCCTTCTTTCATATAAAGATTTTTTAAAACAGAATTATAAGATCGTTGCAGCATTTGATATTGATCCTCAAAAAGTAATTGGAAGAGTTTCAGAAAAATTAGGAAAGCCTGTAGAGGTTTTACACATCAATAGAATAAAAGAGGTTGTAAAAGATAGAAATATTGAGATTGCCCTTATTACAACCCCTCCTTCAGAGGCTCAAAAGGTGGCAGATATGGTAGTTGAAGCAGGTGTGCGAGGAATTCTGAACTTTGCCCCAACCCAAATTACTGTACCAGAAGGGTTTGTTGTTAAAAACGTTTTTTTCACAACAGTTCTTGATAACTTAGCCTATCTTTTGTCAAATACATAATGAAAGGTTCTCCTAAATTTAATTGGATCCTTTAATATCAAGATCGTTTTCCCTCTTTTGATTAAAGGGAATAATATTTAGTAGGGAGAAAAAATATGAAAAAAAATGTGGGTTTTATTGGATTAGGAATTATGGGAAAACCAATGGCTAAAAACATTTTGAAAGCAGGATATCCTCTTGTTGTTTATAGTCGGAGCCCAGGTCCTGTTGAGGAGATTGTTAAATTAGGTGCAATTTCAGCCAATTCTCCTAAGCAAGTTGCTGAACGTTCAAAGGTAATTATCACAATGCTTCCTGATTCCATGGATGTAAAAGAAGTCATCCTTGGAGAAAATGGAATAATTCATGGAGCAAAGCCTAAGTCTGTTGTGATAGATATGAGTTCCATTAATCCTCTCGTTACAAAAGAGATTGAAAGGGTTTTAAGGGAGAAAGAGATTGAGATGCTTGATGCTCCTGTAAGTGGAGGAGAGGCGGGTGCAATTAAAGCAAGCCTTGCCATTATGGTAGGAGGAAAGAAGGAGGTTTTTGAAGATTGTTTAGAGATTTTAAAATCGATGGGTAAAAATATTGTTCATGTTGGGCCAATAGGTGCTGGTGGGTTTGTAAAATTAGTTAATCAAATTATTGTAGCTCTAAATATTGCTGCAATAGGTGAAGCCTTTAGTTTAGGTGTAAAGGCTGGAATCGATCCCAATTTGACCTTTCAAGCCATTCGTGGAGGATTAGCAGGAAGTCAGATCTTAGAGGCAAAATTACCTATGATCTTTGAAAGGAATTTTAAACCTGGTTTTAAGGTAAAGCTTCATAAGAAGGATTTAAATAACGCCCTCTGTGTTGCAAGGGATTTGGGAGTTCCCTTGCCAATTTCCGGTTTTGTTCAACAGATTTTTAACTCATTAATGGCAGAAGGAAAAGGAGAGGAAGATCACTGTTCGCTTGTCACCTTCTATGAAAAGATTTCAGGAGTAGAAATCAGGTTAAAGTAAACCCTTTGATTTTAATCTTTTTTATTCAATTGCCTTAGCAATTCTTCACAAGTTAAAAGGTAGGCAAACCCAAATCCAAGATTTTTCAGGGTTGCAAGATGGTATTCTTCTCTTCCAGTTGCTGTCCCATCAATAAGAAAGAACACCCGGTAATCCCTCATAAAAGCATCTCTGGCAGTCGTTTCACAACAAAGGTTTGTCATCACTCCCGAGATAATTAGGTCTTGAATCTTCATTTTTCGAAGGATATCGTCAAGATTTGTTTCAAAAAATGCACTGTAGCGTTTTTTGTTAAGAATAATATCATTTGGTTCAATTCTAATTTCTGGTATAAGTTGCCATTCCTCGGTCCCCACTATGATGATTTCTCCCCACCATTCTTTAAGTATTCCTCCATCCCTTAGGGGTTCTGTATGTCCATGTTGGGTAAAGATAATGGGGATATTTTTTTGGCGACAAGATTGAATTATATTTAAAATATTTTTTATGATAGGTCTTGCAATTCTATAAAAATAATTCTGCATATCGATGACAAGGAGCATCGTATGTTTATCATCAAGAAAAGCCTTTCTCTCGCGATATGGTTCGATCTCTTTAATAATCTTCTCAAGATCAAATTTCATCTTCCTCTCCAGCGGGGATTATCTATTAGCACAGGTTTTCCATCTTTTTCAATAACAACTTTTACAAAACCAGTTCTTTCAATATCTCCATAATTATGTCCTGCATCCCCCGAATAAACAGCAAAAAAGATAAAAGGCTTTGATCCAATATTGACCATACGATGTCCCCAATAGGGAGGGATATAAGCAACCGTACCAGGTTTTATAATCATATATTCAAATTCTCCCTCCTTTGTTTGGGTTAAAAGATATCCTTCTCCTTCCAACCCTATATAGACCTCTGAAGTATCAGGGCGTTTATGATAATGTCCTTTTGTCATAAAATATTCCTGACCGATTTTCCCTGGATTAATATTTGTTACAGCCAATTGGAGGTAACCATTCTCTTCTGGTAAAATTCTTTCGCTAAAGGAGTAAATCATGGGATCTTCTTTTTTAAGGATTTTAAGTTCTGAATCAGTATCGATAAACATCCCTTTCATATCACTTAATTTCCTTATGTTGATTCGATCATTGGGTTTAAGTTCTCCTAATTTAAAATCAAGATACATTGAAAAAGGCCTCATCAACATATTCTTCTCCTTTTCATTTAGATAGGATCAATTGAAAATTTCTATTTACAATTAATATTACAAAGAAAAGAGAATAATGGCAACCCCTTAAGAAATTTTTTCCATCCGATAGCTAAATTATCCTAAATAAATTTCCTTGACATAATCAAATTTTTTTAATATTTAAAAAAATATTAAACGAGGAGGTCAAGATGATGAAAAAAATCTTAAGGATTAACTTATCAGAACTAAATTTTAAAGTAGAAGAGATGCCCAAGGAATATTTGGGATTAGGAGGAAGAGGTTTATCTGCCCATATCCTTATGAAGGAAGTCCCCCCGAAAACAGACCCTTTTGGGGCTGAAAATAAATTAATCTTTTCTTCCGGGATTTTAGCCGGCAGCACCATTCCCAATACAGGAAGACTCTCTGTAGGAGCAAAGAGTCCACTAACCAATGGTATCAAGGAGGCAAACGCGGGTGGATCAGCAGCACAGAAGATTGCAAAGCTTGGTTTCCAGGCTGTCATAATAGAAGGTCGTGCAAAGGAACTTATAGCATTAAGAATAGACAAAAATGGAGTGAAATTTATTCCAGTACCTTTTTTAAAAGGTATTGGTAATTATGAACTTATCGATAGAATAAGAAAGCAATATGGTAATGACATCTCAATAATTTCGATTGGTCCGGCAGGAGAAATGAAACTTAAGGCTTCATCTGTTATGGTTACAACTCCTGATTTTCATATTAGAGTAGCCTCAAGAGGAGGACTTGGGGGAGTGATGGGTTCAAAGAACCTAAAATTTGTCATCCTTGATGATACTGGAATTGGACCGATAGAGCCAAAGGATAAACCAAAATTTCGGGAGTCAGTTTCTGCCCTTACAAAAGCTATTCTTGCAGATCCATTAGGACCTGGCTTTAGAGATATTGGAACACCTATTTTGGTAATGATGATTAATGCCTTAGGGGCTTTTCCAACAAAGAATTACACTATGGGGCAATTCGAAGGTGCAGAGAAGATTTCAGGTGAATATATGGCAGAGATAATGAGGAGGAGGCCAAATGCTCAACCCAGTCATAGGTGTATGGAAGGATGTATTGTGAGCTGTTCGAATGTTTATACTGATGAGAATGGTGAGGTGATTGTATCCGGTTTAGAATATGAAACCCTCGGATTAATGGGCTCAAATTGTATGATAGGTGATCTCGATATGGTAGCTCGTATGAATAGAGCCTGCAATGATATTGGATTAGATACAATGGACGTAGGAGGAGCCATAGCTATTTCAATGGAAGCAGGTTTACTTAAATGGGGAGATGGTAATGCTGCACTAAGGCTTGTTAAAGAGATAGAATTGGCTACGGAATTAGGTCTCATGATAGGTAATGGATGTAAATTTACAGGCGAAAAATTAGGGATAAAGAGGGTTCCACACGTAAAGGGCCAATGCTTATCTGCCTATGATCCAAGAAAGCTAAAGGGTGTAGGTGTAACCTATGCGACTTCTCCTATGGGAGGAGACCATACAGCAGGGCTTGTTCTACCCAATCCGAGAAATCCTTCCTATGATCCAAGCTCATCAACTGGACAAGCAGGACCTTCACAATTTATGCAAATCTATATGGCTGCGGTAGACTCTTTAGGCCTTTGCATGATGGCGGCAATGCCACTTCTTGACCCAACTTCACAATCCATTCTTATATCCTCTATTTCAGCATTTACAGGTGAGTCCCTCAATGAGAATTACCTACTAAATTTAGGAAAATCTACATTAAAGGCTGAGAAAAGGTTTAATGAAGAAGCTGGTTTTACGAAAGAAGATGATCGTTTAGCAAGATTCTTCCTTGAGGAGAAACTTATTCCAAGTGGAGAGGTCTTCGACGTTTCTGAGGAAGAGATTGATACTGTTAATAAATTTTAGAATTTTTTAAAAAGGAGATTAAAATGAAAATTAAGGCAGCTGTTATCAGAGAGGTTTCAGGACCTTTTAAAATCGAAGAGATTGAACTTGATGAACCAAGAGATGATGAGGTTTTAGTACGTATTGTTAGTTCTGGAATTTGTGGAACAGATCTTGGTGCAAGAGATGGCCATTTACCTATTCCTCCTCCACCAAGTGTGTTTGGGCATGAAGGTGCAGGTATTGTCGAAAGGGTGGGGAGTCGGGTGAGTAAGATAAAACCAGGCGATCATGTGGTATTGGGTTGGAGTTCATGTGGTTCATGCATATATTGTAAATCAGGCAATGATCCCTATTGTGAGGCATTCTTTCCACTAAATTTTGGTGGAGCACGGTCAGATGGATCAAGCACATTGAGAAAGGCTGATCAAATCATTCATGGCTCTTTTTTTGGCCAATCTTCTTTTGCAAATTTTGCATTGGTTCATGAAAGAAATGTAGTAAAAGTTAGCAAAGATGTTCCCCTTGAAATTTTGGGTCCGATGGGATGCGGAATTCGCACTGGGGCAGGGGCAGTGATCAATACACTTCATCCCCCTCCAGGGGCCTCTATAGCCATATTTGGTGTAGGCCCAGTTGGGATGAGTGCAATTCTCGCAGCAACCGTATGCGGATGCACAAAGATTATTGCTGTTGATATAAATCAAGATCGACTTGAGAAGGCCAAAAGATTTGGGGCCACCCACATCATTAATTCAAGCAAAACTGATCCAGTTGCAACCATTCAGGAGATAACAAATGGAGGTGTTGAGTTTAGCTTAGAATGTGTAGGTAATCCAAAAGTATTAAGACAGGCGGTTGATTCCCTTGTTCGAGGTGGACCTAAGTGTGGGGTTTGTGGACTAATTGGTGTTGTTCCACCTGGAACAGAAGTTTCGCTTGACATGGAAAGGCTTTTGAATGGAAGGACAGTAAGGGGGATTATTGCAGGTGATTCTGTAGCAGATATTTTTATTCCAACACTCATTGATTTGTATCTCCAAGGCCGTTTCCCTTTTGACCAATTAATAACATTTTATCCATTTGATGAAATTAATAAAGCTGTTGATGACATGGAAAAAGGTAGGGTTATAAAGGCTGTTCTACGTCCATAGAAGATTAAAAAATGAAATAGCTCTTAAGTTTAAGAGATTTAACTCCAAGGTTCTATATTTTAGAAAACTTCGTAAAAAAGGGGGTGGTAAGCCAAAAGGTTTATATCGAAAAATATTATGTATATGGGAAAAAGGATTAATAAGAATTAGAGAAAATTTTGAAGAGGAGGTGTTTTATGGAAAAAAGATTATTTTTTATCCTAATTTTAGTTATTTCTTTTCTTAATTTAGCAATATTAAACCAAACTGTCTTAGCAAAGGACAAAATAGTTATTGGACAAGCAATCGCTCTTTCTGGACCATTGGCAGGGGGAGTTCAGATTGCAGGTGGACCAATCTATGAGTTGTGGGTGGAGGAGGTCAATAAAAAAGGTGGTATTTATGTTAAAGAGTTTGGGAAAAGGTTGCCTGTCGAGCTTAAAAGATACGATGATAAAAGTGATATTGGAACTATGACCAACCTATTAGAAAAGTTAATATTAGAGGACAAGGTGGATTTTGTTTTTCCTCCGTGGGGAACTGCTTGGCTTTTTGCTGCTGCTCCAATTGCAAATAAATATAACTATATTCTCATTGGTGGTCCTGGAGGAGCATTGAAACTTAAGGAATTAAACCTTCCTTACTTCTTTCAGGTTTTGAATTTTTCGGAAACACAGGCCCCTGCATTGGCTGAGATTTTTTCTGAGGTTGGAGTTAAATCTGTCGCAATGATTTATCGTGGCGATCTTCATGGGATAGAATATGGAAGTGCAATGGTTCCCTACTTTAAGAAGAAAAAGATGGATGTCAAAATAAACAAGAGTTTTCCTCCAGATATTAAAGATATGTCCCCTTTACTGAAAGAAGCAAAAGCAGCAAAAGTAGATGCATTTTGTGCTGCTGCTTACCCTGAGGAAGGTATGCTTCTAACAAGCCAATCCATTGAGTTGGGAATTAATTTTAATGCCTTCTTCATTACGGTCTTACCTTTCTCTCCAAACCTATATCGAGATAATTTTGGTGTAAAGGTAGTGGAAGGAGTAATGGGAGGCGGAGCTTGGAATGCTAAGACATCTCCTGGAGCAAAAGAACTTGTTGAGAAATTTGTTGCACGATTTAAGGTAGAACCTGATTACTGGGGAGGGCTTTATTACTGGTCATCACTTCAGCATTTCCAACAGGCTATTGAGAAAGCAGGAACCCTGGATCAGAAGAAGATAAGAGATATAATGGCAAAAGAAAGATTTGAAACAGCACTTGGGCCATTCTGGTATGATGAAAATAGATACTTTGTAAATCATCCTGGTGAAATTGGTCAATGGCAAAAAGGTATCTTTGAAGTCATTGACCCTGGACCGAAGCGCACTGCTAAACCTCTTTATCCAAAACCCCCTTGGCCAAAACCAACACCAAAGAAATAATTATTGATATAGGTATTCCCAATGCCCCCTACTCTTTTTCTGGGTAGGGGGTAACTTTTAAATTAACTCAAGAGGCTATCTAATGCTCATCAAAATATTTGATATTTTTATTTCGGGTTTGTTGATGGGAGGAATCTATGCACTGATTTCAGTAGGGCTGAGTCTTCAATATGGTGTTGCCCGAGTTTTAAATATTGCTCACGGCGAATTTATTATGATAGGAGCTTTCATAACTTGGTTTTTATATACAACATTTGGAATCAATCCTATGGTCGCTCTGGCCATATGTGGTCCATTTGTTTTTATCATTGGATTGATTCTTTATCTAACTTTTTTTAGACAGATTCGAATTTTATCAGTGTCTTTGAAAGTTTTTGAAGGCAACTCCATGTTAGCCTGCTTTGGTTTACTATTCATTATTCAGAACTTAGCCATATTAATTTGGGGGGCTGATATCAAAGGATATACATATTTAGCATTTCCTGTTAGTTTTTGGGGGACAAAATTTTCTGCTAATAGACTTTTAACTCTTGGATTTTCAATTACGATTGGACTCATCTTTTATCTCTTTTTAACCTATACCCGTATAGGTAAGGCCATACGGGCTGCTTCACAAGATCAAGAGGCAGCAGAACTTATGGGAGTTAGGATTAATCAAGTTCTTGGGCTTTGCTTTGGTCTTGGTGCACTAATGGCAGGTATTGGAGGAACGTTAATCAGTATGTCCTATAAGATTCATCCCACAATGGGACTTGAATATACAGTGATCGCCCTTATTGTAATTGTTTTAGGAGGTTTAGGAAGTATTCCTGGAAGTTTTATTGGAGGATTTTTATTAGGCCTTGTCGGAAGCGTTGTAATCTATATCGAACCGGGTTTATCTTTGGTTGCTTATTATGTCATTTTTATGAGCTTATTGCTTTTAAGACCAAAAGGAATATTTGGGAAATAGAAAGATGAATTTTTTTCTTTCCCTATCCAAGAAATCTTTAATCTCTGGATTGTTATTTTTAATCCTTTTATTATGCTTAGCCCTCTTACCCTTTTATTACAGAGGATACGGCATTGTTCTTCTGGCAAGTATTTTTATGTATATTGTTATTACAATGAGTTGGGCGATGTTTTCTGGTCCTACGGGTTATATTTCACTTGCCTCTGCAGCATTTTTTGGAGTTGGAATATATATTTCAGCCATTTTGGGAAGGAAATTACCCATATTTCTTGTTTTTGGAATTGGTGGTTTATCAAGTTTTTGTTTAGCCCTTCTGGTTGGTACTTTAACCCTTAGACTGCGAGGCATCTATTTTGTAATGTTCACTTTTGGACTCGTTGAGCTTCTTTTACATTTTATTCTATGGTGGGAGGTCAATATCACTGGAACAACAGGTCGAGTAGTTCCAACTCTAAATAATCAAATGGTTTATTCCATCATGCTCATTCTATTTGCAATCACGATGTTTGTTGCCTATATGATAAGGTATTCTAAGTTTGGATTAGCCCTCCAAAGCATTGGTGAAGATGAAGAGGCTTCGGCTCACATTGGAATCAATGTAACTGCTTTAAAAATTATCTTATTCGCTATAAGTGCCTTTTTTATAGGCATGAGTGGTTCGGTTATGGCTACTCGATGGACATATATTGATCCAAAGATTGCTTTTAATCCTCTTGTCTCTTTTATGCCTGTTTTAATGGCCATTTTCGGCGGTATGGGAAAACTTTATGGTCCTTTAATCGGTGCCACAATCTTTACCTATTTAGAGGAATTTTTGATTACAAGATTTCCATATTACTATATGCTCATTTTCGGGATTATTATGGCAGTTACAATATTATACCTACCAGAAGGTTTAGTTGGATTGATCCAGAGATGGCGGAAAGGAGAGTCAGGCCATTTCAATGAAAATCCTTGAAGGTTATGGGATAACAAAATATTTTGGGGGATTAGCAGCTATCTCAAATGTAGATTTCTATATCCTCCAGGGCGAAATTGTAGGGCTTATTGGCCCTAATGGCGCAGGCAAAACTACTCTGTTCAATTTAATAACAGCAGCAGTTATGCTAAATCGAGGAATAATAAAGTTTAAAGGAGAAAAAATAAATAATTTAAAACCTTACCAAATCTGTAGAATGGGAATCGCAAGGACATTTCAATCAGTTAAAGTATTTCCCAATATGCATGCCTTTGAAAACGTTTTGTTAGGATCATTATTTGGAACATCAAGATCCATTGCCTCTACCCAAGCCAAAGAAGAAGCCATGGAATCTTTAGAATTTGTAGGGTTATCAGCATTCAAAGATACACCAGCTAAAGATTTAACCTTAGCTAATCAAAAGCGATTAGAGGTAGCAAGGGCATTGGCAACAAAGCCAGAGCTTTTATTACTTGATGAACTTATAGCAGGTCTTAATCCGACTGAAACATTACAGGTGATGGAATTGGTTACTAAGATTCGACAAAATGGGATCACAATATTTATGATTGAGCATGTTATGAAAGCTATAATGGCTATATGTGATCGAATTATTGTACTTCATCATGGACAAAAAATCGCTGAAGGTAGTCCAAAAGAGATTGCTAAAAATGAATCCGTTATTGAAATCTATTTGGGTGAGTAGATGCTTAAAGTCAGGAATATAAAAACTTATTATGGAAAGTTTCAGGCCTTATGGGATGTTAGTTTGGATGTTAATGAAAAAGAGATTATCATACTGGTTGGAGCTAATGGCGCTGGTAAGACTACCCTTCTTAACACAATCTCTGGGATAATACATCCTGTTTCAGGCAGTATAGAATTTTTAGGGAAAAGAATCGATGGGCAACCCACAGCCAATATTGTAGAGCAAGGAATTTCTCATATTCCACAAGGAGGTAGACTTTTTCCTGATATGACAGTTCGTGAAAATCTTGAGATGGGTGCCTATTTGTCTAAGGCATGGAAAAAAAGGGGAGAAACCCTAAATTATGTTTATCAAATATTTCCGGTATTGAAGGAGAGAGAAAAACAATTGGCAATGACGCTGAGCGGCGGAGAGAAACAGATGGTGGCTATTGCGAGGGGGATAATGTCTGAACCGAGGTTATGTATATTTGATGAGCCATCTTATGGACTTGCCCCTCTTTTAGTGAAGGAAATATTTAGGGTCGTCGAATCACTAAGAGAGAAAGGAATCACCTTACTGTTAGTAGAACAAAACGTTAAACAGTCTCTTGAAATGGGGGATAGAGCTTATGTATTAGAGAATGGAAGAATAATCTTGAAAGGTAAAAGTAAAGATTTACTTGCAAATGACTATGTAAAAAAAGCATACTTGGGATTATAAAACTTTTAATTAAAAATTATACGAGGAGGATTTGGCCATGAAAACAACATCATATATCATTGGAAGCCTTTTGGCCTTAGGAGGAATGTTCTTAGGTATCTTTGCAAATGCTAATCAATCCTTAGCTCAAAGAATTGATCCTATTGTATCGACAGATTGGTTAGCTTCACATAGCTCACTGGTTAAAATAATTGATATTAGAAATCCTGATGATTTTAAGAAAGGTCATATTCCAGGTGCAATCAATGAACCTTTCATTAAAGCTTTTGATCCCAAATGTCAGGGACCAAGTTCCAATTGGATCGTTGGAAGTGAGGATTGTCTTTGGCTTCAATTACCCAAGAATGAGGATTTGTTTAAGACCATTGGTAATCTTGGTATCACAAAAGATTCATTAATTGTAATTATAACAGCCCCAACCCCTAATCAACCTCCTTACTTTGGTTTTGCTAACGCTACAAGAGTAGCTACTACATTAATTTATGCAGGGGTCAAAAATGTGGCTATCCTTGATGGTGGATATTTAAAATGGGTCTCAGAGGGAAAACCTATAAGTACAGAGATTCCAAATGTAATACCAATCACATATAGGGGTGATATTTCAAACGAAATATTTGTAACAATTGATTACGTTGAAAAAAATATAAACAAGGCTGTTATTATAGATGCAAGAGATACGGAAGTTTATTTTGGTGTGGTGACCGAACCTTATGCTCCAAAACCAGGACATATCCCACAGGCTCGATCACTTCCTGCACCATGGATTTGGAAGTTCAATAAAGAAGGGATCTATACTTATAAAGATAAAGAAATACTTCGAGCCATGGCTTCAGGTGTTATTAATAGAGATGGAAAATCGAAAGATAAGGAAATTATTATTTATTGTGGGGTAGGAGGGTATGCAAGCTCTTGGTGGTTTGTACTTACACAGATTCTAAAATATGAAAATGTAAAAATTTTTGATGGCTCAGCACAGGAGTGGGTTAAAAAGGGTTATAATATGGTTTCATATAAGTGGGAATAAAAATTTGATCAATTAATCGAAGATTTTTTAGCGGAGAGGGTATTAAAAATAAAGACTGACAAAAAGTATTTTAAAAAATGGAGGATTAATCCATGGAAAAGAAATGGGAAGAAATGGCATCGGATGAAAAGCAAGAGCTACTATTTCAAAAGTTACTTAAACCCAAAGATCATCAAGGAAATGATCTTAAATTTCAAACTCCGGAAGCAGAGGCCAACTATAAAGCAGCGATACTTAGGATTAAGGATGCGATTCAGTTAAAAAGGACTCCAGACAGGGTTCCAGTTACTATATTGCCAAGCATGTTTCCTTTTACTTATGGTGGTACAACTGTTCAGGAGGCTATGTATGATTATAACCGCTGCGTTAGTGCCTTTAAAAAATTCATCTTAGAGTTTAAGCCAGATATGCATATAGGTGCTGCTGCTCCTGGACCAGGTAAGTTTTTTGAAATTCTTGACTACAAACTTTATGCTTGGCCAGGCCATGGGATTGCAAACACAAGTAGTTACCAGTTTCTCGAAGGGGAATATATGAAGGCAGAAGAATACGATTTATTGATTACTGATCCATCTTTTTTCTTCCAAAACTTCTACTTACCAAGGGTATTTGGGGCACTCCAGGGGTTCCAGATGCTTCCACCTCTTACTGGAATTCTCGAAATGTATGGGGTTGCCTTTAATTTTATACCTTATGCTTTTCCTCCTGTCCAAGCTTCTTATAAATCTCTTTTTGAAGCTGGAGCCGAAGCCCTTAAGTGGGCGATGGCAATAGGTAGTTCGAACGAAGATTTAGCATCATTAGGATTTCCTAACATTTTAGGAGGGTTTACTAAAGCTCCATTTGATACAATTGGTGATACCCTTAGAGGTACAAAGGGGATAATAATGGATATGTATAGGCGGCCTGAAAAACTACTTAAAGCCTTAGAAGTAATTACGCCAATAATGATCGGAATGGGATTGGGTGCAGCCAAACAGACTGGAAACCCCTTAATATTTATACCTCTGCATAAAGGAGCAGATGGTTTCCTTTCTGATGAGCAATTTAAGAGGTTCTATTGGCCATACCTTAAGCAAGTCATTTTAGGTCTTATTGAGGAAGGATGTGTACCATTCCTTGCGCTTGAAGGGCATTGGAGTACGCGTCTGGAAATCATCCAAGAAATACCAAAAGGTAAAACTCTATGGATGGTAGACCAAACAGATATGTTGAGGGTCAAGGAAACTTTAGGAAAAAATGCTTGCCTACTCGGCAATCTTTCCTCCTCCCTTTTAAAAATAGGGTCAGTCGATGAAGTAAGGGCTTATTGTAAGAAACTCATAGATAATGTTGGCAAAGATGGTGGTTTCATCATGAGCAACGGCGCTTTTTTTGATGAGGCTAAGGCAGAGAATATAAAAGTAATGGTTGATTTCACCAAAGAGTACGGAGTATATAAGTCCTAAATATTAATACTTGGAATTTTTCAAGGTCTATTTTGAAGGGTTTCCAGGTATCTCTTAGGTACATGAAATGGCAGAATATTAGCCTTTTCCAGAAAGTCACTCAATTTAGGTTAAAGCAAAAAATTAAAAATGATATTTTCAGATCTCCTCAAAGGGAAGATTCTTCCTTTTAATTAAAAATGTTTCTGACTCATTTTTTAAAATAAGGGATTTTCTTTCTATATCCTCTTTAACCTGAATCAAGAGTTCCTTAATGCTGAACTCTGTTTTCAATTTTTTAATATTCTCATTTCGCTGCCCTCTTAAGTTTGATTCTTCTTTTGGATGACATATAAAAATGGCTTGTGATAGAATAGTATTCCTTTTAAGAAGCTCAAAGGCCATGTCGAAAAAGATGGAAGATTCAACTAATTGACGGATGGCAGGGTGATATGGTCCAGCCAAAAGATGAGCTTCAAGTTCTTTGGTTGGTTGTAATCCAATTCGTGCTATCGGAATAGATGCATTTTCGAGTTTAAGGATCCCCTTCTTTAACCAGTTGATTGCATCCTTAAGAGAGAGAGGAACATATTGATTAGATTTCCAAAGATTTTCAAGGGGAGAATCTTTTAAGACAAGGGTAGGATGGATCCTTATAAAATCTGGTTTTAAATCGATTACCCTATCGAGGGTTTCTAAAAACTTTTTTAGCGTATCTCCAGGAAGTCCAATCATCAGTTGGATTCCAACTTCAAAACCAAGGGTTTTCAATATTTTGACCGATGAGATAGTATCTTCTTTGGTATGGCCTCTATTAGATAGTTGCAAAACTTCATCATCAAATGATTGTGCACCAATTTCTATGGTTTTAACATGAAAATCCCTAAGAAAGGAAATGGTTTCCTCATCAATGAAATCAGGACGTGTTGAAATTCTAATCGATTCGATCTCGCCTTTTAATATGAATTCCTTAGCTATTTGAAGGTATTTGATTTGTTCATCTTTGTCCATAGCGGTGAAACTTCCTCCATAAAAGGCCACCTGGCGATAGGTTTTGTTCTTTATAGGGGAAAGAGTTAAGAGAGAGGATTCAATAAATTTTTTAACCGATAGTGGAGATGGTATATCTTTTGAGATAGCTCGCTGATTGCAAAAAATACAACGATTCAAACAGCCACCATAAGGGAGGAATATAGGTATGATTTTTTTATTTTTCATTATAATCCCATTATTTAGGAAATTCTAAATGTCATTCTGAGTGAATTTGAAGAAGCCCAGCATTTATCCTTTATGGGCTCCTTAAACCTGGTTAGGTTTTCAAAAAGAAGTTTTTCTACAAGCCAATTAAATTTATAAATCTGGATGATTATAGCCTAAATTCTTAAGAGCACTTTTTGCTGCTTCCTGCTGAGCCTCTTTTTTACTTTTTCCATATCCAATCCCTTTTACCTCTCCACCAACGCTAACAGAAACCTCAAATAATTTGTCATGGTCAGGTCCCAATTCCCTTAGGACCTCATATTGGGGAAAATCTCCTTTCCTCTTCTGAATATGTTTTTGGAGAAGACTCTTGTAATCGTGGAGAATAAAAAAAGATTTTTCGTTCAAGAAAAAAGATCTTATATGTTTCCATATAATCTCTGTAATACGGTCAAAATTTGAGTCAATATAAATAGCCCCTATTAATGCCTCATAGGCATTGGCGAGTATAGATGACTTCTTCATTCCTCCATTTAGGATTTCACTCTTTCCAAGAAGGAGGTAACGGTCTAAGCGGAGTTTTTTTGAAAGAATGGCAAGAGAACTTCTTTTAACAAGATTTGCTCGCCAAAGTGAAAGGATTCCTTCTTGAGCTTCCGGAAACTCTTGAATTAAAAGATGAGTAACCGCAAGATTTAAAACAGCATCCCCTAAAAATTCCAGAACCTCATTAGATGCCCGTCCTGCTAAACCTGATTCATTTGCATAGGATTTATGTGTAAATGCTTGATTAAGTAATTCAATCTTATTAAACTTATAACCCAGGAGATTCTCAAACTCTTTTAATGATATAAATCTTTCTCTATCCATCATTTTGGTCCTTCTACTATTTTTCCTATCAATCCCTTTTCTGTCATACCAGTAATTCTAACCCTCCATTCCCTATTAATCCATTCCGATTTTTCCTTTATCCTATCTTCATCCATTAAAAAAACATTGATGTAATTTTTTGATAGCCCTTTCCATATTTCAATATCTTTCTCTTTGGTATCAATACCAAGAACCTCCAATTCTTTGCCTAAAAATTTTTGATAGAACTCTATTCGTTTTTTTAAACTAAGCTTTCTTAAAATCTCTGTTCTTCTTTTAATCTCATTTGGGTGAATCTCTGTGCGAAGAGATTCGGCAGGGGTTCCCTTCCTTTTAGAGAAAGGAAAAATATGGAGGTAAGAAAAGGGAAGTTTTTCAATAAGCTCATATGTATTTCTAAATCTTTCTTCTGTTTCGCCCGGAAAACCAACAATAAGATCTGCTCCTATAGAAAGATCTGGTATTTTATGATAAAGATCTTGAATCATTTCTGATATGAAAGTTCGATTATAATTTCTATTCATTTTTTGCAAGATTTCATCATCTCCACTCTGAATAGGGATGTGAATATGATGGCAAATCTTTTTTGATCCTATGAATAAGGAAAAAAGATTAGATGAGAAATTAAAAGGTTCAATGGAACTTAACCTTATTCTATCTGGAGTTTCTGAATTCTCAAGCAATCCAAGAAGTTGATACAAATTCAAATCTGAATCAAGATTCCTTCCATAGCTACCGATATTTATACCTGTTAGGACTACTTCACGGTATCCTTTTTCTTTCAGAATCTTCATATTTTCCAATAATTTTTTAAAAGGGAGGCTTCTTGAAGGGCCTCTTGCGTAAGGAACGATACAATAGGAACATCTGTTATCACATCCATCCTGAATTTTTAATAAAGCCCTTGTATGATTATAGGTGGCTGGAACGGTTAGATTAAGCTCACAATTATTTTGAATTTGACTCACTTGGATTCGAGACAATTCAGCTTTTTGGAAAGACGGAAGAAATTCAGCGATAAACTCTTTTTCCCTATTTCCTAAAATGTAGTGAATCTCTTTCATTTTTTCTAATGATTCAGGTTGAACCTGTGAGTAACATCCTGTGACAATGATAAGGGAATCGGGATTTGATCGATAAGCCCTTCGAATCATCTGTCGCGATTGGAAATCAGCCCGATGAGTTACCGTGCATGTGTTAATGATAAATATATCTGCCCTTTCTTCAAATTCCGCCCACTCATATCCTTTCCTAATGAGACAATCCCTAATCATCTCGGAATCAAATTGATTTACTTTACAACCAAGAGTTAGTATACGAAAGCTCTTCATCTCTCTTAAAGTTGGGTTAATCGAATATTTCCCCAAATTCCCATATTTTTCCCAACAATGATAATCATTCCTAATAATCCTGGGATTGATTGCCCTATGTTTAGAGCTAATTCAATGTCTCTTTCATCTTTTACTATATTTCCAATGTAAGTAGCAATGGCATCAGAAAGGGCTGCTGATTTGGAAACAATACATACAGCATCAGCCCTTCCAAAACTGAGAGAATGACCAACTGTTCCCGAGGAGGTGCAAATACCAATAGGAGTTTCTTCTGGAGAGATTACTATCCCAATCTTTAGACTCAGAGGGGATTTGCCAGCATAGATTCCAACAACTCTTTCTCTTAACGATGATAAAAAGATATCTCCACCATTCTCAATAATTAATTCACGAGAGAAGGGATAAAGGTCATTATATACTGACTCGGCAATTGCTCCAGCCACAGAAGCCATAGGACCCACATTGGCCAAGCGAGAAGATCTAATCATCTTCCTTATAATCTCAGGTGACCCTATTTCCTCTTCCAAAGGAATGAGACTTGTTTGGAAACTTGGATTAATCTTGATGTATCCTTCGATTTGGTGACGATATTTTAAAACAGATTCTATCGCCTCTTGGGAGAGATCTTTTTCTGCTCTAATCAAAAGGTCAGTTTCTTTGACTATCACTTCAAATTTGATAAGATCATCGGTTTTTATCATGTTTCGATATGCCCTTTTCTCGTACATTCCTTTTCCTAAAGAAATTTTATATATCTAAACAAAAATTGGATTTTTAAAAATTATAAAAGTCTAACTAATAAAATGTCAAAAACTATCCCCTGCTCCTATGTAAAAACTAACCTTGGAGGAAATTTAGGATTCAAATGAATTGATTCCAAACTGAAAAAATAACTTAATAGAAGATGAGATAGATAATTTTCCTTAAAGTGCTGATTCCTTTAGAGATATTTCTGAATCAAGATTTCTGCAATCTGGACAGCATTAAGTGCAGCTCCTTTTCTAATATTATCCGCTACAATCCACATGTTAATTCCATTGGGAATAGATTCATCTTCTCGGATTCTCCCAACAAAGGTTTCATCCCTTCCAGCAGCATAAATTGGTAAAGGATATTCAAACTTCTTTGGATTATCCACCACTACTACTCCAGGGGCCTTAGAGAGGATTTCCCTTACCTCATTGGCTGTTATCTTCTTTTCAGTTTCGATATTGACAGATTCTGAATGGCCATAAAATACAGGCACCCTAACTGTTGTTGCTGTGACACGAATAGAGTCATCTTCCATGATCTTTTTGGTTTCATTTACCATCTTCATCTCTTCTTTTGTATAACCATTATCAAAAAAAACATCGATATGAGGAAGGCAGTTAAAGGCAATCTGATGAGGATAGACTTCCTTTTTAATTTCCTGTTGGTTATATATAGCAATGACCTGGTTTTCGAGTTCTTGAATTGCTCTCTTTCCAGTACCAGAGACAGCTTGATATGTTGAAACCACAACCCTTTTAATTCGTGCTACATCATGAATAGGTTTCAAGACAACAACCATTTGAATGGTTGAACAATTTGGATTCGCAATAATATTTTTGTTTCGATATTGACTAATGGCATGTGCATTTACCTCTGGGACAACCAATGGAACTTGAGGATCCATTCTAAAAGCACTTGTATTATCGATTACAACACATCCTGCCTTTGCTGCAATAGGAGCAAATTTTTCGCTAACAGAACCTCCTGCAGAAAAAAGACCTATATCAATTCCTTCAAAGGAATTTTCATTAAGCACTTCAACCGTATAGGATTTACCTTTAAACTCCATCTTGGTGCCTGCACCTCTTGGTGAAGCAAGAAGTTTGAGTTTATTCACAGGGAAATTTCTTTCCTCAAGAATAGAGACCATTTCATTCCCGACGGCTCCTGTTGCTCCTACAACAGCTACATTATAGCCTTCTTTTTTCATATCCTCCTCCTGAGAATTAAAATAAAAACAGGGATGACCTTTTGAACACCCCTGTTCCTTTGATACATCATTGTATCACTAATTATAAATATTAGAAAAAAAATACATTGTCAAGATGTGTTAAATTGTTTATCAATTAATCTTTCCCTATCTTTTTACGTAAGTATGGGATAAGGCCTCCTTCCTGAATCAATTCTTGCATAAAAGGTGGAATTGGTTTTGAGAAAAATCTTTTTCCCTTTGTGATATCGAAAATTTCTCCACTTGAGAGATCCACTTGAACCCTATCCCCATCTTCAATATTTTCTGATGCCTCTTTGGATTCGAGCAGTGGGAGTCCTAAATTAAGGCTGTTTCTATAAAATATCCTTGCAAAACTTTCAGCAATTATGCATGATATTCCAGCAGCTTTTAAAGCCAATGGAGCATGTTCTCGTGAGGAACCACAACCAAAATTTTTCTCAGCAATTAAGATATCACCCTTTGAAACTGATTTTGGAAAATCTGGCCTTTCATCCTCCATTGCATGTTTAGCAAGTTCGTTTGGGTCGGATTGATTTAGATAACGAGCAGGAATGATTGCATCAGTATCTACATCCGAACCAAACTTCCAAACCCTTCCTTCAAATTTTACGTTTCGATTTTTATTATCCGCCATTTTTCCACTCCTATTTTGTTGGAGAGAGTTCTAATTTCTTTTTCTTATCACTTCTTCAGGATGAACAATCTTTCCCTTTATGGCACTGGCTGCAGCAACTGCTGGATTTGAAAGGTATACCTCACTCTGGGAGTGGCCCATCCTTCCTCGGAAATTTCTATTTGTAGTAGCCAATGCCTTTTCGCCCTGGGCCAATACACCCATATGTCCTCCAAGACATGGACCACATGTCGGAGGACTAACAACAGCTCCAGCCTTTAGGAATATTTCTATAAGGCCCTCTTTTAAAGCCTGGTGATAAATTTCCTGTGTGGCAGGAAAGATCAGTAGCCTTAGATTAGGTGAAATCTTTTTTCCCCTGAGAATTCTTGCTGCTATCCTGAGATCTTCTAAATGGCCATTTGTACATGATCCTATAACAACCTGATCTATTTGAATCTTTCCAAGCTCTCTAACATCCCTCACGTTTGAGGGTGAATGTGGAATTGCCACTTGGGGAAAGATCTTTGAGACATCATATTCCTTTACCTCTTTATAATTAGCCTCAGGATCACTTTTATAAATTCGATAGGGTCTTTTAGCCCTTGACTTTACATAGTTTATGGTTATTTCATCAGGTTCAAATATTCCATTTTTTCCACCTGCCTCAATAACCATATTGGCCATGGTCAATCTACTTGCCATAGAAAGATATTTAATTGCTTCCCCTGAAAATTCCATGGCTTGATAAAGGGCACCATCCACCCCAATATCACCGATCGTATAAAGGATCAAATCTTTACCTGATACCCATGGATTCAGTTTTCCAAAATAAATAAGTTTAAGGCTTTCTGGAACTTTCAGCCATATTCTCCCTGTTGCCATGACCGCTGCAATGTCACTACTTCCTACACCTGTAGAAAAAGCTCCCAATGCCCCATATGTACATGTATGACTATCAGCACCGATCACAAGATCTCCGGGTAGAACCAATCCTTTTTCTGGCAAGAGGATATGTTCAATGCCACCCTCCCCAGTTTCAAAAAGGTATTTAATCCTTTGAGCCTTTGAAAAAGCCCTGAGCATTTTACATTGTTCTGCAGAAAGGATATCCTTTGCTGGAGTAAAGTGATCGGCCACAAGGACAATCCGATTTCTATTGAATACCTTTTTCGCTCCGATCTCCTCAAATACCTTAAAGGCAAGAGGAGCAGTAATATCATTGGCAAGGGCCAGATCAACCTTTGCCTCGATAATATCACCTGGAGAAAAGGCTTTTTTATCTGAGTGAGCTGATAATATTTTTTCAGTAATTGTTAAAGGAGGTTTTTTGACCATGTTTACATCCCCATCAATTTTTGTTTTTTAAACTCCATCTTGTTAAGAGCATTAATATAGGCTTTGGCACTAGCGACAATGACATCTGTATCTGCTCCTTGACCAATGACCGTATAGCCTTTTTCTTCTAATCTTACAGTCACCTCTCCTTGGGCCTCTGTTCCACCTGTGATGGCATTGATGGCAAATTGAACAAGTTTTGATTTTGTCCGAGTAATCTTTTTAATTGTTTTAAAAGTGGCATCTACAGGCCCATCACCAAATCCTGCCTCTTGAACTATCTTTCCATCAATCTCCATTTGAACCGTGGCAGTTGGAACAGTCATATTTCCAGAGACCACATTGAGATAAATCAATTTAAAACGACGAGGGACTCTTAGTACCTCTTCAACAACAATTGATTCTATATCTTCATCATAGATTTCTCGTTTCTTATCAGCAAGACTCTTAAAACGACTGAATGCAAGCTCGAACTCACTTTCAGAGAGATTGTAACCAAGTTCTTTTAATCTCTCACGAAATGCATGACGACCAGAAAGTTTACCAAGTACAAGTGAACTCTTTGGAATACCAACAGTCTCCGGCGTCATTATTTCATATGTTAACTTCTCTTTTAATATACCATCTTGATGGATTCCGGAGTGATGGGCAAAGGCATTTGCCCCAACAATGGCTTTATTGGGTTGAACAACCATGCCTGTAATCTTAGAAACCAATCGACTTGTAGTGAAAAGATGCTGGGGAATAACTCTGGTTTGAAAATTCAGAAGATCTTTTCTTGTTCGAATAGTCATTACTACTTCCTCAAGAGAGGCGTTACCTGCCCTTTCACCAATCCCATTGATCGTACACTCAACCTGCCTTGCACCATTCTGTATGGCTGCAATAGAGTTTGCAACAGCCAATCCAAGATCATTATGACAGTGAACACTTAGAGTTACCTTTTCAATCCCTTTAATCTTTTGTCTTAGGGTTTTTATGAGAGAGCCAAACTCTGAAGGAATAGCGTATCCTACAGTATCAGGTATATTAATCGTGTTTGCCCCTGCCCGTATTGCTGCTTCACAGACAGCTACAAGAAATTCAACATCACTTCGAGTTGCATCCATAGCTGAGAATTCAACATTAGGGGTATAACGTTTTGCCCTTTCAACACAACGTGAAGCAATTCGAATGACTTCCTCTCTTGATTTTTTTAATTGATATTTAAGATGAATATCTGAAGTCGAAATAAAGACATGAAGCCTTGGATATTTGGCTTCTTTGACAGCTTCCCAGGCGCGATCAATATCTTTTGGATTTGTCCTGGCCAGTGCAGCCACCTCTGTTTTTTTAATCTTTTTAGCAATGGTCTTTACGGCTTCGAAATCCCCTTCTGAAGAAATGGGAAAACCAGCTTCAATTACATCGACATTAAGTTTTTCAAGTTGTTCGGCAATCCTGACCTTTTCAGCCAAATTCATTGAAGCCCCAGGGGATTGTTCTCCATCTCTTAGTGTTGTGTCAAATATCTTTATATATTCAGTCATCGTTAACTCCTTAAGACTTCAGAAGCCCTAAATTTTTCTTAAAAATATTTCCATTATCCTTTTATAGAATTCTTCCTCTTCCCATATCCTCATTTCAACCCTAAGTGCCCGAAGAGGAATCCATTCAATCTGTAGTTGATTTAATTTTACCATATCTTTTTCAGTGGTCACAACATACTCAACCTCTTTAACTTTTTCTCTAATAAAAGTCAAATCCTTTTCCGTATAGAAATGATGATCCGGGAATACGAATTCCTTTAAGACCAACATTCCGCATTTTTTTAAAAGGTAAGAGAAATATTCATGATTTCCAATACCTGATAAGGCAGCTACAGATTTTCCATGAAATAAACCAATATCCTCTATTTCTCCTTTAGGAGTTATGAGGCCTATAGGTTCATAGTGACTATGAAAGATCTTTGAGGATGGTTTGATGTTTAAAATTTTTTCTTCAAGTCTCTGAGACGACTGACTGTCAATTACCTTTGTTATCAAAAAAATATCCGCTCTCTTAATTTGTAAAAGAGGTTCTCTTAAAATTCCCCTTGGAAGGAGATGATAATCTCCAAAACCAATCTGGGAATCAATAAGAAGGATATCAAGATCCCGATAAAGACTTAAATATTGAAACCCATCATCAAGTAAGAAACCTGATATAGAAAAATGCCTCAAGGCCATCTGGGCATTTTTAAAGCGATTACTTCCAACAACAATAGGTATTTCATTAAGTTGTTTTGCCATCAGAAAAGGTTCATCTCCTAAGAACTTAGGACTAAAATGATGAGCCTTTTTATTTTTTATTATATAGCTATGTTTTACCTTTCCTTTGTAGCCTTTAGTCAAAATAGCTGGTTTAATTCCCCTTTCCTTTAATTCTCTTGCCATGGCTATTACCAAAGGGGTTTTACCTGTTCCACCTACTGTTATATTGCCAACACTTATTACTGGGAAAGGAAGACGTTTGATTTTAAATATCCCCTTCGCATAAAGAGAGACCCTTATTTCTACTATCAACCCATAAAGGAGCGACAGAAGATAGAATGGGAAAAGAAAGACTTTTTCCAAAAAGGATTTTTCTTTTTTATATAGGAGTCCTCCAAAACTTTGAATTATCATTTAAGTAACTGTTCTAAGGGTGATTTGAAAGAAGTGTTTTGATCTCAAAAAATATCTTTTCTTTAGCCCCTCGATTATCTTCTATAATCTTATAACCTATTTGGCCCACTTTATTTCGTGATATCTCATCAGAAAGAAGCCTTTTTAATTGATAAAAAAGATCTATATCATCTTTTACCTGAATGGCTCCGCCTGCCTCAACAAGTAAGTTTGAGATTTCCTTGAAATTAAACATATAAGGACCAAACAACACACACTTTTTAAATAGAAGAGGTTCAATGGGGTTATGTCCACCCACAGGAGTAAGACTTCCTCCAATAAAAACAATGGTTGCAAGGCTATAAAGATTTATCAATTCACCTATTGTATCAAGTAGTATCACATCATAAGAATTTCTTTCAAACTTATTTCCTCCTAAGGAAAATGAAGTTCGCCTAACCCAAGAGATGGATTCCTTTCTCAAAATTTCTTCCACTTCTCTTATCCTTTGTAAATGTCTGGGGGCCAATATTAAAATAAGCTCAGGATAGCTTTTTATAAGTTTCTTATATGTCTTTATCAATATTTCTTCTTCTCCCGAATGAGTAGATCCAGCAATCAGAAAAATGTGGTTTTCGATATTGCCAAAGATTTTTAAAAACTCGGTTCTCTTTCCTTCCCATGAAGGAGGAGGTGTGATATCAAATTTAATATTACCTGTTACTTTGGCTCTCTCTGGTGGAGCACCGATTTTTAAAACACGCAATCGATCTTCTTCAGTCTGCATGAGAAACAGAGATACATATTTTAGGAATCTTTTAAAGAAGAATTTAAAAAATTTATATCTTGGGAATGATTTCCTTGAGATTCTCCCATTAAAAAGGATTATAGGAATATTAAGCCTACCACAGGAAATTATAAGGTTAGGCCAAAGTTCTGTTTCTGCAATTAGTAAGAGTCGTGGTTTTAATTTTCTTATTACCTTTTTTAAAAAAAATGGGTAGTCTATAGGGAAAAAAAGTACCTCATTAATTTCTGAAGAGGATTTTTTAGCCACCTCCCTTCCAGTTCGGGTCATAGTAGTGAGGATGATCCCATCTTTTGGGAATTCCTCTTTTATATTTTTTAAAAGTGGGAGGCAGCCAAATACCTCTCCAACCGAGGCCGCATGTAACCAAATATTTTTTTGAGGAAAGTTTTGATGGAAATAACCCATCCGTTCTAAAAGTTCAGATTTAAAGTCCTTTTGAACGAGGAATCGAATAATAAAATAAGGAATGAAAAGAATAATTATAAATGTTAGGATAATGTTATAAAAAATATATATCATCAATTCGTATTATCTATCTTTGTTTTATCAAAGTAATGATCAGCCATCTCGGTCAATTCGCAAAGCTTTTTTTCAAGAAGTAATCTTCTTTCTTCAAGATCATCCTGGTCTCCATCTGGATCCACACAGATAGGATCTCCCCAGATAAAAACCCCTTTTGAGAAAGGATAAGGAAGTAGAAATTGATCCCATGAGTTAAAAATTTTTTTCTTTGAAGAACTAAAAGAGACAGGCACTATAGGTTTTCCAGTTCGTTTGGCCAATTCAATGACGCCTATCTTTACTTGATAACGAGGACCTCTTGGGCCATCTGGGACAATGGCAATATCCGATCCGTTCTCTATAGCCTTTAACATTTCTTTTAAGGCCGAAAAGCCCTGTTTGTAAGAGGAGCCTAAAATCGGATGGAATCCAAATCTAATTAATGCCTTTCCAATAATCTGTCCATCTCGATGTGGAGAGACAAGGAAGCTTAACCTTTTCCCTTTATAAGCAAAGGGCATCATTAAAAGCCTTCCATGCCAGAAGGCCCCGATAGCGGGAAGCCCTTTTTCCCAGAAGTATCGAGGGATCTCAGGATTTACCTCTTCAAAACGCATAGTTCGGCCAAGTACCCTAATTGTCCAATAGGCAAGCCATGGCCCAAACCAAGCAATAATTTTTTTCTTAATCGATTTAATCATCCTCTTTTTAAATTTTTAATATACCTTTTTTACCCTCTTGGTTTTTTTCCAGAATTCCATCCCATTATCTTTAAATTGAAGTTCATAGAGACGCCGGTATTCTCCATTTAGGTTTATCAGTTCATCATGAGTTCCTTCTTCTACGATTTTTCCCTCTGAAAGGACAATGATCCTATGAGCATTTCTTATGGTCGAGAGTCTATGGGCAATGACAAATACAGTTCTACCTTGCATCAGCCTTCCAAGTGCATTTTGAACCTCTTTTTCGGATTCAGAATCAAGAGATGAGGTTGCTTCATCAAGAATTAAGATAGGAGGGTTTTTTAAAAGGGCACGGGCAATGGAGATACGTTGGCGTTCCCCACCTGAAAGCCTTACACCTTGTTCACCAATGATCGTATCATAGCCATTTGGTAATCGTTTTATGAATTCATGAGCATTGGCTGCCTTTGCCGCTTCTATGACCTCTTCATCAGAGCGATTTGGACTTCCATATGCAATATTATTTCTAACAGTATCATTGAAGAGAATGGTTTGTTGAGTGACAAGCCCTATCTGATCCCTTAATGATTTTAAAGTCACCTTTCTTATATCAATTCCATCGATTAAGATCTCTCCCTCCTCAACATCATAAAATCGAGGCAAGAGATTTACCAAAGAGGTCTTTCCTGCTCCACTTGTTCCTACAATGGCAATTACTTCTCCAACATTTACATAAAATGAGATATCTTTTAACACATCTTCATTATCGTACTTAAAGGAGACTTTTCGAAATTCAATGCCTTTTGATATAGGAGGAAGAGGGATTGCATCCTTTTCTTCTTTGATTTCAGGTTGGGTATCAAGAAGCTCAAATACACGAATTGCGGCTGCAATTCCTTCTTGAACCTCGAGATTAACTTTACTTAGATCTCGAATTGGGGCATAGAGCATGAGTAAAGCTGTCAAAAATGAAAAGAATGTTCCAGGGGTAGATTCCCCGCGGATTACACTATATCCACCTACCCAGATAATTGCAGCTACACCAAGTCCACCCAATAATTCCATCATAGGGTGTGAAATAGCCCGGATTTTTACCCTTTTAAGAACGGTCTTAAAAAACTTTTCGTTTTCTTGTGCGAATCTCTGTTTTTCGTAGTCTTCCATATTAAATGCCTTTACAATTCGATTTCCTATAATTGTTTCATGGAGAAATGAAGTTAGGGAACCCATTCTCTGTTGGCTCTTTCGACTAAATTTTCTTAGCCTTTTACCAAATTCTTTTATAGGAATAATCGCTAAAGGAAAGATTAGACAGGCAATAATAGCAAGCTTCCAGTTTCGATAGAAAACTACACCTGTTAAGGCCAGGATTGTAAATGTGTCCTTAATCAATCCAGTTAAGGCATTGGATACAGATCCCTGGATAAGATTGACATCATTAGTAATCCTTGATATTAAAACACCTGTTGGGGTCTGGGTAAAGAATGAGAGAGAAAGATTTTGGATATGGTTATAAAGTTTTTCTCTCATATTGGCAACAATTCTTAGTCCAACATAATTCATTAGATAGGTTTGACCATAATCAAAGAGCCCCTTGAATAAGAAAAGAATTACAATAGCGATTGGGAGAAGAAAAAGCATTTTAGGGTCTTTTTTGAGAAAAACATCATCAAGTGCAGGCTTTACAAGAAAGGCCTGGGCAGCAGTTAAAAGAGAAACAAAGATCATAAATGTCATAGCCAAAGAAAGCTTTGCCCAGTATGGTTTAATAAGTTCTAAGAGTCGGCGATAGATAAAGAATTTCATAATTTTATTATAAGCCTTTAATAAATATTTACCATATTTTTCGTTAAGGTAGCAACGAGGTAATGATTCGAGCCGCACGAGCAGAAGCCCCTGGCTCACCGAGTTTAAATCGAACCTTTGATAATTCATCTTTCATCTTTTGGAATCGATGAGGATTTTTTAAGATATTTAGAGTCTCTTCTGAAATCCTTTCGGGTTTTACCTCATTCTGGATAAGTTCTGGAACTATCTTTTTCTCTGCTACCAGATTAACCAATCCTATTCGATCCACTTTTATCATAAACCTTCCAATCAAATAGGAGGGCCATGAAACTTTATAGATAATTACCATTGGTTTTCCTAAGATAGCTCCTTCGAGGGTTGCTGTACCTGAAGCTGTAAGAAGAAGCTCAGAGATGTTCATGATATCATATGTGAATCCTTCGATTACTTCTAAGGGGAAATGAATATCTTTGAGAAAGGATAAGATGGAGGATTTCGAGATACCAGAGGCAAGTGGAATAACAAATTGAAGGCCAGGGATCTTATAGAAGAGAATTTTTGCTGATTCAATTAGAGGAGGAAGAAGTCTTTTTATTTCATGACTTCTACTCCCAGGAAGAAGTGCAATGGTTGTTTTTTCAGGATTTAGGCCAAATTTTTTAAAGGCTATCTCCTTCGGAAGAGTAGGTTTTACAAGATCAAGCAATGGATGTCCAATCCACTCTACATCTACTCCAACTGCTTCATAGAGGGGAACCTCAAACTGGAAAAAAACAATCATTTTGTTTATCCTTTTCGCAATCAAGTTAATCCTTTTTGGTCTCCAAGCCCAGATTTGGGGACTTATATAATAGACAATTGGTATTCCTTTTTTTTTAATGGATTTAGCTAATCTCAGATTGAAATCTGGGAAATCAATCAAAATAACGAGATTTGGTTTTTCTTGATCAAGAGATTTTTTTAGGATTTGAATTGCTTTAAAGATTGAACCGAGTTTAGGTAAGACCTCTGTAATACCGACTACTGAAAGGAGTTTTGAATGGAAAATAATCCTCATTCCAGATTCTTTTAGATGATCTCCTCCGATCCCAAAGAAAATTATATTAGGGTCGAACTGATGAATGGCCTTTATTAGATGAGCTCCATAGAGATCTCCAGAGGTCTCTCCAGCCACTATCAGAACCTTTTTTTCCATCAATTCACAACCCTTTTTTCATCCATCTTTTCAATCAGTTTTAACGCAACCTCCAAAGCCCTTTTCCCTTCATACCCAGAAACCTTTACATTTCCTCGGCTTCTAACGCTTTCTATAAATGAGGAAAGCTCAGCTTCAAGGAGGTCTCTCTTTCTAATACTTAACTCTTCTACAACTATCTGATTTAGATTTTCATCCTTCTTTATTCTTGAAGCCTTTTGAGATAGATAATCGATCACTAAGGTTCTATCCTTTTCAAAAAACCATGTCTTTCTTACCTTTTCGCTAAAAACTCGACTTACAGTCAAGTCTGCAATACAACCATTTTGAAACTGAATTTGCCCGTTAGCAATATCATAATGGGAAGTTAAAATAGATATTCCCCAACCCCTTAATTCAACTATCTCTGATTTTACAATTGTTAGGATGATATCAATATCATGAATCATCAAATCTAAAACCACATTAATATCAACCTCGCGGCCAGAAAAAGGACTTAATCTCAGAGACTGAATAAATAGGGGTTTATTAATATTTCCTTCAAGAGAAACTAAGGCGCTATTAAATCTTTCAAGATGGCCAATTTGAAAGATTAATCCATTTTTTTCTGAAAGACTTATCAAATCCTCTGCCTCTTCAACAGTTTTTGTCATTGGTTTTTCTAAGAGAACATCCACTCCATTGAGAAAAAAATCTTTTGTAATGGAGTAGTGAAGGGGTGTTGGAACAGCAATACTTACTGCATCGATTCTTTTAAAAAGTTCTGAGTGATGATAAAAGAATTGAGTATGATTTCTTTCTGCTACCTCTCTTGCACGTTTTATATTTGTATCAACTACACCTACAAGTTCCACCCCCTCCATTTGGGCGTATTTTTCTGCATGGAATTGGCCAATGTAACCTACCCCAACTACACCTACTCTGATTCTTTTCACTTAACGACTAATCCCTCTCTTAGAATGTCGGATAAAATTTAGAAGATGCTGGACTTCAGGTAGCCGAAAGATTTCGTCCTCTTGGACCCTTTTTATAGCATTCTCAAGAGTTAAACCTGATCGAAAGATTATACGATAGGCCTTTTTTAGAGCCCTAAGGGTTTCTTCTGAGAAATTATGACGTTTTAATCCCACAGAATTTAGGCCATAAAGTTTTGCACGATTCCCTGAGGCAAGCATATAAGGTGGGATATCCAATGTAACGCCAGTAAGACCACTTATGAATGCATAGGTTCCTACTCGACAGAATTGATGGATCGCTGAAAGCCCACCAATAATAGCATAATCCTCAATTAATATATGACCTGCAAGAGTAGCACCATTAGCAAGTATCACTTGATTTCCTATAATGCAATCATGGGCAACATGTGAGTAAGCCATGAAATAATTATTATTCCCAATAACTGTTTTACCTCCTCCTTTTGATGTTCCTCGATGCAAAGTGACAAATTCCCTTACAATATTATGATCACCCATAATCAATTTAGTCTTCTCCCCCTTATAGGCAAGGGCTTGTGGTGCTTCTCCAATTGAGGCAAATTGATATATTTGGCATCTTTCTCCTATAACTGTACCTTCCCGGATAATCACGTGGGGTCCAATCTTTGTTCCTCGACCTATCATTACGTGACCTTCGATAATAGAATATGGTCCAATATCAACATCATCTCCAATTTCTGCAGTTGGATCAATAATTGCATTTGGATGAATCATTTTTCATCTCCTATCATTGCCAGTAGGTCAGCTTCAGCCACCAGCTTTCCATCGACAAAGGCCTTTCCCTTGAATCCCCATATAGATTGTCTATGTCGAGTAATCTCTAATTCAAGACGAAGTTGATCTCCAGGAATTACAGGTTTGCGAAATCGAACGTTATCGATTCCTAAGAAATAAACAGGCTTCTTATGATCCTCGATTGGAAGTGAATTAAAAACAAGTACTCCTGCAGTCTGGGCCATGGATTCTACGATTAATACTCCTGGCATAATTGGTCTACCAGGGAAATGGCCAGGGAAGAAAGGCTCATTATATGTTACATTTTTTATTCCAACCACCCTTTTACCTGGCTCCATCTCTATTATCCTATCCACCAATAGGAAAGGATAACCATGTGGTAGCATATTTAAGATATCCTTTATCTCTATCATTTATAATTCTCCTTCCCTTTAAGAGATATAATTTCTTCAATCTTCTTAAGACGTTTCTCAATCTCAGTGAGCGTCCTTTTCATCTCAGGTAGTTTTGGAAAGAGTAAGCTTGCCTTTAGGAATTCACGATGAGAGATAGCTGGAGAACCTAAATAATCCTGGTTTGGTGCTAAGTCATAAGCCACACCTGATTTTGCTCCCACCCTTACATTATCACCTATTTCTACATGGTCCGAGACTCCAACCTGTCCTGCCAAAATAACATTATTTCCAATCCTTGTAGAACCAGAAATTCCTACTTGTGCTACTATTATAGAATCTTCTCCAATATAAACATTATGAGCCACCTGAACAAGATTGTCTATCTTTACTCCCCTTCGAATGATTGTCTTCCCCAATGTTGCACGGTCAACGGTTGTATTGGCACCGATCTCAACGTCATCTTCAATGACAACTGTTCCAATTTGAGGAATTTTTACATTTTTCTTTCCATCCTTCACATACCCAAATCCATCACTTCCTATCACAACACCACTATGAATGATGACCCTTTTTCCGATTATCGTTCTTGGATAGATAGAAACATTTGGATATATTATTGAATCATCTCCAATAGATGAATCCTCACCTATAAAGACTCCAGGATATATAGTGACACGGTCTCCAATCTCACAATGCTCACCAATATAAACAAAAGGATAAATCGTAAGTTCTTTTCCCAATTTTGCAGATGGACTAACCCATGCTTTTGGATCTATTCCCTTAGACACATAAGCCTTTTGGGAGAAATGAGAAAGGAGAGTAGCAAAGGCCAGATAAGGATTATCTACGATAAGGAAGTTTTTTTCTTTATATTGAATATTAAAATCTTTTGAAACAATAATTGCAGATGCTTCTATCTTTTCAAGCTTAGAGATATGTCTTGGATGGGCAATAAATGTAATCTCTCCTTGTTTTGCCTCATCCATTGAAGCTACCCCTGTGATTTCTATATCTTCATTACCGAGAATCCTTCCTCCAACTAAGGCCGCTAATTCTTTTAATCTTTTTTTCATTTTTGATAGCCCCTAATTTTATTTCTTTTGAGAATCATAAAGTTTAATAACCTTATCGGTAATATCAATTGCCTTTGAGGAGAAAAGGACAATATTTTCATTCTTTTCTAATATTAGTGTATAACCTTCCTCAGTTCCCATTTTCTGAATTACCTTCTGAAGTCCGATAGAAATATTTCTTTCCATCTCCATACCTTTCTGTTTTATCTCATTCTGAGTATCTTCAATCCATCTCTGAAAATCCCTGCTTTTTGCTTGAAATTCTTTTTCTTTGGCTGCTCTTGCCTCAGGGGTTAACATTAGGGCCTGTTTATCAAGAGATTCTTTCATTGCCTGAAGTTCTTTTTGTTTTTCTCCATATAGGCGTTGAAATTTTTCAATCTCTTTTGCTATAAGCTTTTTAGCCTCTTTTCCTGCACTACATTCATTAACTGCTCTCTGAATATCAATACAACCAACCTTTAATTCTAAGGCCCATGTCCATCCTCCCAATGTAATGAGAAGGATAAAAATTCCAATGGGTAATATAACTCTTTTTAAATACATTTTATTCTACCTCCTATTTGATTCATTTACTTTGTTGATTAAATTTTTTAAAGGTTAAAAAACAGTTCCCATGGTAAAATCGAGTACCCTTCTTTTCTCACCTGGCTTTGGATTAAGATTGTATCCCATATCAATACGAATAGGTCCAAATGGAGAGAACCACCGAAGTCCCACCCCAGCTCCAGTTTTTAAAGGAGTAATTTCACTCCATTTGTCAAATCCTTTACCGATATCCCAGAAGAGAGCTGCCCTAAGGCCGATTTCTCTACTGAGAGGAAATTGTAATTCAGAATTAAACACTACCATCTTCTTAGCTCCAAGGGGTTCCCTGTTTTCATCCAAAGGGCCAGCTGTTCCAAACTCAAATCCCCTAACAGTATACATTCCCCCTACAAAGAATTTTTCATAAATTGGCGCTTTTTTACCCTCATAAGGTTCAATGACCCCTGCTTTTGCTCTTAGATTTAGTATCATACTCATAGGCATTGGGAAGTACCAAGAGGTTTCTCCAGAGATTTTTATAAAATCATTGTCAAATCCTAATATCCCTCCTGCATATTGGAACGAGAGACTACTGAGATGGCCTCTGGTTGGGTTAAAATAGTCATCCCTTGAATCATAGGAAGGAGTAAAAGTGATTGCACTTGTAGTCTTTTTACCTTCCTGCTCTTTAATATATCGGGAGGCTTCTTCTAAAACCTCATATATATTAATCCTTTCAAGCTTATAAATAACATCCACACGAAACTTATCTGTAATATCCTTCCCCAATCTTAGGTCACCACCTTTAATTTTTGAAGAATAGGTATCAAATTCTTTTTTCTCATTATATAGGTCTATCCCAACTGCATAAGGATATCCAAGGAAATATGGGTCAGTAAAACTAAGCTTAAATTCTCTTACGTTGGATCCAAGATTAAATTTAAATATGCCATGATAGCCCATCCCAAATAAGTTTCGATCAGAGATCGATGCTGACCCTATCACCTTCTCAACTGAGCTGTAACCCAATCCAAAAGTTAGGGCTCCAGTTGGAGCCTCTTCAACTTTTATATCAAGATTTATCTTTTCCTCTGAACTTCCACGGCTTGTAGAAAAATCAACTTCTTTAAAAAAACCTGTCCTTTTTAGTCTATCACGGCTCTTATTGAGTCCAGAGAGTTGATAAAGGTCCCCTTCTGAAACCTGAAGTTCACGCCGAATCACTTTATCTCGGGTCTTAGTATTTCCTGTAATCTGAATCTTTTCAAAATAGACTTGTTTCTTCTTCTCAATATCAAAAGTTATATGGACAAGAAGATTTTTTGAATCAATCGAGGTTTCGGGTGTAATATCAGCATAAGCGTAACCTGCGTTTGCGAATTTCTCTGTCAATGTAGTGATTTCTTTTCTAATTATGGAGGTACGATAGACATCATTTCTTTTAATCGTTAAGCTCTTGAATAGATCTTCTTTTGTTGTGAGAAAATCGCCTTTAAAATCTATATCGCCAATCCTATATTGTTTGCCTTCATCAATCTCGATTTCTATCTCAATTCTTTTTGGATCCTTTAGGTTTAATTTGGGTTCAGAGATCTTTACATCAAGATAACCTTGATCATAATAGTAAGCGCTCAAAAGCTGGATGTCATTTTTTAATGTATCCTCATCAAGGATACCTGTCTTTGAAATAATGGAAAAGATATTCCACTGCTTGGTCGTCATTACTTTTTTGAGCTGAGAAGATTTAATATTTTTATTACCTTTAAAAATGATCTTCTTAATACGCCCCTTTGGGCCCTCAGAGATATTAAAATTGACAATCACTTCATTTGTGTCAAGATACTCTATGTTGTATTCTACACTGACTCCATAATAACCTTTTGAGAAGTAGAGCTTTCGAATCTGTTCCGCATTTTCCTTCACCTTTTCAAGATTCAAAATGCTACGTGTTTTGAGGGTCATCTTCTCTTTAATATCATCTAATTTAATCTTTTCGGTACCAATAATTTTGATATCCTTAATAGATGGTTTTTCCATAACGATAAAGATCACTTCTTTACCCTTAGGAGTTGGTTTAACGTCTACTTGAACATCAGTAAAATAACCAAGGTTGAAAATAGACTTTAAATCATCTTTAACTTGTTCGAGAGAAAGCTTTTGTCCCTCTTGGGTTTTAATAGCTCCTCGAATTACAGCCTCTTCGATTTTGACATTTCCAAGAACAGTAATTTTATCGACTATCTCTTCTTCTCCCATGACTCCTCTTGGTAGAAAGATTAGAATGAATAACATCCATAAAACATTTTTCATATTCATCTCTTTAATCTCCGGCTCGTTTTTATTTCTTCCCCAAAAAGGTTTCTATTTTAATATCAGATTCCAAGCCTTTTGTAAATATCAGGCTCATTCAACCTATGGCCTTTCCATCAATAAGTTGAATCTGGCGGTTCAGTTTTTGAGCCAACCTTAAATTATGAGTGACCACAACCAGCGTGACCTTTTTGGTTTGATTCAATTCTTGCAGGAGTTCAAAGACAGATTCACCTGTCTTGGTATCAAGGTTACCTGTTGGTTCATCGGCAAGTAAGATTTTTGGTTCTAAAACCACTGCTCTTGCTACTGCAACCCTTTGTTGTTCACCACCTGAGAGTTCACCTGGTTTATGTGATAGCCTTTCTTTTAAACCTACTGAAACCAAAACCTCTTCAGCCCTTAAAGAGGCTTCTTTCTTTGAAAACCCAGCAATTAAACATGGCATCATAACATTTTCAAGAGCATTGAATTCTGGAAGTAAATGGTGAAATTGGAAAACAAAACCAATCTCTCGATTTCGAAAACGGGCAAGCTCTATATCATTAAGGGTAAAAATATCCCTTCCTTCAAATAAGACCTTTCCCGAGGTCGGTCTTTCAAGAGTTCCTAAGATATGGAGAAGTGTAGTTTTCCCAACTCCTGATGCCCCAACAATAGCTGCCCCCTCTCCATGAATAAAAGTCAAATCAACTCCTTTTAACACATCCACACGCTTAGAACCGTTACCGAATGACTTGATGAGATTATGAACTTGAATTAACTCTTTTGGTTTTTTTTCACTATTCATATCTAAGTGCCTCGGCAGGGTCAAGCTTTGAAGCCCTCCAAGAAGGATAAAGTGTGGAAAGTAAACTAATGAGGATAGCAGTCATTATAATTAAAACTACATCTAAAGGATTTACCTGAGAGGGAAGTTTATCAATATAATAGACGTCGCTTGCGAGGATTTTAAAACCAAAAAGATTTTCAACAAATTCAGTAATCTTTTCAAGATTGAAAGCGGCACCAAGACCTAAAAATGTCCCCAATATTGTTCCTATTATACCAATTACTGTCCCCTCAACAATAAAAATTTTAAATATATCCTTTGATGGTGCGCCCATTGATTTTAGTATTGCAATATCTTTATTTTTTTCCATCACAACCATTATGAGCATGGAAATAATATTAAAACCTGCAACCAATACAATCAAAACAAGTATAATAAACATAGCAATCTTTTCCAATTTTAGAGCAGAAAATAGATTTCGATTCATTTCCATCCAGTCTTTCGTCCAAAATGAGGCACCAAGTCTTTGGCGTATTTCTTTAGCAACCTCTTTAACCTTGTAGATATTTTCTGTTTTAATCTCAACTCCTGTAACATTAGTGCCTAAACCCAAAAACCTCTGAGCACTTTTTAGTGAAATATAAGCCATGGTATTATCATATTCATACATTCCAGAATGAAAAATTCCTGTAACACGAAATCTCTTCATCTTTGGCATCATTCCCATGGGTGTCATTGTCCCAAGTGGAGAGATAACCTGAATGGCATCGTTTAATGATACTGATAGATGCTTGGCCAATTCTATACCAAGGATGATACCTGGTTGATCTTCATAAACTTCACGTTTCAGTTCTTCAAGGCTTCCAAACTTTAGGTTTTTTTCAAGTTCTGTAACTTTTCCCACATTGTCTGGGTCAACTCCTTTTAATACGACTCCTGAGACACTCGATTCTGAAGAAAGCATTACCTGAGTGAAGATAAAAGGGGCTGCTGAAACAACACCTTTAACTTTTTCAACTTTCCTTAAAACATCTTCATAACGATCTAATCCCTCTTGAGAGGCTTTGAGAATAACCAGATGGGCTTGTGTACCTAAGATCTTCTCTTTTAGTGTCTTCTCAAAGCCATTCATTACAGCAAGGACAACGATTAATGCCATTACACCCAATGTTACACCTGCAATGGAAATAAAAGTAATCACAGATATAAATGTCTGCTTTCTTTTTGCCTTTAAATACCTCAAGCCAATAAACCATTCATATCTCACTTTTTATCTCCTGGTGTGAAATGTGAGTAATCCATGGTTATCGTTCCATGCGAAGCAGTGGGAACAAAATTACATCACGGATGGAAGGGGCATCTGTAAGAATCATTACCAGACGATCAATTCCTATTCCCTCTCCAGCAGTGGGGGGCATTCCATATTCAAGAGCTTTAAGAAAATCCTCATCCATACTTAGGAAAAGGTCTCTTTCATCCTCTCTTTCTTTTAGTTGTTTAAGAAAACGTTCCCTTTGATCAATGGGATCATTTAGTTCTGAAAAACCATTAGCAATCTCCCGACCCGCAATGAAAAGTTCAAATCTATCTGCCAATTCTGGATCTTCTCCATTTCGACGGGAAAGTGGAGAAACATCAATTGGGTAATGTGTGATAAAGGTAGGTTGAGAAAGTTTGGGTTCTACCAATTCCTTAAAAAGTTCGGCCAAGATTCTTCCATGAGAAGTTCCTTTTTTCAATTCAATTCCAAATTTCTTAGCTTCCTGCTCCGCTCTTAGAGGTTCAAAGAGACAATCTGGATGGAGGCAACCGTATTCTATTAAAGATTCTTTAAAACGTATCCTCTTCCAAGGTGGTGTGAAATCGAGTTCGGTGCCTTGATAAGAAATTTTGAGACCACCATGAATTTCTTTAAGAATTGAGCAAATAAGCTCTTCTGTCATCTGAATTAAATCTTCATATGTGGAGTAAGTTTGATAAAATTCAAGCATCGTAAATTCAGGATTATGCTGGGTTGAGATTCCCTCATTTCTAAAACATCGATTGATTTCAAATATCCTCTCAAATCCTCCAATTACAAGCCTTTTTAAATATAGTTCGGGAGCGATTCTCATATAGAGTTCCATGTTTAATGCATTATGATAAGTTTTAAATGGTTTTGCAGTTGCACCTCCTGGAATTGGATGTAACATTGGAGTTTCGACCTCCATGAAATCCCTTTTAACAAAAAAATCTCTGATCTTTTGGATTGTTTTAATCCTAATCAAGAATATTTCTTTGACCCTTGGATTCGCAATGAGATCTAAATAACGGTGTCTATAACGGGTTTCTACATCTGTGAGACCGTGCCATTTTTCAGGAAGGGGGCGAAGGGATTTCACAAGAGGTTTTAAAGTATGGACTTCAAGGGTTAGTTCTTGAGTCTTGGTTCTAAATAATTTTCCTGTAAGTCCTACAAAGTCCCCTATATCGAGCAATTTAAAAATTTGAAAAGTTTCCTCTCCAACCCTATCCTTTTGGATATAGACCTGTATTTTTCCCTTTCTATCTTGAATATGAAGAAAACTTGCCTTACCAAAATTTCTTATAGCAAGGATTCTTCCAGCAATAGTAAAACTTTCTTTAATTTCCTTTAGTTGCTCATCTTTAAGAGAACCAAAGTTTTCAATAATCTCTTTAGAGGTATGGGTGACTTTAAAATCATTTGAAAAAGGGTCGATCCCCTGTTTTTTTAGAGTTTCAAGCTTCCTAATTCTTTGTTGCATTAGTTCATCCATTTAAAATTGAGACTCCTCTTAGGATAAAAAATTTATTTAATTTCAAGAATTTTTAAATTAACCCATTTTCTATTCATCGTCAAGAAGAAACCCTTATGATTTGACCAAAAAGGTCATAAGGAAGTGCCCTTGTAATTTTAGCCTCAACAAATTCACCCTGGCAAGCCTCACCCTGAAGAAATATACATCCATCAATATCAGGAGATTGGATTTTAAGTCTTCCCAATTTTACCCCACTTTGATTATATTTTTCTACTAATGCCTCCATTCTTTTTCCAACCAATTCTTGATATTTTTTTAAAGAAATATCCTTTTGAAGTTCCATCACGGCCCTAAATCTTTCTTCTTTTAGACTTTCTTCTATTTGATTTGGAAGTCTGAATGCAGGGGTTCCTTGCTCAGGAGAGTATTTAAAGACTCCAAGATGATCAAATCTAATCTCTCTAACAAAATCCATTAGTTTTTTAAATTGTTTTTCTCCTTCACCAGGAAAACCAACTATCAAAGAAGTTCGAAGGCTAACTTCAGGGACAAAATTTCTTATTTTCTCTATAAGTTTTTTTATTTCATATTCATTGGATTTTCTTCCCATCCTTCTCAATATTTCATCATCAATATGTTGAATAGGAAGGTCTATATAGGGACATATTTTTTCCTCTTTAGCTATGAGTTCGAGTAATTCATCAACAAAATATTCTATTTTGGGGTAAGTATATAAGATTCGAATCCAATGAAGGCTGTCTATTTTTACCAAATTTTTAAGAAGATTCATAAGATTAGTACCATCCCCAAGGTCTTCACCATAGGCAGTAGTATCTTGTGCAATGAGAATCAATTCTTTGACCCCCCGCGAAGCAAGCTCTTTTGCTTCATTTATAACAGAGTTAAGCCTTCTACTTTTATAGGGCCCTTTTATCTTTGGAACGGTACAGAATGTGCATGATTTAGAGCAGCCCTCGGCTATCTTAAGATAAGCAGTAAATGGAGGAGTAGATAGGATACGAGGGGTCCGTTCATTATAAAGAAATGTTGATGGAGGAATAAAGGTCTTTTTCTTCCTTTTTTGACTTAGCAATTTAGGAAGTTTATGAAATGCACCTGTTCCAACAAATATATCTACCTCGGGAAATTCTTTTTCAAGAACCTTTCCATAACGCTGGGGAAGACAGCCTGATACAATTAGGAGTTTGCATGGATCTTCTTTTTTATAATGGGTGAGCCTAAGTATGGTTTCAATCGCCTCTTTTGTTGCATCCTCAATAAAAGCACAAGTATTTACAATAAGAATCTCTGCCTCAGAGGGTTCAGTAGTAATTGAGTAGCCTGCTCTGGAAAATACTCCTAAAATAACTTCTGAATCTACTAAATTTTTCGGACAACCAAGACTTATAAGACATACACTTTTCATCACTTCTATTATATTAAACTTAGAGAAGATTTTACAATAGGAGCATTCAAATCATAAATAAATGGCGTAAATTGCACATTTTGTGATTGAAGTTTTAAATAGATTGGTTTTAAAATGATAAAAAATACTTATCTCAATGGGGATCTCTCATGAATGTTGTTGTTATAGGTGGAGGGATAGTTGGATCTCATATTGCTTACCTATTTGCAAAATCGGGAGATGAGGTATTCCTTCTTGAAAAGGAAAAGGCCTTAGGCGAACATACAAGCACGAGGAACAGTGGTGTAATCCATGCTGGGATTTATTATCCAAAAGATTCTCTAAAAGCAAAATTATGTGTGAGAGGACGCCATTTGACCTATGAATTTTTAAGAAAGCATGGTATCCAACATAAGAAATGTGGAAAGATTATTGTAGCCCTCTTAAATGAAGAATTGGAGGCACTGGAGGATTTAAAGAGAAGAGGGGATGAAAATGGTGTTGAAAATCTCAGAATTATAGAAGGAAATGAAATCCAAAAGATAGAACCAAGGGTTAAATGCCTTTTAGCACTTCATTCTCCCGAAACAGGAATTCTTGATATGGCAGGCTATATGAAGACAATGGAGCGAGTTCTTAATTTAGCAGGAGTCCATATCGTAAAACAATGTAAGGTCCTCTCGATCAATGAACATAATCGGTTGGAAACTAATCGTGGTGAAATAGAAACAGAACTTTTAATTAATTCTGCTGGACTTCATAGTGATACGGTTGCAAAAATGTGTGGTCTTGATGGATATGAGATTAAGCCAATCAAAGGAGATTATTATAATACTACGGAAGCAATTGTAAATGGTCTTGTTTATCCCGTTCCAGATTCTCCTCATAGTTTAGGGATTCATCTTACAAAAACCCTTGGAGAAGAGACTCTGATTGGTCCTTCTGCTACTGCATGTTCGGATAAAGAGGATTACAAAATCCATACTTCCAAAGAGGAGTTTGAGAAAGGAATTTTATCTATGATCCCTGATTTTGATGTCAAAAAAATCTATCCAGGCTATTCTGGCAATCGTCCAAAGGTTTATTATCAAGGGGAATTACAGATGGACTTTATTATCAAAGAACAGAAAGGTGGAAGAATTCATCTATTAGGTATTGAATCTCCTGGATTGACTGCTGCTCCAGCAATTGCTGAATTTGTATTAAAAATGGTAAAATAAGAGTCCATAAATTCTATAAATATAGGATCACCATGATTAGTGTTGATTATGATGTCATTGTCATCGGTGCTGGACCAGGTGGTTCAACAGCAGCCAGATATTGTTCAAAATCAGGTCTTAAAACCCTTTTAATAGAAAAAGATAGGCATCCAAGGTATAAACCATGTGGAGGATGCCTCTCTTTGAAGACTATTAATCAACTCCATCTTGATATTACACACTTAATCGAAAACACAATTTATGGAGCAAAATTCAGCTATTGTTTTAAAGATCCATTCATCATTAAATCCAAAGATCCAATAGCCTTTTTGGTTATGAGGGATAGGTTCGATCAATTTTTAACTCACAAGGCCCTTGAAAATGGATCAGAAATTTTGGAGGGAATTAAAGTCATAGGGATAGAGGAAGAAGAAAAAAGGGTGTGTGTATATCTCCAAGATGGGAGAAGATTGCATAGTGAATATCTTATTGGAGCAGATGGCGCAGAAAGTATCGTTGCAAAATCAATCCTAACCAATAAGGAAAGAATTTTCACTAATGGAATGGCTATAGAATCCGAGATTCCTTTTAATGATTCAATCCATTTTCCCAAAGAGGAATTTCAATTGGTCCATTTAGATTTTGGTTTAATACCAAATGGTTATGGTTGGGTTTTTCCCAAAAAGAGTTTCCTCTCTATTGGGATTGGGGGAATGTTTAAAGATACAAATAAACTCAAAACCCGTAAGTATTTTTCTGCTTTTATCGCGGGATTGGATTGGCTTCCAAAAGGTAAGGTTGAAAGATCCATTGGTCATTCCCTTCCAACCTTTTATAATGAGCATCAGAAGGTTTCAAAAGGTAGAATTCTACTTGTTGGAGATGCAGCCAATCTTATGGATCCGCTTCAGGGAGAAGGAATCTATTATACAATTTATAGTGGAATCCTTGCGGCCCAAGCCATTCTTTATTCGAAAGAAAAAGGGATTTCTCCTTCAGAAATATACCAAGATACCATTGAGAATAAGGTTTTAAAAAATTTTAAATGGGCTCTGAGTCTTTCAAGATTTGTCTATAGATTTACAAAACTATCATATAAAACCCTAAAGGCCTATCCTGAATTAGGGCAATTTTATATAAATGTTTTGGAAGGGAAGGAGACATATTTTGATTTTACAAGAAAGGTTAAAGAAAGAGTTAAAGACTTACTCGGAGGAAGACTTAGTAAGAAGATTCGAGAAGCAATGGCAAAAACATAGAAGTTTTTATGAAAGCTCTCTTTAAAAAACTACTTTGTATTGATGATACACCTGAGCGAACAGCCTTTGCCTTCTCCATAGGAATATTTATTGGTTTCTCTCCTTTTTTGGGTTTCCATACCCTTGGCGCTTTAGCCATTTCATTTTTGTTCAACCTAAATAGGTTAGCAATACTTGTTGGTGTTTGGTTTAATACTCCCTGGTGGCTTGTTCCATATTATCTCTTTGCCACAAAGATTGGGATGTTATTCTTAGGCTATTCCATTGATTGGGAAAGAATGAAAGAAATATTTCAGATAGGAATGAAGATTGGATTCATCCATTCATATTTCTGGAAATCCCTCGCTTCTCAAGGTAAATTACTTCTCTGTTTTCTTATTGGTTCATTATGTCTCTCTGCGATTCTTAGTCTATTAGCCTATCCTCTCTGTTTGAAATTAATAAGATACTATCGTTCCAAATCTAATCCTAAAAGCCTAACGACTTAAATAAAAATAGATCTTTGTATGGTAAACACAATCAGGAAAGCTCTGAAAGAATCCTTTTTATTTGGGAGTGTAAGATTTAGGGCATTTATAGTTTTAATTTTCTAAGAAAATCGTTATCCCCCTATATCTCTTGACATGGGTTGATATTTCAAGGAAAAATTAATTTTGATGAAAAATGAAGTAAAAAATTTAAGAGATTTTGATCTTTGGCTCGAATCTAACAAACTTGTAAAAGCAGAGACTTTTGGTATTGCTGGACTTACTGGATCTTCAAAGGCATTCATCCTGTCTTATTTAAGAAAGAAGATTAAAGGACCATTTTTAATCATTGTTCCTCACTTAAGAACAGCCCAAATCCTTATAGAGGATATACTTTTTTTTGAGAAAGATTTACAAAAGAATCTTATCCTTTTTCCACAATGGGAGAATCTACCATATGATGAGATTTCTCCCCATCCTGAGATTGTAAGGCAAAGGGTTAAATGTTTATATTCACTTCTAAGAGGTAATGATGGGATTATTATCATTTCTCCAATTAAAGCAATCATCCAGAAAGTTATTTCTCCTAAGGAATTAGAGGAGTCGATTCTTTATCTACGTAGAGGCGAGGAAATTGATCGGAATAGGCTCCTCAATTTTCTTCTCGAGAAAGGATATCAATCTGTAAAAATTGTGGAAGAGAGGGGAGACTTTAGTATAAGGGGATCAATTGTAGATATTTATACACCATTTTATGACTATCCCCTTAGACTTGAGTTTAATGGAGATCTATTAGAGTCCATTCGAAGATTTGATCCAGAGAGTCAAAGATCTATCCCTAATAGTTTTATTGAAGAAGCGATTATCCTTACTGCCAAAGACATATCAAATGACTTATCTTCAAACAATCTATCAAATATTTTTGATTTTTTAAATGGCAATGGAGTTGTTTTCATTGATGAAGAAAAATGGGTTAAAAAGGAAATCAATGACTACTCACAAATGATACAAGAGCGTTACAAAAAAGCATCTATGAAGAAGACTTCAGCCTTTCCACCAGAAATTCTCTATCTTACGGAAGATAAGGTTTTAGCATATCTAAAAAGGTTTCCAATCTTTCATCTCACCGAAGATCCTATTGTTCCAAGAGAATGTGGAAGGGCTTTTTTATTCAAATTTGAACGAAATGATGATATTAGAAATGAGTTAAAAGCATCGATTTCAATGAAAAGTGGTTTTAATGAGCAAGGTTCCATTTTCTCTTTACTTCTCAAGAGGCTTAAGGAATGGCAAAAAAAGGATATCAGATGTTATATTGTTTCCCATAATATAAACCAGGCTGAACGTCTAAGAGATTTGCTCTCCTCTTATAATGAAACATCTTATCTTGAAACTTCTTTAAGCTTTAAGGAAGCGCTGGAAAAATGCCCATATACCCTTAATCTTCTTGTTGGTTCTCTCTCCTCAGGATTTCGTTATCTTGAGGAAAGATGGGTTCTTTTAACCGAAGAAGAGATATTTGGTGAAAGGAGAAGGATTTCTTCTGAAAGAAAAATTTCTTTTTCCTCTTTAAGAGGTTCACAACTTTTAAGTTCTCGTGAATTAAAAGATGGGGACTTGGTTGTCCATGTTGATTATGGAGTAGGCCGATACATGGGTTTAAAAAACTTAAAAATTGGAGGTGTTTCCAATGATTATCTTTTAGTTGAATATCTTGGGGGGGACAAACTTTACGTTCCAGTAGATAGGATAAATCTCATCCAGCGTTATATAGGAGGAGATGGGAGTGTTCCTAAGCTGGATAAACTTGGAACTACATCATGGCAAAGGGTAAAAAAGAGGGTTAACTCTGCAATTTCAGAAATGGTAAAAGAGATTATCGATCTCTATGCTGTAAGGCAAGCCTTTGAGGGATATAGTTTTCCTCCACTCGACCATTTCTATAAGGAATTTGAAGCAACCTTTGAATATGAAGAAACTCCTGATCAATTAAAGGCAATTGAAGATGTTATGAGGGATATGGGACTTCCAAAGCCTATGGATCGGTTAATCTGTGGCGATGTAGGATTTGGAAAGACAGAGGTTGCCATCAGGGCAGCCTATCGGGCAGTGATGGCTGGAAAACAGGTTGCACTACTTGTTCCCACAACACTTTTGGCTCAACAGCATTACCAGACCTTTAAAGAAAGATTCAAAATTTATCCTGTTGTCATTGAAGTATTGAATAGATTCAGGACATCAAGTGAGCAGAAGGATATCCTAAAAAGATTGCAAGAGGGAAAGGTAGATATATTGATAGGAACTCATCGGATCCTCCAGAAAGATGTCGTCTTTCGTGATCTTGGATTAGTTATTATAGATGAGGAGCATAGATTTGGGGTATCCCATAAGGAGAGGCTGAAACAACTAAGAAAGCTTGTAGATGTGATTACTCTTACTGCAACACCTATACCAAGAACCCTTCAAATGGCCCTTACAGGTATTCGAGATTTAAGTCTTATTCAGACCCCTCCTGAGAATCGATTGTCTATTAGAACTTTCATAGCTCGATATGACGATGAACTCATAGAGGAGGCTATCAGGAGGGAGTTTGAAAGAGGTGGACAAGTATTTTTTGTTCAACCACGAATTCAAAATATTCAATCTATGGCCAATCATCTGAAGCATCTTATTCCTGAGGCCCATGTGGCTGTAGCACATGGCCAGATGAATGGGAAGGAACTTGAGGAGGTAATGCTGAAGTTTATAAATAAAAAGATTAATCTGCTTGTCTGTACAAACATTATTGGTTCAGGCATTGATATACCAACCGCAAATACTATTCTGATAAACCATGCAGAACAATTCGGTTTAGCAGACCTGTATCAGCTCCGTGGAAGAGTTGGAAGAGGAAGCGAGCAAGCATATGCCTACTTACTTGTACCAGGGGAACTTAGTCTTTCAAAAGATGCCTTAAAAAGATTAAGAGCTATTCAGGAATTTAGCGAACTTGGTTCTGGATTTAAACTCGCAATGGAAGATCTTGAGATAAGAGGAGCAGGGAACCTCCTTGGAAAATCACAATCAGGTCACATCTCGGCAGTCGGTTTTGAGCTCTATTGCCAGATGATGGAAAAGGCTATTAAGGAATTAAAGGGAGAGCCTATCATTGAAGAGATTACACCTGAGATTCACATTGGAGTCTCTGCCTTCATTCCAGAATATTATATTGAAGAGCCTATAGAGAGATTAAATATTTATAGAAGGCTCTCCATTTGCAAATCAGATGATGAGGTAGAAAGAATTAGGGAGGAATTAATAGACCGATTCGGTCCTATTCCTGAGGAAGTGAATAACCTCCTTGAAGTGATTAAAATAAAAATTATCCTTACACAATTAGCTATAAAAAGGGTGGAGGCGAATGCTTCCCAATGGGTTCTTAGCTTTCATGAAAGTACTCCTGTCTTACCTTCAAGAGTATTGTATTTAGCCAAAGAAAGCCGTGAATTTAGATTTAGATTTACTCCCGATTCGAAATTGATTGTAGAAGATTTTTCCAAAATGGGGAAAGACCCAATAAGATTTACAAAAAATATATTGAAAGCACTTGCTTGATATGATAGATTTCTTTGATATAAAAAGATTTACTTCACCATAATGAAGGGAAAGTAGGAAACTTCATGAAAAAAAATTTTTTAATAGGTTTATTGGTTTTTCTTCTATTTATTTTAAGTTGCGATATTCAAAAAAAGAAGGAACTTGGGAGAAATGAACTTGCCAGAGTAAATGAGACTTCTATTTCAATTGATGAATTTCATCAAATCCTTGAATCTCAACCATTAGAGGGTAAGTTGAGGCTTCTTAATGAACAAGGGATGAGAGATTTTCTTGAAAATTATATTATTACCCGGGAACTACTTTATCAAGAAGCTAAGAGAAAGGGATTGGATAAGAAGAAAGAGATTTTGATAAAGATTGAGGATTTTAAAAGGGCAATGCTTATTGATGCCCTCCTGGAAGAGGAGTTGAAAGGTAAAAGTGAGGTAAGCGAGGAGGAGATCAGAAAATACTATGAAGAAAATAAAGCCTTATTTATTGAACCCTTAGAAGTAAAGATTAGACAGATTTTTGTGAATTCTGAACTGATTCTGAGGGAGGTTCTGGCTAAGCTTTCGCAGGGAGAAAGCTTTGAAAAAATTGCTTCAACTTATAATATTGGTAGATTTAAGGAAGATGGAGGAAATCTTGGATATATTAGGAGAGGACAATTGGCCCGTTCATTTTCGCAGTTTGAAGAGGCAGCCTTTTCCTTAAAAAATAAAGGTGATATAAGTGATGTAATAAGGACCCCATATGGATTTCATATCATAAAGTTAGAAGATATGCGTGGAAGCCATCTTAGGCCTCTTGATCAAGTAAAGGATAAGATTAGAATAACTCTTGAGCCAAAAAAGAAACAAGAGGCCTATCTTCGTTATATCAAAGATTTAAAATCAAAAGCCAATATCCTTATTAATGAAAAGCTATGGGCTGAAGAGGAAAAAAAGGAGATAAGACCCAAAGAGGAGAAAAAATAGATGAGAAGAATTTATGTTGAAATAAATATAAATTTAAATCCTCTGGGTTTTAAAAGGTATGCACTCACGTTTGCCTTCCTTATTTATACCCTCATGTTATTTTCTTCAGGATGCAATCGATTTGGCAATCTTCCAAAAAACGTGATTGCTGAAGTAAATAATGAAACGATAACACTCAATGATTTTAATAAAGAATTTAAGGGAATGATGTTGGAAAATCAAATGGGTTCAGATCCTAATATAAAAAGACTTAAAGAGACTTTCCTTAACCAAATAATAGAAAGAAAGATTCTTATACAAGAAGCAAAGAGATTAGGGATCTCGGTTTCTAAAGAGGAGGTAGATCAGGTAATACAAGAGATAAAATTAGATTATAAAGAAGCAGAATTCATTGAAAAATTGAAACTAATAGGGATGAATTTAGATGAATGGAGAAATAGAATTGAGGAGAAATTATTGGCGGAAAAGATGATAAGAAGTGCTTCAAGTTATCAGGGAGATGTGGATGAAAGGGAGGCATTAAAATTTTATGAGGACCATAGAGCTTACTTTCAGATTCCTGAAATGGTGAGGGTTCGGCAGATTGTGGTTGCTGATGGAGAAGAGGCAATTCAGATATTGAAAAGACTAAAGAGGGGTGAAAGTTTTGAGAAATTGGCCAAAGAGAAATCCATTGGCCTTGAGAGGGATAGAGGAGGAGATCTGGGCTATTTCAGCCGGGGGGAAAGACCATCAGAGTTTGACCATGTTTTTGAGATGGAAGTAGGTAGGATCTCTGAAGTCATTAAAACCCCTTATGGTTACCATATATTTAAATTAGAAGAGAAGATTGAACCAAGGGAAATCCCTTTTAATGAAGTGAGAACAAAGATTATTCAAACTATTATTAAAAGAAAAGGAGAAGAGAGATTCCAGGAATGGTTAAAAAAATTGAAAGCAAAATCGCATATAAAGATCAACAAGGAATGGCTAAACTCATGAAAAGGAAAGTGTTTCTATTATTAATAATTTTTTCTCTATTCTTTGGATCCTTAGATAAGGCAGAAGCAGTGATTGATCGGATTGTTGCTATCGTCAATCAAGAAATAATAACCCTTTCTGAAGTTGAGAAGTATGCAGAAACTGCTGAGAAGGAATTAAGGTCTGAAGATCCAATCCAGAGGAAAGAAGAAAAGAAACAACTCTATAGGAAGATTATAGATAAACTCATTGAAGAAAGACTTATTGAGCAAGAGGCAAAAAAACTTGGGATCAAGGTCACATCGAAGGAAATCGAGGCAGCCCTCGAGGAGATTAAACAAAGAAATAACCTTACGCAAGAGGAGTTTGAAAGGGCATTAGCTAAGGAGGGTCTCAGCATCGATGCCTTGAAAAAACAGATTGAAAAAAGGCTCCAAAATACAAAATTAATTAATTTTTCCCTGAAAATGGATGTGAAGATGGATGAAAAGAAGCTAAGGGAGTTTTATGAAAAAAATATCGATCGTTACCAGAGAACTGAGCAATATCGACCTGCTCATATCTTTTTTGCTATTCCAAAGGATGCTACCCCAGCAGAGATTCAAGAGATAAAAAAGAAATGCCAAGCCGTTTTGGAAAAGATTAGACGTGGAGAAGATTTTGGAGAGATGGCTCTTCTTTATTCTGAAGATACATCCAGCAAAGATAAGGGAGATCTTGGATTCTTTAGAAAAGGTGAACTTTTGGCCGTCCTCGAGAAAGAGGCTTCTCGTCTAAAAGTGGGAGAGGTTAGTGGTATAGTTAGAAGTGAGTTTGGTTTTCATATAATAAAACTTCTTGATCGAAAGGGTGGCGGGGTAATTCCATTTGAGGAGGTTGTTGAAAAGGTTAAGAAAGATTTTATGGAAAATGAGATGGAGAAGGCCTTTAAACAATTTTTAACTAATTTAAAAGAAAAATCTGTTATAGAAATAAAGCTTTAAAGACCTATTTTTATTGGTCCATCTGGATTTCTTTCTCATGAGTCTACCAAAGATTGGTATCACAATGGGTGATCCAACAGGGATTGGGCCAGAGATTATCGCAAAGGCCCTTTCTATGGAAGAACCTTTCAAGTTTTGCAGGCCATTTGTATTTGGTGACGAAGGTATTCTTACAAAAATTATACAGAGATATGGCCTTGAGGCAATTGTTGAGAGTTGTGAAAAAGTACCTGAAGAAGCTTATAATCCCAAAAAAATCTACTTTTTCCCTTCGACCAAGCTTGATATTTCCAAAATATATTTTGGTAAACCTGATCGGACATGTGGTTTGGCTATGGCAAAATATATTGAAGATGCCGTGAATTGGATAAAAAATGGGTTTCTCGATGCCTTAACAACATGTCCAATCAATAAAGAGGCTATTAATAGAGCTGGTTTTCCATTTCCTGGTCATACAGAATTTATTGCTCATCTTGCAGCCGTGCCTACTGCTGCTATGATGTTTTTAACTCCAAGATGGAAGATTATTCTTGTAACAACACATATGCCCCTCAAAGAGGTCCCCAATGCTATTCTTAAAGATAAAATACTAAATGTTATAAGATTAGCTAATAATGGTTTGAAAAAATATTTTAAGATATCAGAACCTCGGATAGCTGTTTTAGGCCTTAACCCACATTGTGGAGAAGACGGACTTTTGGGTCATGAGGAGATCACTGAGATTATCCCTGCTATTGAAGAAGCGAAAAAGGAGTCAATTAAAGTTGAGGGACCATTTCCAGCTGATTCCTTTTTTAACTTGGAGAGGAATTCAATATATGATGCAGTCATATCTATGTATCATGATCAAGGGTTAATTCCTGTAAAAATGTTTGATTTTAGGGAAGCTGTAAATATTACATTAGGACTACCTTTTATACGAACATCTGTATCCCATGGAACAGCCTATGATATAGCAGGGAAAGGAATTGCAGATCCTACAAACTTTATAAAAGCCCTTTCAATAGCATCTAACCTTTCAAAATTAAAGAATGATTTTTGATTTTTAAATTTATTTTTTTATAAAAACCTGTTGACAAAACCCTACTTTTAGGCTAAAAGACTTTTTGTGAAAAATATCTTTTTTAAGAGGAGAGTGGAATGAAAGAGGTAGTTATTGTTAGTGCTGCAAGAACACCCATTGGCAGTTTTGGTGGATCTTTAAAAGATGTTCCAGTTGTTAAGTTGGGTGCGATTGTGATAAGGGAAGTATTAAGAAGGATTGGAGCTAAACCTATTATTAAAAAAGAAATCTTAGATTTAGCACCTAATGCGTTCAAAGATGCAGAGATGACGGCCTTGGAGAAATCTTTTTACCAATGGAATGATGCAAAATTAGAGTTTCAGGTAGATGAAGTTATTATGGGCAATGTACTGCAAGCTGGTCAAGGACAGAATCCAGCCCGTCAGGCAATGATATATGGAGGAATTCCAAAGGAGACCGTTGCTTTTACGGTTAACAAGGTTTGTGCCTCAGGACTTAAGGCCATTTCGCTCGGGGTACAATCCATCCAGTTAGGTGAGGCAGAGGTTGTGATAGCCGGAGGGATGGAAAATATGAGTCAAGCACCTTATGCCTTTCCTCAGGGCCGTTGGGGAGCAAGGATGTTTAATCAAGAGATGGTTGATTTGATGGTTTTTGATGGGCTTTATGAGATTTTTTATGGTTATCATATGGGTATGACCGCAGAGAATATTGCTGAAAAATTTGGGATATCAAGGAGGCAACAGGATGAATTTGGATTGATGAGCCATCAAAGAGCGCGAGCGGCTATTCAAAATGGAATCTTTAAAGATGAGATTGTTCCAGTAATGGTTCCCCAAAAGAAGGGTGAACCTTTAAAATTTGATACTGATGAAAGACCCATGGATACATCTCTTGAGAAAATGGCAAAACTTCCTCCAGCATTTAAAGAGAATGGGACTGTGACTGCAGGGAATGCCTCAGGGATTAATGATGCTGCAGCTGCTGTAGTTTTGATGTCAAAAGAGAAGGCCATGAGCTTAAACCTCAAACCCTTGGGTAGAATCATTTCTTATGCCTCTGCAGGGGTTGACCCAGCCTATATGGGTTTAGGCCCACTACCTGCAGTTAGAAAGGCGTTAAAAAAGGCAGGCCTCTCGCTAAGAGATATTGGCTTAATTGAGCTTAACGAAGCATTTGCCTCACAGGCAATTGCTTGTATTCGTGAACTAAATCTTGATATAGAGAAAACAAATGTAAATGGAGGAGGAATTTCACTGGGCCATCCTATTGGGTGTACTGGTGCAAGATTAATTGTATCACTACTTTATGAGATGGAACGAAGAAAAGTAAATCTTGGTTTGGCAACCCTCTGCATTGGTGGGGGGCAAGGAATGGCTATGATTGTTGAAAAATAAGGAGTAATTATGGATTATAAAAATATTTTACTTTCAATTGAAGGACAGATTGGTATTCTTACCATAAATCGGCCAAAGGCCCTTAATGCATTAAATACCGAGACACTTAAAGAGATACAAATGGCTATCCATGAGGTTAAGGATAGTTCTGAAATAAGAGTATTAATTATAACAGGTGCTGGGGAGAAAGCTTTCGTTTCTGGGGCTGATATTAGTGAGATGAAAGATATGAATTCCATTGAAGCATTAAACTTTTCTAAATTGGGTCATCTCACATTAAATATGTTAGAGAACCTTCATATTCCTGTTATTGCTTCTGTCAATGGATATGCCTTAGGAGGTGGTACTGAGATTGCACTTGCCTGCGATTTTATTTATGCATCTGAAAATGCAAGATTTGGGCTACCAGAGGTAACACTTGGCGTATTTCCTGGTTTTGGAGGGACACAAAGGCTTCCTCGTTTAATAGGGAAAGCAAAGGCTAAGGAACTGATCCTAACTGGAAAAATTATTACTGCCCAAGAGGCATTACAGATGGGTATTGTTAACCGAGTATTTCCACAACCATCACTAATGGAAGAGACCATGAAGGTTGCTTCTCAGATGGTAAAGAATGGTCCAATAGGACTTCGATTGGCAAAGAATTTGATTAATGAGGGATTCAATATGAATCTCCAAGAGGCCTGTTCATTAGAAGCGCTTGGTTTTAGCTTTACATTTTCTACAGAAGATCAAAGAGAAGGGATGACAGCATTTATAGAGAAGAGAAAGCCTGTTTTTAAAGGAAGATAAGGAGGTAAAAGATGAAGATCGTGGTTTGTATCAAACAGGTTCCGGATACAACTGAGGTAAAAATTAATCCTCAAACTAACACCCTTATTCGAGAAGGGGTAGCAAGCATAAGTAATCCATTTGATGATTTTGCCCTTGAAGAAGCCCTTCTGACAAAAGAGAAGTATGGTGGAGAAGTATATGCTATTAGTATGGGACCTCCACAAGCAGTAGAGGTCTTAAGAAACGCTATTGCTGTAGGTGCAGATAAGGCTTATCTAATTTCAGATAGGGCATTTGCAGGAGCAGATACTCTGGCAACAGCCTATACCTTAGCCAAAACAATTGAGTGGATTGGAAATGTTGACCTTATAATCTGTGGAAAACAAGCCATTGATGGAGATACTGCTCAGGTTGGACCAGGAATTGCTACACGTCTTGGGATTCCACAACTAACCTATGTTTGCAAGGTACGGGAAATCAATGTTGAAAAGAGAAAGATTGTTGTAGAAAGGATGCTTGAATCTGGAAGAGAGGTTGTAGAGGCTCCGCTTCCAGCCTTGATGACTGTGGTTAAAGATATTAATGAACCAAGACTTCCAAGTCTCATTGGGATAAAAAGGGCAGCAAAGACTCAAATTCCAACCTTGACACCCAAAGACATTCCTGTGGATGAAAATAAGATCGGACTGAAGGGCTCTCCAACATGGGTTGTCAAGGTATTTACTCCAGAACCAAGAGGAGGAGGAGAGATATTAAAGGGTGAGCTTACGGAAGTGGTCCCTCTTTTGGTGGATAAATTAATGGCGACAAAATTTATTAAATAGAGGGCCAAAACTTAATTTGATCATAGGAGGGAATAGAATGGCAAGATTATTGATAAACAAGGAGACTTGTACAGGATGTGAATCCTGCATTCCCGCTTGTCCTTTTAGTGCGCTAAGCATGAAGGAAGGGGTTGCGGTTGTAGATGAAAAATGTACATTCTGTGGAGCTTGTGTGGATGTTTGCCCTGTTGGGGCTATAACTTTGGAAAAGGAAGAGAAGGCTGTCACTATTGATACTTCTGCCTATAAAGATGTATGGATTTTTGTCGAGCATGAATTTGGAAAGATCTCTTCAGTTGTCTTTGAACTTCTTGGAGAGGGGAAAAAATTAGCTGAGGCCCTTGGATGTAAAGTTTGTGCTATGCTTCTTTGTGATAAGGATATGGTAGATACCTTTGCAAAAGAGGCCATCGCCTATGGGGCTGAAAAGGTTTATGTAAAAGAGAGTCCACTTCTTAAGGTATATCGAACAGATCCTTTTGTGAGGGCAGCTACAGAACTGATTAGAAAATATAAACCTGAGATTGTTCTCTTTGGTGCCACCACTTTGGGTAGAGATTTTGCTGGTGCCGTGGCTACAACATTAGAGACAGGTTTAACGGCTGATTGCACAGGACTTGATATAGATCCTGAAACAAAATATCTAAGACAGACTCGACCTGCCTTTGGGGGTAATATAATGGCCACAATCCTTGATTATCCAAATTATAGGCCTCAAATGGCCACAGTGAGGCCTAAGGTGTTTCCTATGCCGCCAAGGGATGATTCAAGATTAGGAGAGATTATAAGGGAACCACTTGAAATGAGTGAAGATGAAGTGAGGACGAAGATATTAGAGTTTATCAAGGGGGCAGAGGCCGTTAATCTTGCCGATGCAGAGATTATTGTTTCAGGAGGTAGAGGAGTAGGAGGCCCTGAAGGATTTAAACCTATCAGAGAACTTGCTGAATTATTAGGAGGAGCAGTAGGTGCCTCAAGGGCTGCTGTTGATTCAGGTTGGATTTCCTATGAACATCAGGTAGGCCAAACAGGACGAACTGTAAGGCCAAAGATATATATAGCATGTGGAATTTCAGGATCTATTCAACATCAGGCAGGAATGAAGACCTCCGACGTAATTGTTGCTATTAATAAAGACCCTGAAGCCCCCATCTTTAAAATTGCAACATATGGGATTGTAGGTGACCTTTTCACTGTTCTTCCCATGCTTAAGGAAGAATTCAAGAAGAGACTGGGAAGATAGGCCTTAGGCCAAGGTATTAAAATTGAAATCCAATTCTCTCTTTTTTCATCTTTTCTATGAGGGTGAAAGATATCTATCCTCTTTAAAAGAATTCCTGTTCTCAAATTTTTTCTTGATTTTTATTTTACCTTTCATCATAATGGAAAAAAAGATGTAAAAGGGGATGCCGATGATTGTCACTTGTGCCTCTTGCCTAACAAAATATAATCTTGATGACTCAAAAGTAAAGCCTAAAGGAGTCAAAGTCCGTTGTTCCCGATGTAAACATGTCTTTTGGGTAGTTCCTCCACCTGAAACTAAGCAAGAGGTTATTGAGAAATTTGAGGCATTTGCAAAATATCATGAAGAATTGATGGAGCCAAGGGAAAAAGAGGCTGAAATAGCTCCTGCGGAAAGAATTGAAAAAGAGGAAAAACCAACACAAATTGAAGAATCTCTCTTCGAAGAAAAACCTATTTTAGAAGAAAAGAAAGAGACCATTCTTATCGCACCTCATATAAAAGAAGAAGAAAAGGTTGAAAAGGAGATTCCAAAGCCAAAGGTTAGAGTTGAAAAAGAAAGAAGAATATTTCCTTTCGTTCTTGTAGGTATCATCATTGTTGTACTCATTATTTTCGCTGCCCTCTATTTTGGGGGCGATTTTGGCTTGGCTAAAAGGATTACTGGGTATTTAGAGTCACCTATTGAGAAAGTTACTAATTTATGGAATCGCATTTTGGGAAAAGAAAAGGAAGGTTTAATCATAGGTAATCTAAATGGTTATGAGGAGAAGGTAGGAAATATCTCTCTCTTTATTATTGAGGGAAAGGTTAATAATCAATCTCGTTTTACAAAAAAACATATTAGGCTTAGGATTTCAATCTTTGATCGAAATAAAACAAAAGTAGCAGAAAAAGATGTCATTTGTGGAAAGACACTTACACGAGGAGAATTAAAAAATCTTTCTCCTAATTTTTTTACAGGAGATATGGTTATTAAATTTAATACGGACCAAGAACATATCATTCCCCCAGGTAAAGAGGCTCCCTTTATGGTGATTTTCAAAGAGATACCTCAAAATGCCACAGAATTTAGTGTGGAGATTATTGAAGCCCCTAATATTTAAAAATTTTAGGTTTATTCCTTAGCACGGAGCAATAATATAGGAGTTTCAGCCCTTGTTAGTACTTTTAGAGTAACACTTCCAAGAACCCAACGTGTAATGCCTGAACGGCCATGTGTACACATGACGATAAGATCAACATTATTTTCCTTGGCAAAGTCAATAATTTCAATAGCCACCTGATGTCCTGTTTTTACAACAGATTTAGCTTTTAGGCCCTTTTGCTTCAAATCTTCGGCAAGTTTTGTAAGGTATCTTTCAGCAGCCTCTTTTTGTCTTTCATCAACGATAAGGGGCGTGACAAGTTCGGGTGAACCATAGATAGGCATGAAAGGTACTACTTGAAATAGAATGATTTCTGAGTCAAATATTTTTGCGAGATTTTCTGCTGGACTTAATGCTTTAAGAGCAAGTTCAGAGCCGTCTAAAGGAACTAAAATTTTTTTATACATTTTTTCCCCACCTCCTTCTTTAAACTTATTTATATCAATTTTAGCCTTTAAAAGCAAATTTAATCTTATCGAAAATATTTATGAGAAAGATAGAAATTATTGGAAAAAATAATTTGACTTCTTTCAGCTACACATTAAAATGATAAAAGGGAATATATAAATCAGATGGAGAAGCTTAAATGGATAAAGTTAGACTAACTGCCACTGTGACAAAGGCAGGTTGAGCATCAAAGATTGGGCCAGAGGATCTGGACCTAATTCTAAGAGAGCTCCCTATAAAAAAAGATCCTAAAGTTCTGGTTGGACTTGAGACATCCGACGATGCAGGAGTCTATAAACTAACTGATGATATTGCAATAGTTCAAACAGTTGACTTCTTTACACCGATTGTTGATGACCCTTATACCTTTGGCCAGATTGCAGTAGCTAATGCATTGAGTGATATTTATGCAATGGGAGCTATTCCACTGACTGCACTTAATTTGGTTGCATTTCCAATTAAAACCTTATCCTCTGAAATCTTGAAAGAGATCCTTTTGGGAGGACTCTCAAAAATAGAAGAAGCCAATGTCTCCCTGGTTGGAGGTCATAGTATTGAAGACAAGGAATTAAAGTATGGACTTTCAGTTACAGGAATTGTTCATCCTGATAAAGTGCTTACTAATGCTAATGCAAAAGTGGGAGATTGGCTTGTTTTAACAAAACCTCTTGGTACTGGGATTATTTCAACAGCGCTTAAGGCTGGGATGGCTTCTGAGAAGGCTGTTAAAGGAATGGTTGAAATTATGGTGATGCTAAATCGAAAACCCTCTGAAATGATGAAAGAATTTGAGGCCCATTCTTGTACTGATATTACTGGTTTTGGATTCATCGGCCACGCCCTTGAAATGGCGAAAGCAAGCCAAGTGGGTATGAAGATTAACTCCAAGAATATTCCAGTGTTACCAGGAGCTATAGAATATGCAAGTCAGGGTCTAATACCTGGAGGCGCATATACCAATCGAGATTTTTTTTCATGTAAAGTTTCTATTAAAACAGAGGTCTCTCAGGTGATAATTGATCTTCTTTATGATCCTCAAACATCAGGGGGACTGCTAATATCATTAACCCCAGAGCATGCTGAAAAACTTGTAAAGATCCTTAAAGAAGATAATATAGATTCATGGATTGTGGGGGAAGTTACAGAAAATGCTGGACTGATAGAAATCATTTAATCTATTATTTGATTTCGGGTTTGATTCCAGCTTTCTCCATAAAATTTCTAAAGAACGTTAATTCCTCATTAACTTCTTTCTTAAATGCATCTCCTTTTTTAAAATCAACTACATAATCGAATTTCTGGATAGCAGAAATAATATTTTTATCTTGGATCGTCTTTTCTGAAGCCTCTTCCCACTTTTTTAAAACAAAAGATGGAAGTCCTTTTGGACCCACAAGACCTACGGCTCCTGTAATAATCGTACTCTTTAATCCCTTTTCGACAGCTATTGGAATATCTGGATAAACTGGATGTCTTTGCCGAGAGAAAAAAGCCAATATTCGGATCTTACCTGCCAAAAACTGTGACTTGGCAGGCGAAGGAGCCATAAATGCCAGATCAAGATGTCCACCAAGAAGTTGAGGCATAATTTCTCCAGCGCCTCCAAATATAACAGGCACGATTTCAATCTTAGCATCTTGATTAAATAATTGAAGGGCCATATGAGGTGCAGTTCCTGGTCCTGGAGTTCCAGCCTTTAATTTTTTAGGATTTGCCTTTGCAAATGCAATCAGTTCTTCTAAGGTTTTAAATGGAGAGTCCGCCCTTACAATAACTATTTGAGGCCAGTATGCAAGTTTGGCTATATATGTTAAGTCATTGATTACATCAAAAGGGAGATTGGGTGTAAAAAGGGGGGCAAAGATTAGGACATCTGTTGGTCCCCCTCCAATTGTATAACCATCGGGTTTGGAATTTACTACATAAGAGGTACCGACTATTCCTCCACCTCCAGGCTTATTAAGGATGGCTATAGTTCCATTTAGATTCTTAGCAAGCGAATCCAATATCGTACGCCAAAATATATCAACCGCTCCTCCAGGAGCAAATGGAACAACAAGTTGAACCGTGCCTTTTGGATAATCTTGTCCGTAAGAGATAGAAAGGCCGATAATAGATAATAAGAAGAGATAAAAAATAATAAAATTCTTTTTTATTAAGAATCTAAACATGTCTCGCCTCCTTAAGAGATTTTTAATCTTTCTATAAAATGGATTAAAAACTAATTCAATATAACATATTCTTTTGAGAAATTGAAAATAAATCTTTCAAGTCTTTCCTAAGTTGATGTTAACCAATTAAAAGAATTTGTTGACAATATTAAAAAATTAAGTATTATTAATTATGAAAAATTTTTGGAGGTGGGAGATGGTTAAGATTATCTCAATTTTCACAATAATTGGAATTTTTTTCTTTGGCTTTGATTCAAAAATTTACTCACAGGTTTATCCTGAACATCAAATCAATCTTGTTATTCCCATGGCGCCAGGAGATGGGGTAGATATTGCAGGACGACTTATGGCCGAAGAAATTTCGAAACTACTCAAGGTCCCTATCGTTGTCTTAAATAAACCAGGAGCTGGTGGTGGAGTTGGAACTGATTTTGTTGCAAAGGCAAAAAATGATGGCTATACATTGCTTCTCGCCCCAAGTGCTCCAATTATCTATAACAGGATCCTAAATCCATCACAAGTTCCTTACGATTCATTTAAAGACTTAACTCCTATTGCATTAACAACGCATACCCCAATCCTTATAGCCATTCGGAGTGATGCTCCTTATAAGGATTTTAAAGAAATAGTAGAGTTTGCTAAGAACAATCCTGGAAAAATCCGCTGTGGGACAATGGGAGTTGGTTCAGTAGGAGATTTCGATACCGAGATGATTAAGGCTATAGCAAAGATAAATATTACCTCTGTACCATTCAAAGGAGCCTCTCCTGCTATTACAGCCCTCCTTGGAGGCCATGTAGAAGCTGTAGCCGTTGCCCTTGGTCCTCTTATCAGCCATATAAGGGCAGGAAAGATAAAAGGGATTCTCATTTCAACATCTTTTTCTGAGTTTCCTGAGATCCCAACGCTTAAACAATTAGGTTATCCACAAAATCTTTTAGGTGTTTGGTTTGCCTTTTTTGGGCCTGCAGGACTTCCAGAGAATGTAAAAAATACTTTGGTTCCAGTAATTGAAAAAGTTGTAAAAGATCCCTCTATTGTTTCAAAGCTTTCTAAGACTGGGATGATTCAGGAGTTTGAAGGACCAGAAAAGCTTTTATTAAGAATGCAAGAAGAGTTCAGAATGGCAGAGGAGATTGCTAAGGCCTCGGGTCTTAAAAAATAGGATTACTTAAAGATTTTTTTAGAGATTTCCTCAATCTCATCTAACCCGAGGGGTCTTAGTCTTTCGTAAAGAGCCCTTCTTTCGGGATCGGTTTTTGGTGGTTTTGTGGCATCAATGATTACCTTCGAAGCTATTTCTTGGCGAATGGTAACTCTTGGTTCCCTAAGTTTTTCACTCACCGATTCATCTAGTGCATGTCCTCGAACACCTGGGATAATGATAATATCTTTTACCGGATCAACCCTTGTTGTAATAGCCCAAGCAACATCCCCTGGGTCATAGATGTCCACATCTTCATCTACTGCCACTGCAAACTTTTGATGAAGATATGTGCTTGATATTGCAGCCAGAAGCACATTCTTTGCCTCTCCGTAGAATCTTGGAGTCATCTGAATGACAACTCCGAATATTGTCCCCCAATGGGCATAGACATCTTTTAGATCAACATATCCTCCCACGTGTCGGAGATCTCTAAAAAGTGCAGCTGACATAGGGACCCTATGGTATATACAGCCCTCAACGTCTGGGCCGTTTTGGTTTGCCTTAAAGATAGCATCCTTACGCATCATCATTGCTTTGATATAAACAACAGGATTTTTCCCCTTTCCTCCAAAATAGTAGCCTTGAAATTCAGAAAAAGGTCCTTCTTCCTCTCTTATCTTTGGAGGGATTTCTCCTTCCAAAATAATCTCTGCATAGGCTGGGACTTCAAGATCAACCGTTTCACAATGGATAAGTTCTACTGGTTCACCAAGAAGGCTTCCAGTGAGGGAGAGCTCGTCAAGTTCAAGAGGTCCTGTGTAACAAGCAGAGAAATAATACATTGGATGATGACCTATCATAATGGCAATAGGCATTGGTTTGTCCATTGCTTCATATTTTTGATAAATAAAATGTGTATGTCTTCCGGGAACCATCATAATACCGAGTTTATTATCTCCCTTAACCTGTAATCTATGAAATGCCATATTCCTTACGCCTGTTTCAGGATCCTTAACAATACAAAGGCCAGAACTAATATAAGGACCTCCATCCCTTTGCCCTTGGATGTGTGCAGGCAAAGTTGTTAAGTGAATATCATTTCCTTTTAGAATAACTTCTTTAACAGGACCGTGGCTTACAAGTTTACAATCTATCAATCCTTGATCTACTCTTCGAACAAATTCCCTAATAGCACTTTTTGAATCAGTTCCAAATGCAAGGCCCACATGTCTCATATTTGCTGGGGCTTGTCCCAATACCTTCCAGCCAGGATGATTTTTAACATTCTCAAAAAGAAGGGCTTTCTCTTTTGACTTCCAGAGATATGCACTCATGTTTTTTTGCGGATCAACTTCGTCTTTAATGCTTATTATCTCTCCTGCTTCTTTAAGTTCCCTTATCCATTCTCTCATGTCTTTGGGCATAATTTGGCTCCTTAATCAATCTTTAAAATCCTTTTGCCATTTAGGCTTAAGATATTTTCTATATCTTCTTGCGATATAGAGAGATTTTTAATCTCATTTATAAATCTTTCAATCTGATTTTCATCTCGAATCTCCTGAGGATAATCTGTTCCAAAAACAATTCTCTGAGGTTTTATTTCAAGAAGGGCACATTTAACTGCATTAATATTCCCAAAAAATCCACCTGTATCAAATGTTAGTTGATCAAAATATTCACGAAATGGTTTTCGAGGGCGTTTACCATGACGGGGATGATCTTTTGTACCCCAGAATTCCTTATCCTGATAAGGTTCAATTCTTCCTATGAGGGCTGAGATTCCTCCTCCCAGATGGGATATAATAAATCTCAATTCAGGAAATTCATCAAGCACTCCACCGTTTATTAATCTAATTGTAGATATGACTAATTGAAACTCTCTTCCAACACTACGACCAAGATCATAATCTAAGTAATTACCAGAAGAGCTAAGTGCAGGGTGAATAAATATAAAGAGGCCCAATTCTTGAACTTTATTATAAAAAGGAAAAAGTTTTTCAGAGTCAAGTTCGATTTCTCCTATAACTGATGGAATTGCAACACCTTTAAAACCAAATTCATAAAAAGATCTCTTAAGCTCATTATAAGATGACTCTCCCCCAAGTGGAGGGACATGGGCCAATCCCAAAAATCTTTTTGGGAAGGTTTTCTCAATTTCTCTCAATTTGTTATTCACCAAACGACACTTTTCAATATCATTTGTTAAACCAGCTCCTGAGGATAGGACACCAATAGAAATGCCAGCCTTATCCATACATGCTAAATGTTTGTCTATTGTAAATAATTTTTCATGGAATGTGTAGGCAGGTTGTCCATTAACAAAAACTGTTTTTGGTGATCCATCAGTGTTAAGTTTATCACGAACCAACTCTTCTGGAGTATAATGGATATGGAAATCTATAATCATTAAGATCCTATTCCAATGATAAACCAGTTTATATTCCACTAAAAAAAACTTGCAATCTTTGCCTTTTCTAAGAGGTTGCTTTCGAAAAGATTCTGAATCGTTTTTGCATCTCTTAGCATTCTCTCAATAGAATAATCTTTCATCAAGCCAACGCCTCCATGAATCTGGATCGAATCGATTGTTGTTTTTACAGTAACCTCTGTTGAAAATATTTTAGTTGCAGATGCTATTTTTTCTAATCCCCTATCATTAACATCATAATTATGAGCTGCCTGATAAAGCAAACACCTTGCGGCCTCGATGAGAGTATAAAGCTCGGCAAGCATGAATTGTATACCCTGAAATTGGATGATTTTCTTACCAAATTGTTCCCTTTCACGGGCATGTTTTATTGCATGATCAAAAGCAGATTGAGCAATACCAAGGGATTGGGCAGATGTTTTAATCAAATAAAAATTTCTAAAAGTTTTAAGGGGATCACCTTCTTGTTCTTCACAAGAGATTACATAATCCTTAGGGACGTGAACATGGTCGAAAATTATATTATAAGCTCGAGATATCTTTAAACCCATTAACGGCTTAGGATTTGAGAGTTGAACCCCATTGCTATCCATAGAAATCAATAAGGCCATTGGTTTTTGGGGATAAGGCCTTTCGAAAATAACTCCAATAATGTCAGCAATAGAAGCATGGATAGCCCAGGCCTTTGCTTTTATTATTTCATAATCACCAGTATGGGATGGATGGATTAAAGCATCATTTTCATTTAGACTTAATTGACAAACTGTGGAGATAGATTTACCTTGGATAATGGGTGTTAAAAATTTCTTTTTTTGATAATCTTTCCCATGCTTGAGAATAATGGATGAGGCTAAATCTGAAGAGGTAATGGCGATTCCTATTGTCGAATCTTTTTTTGTAAATTCTTCAGTTATCAATACGTTTTCAAACAGGCCAAAATTTTGTCCGCCATACTCTTCAGGATAATCAATTCCAATGAAACCGAGACGGCATGCCTTTTCATGGATTGCGCTTGGAAATCTCCCCTCCTTCTCAAGGGTAAGGGCAAGATCCATATCAAATTCTTTCTCTGCAAACTCTCTTGCTGCATTCTTTATATCAATCTGCGTTTCATTCAATTCAAATGGCAATTTTGCTTCTCCTAATGATTTAGCTTAATAGATTTCGTGAAATAATAAGTCTTTGAATCTGATTTGTGCCTTCAAGAATCTGAAGAAGCTTTGAATCTCGCATAAACATCTCCACAGGATGTTCTTCAGAAATTCCATCATTTCCCATAATATCAATTGCATAATCAGTAATCCTTATTGCCGTATCAGTAGCTAAACATTTTGCCATTGCAGAATGTTTTGTGCTAACCCTTCCCTCATCTATCATAATAGCTGATTCATAAACCAAAAGTCTTGCAGCCTCTATTGCTATGGCCATATCTGCTAAAAGGAATTGAATTCCCTGGGAGCGTGCCATAGGTTCGTTCATAAATGTTTTCTTCTTTAAGTAATCGATTATATAATCAAGGGTACCTTGCGAGATTCCAACTGATATTGCTGCGTCTTTTGGTCTTGTTCGATCAAGTGTCTTCATTGCAATTGAAAATCCTTCTCCTTCCTCTCCAAGAAGATTCTCTTTTGGTACTATGCAATCTTGGAGAATTAACTCTGCAGCAGGAGTCCCCCTCATTCCCATCTGGTCTTCAATCTTTCCAATAGAGAGGCCAGGGAATCCTTTTTCAACGATAAAGGCACTGAGTCCCTTAACACCTTTTTCAGGGCTTGTTTTTGCAAATACTGTAATAACACTTGCAACATGTCCCTGCGTACAGTATATCTTTGTTCCATTGAGAATATAGTTATCTTTATCCTTAATCGCCTCTGTGATCACTCCTCCTGCATCCGATCCTGCCGCAGGTTCTGTTAGTGAAAATGCAGAAAGCTCCTGAGTAAGTCTTGGGAAGTATCTCTGTTTCTGTGATGTATTGCAGGAGAGCTCAAGAGGTGTAAAACCTAACCAGTGGCCAGCGAGCATGTGAGCAGAACTCGGAGAGAGACGGCCAATCTCCTCCAGGACAAGACAACATTCAAGACTTCCTGCACTTTGACCTCCAAATTCCTGAGGGATTGGAAGGGAGAGTATTCTTTCATCTTTAAAGATTCCAAATATATCCCATGGAAATTCTCCGCTCCTATCCACTTCTCGATTTCTTATAGAGATCCTTTTAGCAATCTCTTTTACTTTCTCTACCAATGCCTTCTGTTGATTTGTTAGTTTCAATTTTTAACCCTCAAATTTTAATATACAAGCATCAGCCTGTGCCAATCCACCACAGATTGCTCCAAGTGCATATCCACCCTTTCTTCTTTTTAACTCAAAAGCTAAGTTCATTATTATCCTTGCTCCACTTGCTGTATTTGGATGACCAATAGCAATTGCACTTCCATTTATATTTGTCTTTTCTTTAATAACCTTAGAAAGCCCCTTATCACCTTTTGATAACATCTCAATACTAACAAGGGGAACTGCTGCAAATGCTTCATTTATTTCTATGAAATCTATCTGATCAAGTTTAAGATTGGCTAAATCTAAAACTTTCTGTATTGCGACTGCAGGTCCTTCGGGCATACGATTCGGCTTTATAGCGATAGAGGTCATAGCTAAAATCGTTGCTATTGGTTCAAGACATAAGGCTTCTGCCTTACTTCTCTTCATGATAAGTATAGCTGTTGCACCATCATTTAGCCCTGGTGCATTTCCTGCTGTAATAGACTTACAGCCATAAATGGGTTTAAGTTTTGATAGCTTTTCAAGAGTTGTATCTTCCCTGTATTGTTCATCAATATTGAGGAGGAAAGGTTCTTTATCTTTATTATGGATTTCAAGGGGTATGATTTCATCCTTGAACTTTCCTTCCTTCCATGCCTTGCCATAATTTTTATGGCTCCTAAGAGCCCATTCATCCTGTTCTAATCTTGATATTCCATATTCAGATGCAACATTATCTGTATCAACAGATACAGGATTAAAATCTTTGTAACCTAATTGATAGAGAGGATCTTCCATCTTCACATCGCCAAGACGAAATCCACTAAATCTTAATCCTCTGACAATAAGAGGTTCTTGGCTAAATGAAGTTGCACCACCTGCAAGTGCTACTTCAATCTCTCCAAGCCTTATAGCCATAGCCCCGAGTTTCACAGCAGACATTGCTGATACACAAGCCTTGTCAAGACTTATAGATGGAGTTTCTGGAGGAAGACCAGCCTTAAGAAGGGTTTGACGTGCAGCTACAGGAGTATAAACATCTTTACAGACTGAAGTATCTCCAACTCCCCAGAAAACTTCATCCACAATCCCTGGATCAAGATTTACCTTCCTAATTACTTCCCTCATTGGAATTGCACCAAGCTCAAAATAATCATAATCCCTTAGAGATCCCCCATATCGACCAAATGGTGTCCTTGCTGCACTAACAATTACAATATCATCACTTTTCATATAGCTTTTCTCCCAAAAGAATTTTAATTACAACTACCATGCCAATATTCCACCATCCACGCAAAGTATATGTCCAGTTATGTAATCAGAGGCCTTTGATGAGAGAAAAACAACAGCCCCCTTAAGATCATCCTCTCCTCCAAACCGCTTGATGAGAATTCTATCTAACATCTTTTTTGAATAATGCTCTCTACTCCATTTTGACATCTCTGTTATGAACCAACCAGGTGCAATTCCATTTACTCTAATACCATACTTTGCCCACTTAACTGCAAGGTCTTTTGTAAACGTAATGAGGCCTCCTTTGCTTGTATTATAAGCAATAGCATTAAGATAATCAGGATCAGTGCCTCTAAAACCAGCATAGGAGACTATATTGATAATCCTTCCCCCGCCTTGTTTTATCATTTCTTTACCAACCCTTTGGGTAATTTGAAAAGTTCCATTTAAATTCAGATCAATCACCTTTTTCCAATCCTCTATCCCTATCTCTTCAGGTGGGGCACCCCAAGTTCTACCTGAATTATTTATAAGGATATCAATCCTACCAAAATTTTTTACAGTTTCATTGACTACCTGATCTACTTCATCGATTTTTGTTAGATCGCAGCGAAATGCCATTGCCTTTACACCAAGGGATTCAATCTCTTTTGCCATCTCCTCACATCTTTCAACCTTTCGAGAACATATCACAACATCTGCTCCTGCCTCTGCAAGGGCCAATGACATCTGACGTCCCAAACCAACTGCTCCTCCTGTTACAATGGCCTTCATTCCTTTAAGACTAAATAATTCCATCACATTCATAATGATAATCCTTCACGTATTTTAACTGTAATTATAAAATCCCTTCCCTGTCTTTCTTCCTAATCGGCCTGCCCTCACCATTTGTCGTAAAAGAGGCGCTGGATGGAACCGATTACCAAGATCTTTTTCCATTGTTTCAAGGCCATGAAGAACGATATCAGCACCTGCAAGGTCAATCAATTCTAAGGGACCCATTGGAAAATTTGTACAGAGCTTCATCGCCTTATCTACTTCTTCAGGCTTGTTTCCGTCCATGACACACCGAACTGCTTCATTTAACATTGCATCAAGAATACGACTTACAATAAATCCTGCATAGTCAACTGCCTCACAAACTTCTTTACCCAATCTTTTAACAAAATCTCTCGCAATTGACATGGTTTCATCAGATGTTGTTATTGCCCTTATAATTTCTACACCCCGCATTAGGGGAACAGGATTCATAAAGTGGATTCCCAAAACCTTATCTGGTCTCTTTGTTACATAGGCCATTTCAGCAATTGGAAGTGAAGAGGTATTTGACGCAAGGATTGTATGTGAAGGACATATCTCATCAAGGCTCTTAAAGACCTTCTTTTTTACCTCCATATCTTCAAATACAGCCTCAATTGCTATATCAGCAATTTTTGCCTCTTCTACATCTGTAACAGGTTTAATTCGAGAAAGGATTAAAGATTTTTCTTCGTTCTTCATCTTTCCTTTTTCGACCAAACGTCCAAGTCCTCGTTCAATAGAATTAAATCCTTTCTCGATTAATTCTTTATTTAGATCCATTAGGATTACATTGAAGCCTGCTTGGGCGCAGACCCAAGCAATACCACTTCCCATTATTCCCGCACCTTGGATGAAGATGCATTTAATCTCCATATGCCCTCCCTTCAGTCTTTTCCCAAAATTCGCTTGATTCCATTGATAATCTCATCAAATGTTGAACCTACTGGAAAGACCTCTTTTACTCCCATTTGCTTTAAAATGGGTATATCCTTTTTGGGAATTACACCACCAATAATAACAGGTATTTCTGATATCCCTTTCTCCTTCATTTTGGCCATTAATTCTTCGGTAATCTCTAAGTGGACGCCCGAGAGTATGCTAAGACCAATAATGTCAACGCCTTCTTGAATAGCTGTATTAATAATTTGATCTACACTCTGACGTCTACCTGTATAGATCACCTCCATTCCTGCATCCTTTAATGCCATAGCTACAGTCTTTGCGCCTTTATCATGACCATCAAGCCCAGGTTTCCCAATCAAGACTCGAATCATCCTTGCCTCCTAAAGTATTACTGGCTCTTGATATTCTCCAAATACTTCTCTAAGGGTATCACAAATCTCACCAATTGTAGCATATTCCTTTACAGCCTCATAGATATAGGGGATTAGGTTTTCTTGCCCCTTAGCCTTTTCCTTCAAAACATTAAGGGTCTTTAAAACCTTTTCATTATTTCTCTGTCTCTTTACTTCTCTTAACCTTTCGATTTGTTTCCGAGATAGATTTGGATCTATTTTTGTAAGGACAATCTCCTCATCCTCTCTTCGCTCATCAACAAATTTATTCACTCCCACGACCACTATCTCTCCACTCTGTTTTTTCCTTTCAATCTCATATGCATTCTTTAAAACATCCTTCTGAATCTTCCCTTTCTCAATACAGCTCAGCATACCACCTTCTTGATCAATCTCGTCAATCAATGTTTTAATTTCCTTTTCCATCCGGTTTGTTAAATTTTCGAGATAATAAGATCCACCAAGTGGATCAACTACCTTTGTAATTCCTGTTTCATATGCGATTATCTGCTGGGTTCTAAGGCTGATTAGAGCAGATTCCTCTGTAGGTATAGTGTAGGCTTCATCATAGCTCATAATGCTTGCAGATTGAGCACCAGCAAAGACGATTCCCATCATATCAATAGTTGCACGGATAATATTATTAAGTGGCTCTCTTGCTGTTGCCTCTCGAGCAGATGAGCCACAGAATAAACGTAGCATCATTGACCTTGGATTTTTTGCCTTAAATCTTTCTTTTGCAATCTTTGCCCATAGTCTTCGAGCAGCTCTTATCTTTGCAATCTCTTCAAAAAAATCCAATCCAACGATTAAATGGAAAGCAATCCTTGGTGCAAATTCATCAATGTCTATACCACGTTTCAAAACCTCTTCCACATAAGTAATAGCACTTGATAAACAGTAAGCTGCCTCCTGAATAGCATTGGACCCAGCTTCACGAACATGGTAACCAGAAAAATTTATTGTGTTCATCCGAGGACAACGGTCCTTACAGAATTCGATAATATCCACAACCAATCTTAGAGAAGGCCTTGGGGGAAAGATAAATGTTCCCCTTGCAATATATTCTTTAAGTATCTCGTTCTGAAGTGTTCCTCCAACCTTATCCAAAGGGACCCCTTGTTTTTCAGCAACTGCAAGATACATAGCCAAGATTATTGCGGCCGTAGCATTTATTGTAAAGGAGGTGGTAATTTGATCCAAAGGAATACCATCAAATAGAATTTCCATGTCTCGAAGTGTGTCAACAGCTACCCCAACACGGCCAACATCTGCCTTTACCATTGGATTATCAGAATCGAATCCCATTTGTGTTGGAAGATCAAATGCAACACTTAATCCGGTCTGCCCTTGTTCAAGAAGATATTTATAACGTCTATTAGATTCCTCAGCGTCAGCAAGCCCTGCATACTGTCTCATTGACCATAAGTTTCCCCTATACATGGTGGGATAGACACCTCGTGTAAATGGAAACTCGCCAGGAAAGCCGAGGTCTCTAAGATAATCAAAATCAGAAACTTCAGCCGGTGTATAGAGAACATCGAGATCTAAACCTGAAGTTGTCTTTGCAAGAGGAGGCGGATTCTTCTTAAGCATCTGCCTCTCCCATCTTTCTCTTTCTTTTTTTATTTCATCAATTGAGTTCATAAGCACTCCTTAAGTAGGCATATTACCATGTTTTCTCCATACCCGAGAAGGTTCTTTTTTAGTTTCAAGTATGTTAAGTGCACTGATAATCCTTTTGCGGGTATCTTTTGGATGGATGATTGCATCGATAACAGATCGAGATGCAGAATGATAAGGGGTTAAATAGGTTTCTTGATATTCCTTAACTTTTTCTTTAAAAAACTGTTCAGGATCTTTTGCTGTCTTTAACTCCTTTCCATATAGAACTTGAACAGCAGCCTCAGCACCAACCATCTGCATTTCAGCAATAGGCCATGCAAATACCTGATCAAATCCAATCTGATGGACCCCCATTGCTGGTATAGACCCTCCATACATTTTACGAATAATGCACGATATCTTAGGAACGCTTGCTTCTGCCCATGCATAAAGCATTTTTGCTCCATGCCTGATAATACCTCCATATTCTTGACTTGTTCCAGGAAGGAAACCAGGAACATCCACAAGTGTTATAAGTGGAATATTAAATGCATCACATGTTCGGATAAACCTCGAACTTTTATCTGATGCGTTAATATCAATGCACCCTGCTAAGACCTGAGGTTGATTGGCCACTATTCCTACAACTTTTCCTCCCATACGAGCAAAACCAACGATGATATTTTTTGCATATTCAGAAGAAACCTCAAAAAAATCGCCATGGTCAACAATAGTTCTTATCACTTTTTTCATATCATAAGACTTCTTCATATCTGTTGGAACTATTTCAATAAGTTCAGGTACTTCTCTTTCGATTGGATCAGTTATGGGTTTCGATGGAGGAGATTCAAGATTGTTTTGGGGAAGAAAGCTAAGAAGCCTTTTTATAAGATCGAGACACTCCTGGTCATTCTTAGCAGTAAAATGAACAACTCCAGAGCGTGTACTATGAACTTTTGCTCCTCCAAGGTCTTCAAATGAAACTGTTTCTCCTGTTACTTCTTTTATCACTGCAGGTCCAGTTATAAAGACATGGGATGTTTTCTCAACTTGAAAAATAAAGTCACATAGAGCAGCCGAATAGGCAGCTCCTCCAGTACAATCACCCATAATAGCAGCAATCTGTGGAATGACTCCGGAATTCATAACGTTCTGATAAAAAATTTGTGTGATTCCGTATACATTATCCATTCCTTCTTGAATCCTTGCACCTGCTGAATCATTTAGGCAGATAACAGGAACCATGGTTTCCCTTGCAAGTCTCAAAATATTATGGATCTTTGATCCATGAACCTTTCCTGTTGAACCACCAAGGACCGTAGCATCCTCAGAATAGATGAATACCTTCCTTCCATCAATCGTGCCATATCCAGTTATCACTCCATCTCCGAGAAATCTTTTTTTCTCCATTCCGAAATCATAGCACTGGTGCTCGGCAAGCATATTTATCTCAATAAAGCTATTAGGATCAAGAATATATTCGATCCTTTCCCTTGCAGTGATCTTGCCTATCTTTCTTTGTTGCTCGAGTTTTTCAACCCCTCCACCGAGTTTTGCCCTCTCCTCCATTTGGGCAAGTTTCTTTAGCTCTTCTTCCATTGACTTTTGGGTCATCTTTCCTCCTACTCGGACTTTTTGTGTAGGTATTGGATTAGTTCAATCAAAACGCCTCTGGTACTTTTTGGATTAATAAATGCAACAAGATCTCCATGTGCATTAAAATAAGGTTTTTCATTTACTAATTGGACACCTTTGGCCTTCAAGGCATTAAGTTCCTGCTCAATATCATCCACTTCAAAGGAGATATGATGTATGCCTTCCCCTTTCTTTTCGATGAATTTTCTCATTACTCCTTCGGGTGTTGTTGATTCGAGGAGTTCAACATTTGTATTTCCAAAAGGAATGAAAGAAAAACGAATCTCACCAAACCATTCAGGCTCTGAACTTTCTTTTGAAAAGATATCATTATAGAGTTTTCGAGCCTCTTCAAGGTTATTAACAGCAATTCCAATATGAGAGATGCCTTTGATCATTTTTTTTCTCTCCTTTAAATATATTTATATCTCTTAGCTCAAATTGTTTCTAAAGGTTTTCTTTTGTCCAGTCAGAAACAACTCCAATCATTTCAGGAGTTTTATATATACCACATTTCACCCTACAGATCCCTGTGCTATCATCAATATCTAACTTAGCAAGATAGGTTTCCTCATAGTTTAGTTTCTCTATCAGCTGGTCAAGAATCATATTAGTGATTGGACAGAGATAAGGTTTTATCCCATCTCCTTTAACTTTAGTCTCTTTTGGGAGATGAATACAATCCTTCATTTTTAAATTGAGTAGCACTCCTTTCCCTCCTATTGAGTAAGCCATCTCTTTGACCAATCCATTTGATATAATCTCTTGGATACAGTTTTTTATAACTTCGTCCTCTGTTTTTCCCTGAATCTTTTTGGATTGGATGAAGTCAATTCCAACCAGCTCAACCTTCCATGCAGCACAACCAGAAAGTTCATGGAAAAGCAATTCCTCAAGTCTTGCAAGCATATCATTAAAATATTTTACCCTATCCATTTAATTAACTCCTCTCTTTCCTTCCAAATTCTTCCCAATATACGAGTTCCTCAAGGGGTTTCTTGGGCCTTGGATGTCTTCGGGCCTCAGCAGGCCAACCAATCGCAACGTAAGCCAATACTTTATATTCTCCCATTCCTGTGGGAATTTTTAGAATCTTCTTAAATTTTAAGGCATCCCTTGTACTTGCCACTGGACCATGAACCCAGCATGCACCAAGTCCAAGGGAGTGGGCTTCAAGGAGCATATTCTCAATACAAGCGGAAAGATCATAAGGTACATCAACAGAACCCTCCATTAGACTACCAATTACAGCAATTACTACCGGTGCTTGTTTAGCAAATTCAGAGACTTCACCTGAATACATAAATCTCAATACCTCTGCCCTCTTATCGGGATCTTGTATCTCTTCAAATCTCCTCTGCATTTCACCAAGACAATACCATGCTGTCATCCTTGAACCACTACCCATTTTAGCCAGATTCCCTATCTTATTCTTGGTCTCCTGATTCTTAATTACAATAAATCTCCAGGGTTGATAATTCTCGCCAGTTGGAGCCCACCGAGCAGCTTCGAGCACCTTCAATATTATCTCATCAGGGATTGGATCAGGCTTATATCTTCTTATGCTCTTCCTTGTGCTAATGACTTCTAAGATATCACCCATTTTGACCTCCTCAAAATTTATCTTATGTTTGAATTAAACAATGCTTAATAAATTTGATTATCTTCTGATTGATCTCTTCAATCTTATAATGTTTCCTTAAATTCCAGCCCCTTAAAGGCTCAATGGAGAGTAGATAGACAATGATATTGGCCACCAGGAATGGGTCATCTATTTTAAAGATCCCTTTTTCAACCCCCTTTTTTAAGATATTTTCAAAACATGAGACCAATCCACTTTCCTTATCAAGAATCATTTTTAAAAAATTCTTTGGCAAAAGCTTACTCTCCGTATACATTAGTAAAATCATTTCTCTATGACGATTGACAAGATCAAGCATCTTTCTTAGAGCAGTTTCTAATTGATCGAGAGGATCTTCGATTTCAAAAACCCCCTCTTCCTTTAAATAATTGACCCAAATGGAATGAAAGACATCGAATACTAAATAAAGGATGTCCTCTTTCTTCCTGATATAGTCATATAAATTTCCAATTGATAAGCCAACGGTCTTAGAGATTTCACGAATACTTGTCTGCTGATAGCCCTTTTTAATAAAAAGTTTTGATGCCCCCATGGCTATCTGAAGCTGTTTTTTCTGAATAAGATCATTGTTTTTAATCTGTGTCTGAATAATTGGATGAGGATTTTTCAAAACTCTTGGGGACAAAATCTATTTCCTTATATAAATTTAACGAGCGTTCGTTAAATAACATTTTTCCAAAAATTTGTCAAACAAATCTGGGATTTCTAAAAATATACTAAATTTTTCAGAATTCTCCTTAGAAGCTATTGTCAATAGAAATAGTTCATTTTATAATGGGTTGGAAATTTTTCAGTAAAAAAATATTTTTTAGGCCCAGAGCAATTTTGAATTAAATAGCCTTTTATCATGGCAAAGTCGGTTGGTGTTTATATATGCCATTGTGGGACAAATATTTCGGCAACAATTGATTGTGAGGGGCTTAGTCAGTTTGCAGGAGATCTTCCTGGTGTAAAGGTCTCACGTCATTATCGTTATCTTTGTTCTGATCCTGGACAGGATTTAATAAAGAAAGATATTCGTACTTTTTCCCTTGATAGGGTTGTCATAGCAGCTTGCTCACCTCGGATGCATGAAGTAACTTTCCGCAATCTTATTAGTTCAGAGGGATTAAATCCTTATTGTTTGAGCATTGCCAATATTCGTGAGCAGTGTTCATGGGTTCATCGGGATAAGGAGAGGGCGACAGAGAAGGCGAGGAGGCTTGTTCAGGCTGCTGTGGCAAGGGTTTTGCTTCAGGAGCCGCTCCAAGCGAGAAGGGTGAGGATCAAGCCATTGGCTTTAGTTGTTGGTGCTGGAATTGCAGGTATTCAGGCCTCTCTTTCAATTGCCAATGAGGGAGAGAGGGTGGTTTTAGTTGAGAGGGCTCCTTATATTGGGGGGCATATGGCTCAATTGGATAAGACTTTTCCAACACTTGACTGTGCTTCGTGTATATTTACTCCGAAGACGGTTGAGGTAATGAGGAATAAGAATATTGAGCTTTTGGTTTCATCTGAGGTTTTGGAGGTTAAGGGTTATGTAGGGAATTTTACTGTGACCATTAAGAGGGGTCCAACCTTTGTAGATCATGATAAATGTACGGGTTGTGCAGAGTGTATGAATGCCTGTGTTGTGAAGAAGGGAGTGCCATCGGAGTTTGAGGAGGGGATGGCCTTGCGTAAGCCCATCTATATTGCGTTTGCACAGGCTGTTCCTCAAAAGGCTGTTATAGACAAGGAGAGTTGTCTTTTTCTAAAGAGGGGGAGGTGTAAGAAGAGTTGTGTTGAGGCCTGCTCTTTGGGTGCGATTAATTTTGAGGATAGAGGAGAGGTTATTGAGAGAGAGGTTGGTTCGATTATTATTGCAACAGGTTATGATCTTATTGATCCAAGGATTCTTCCTCAGTATGGTTATGGGGTTTATGACAATGTGATTACAAATTTACAGTTTGAGAGGCTTTCAAGTCCATCTGGGCCGACCCAAGGTGAGGTTCTATTAAAGGATGGCAGAGTGCCTAAGGCGATTGCATTTCTTCATTGTGTTGGGAGCAGAGATGAGAATGTGAAGCTTCATTGTTCGAGAATCTGTTGTATGGCATCGATGAAGCAGGCCCATCTTGCAAAGGAGAAGACAGGGGCGGAGGTCTACGAATTCTATATTGATATTAATGCATTTGGGAAAGGTTATCAGGAGTTTTATAAGAGGGTTCGGCAGGAGGGGGTATACTTCATACGGGGGAAGGGTTCTGAGGTATTTATGAGGGATGGGAGGCTTATTGTTTCGGCTGAGGATACATTGCTTGGGACTCCTGTTGAGATTCCAGTGGACATGGTGGTATTGGGATTGGGTGTTACCTCGCGTAATGATGCTTTGAGAGTGGCAAAGATATTTGGTATTGCTCAGGGAGCGGATGGATTCTTTATGGAGGCTCATCCTAAGCTTAGACCTGTTTCTACGAATGTGGATGGGATATTTTTGGCAGGATGTTGTCAGGGGCCAAAGGATATTCCTGATACAGTGGCTCAGGCTCAAGCAGCAGCGGCAGAGGTGATTACTCTTATTCGGAGGGGGGAGGTTGAGATAGAGCCGATAACTGCCACGATTGATTCTGAGATATGTGCAGGTTGTAAGTTATGTATTGAGGTATGTCCTTATTCGGCTATAGAGTTTATTGGTGAGAAGGGGGTTTCATATGTGAATGAGGCTCTTTGTAAGGGTTGTGGTTCTTGTGTGGCTGTATGTCCGAGCAAGGCAGCAAACCAGAGGCATTTTAAGCAGGAGCAGATTCTTTCAGAGATTGAGGGGCTTCTTTCATGAGTTTTGAGCCTAAAATACTTGGGTTTTTGTGTCAAAATGGTCCATTGTTATCTCTTGATTATGCAGGTATTGAGATGAGGCAGTATCCAGCAAATTTTTATCCAATCAAGCTTCCTTGTCTTGGAGCTCTTGATATCCTTTATCCTCTATGGGCATTTTTTTATGGAGCCGATGGGGTTTTTATCTCGGGTTGTTCTATGGGTTATTGTCAGCATGGGGTTGGAAATATAAGGGGAGAGAGATTGGTTAGAGTGATTAAACAATTTTTTAAGATCATCGGTTTTGAGGCTGAGCGAATCTGTTTTGAAAAGATTTTGCCTCAAGAGAGTGATCTTTTAGTTGGTAAGATAAAATATTTTAATAACAATTTAATTCAATTGGGGCATTCTCAATTTTTAAAAACAAAAGGCAGCTTAGAACGATGCACTCAATGCTATCGGTGTATGGAGGCCTGTCCAATTTGTCATTGTAAGAGGTGTTTTGTTAAAACATTTCCTAATTTTGTTATGGGCTGGCTCCTGCATGTATTTGAGAGATGTGAGCAATGCAGGGCTTGTAAGGATTGTTGTCCTCAGGGAATAGATCTTTATGAAATCATTCAAGCCCTGCGTAAAGATGTTTCATGTATAGAGAATCCATTGCCAAATATTCTTAATTTGAAGACAGATTAGGCAGTTTTCTTTGTATGCAAATGAAGAAGGATCCTAAGAGCTTTGTTCGTGATTATCAATTAAATATTTGCATTCAGTGTGGAACCTGTACAGGTGGATGTCCTTTGAAGTTTCGGTCTCCTCTAAATATGAGAAGACTTGTTAGAGAGGCTTACATAGATATGAAGCCATCCTTATTTAAAAGGCCAGAGCTCTGGGCTTGTACAACATGTGGGACCTGTATGCTAAGATGTCCTTCGGGTGTAAAGAATGTTGAATTCATCATAGGGATAAGAAATTATCTTGCCAATCAGGGTGAAGTTCCTTCAACAGTGAGAGATGCACTTGAGAACACACTTCTTCATGGTAATCCATGGGGTCGTTTCAGAGATCGTCGGTTGGATTGGGCAAAAGATCTTGATATAAAGATTCTTGGAGATAAAACCTCTGATACACTATTATTTATTGGATGTGCACCGTCTTATGATCCGAGAGTTCAACGAATAGCAACTTCACTCGTAAAGATTTTTCAGTTTGGGGGGCTTGATTTTGGTGTCCTTGGGAAGAAAGAAACTTGTTGTGGGAATGAGATAAGAAGGATGGGAGAAGAGGCCTTATTTAAAAAGCTTGCCAAAGATAATACAGCATTATTTAAGAAGGTTGGGGTAAAGAGGATTATAACGATCTCACCACACTGTTATAATGCTTTTAAGAATGAGTATCCAGATTTAGGTATCCCTGTTTATCATTATACTCAGATTTTTTCTGAGTTGATAGAAAGAGGAGAGATAAAGATTTCGAAGGGATTTGAGATTAGAGCAACCTATCATGATCCATGTTTTTTAGGTAAGCAGAATCTTATATTTGATGAGCCAAGGAAGGTGCTAAGTTTTATTCATGGTTTGGAGCTAAAGGAGATGGATCGTTCAAGGCATAGGAGTCTTTGTTGTGAAGGTGGGGGTGGTAGGATGTGGACAGAGGTTGGTACAGAAGGGATAAGAAATGGAGAGATAAGGGTGAGAGAGGCCTTTTCTTTAGGAGTTGAGGTAATTGCTACGGCTTGTCCTTTCTGCCTTTTGACTCTTGAGGATGCTGTTAAGAGCTCTGGTTTGGCAGAAAAGATTGTTATAAAAGATATAGCTGAGATTTTGGCTGAGGCATTAGGAATAAATTTATCGTCCTGAGCTTAAGGTGTGCATAATTTATTTTAAAGGGGAGGAGTTATGAAGATTGCTGTATGTGTTAAGAGGGTAGCTAAGACTGCGGAGGCAGATATTTTTATAGAGAAGGATGGTAAAGATATTAAGAAAGATCATCTTGTTTTTGCTATCAATGATTGGGATAGTTATGCAGTTAGAGAGGCAGTTCGACTTAGGGAGACTTATGGTGGGGAGGTAACGGTTTTAAGTATTGGGCCTGAAGAATCAAGGGAGGTACTTACAAGATGTTTGGCAATGGGTGCTGATAGGGCAATAAGGGTAGAAGAGCCTTCCCGGAAAGATCCCCTTTTGATTTCAAAGATTATATATAATGTCCTCAAAGACCAATCGTTTGATCTTATATTTACAGGTGTTCAGTCCGAGGATGAAGGTTGGGGTCAGGTAGGTGTAACATTGGCAAAGCTTCTTGGTTTTCCTCATGCAACGATTGTTACCTTTATAGAGGTTTTAGATGGGAAGATAAAAGTGAAAAGAGAGCTTGAAGGTGGGATTGAGGAGCTTTTGGAACTGAAGCTTCCAGCAGTTGTTACCATTCAGACAGGAATTAATGAGCCCAAATATGTTTCTCTTTCAGCAATCCTTGAGGCTGAGGATAAAGAGATTAAAGAGCTAAGTCTGAATGAGATTGGATTTTCTTCATTAGAGCCAATCCAAGTAAGCATAGAGAATCTGTTTTTTCCACCTGTAGGAAAGATGGCAGAAATATTGAAAGGGAGCCCTGATGAAGTTGTGAATCAGTTAGTAGAGATTATAAAGAAGAAAAAAGGGGGATAATGGAATGAGAGAGATATTTGTATTGGTTGAACATAGACAGGGAAAGATTAGGGATGTGAGTTATGAGATGCTAAATGTTGCCGAGGCTTTAGCCTTAAAGAGTGGTTTTTCTTTTGCGGCAATTCTTTTGGGCTATGGTGTGAAAGGTCTTTCTGAGCAATTAGCCATGCATGTGCCTAAGGTATTGGTTGTGGAGGATAAAGGTTTGGAGAATTTTAATTCATTTGCTTATGAGAAGGTTATTTCCTCACTTGTCAAGAAATATGAGCCTATAGTTATCCTAATAGGTCATACTGCCTTTGGTATGGATATTGCTCCGAGTTTATCAATAGAGATTGGATTTCCACTTATTACGGATTGTATTGGTATTTCAATTGAGGGTTCTAAACTTAAAGCCATTCGCTCCATTTATGGAGGGAAGGTTAATGCAGATGTCTCGGTAATTGAATCAAAGGGCTACTTGGCTACGATTCGTCCTGGTGTATTTGAGCCTAAGCCTTCGATGGATAAAAAGGGAGGAATCATTGTTGAGAGTTCACCACTTAAGGAAGAGATTGATGTAAAGAAGTTTATAGAGTATATTGAAGCACCTATTATGGGAGAGGATATAACAAAGGCCGAGATACTTGTATCAGTTGGACAAGGGATTGGAGGGCCAGAGCATATACCTATGTTTGAAGAGCTGGCAAGGAGTCTTGGAGGAATGATTTCTTGTTCAAGACCTGTTGTGCATCGTAATTGGCTTCCAAAAGAGCGTCAGGTTGGGATTTCAGGTAAGACTGTAAAGCCAAAGATCTATATTGCAGTAGGGATAAGTGGTGCTTTTCAGCATGTTACAGCTATGCAGGGGGCTGAAACAATTATTGCTATCAATAAGGATCCACGGGCACCTATTTTTAATATTGCTGACTACGGGATTGTGGATGATTTTAAGAATATAATCCCTATTCTAAGGGAGAGGATAAAGGAGATAAGATAAACCAATGCTTGAGAAAATCTCTTCGACTTGAATAAAAGATAAGTCATTAAAAGAATTAAAAATATTTGATTTCTTAGATAAAATCATTTAACATTTTTAAAAATCTAAAGGGAAGGAGGGGGAAAATGGATGCCTGGCATTAGGATCAAAGAGGATGAATCCTTTGAGAATGCTCTTAGAAGATTTAAAAAACAGGTAGAAAAGACAGGAATCTTATCCGAGATCCGAAAGAGAGAGCACTATGAAAAGCCAAGCATAAAGAGGAAGAAAAAGGCATTGGCTGCAAAAAAGAGAGCACTTAAACGAATGAGAAAAATGTTGGAGAGAGGATAAGGAATGGGCTTAGAAGAAAGATTGAATGAAGAAATGAAGCTGGCTATGAAATCAAACGATAAGATTAAATTATCCACAATCCGAATGATAAGGTCAGCAATTAAAAACAGGGAGATAGAACTACGAAAGAAGTTAGATGACGAAGAGATTATTAAAGTGCTTCAAGGAATGGTGAGGAAAGGTGAGGAATCTATTGAGCAATTTCAGGCTGGAGGAAGATTGGATTTGGTTGAAAAAGAGAGGAAAGAGATAGAGATTTTAAAATCATTTTTACCAGAGCAGCTAAGCAAAGAGGAGCTCATTAGAATCATTGATGAGACCATAAAAGAAACACAATCTTCTTCCTTAAAAGATTTAGGGAAAGTGATGAAGTCTTTGATGTCAAAACTTGGGGGGAGAGCCGATGGAAGGATAGTTAACCAACTTGTGAAAGAAAGGCTTTCTCCTTGATCTTTTAACTGAAGAATTTGATTCTTTCTTCTATTTATGGATGATCGCTCCCTGAGGGTTTTAGAATTTTATAATTTATTAGATTTTATGAAAGAATTCTCAGTTTCTCCCTTAGGGAGAAAACGTTCTGAAAATTTAAGGCCTACCAATGACCTCTTCCTAATTCAATCGAGATTGTCGGAAGTAATCGAATTAAAGGAGATTATAGAGACATCAGGAGAGGTTCCTCTTAGAGGATTGAGAGATATTGAAGAGATTTTAAAGAAATTAGATATTGAAGGATCTGTATTAGATGTTAAAGAGTTACTCGAGATTTATAATCAGATCCAGTTATGTAAAGGAATTAAAAAATTCTTTCTTAAGATAGATCCTAAGAAGGTAGTTCACCTCTGGCAAAAGATTTCTTCTTTTTCTTACTTAAAGAGTCTTGAAAGGGATATCTTATGGGCCATTAACCAAAAAGGTGAAATTTTAGATCGTGCAAGTCCCAAACTTTCTGAATTACGTGAACAATTAAGGAGGATACGTGAGAGGATAAATTGTGTGCTTGAACGTCTTCTTTCAAATAAAGATTTAGAACCTATATTTCAGGATCATTTTATCACCATGAGGAATGGGAGATATGTACTTCCTATAAAATCGGATTACAAGAACAGATTTGAAGGGATCATTCATGACCAATCTCAGAGCGGGATGACCCTTTTTATTGAACCCATAGAGGTGGTGGGTCTTAATAATGAGATCAATATTCTATCTATAGAAGAAAAGGCAGAGGAATATCGGATATTAAAAGATCTTTCAGAAAAAGTTAGAAGGGAAAAAGATAAATTATGGAGCGATCTTTTAATACTTGGTGAATTGGATTTACTTTATGCAATGGCAAAACTCTCTATCATTCTTCAAGGGGTAAAACCGACGATACAAGAGAATGGGAAGATAGATATAATAGGAGCACGGAATCCCATTTTAATGCTTCAGAAAGGTAAAGAGGTAGTCCCAATTGATTTACGTATTGGTGATGGGAAAAAGGTGCTTATCATCAGTGGGGCAAATGCAGGAGGAAAAACTGTAGCCCTAAAAACCTTTGGCCTTCTATGCTTAATGGTTCAATCTGGTCTTCCTATACCTGTTGAGGATGGAAGCCAAGTGACCATTTTCGATAAAATCTATGCGGTGATTGGAGATGATCAAAATATTGAGGAGAATCTAAGTACCTTTACAAGCCATTTGCTTCAGGTGGATGAAATACTGGAGAAATCAGATGAAAGATCCCTTGTACTTTTGGATGAATTGGGAATGGGTACTAATGCCCAAGAAGGTTGTGCACTTGCTATGGCCTTTTTAGACCAATTTCGAGAGAAAAAGGCTTTGGTTGCAGTTACTACACATTTTGATCCTCTTAAGATATATGGTTACCTTCATTCAGATGTGGATAATGTGGCGGTTGAATTTGATGAAGAAACATTGGAGCCCAAATATAGACTCCTCTACGGATTTTCTGGTGTAAGTAAAGCCTTTTTGGTGGCAGAGAAATTGGGGATTTCAAAAAAGGTGCTTGAACTCTCAAGATACTATACTGAAGGAAGTGACCAAGGGATTTCAAAAGCATTAGAAACCTTAGAGAGTCTAAAAAGAAACATACAGTTCGAGAGAGATGAGCTCATAAGGATTAAGCAAGAGTTGGTTTTAGAACGTGACAAGCTCAGAGAAACTATTGACGGGATAAAGAAAAAAAGACAAGAGATACTTCTCAAGATGGAGGAGAAATCAAAAAGAATTCTTAAACAGTTAGAAGAAGAGATTAAAAAGTGGTGGGATGCTAAAAAAGATGAGATTGTAAATTCCAAAGAGAAGTTTAAATCTCTACGTTCCTATAGAAAAGAAATAAAGGAAATAAAGGAAAAGGTTTTCCCTTATGTGAGGCAAAAACAGGATTTAAAGTTTGTAGATGGACTGAAGATTGGAGAAAATGTTAAGATTGAACCGATTCAAAAAAGTGGCATTCTTACAAAGATTGACCAAGCTTCGGAAAAGGTTGAAGTTTTGACCGATCGGATAACAATAAAAGCCCCTCTATCTCAGGTAGTTAAGATTCCGACTATAGAGGAAGAAAAAAAGAGTATGGATATAACAAAGAACTTCTTCCCAAATCATAAACCTACCAAATTTGAATCCTTTGAATTAAATGTAAGAGGACTGACAATAGAAGATGCCCTTCCAGAGATTGATAAATTTATTGATAATGCCCTTCTTAAAGGAATCGAGAAGGTCTATGTAATTCACGGTATAGGTTCGGGCAGGTTAAAGAAAGCTATTTCAAACTTCCTTAAAGAACATCCTGGTGTTAAGCAGTTTGGTCCTGCAGATCAAAAGAGGGGTGGTTTAGGAGTCACAGTTGTTGAATTGAGGTGACTCGATTGAATAAAATTTTTTTCTCAGAAGATGAGATTTCAACCTTAAGAGAACGATCCAATCTAATAGAGATCGTTTCAGACTATGTGAGTCTGAAAAAGTCGGGTAAAAACTACAAGGGTTTATGTCCATTTCATTCCGAGAAGACTCCATCATTTATGGTTAATGGAGAAAAGCAGATTTTTCATTGTTTTGGTTGTGGTGAAGGTGGAAATGTCTTTACTTTTCTAATGAAGATAAAGAATCTTACATTCCCAGAAGCTGTTGAAGAGTTAGCAAAACGTTATGGAATGAAACTTACACCAAGAGAACTAAGCGAAAGGAAGAAAAAAGAATTTGAAAAAAAGGATATACTCCTGGAGCTAAACTCAATTGCTTCAGAATATTTTCATAATCTCCTTCAATCTAAAAAGGGTGAGCAAGCACGGCAATATTTATTGAAAAGAGGAATCCAGCAAGAGATTATTGAGGAGCATCGATTGGGATATAGTCTGGATCAATGGGATGGGTTAGTTAGATATCTAAAGGAGAAAAAAATCTCTCTTGATTTTGCTTCAGAAGTTGGTTTAGTCATTCCAAAGAAGAAAGAGGGTTGGTATGATACCTTTCGTAATCGGATCATGTTTCCTATCTTTGATTTACATCATCGGCCCATTGGTTTTGGAGGAAGGCTTCTTAAAGATGGGGAACCAAAATATATAAATTCTCCAGAATCGATATTATATCATAAAGGAGAGACCCTTTATGGAATCCAAGTAGCAAAACGATACATTTCAGAAAAAGACTATGTGATTATAGTAGAGGGTTATTTTGACCTTTTAATGTTACATCAATATGGGATTAAAAATAGTGTTGCAACATTAGGAACAGCGCTGACATTGCAACATATACGAACATTAAAGAGATATACAAAGAATTTATATACGGTTTTTGATGCAGACGAAGCTGGATTCCAAGCCTCTATTCGTGCCCTTCCCCTTTTCTTAGATGAGGATGTAGAGGGTAAATTGATTATGCTTCCCAAAGGAGAGGATCCTGATGATTTTCTAAGGAAAGGAAATTACAAAGAATTCCAGAGGATGATAGCCCAACCCATTCCGTTAATAGATTTCTTTTTAGAAAGATTGGCAATAAGTTGTGACCTTAATACCATTGAGGGAAAGGTTAAGATGGCAAAAGAGGCTATAGGTATGTTAAATAGGATTTCAGACCCAATAAAAAGGAACCTCTATATCAAAGCCTTAGCCGAAAAGATTGATATCCGAGAATCAGTCCTTCATGATATTATCAAGCAACCCTCTAAAGGAATAGAAAGATTGGAGGGGGATTCAAAAAGAAAAGTCCAAGGAAGAACCTTTCCAAAATCGGAGCAGATGCTTATTCAACTCATGATTCATAACCCTGAATTTATTGCACCAATCATAGAGGAAAATATTTTCCAAGAGTTTCAAAATATTAACCTTAAAACAATAGGAAAAGAGATAGAGAATATTTATCTTAGAAAAGGTAGAATTGAAATTGCTGAAATATTGAGCGGGCTTAGCCAGGATTTAAAAAATCTATTGAGCGAGTTAACATTTGATGAATTTCAACTGGATCGAGAAAAAGCTGAAAAGGTTTTAAGGGATTGTATTCGAAAGATTAAGGAAGAAAGGTTGAAAAAGGATAAGATAGAACTTTTAAAAAAGATCAGAGAGGCTGAACAGAAGGGTGGGGAAAAGATTTTAGAAGGGCTCCTAAAAGAATGTCAAGAATTGGCGAAGCGAGAGAAGGCCCTTGTAGATATGATATAAAGGTGGGAGGGAGAAGATCCATGAGAAAAGAAGAAAATTTAAAAGAGATGAATCATCTAATCTCAATGGGTGAGGGGGATGGATTTATAAACTTTGATGAAGAAAATGAAATTTCCCCTGATGAGATAGTTTCCTCTGATCAAATTGATGATGTCTTGATGATGTTTGATGAAATGGATATTGACCTCATGGATGATCTTCGCGACTTAAAAATAAATATGGAAGGGGTTTTTGGTGGAGAAGATGAGGATGTAGATGAATTTGAAGACGAAGCTTTGGCAAGGGGAGAGGATCCCATAAGAATATATCTACGTGAAATGGGTTCTGTCTCTCTTTTAACAAGGGAAGGGGAAGTTGAGATTGCCAAGAGGATTGAAAGTGGGAAAAGGGAGATTTTAAGTATTGTTTTAAACTGTCCCATGGCGATCAAAGAGATTATCAATCTTGAAAATGCTATCCAATCTGGAAAAGTAGAGATTAAAGAGGTAACTAACGAAATCGATGAGGATGAGACAAGTGAAGAAGAGGTAAGGATCCAGAAGAGAAGAATATTAGAACTTATTGATCAGATAAAAAGAAAGGATGAGGCTATAAAACGTCTTCTTAGAAAGAAAGGGATTTCAAAAAACAAACTTAAAATTAAATTAAAAGAGAAACAGGAAGAAATTTTCGAGTGTTTCCGAAAGATGAATCTTACAGATATACAAATTAAAAAGATTGTTCAGAAGATGAAGCATATGTTGAATCGAATTGAAAAAGCCGAAAATGAGATAAGAAAGAATGAGGATAAAGTTGGAATATCTATTAGAGAGGCGCGTGCTATTCTTAGAGTGATAAGGAAGAAACCAAATTCTGTAAATCGATCTCTTATAAACAGAGGTCTAACAAAAAGTGATCTTCAAGAACTTGATAGAGCCGTGAAGCAGATTCAAAAGAAGATTACACGTGTAGAAAGTGAATGTGGTCTTTCTGCTCAGAAACTTAGAGAGGCTGTAAAGGCAATTATTGAAGGGGAAAAGAAGGTTAATGATGCGAAATGGGAATTAGTAAAGGCCAATCTCAGGTTAGTTGTTTCAATTGCAAAGAAGTATACAAATCGGGGGCTTCAATTTCTTGATCTAATTCAAGAGGGAAATATTGGTTTGATGAAAGCAGTGGATAAGTTTGAATATCAGAGGGGTTATAAATTTAGCACTTATGCAACATGGTGGATTCGTCAAGCAATGACTCGTGCAATTGCAGATCAAGCAAGGACGATTCGAATTCCAGTTCATATGATTGAGACTATCAATAAGTTGATTAGGACTTCGAGAAGTCTTGTACAGGAGATAGGCCGAGAACCTACTCCCGAGGAAATAGCCGAAAGAATGGAGATGCCTCTGGATAAGGTAAGGAAGATCTTTAAGATTGCTAAAGAACCTATATCACTGGAGACCCCAATTGGAGATGAAGAAGACAGCCATTTAGGGGATTTTATCGAGGATAAAAGTGTGATTTCACCCCAAGATGCAGTGATTAATGCAAACCTCTCTGAGCAGACAAGAAAGGTACTGGCCTCTCTTTCACCAAGGGAGGAGAAGGTTTTAAGAATGAGGTTTGGTATTGGAGAGAAATATGATCACACCTTGGAAGAAGTTGGTCAAGATTTTGATGTCACTCGCGAAAGAATAAGACAGATAGAGGCTAAGGCGCTGAGAAAGCTTAGACATCCAAGCCGAGCCAAACGGTTAAAAAGCTTTTTAGAGAATTGAAACTACATGCCTATTCTTGCAAGATTGAGGTGAGGTAATTTATCATTTTTATTGTCCGTGAGTGAGAAAGATCTTGTTAGAAGTTATCTTAAAATTATATAAAAGGGTTGACTCATTTAGGTAATAAAATATATAATTAAAATAATAAGGAAGATAAGGGCCCATAGCTCAGTTGGCAGAGCCACCGGCTCATAACCGGAAGGTCCCTGGTTCGAACCCAGGTGGGCCCACCAAATATAAAGTCTTTTAAATGGGAGGAAATTCTTGAAGGAACAATTAGAGTTACTTTGGGAGCTCCAAAAAATAGATCTTGAGCTTAGAAGTATCAAAGAAGAGAGAGATCGTTTTCCAAAGGAGATAAAAAAGCTTGATGAGAAAGAGAATCTTGAGAGGGAAAAAGTTCAAAAGGAGAAAGAAAAGATAGAACTGTTAGAAAAGGAGCGAAGAAAGAAAGAAAATCTTCTACTAATGGAGCAGGAAAAGATTAAGAAGGCACAAGGGAAGATGTTTGAAATTAAAACCAACAGAGAATATCAAGCCTTACTTAATGAAATTGAGACTATGAAGGAGGCAAATAGTCGTGTAGAAGAAGAGATCCTCCAGGTAATGGATGAGATTGATGAACTTAAAAAAAGGCTTTCTAAAAGGGAGAAAGAATTGGCGATCACTATTGAGAAAATAGAAGGGGAGAAAAAGAGGATTCAGGAGAAGATTGCAAAGGACGATTTAATCTTAAAACAACATTTAGAGCGTCGGGAGGCTATTTCGAAACAATTGGATTCAACTTTATTTAACCTATACAATATTTTGATGGAGAAGAGGCAGGGGTTGAGTGTGGTTAGTGTTAAGAATGAAACTTGTCAGGGTTGTTTTGTTCACATTCCTCCACAGATGTATATACAAGTTCAGAGGAACAATGAGATAATTAGGTGTCCAAATTGTAATCGGATACTTTATTGGGATGGAAATGGAAAGACGAAATAAATAGGATGAAGAGTCTTTGGAAGATAAGGAGATTAAATTTATTATTTATTTTGATGGTGCTTCAAAGGGAAATCCAGGAAGGGCTGGTGCTGGGGTTTGGATAAAAAATGAAGAGGGCGAAGAGATAGTTAGAATCAGTCGTTACTTGGGTAAAAAAACAAATAATCAAGCAGAATATTTAGCTCTTCTTTTAGGGTTAAGAGAGGCAAAAAAAAGGGGAAGTAATTCTGTTCATATTTTCACTGATTCGGAATTGATTGAAAAACAAATTAAAGGAGTTTATCGGGTAAATGACCTCGGTTTAAAAGAACTTTACCAGAAGGTAATCAAGAGTTTAAAAGAGTTTTCTTCATTTAGAATTGAATTTATTCCAAGGGAAGAAAACAAAGAGGCTGATTTCTTAGCCAATCAAGCAATTCGAAAAAGGATTTTAAGAGAGGGAAGAAAAGGGGAGACCCAAAAGGGGACCGATGGTCGCTCTTCATAACTTTGGTTATGAAGGGAGGAAAGTCCGAGCTCCAGAGGGTAGGGTGGTCCGTAACACGGACTGCTCTGTGAAATTTATAAATTTCACAGAGTAAGGAGAGTGCCACAGAAAATAGACCGTTCCGATGAGAATCGGAATAAGGGTGAAAAGGTGAGGTAAGAGCTCACCAGTATCCCAAGCGATTGGGGTAGCTTGGCAAACCCCACCCGGAGCAAGACCAAATAGGTTCCGCTTCCCTAAAAAGGGATGAGAATGACCCATTCAAATTTGTCCCATTCATAGGGACAAAGGCGGAACGGGTAAGGTCGCTTGAGGACCTGAGCAATCAGGTTCCCAGATAAATGACCATCATCCTATATAGTAGCCTAAAAAAGCTACCTAAATAGGATACAGAACTCGGCTTATGATCCCCTTTAAGAGTCTCCCTTTTTTGATTTTACAAATAGGCTTAATCTTATATAATTTTATAGAATGGAATTACTTGTTAAAAAGAAACTAAAAATTTACATTATTTCCCTCATCTTATGTATATTGATTCCAGTATCGGTTTTTCCTCAAAAGGGGTATATTAGGGAAGTAAATATAAAACCTTCAAATGGAGGTTTGAAGGTAAGTTTTTTTGTAGAAGATTGCTTTACGGAAAAGATTGAAGAGGCGATTAAAGCGGGAATAACCACTACATTTAATTTCTATTTGAGAATTTATCAAAAAAGATGGTGGAAAGATAAAGAGATTGCAAATAAAGATTTTTCCCATATTATAAGATTTGATCCTGTAAAAGGAGAATACCATATTAAACTTGAAGAAAGCCTTAATTCCTATATTACTTCTAACAGTTATGAGGAAGCTAAAAGGCTAATGGCCACTGTAAAAGACGTTGAAATTAAACCTAATATTCGACTTCCTAATGGAACCTCTAAAGAATTAAGAATCAAGGTGGAAGTTGATCCTGCAAAACTACCTTTTCCCCTCGAGTATCTCTTCTTTCTGATTTCTATATGGGATTTTAAGACTGATTGGCACATTGAAAGTATTCCCTTTTAGAGAGAAAGTAAGGGGATTCTATGAAAAAAGAACTTACACCAGAAGAGAAAAGAAGAAGAAATGAAATCATAATCATAGGAATTATATCGATCCTCATCATCGTTTTGACTACCATTGAGATGAAGATTCCTCAAGTGGGAAGAAGTATCCCAATTGCAAATAATATCATTATTTTTACTCTAATAAATATTAATATTATTTTGATCCTCTTATTGATTTTTCTTGTGATTCGAAATTTAGTAAAACTCATATTTGAGAGAAAAAGAAAAATACTTGGTGCCAAACTTAGGACGAAATTAGTTTTTGCCTTTATCACTTTATCTCTTGTTCCAACAATTATTCTATTTTTTGTTGCCGTTGGATTTATTACAAATAGTATTGATCATTGGTTTAAGGCTCAGCTCGAACAATCCCTTCAGGGTTCTTTAGAGGTTGCCCAGACTTATTATAGAGATTTTTCAAGTCAAACAATATCTGCTGCCGAGCAGGTAGCCCATCATCTATCTAAACAAATTGTAAAGGGACAAAAAGGTTACTCCCAACTACGAGAACAACTTGAAAGCAAGAGAAAGGAATACCGTCTTAGTTATATATGGATACTCCTAAAAGGGGAAAAGGATGGATTGAGCATAAATGATGAAACCCTTAAAGAGTTCTTCACTCCTCCACCAAAGGATATGATAGAAGCATCTTTCTCAGGAAAAGAGGTTTCAAGAATTTTACCACTGGGAGAAGGTGAAGTCATTACGGGTATAGTTCCACTTTTTAACAATTCAAATAAAGAAGAGGTGTTGGGAGTAGTGGCAGCATCATATTTTTTCCCAAAAAGCCTTGGAATGAAGATGAGAGAGATTTCTCAAGCACTTGTAGAATATAAACAAATGAAGCTTTTTAAAAAGCCTATCAAGTTCAGTTATATGATGGCACTTCTGATGGTTACCCTACTTATTGTTTTTTCGGCTATATGGTTTGGGTTTCGCATGGCAAAGGATATTACGGTTCCTATTAAAGAGTTAGCAGAAGCTACTCATCGCATTGCAAATGGAGATCTCAATTTCCGTATCAAAATGGATGCAGCCGATGAGATAGGTCTTTTGGTTAACTCCTTTAATCAGATGACTGAAGATCTTAAAGTGAGTCGGATGGAATTAGAGCAAAGAAGGAAATATATGGAGATAGTTTTAAAAAATGTAGCAGCAGGTGTGATATCAATCGATGAAAAGGGGAATATCACAACCATAAACACCTCTGCAGAGGAGATCTTAGGGGTAAAAGGAGAGGATGTTCTGGGAAGAGATTTTAAAGAGGGACTCCTTCCAGAATATGCCGAACAGATAGATTCACTTCTTAATGAAATTAGAAATTCAAGAAGGGATACAATTGAAAAACAACTAACAGTGAATTTGAAAGGGAAATCACTTTCCCTTTTAATTAACATAACTGCCTTAAAGGATGAAGAAGGAAGACCACTTGGTTTTGTAACAGTATTTGATGATCTTACTGAGTTGATGAAGGCTCAAAGAATGGCAGCTTGGAGGGAAGTGGCAAGACGAATTGCCCACGAGATAAAGAATCCATTAACACCAATTCAGCTTTCTGCCCAAAGGCTAAGAAAAAGATATCTTGAGAGATTAAATGAGGATGGTGTTGTCTTTGATGAGTGCACGCGAACAATTGTTAAACAAGTTGAAGAACTTAAAAAAATGGTAAACGAATTCTCTAATTTTGCACGAATGCCTGCTTCGAATCCTACCCCAAACAATCTAAATGAGATTATTCAAGAGGCCATTATCTTATTCAAGGAGGCCAATAAACATGTTCGATTCAATTTTATACAGCAGGATGACCTTCCAATTTTTAACTTAGACAGAGATCAAATGAAAAGAGTGATGATTAATTTGATCAAGAATAGTCTGGCTGCTATCGAGAAGGAAGGGGAAATTAAGATCGAGACAAGCTATGATCCAAAACTCCAAATCGTTCGTCTTGAAGTAAGCGACAATGGTTGCGGGATTCCTGATGAAGATAAAGTAAGGTTATTTGAGCCTTATTATTCAACAAAAAAGAGCGGGACAGGTCTGGGTTTGACAATTGTAAACGCCATTATTACAGATCACAATGGCTACATTAGGGTAAGGGATAATAAACCCAAAGGTACAACATTCCTAATCGAACTTCCAGTACAACTTTAAAAATCTATTCACATTTCATTAAAAATTAAATTAATATTTTTGACACATAAGAGTTTTCTTGTTAAGTTTATTTGATAAAGTTTCATGGAGAGACAAAAAGGAGGATCTTCATGCCAACCTATTCTCATTCTCAACTCTCGACTTATGAGAATTGTCCGCACCAGTATAAATTAATTTACATTGATAAAATTAAGACAGAAACCGAAGGGATCGAAGCCTTCATGGGGTCAAGGGTTCACGATACTTTAGAAAAACTTTATAGAGATTTGAAGGTTACAAAACTCAATTCCCTTCAAGAAATCTTGGAGTTTTACCATCAAAGCTGGGAAAGAAATTGGAATGATATGATCCAAATTATTCGTAAAGATTACACTGCGGAGGATTATAGACGTTTGGGAGAAAAATGTATTTCAGATTATTACAAACGATATTTTCCCTTTGATCAGGGAAAAACCATCGGCCTTGAAGAAAATATTTATTTTCCACTTGAAGAGCAGAAGGGTTATTGGATTAAAGGGGTCATTGACCGATTAACCTTAGTAGACAATTGTATCCTCGAAATTCATGATTATAAAACCTCGAGTAGACTTCCTACCGAGGAAGAAATCCATTCGGATCGCCAACTTGGTTTTTATCAGATGGGAGTGGAAGGAAAATGGAAGGGAATTAAAGAGATTAGGCTTATCTGGCACTTTCTTGCATTTGATGTTGAGATTTGTTCATCAATGAGTTCTGAGAGACTTTCTGATTTAAAAAAGGAAACGATTGAATTAATCCAAAGGATAGAGTCAGATAAAGAGTTTACCCCAAAGGAAGGGCCTCTTTGTGATTGGTGTGATTACCAAATATTCTGCCCTAAAAGAAAACACCTTATCATTTCTGAAAGTCTTCCTGTGAATGAATATCTAAATGAGGAAGGAGTTTCCTTAGTCAATCGATATGTGGAGCTTAAGGAGAAGAAAAGAATTTTAAATGAGGAAATAGATATGGAACTTAGTAAGGTTGAAGAGGCTCTATTTGCTTATGCCCAAAGGGAGAAGGTTGATTCTATCTTTGGAAGGGATTATGTGGCAAAGATAAAAATTGAGACTAAAGAGAAATATCCTTTAAAAGGGGATCCAAATCGTAAGTTGTTAGATGAACTTATAAAGAGTGCAGGCAAGTGGATGGAGGTGTCTGATTTAAATCCATGGATGCTTGCTAAAATTATAGAAAGAGGCGCCTGGCCTCCTTCGCTAATTAAAAAAGTTAAAGAGTTTTCAATCAGGGAGGAAAGTCGGTCAATCAATTTATCAAAACTAAAGGAAAGGGAATAAGTTTGTTAAAGGAGGAAAATCAATGGAGATAAAGGTAGAAAAAGGAAGGATTGAACAATACCCATGTGAACTACTTTTACTTTTTTCTTTTGAAGGTAAAGAGGAGTTAGAAGGATCTATTAGTAAAGTGGATAAGGCGTGGGGTGGTAAAATATCTAAATTGATTAAACAAGGTGATTTTAAGGGTGAACTTTTTCAAAATAGAGTTTTTTATACTTATGGGGAATTGCCTGCAAAAAGGATTTTACTTTCAGGGTTGGGGAAAAAGGAAGAGTTTGACTTAGAGAAGTGGCGTGGAGCTTCATCAAAGGCTGCTCAGTTTGTTCGAGACCTTGGATTAGAAAGTTTTGTTTTCCAAATAGAAAAGTTTAAGGAGTATTCCGAAAATGAGATTTTGGAATCCTTTATTACTGGAGTTATTTTAGGTCTATATGAGTTTAGAGAATTTAAGACACTTGATCAAGAAACCCCAAAGAAAATAAGTGAAATTACAATACTTGTGGATTCCGAAGGAGAGATTTCATTGATTAAAGAGGTTTCAAGTATTGCTAAAATTATTTCTGAAGGGGTTTGTTTGGCAAGAGATATGGTAAATGCTCCAAGTAATAAAATTACACCAACTTTCCTCGCAGAAAAAGCAAAGCAAATAGCGAGAGAGCATGGTATGGAGGTTAAGGTAATTGAGCTAAGTGAGGCCGAGGCTTTGGGTATGGGAGCCTTTGTAGCTGTAGCTAAGGGAAGTGAGGAGCCCGCCAAATTCATTGTTCTTGAATATAACAAAGATAAAGGAATAGATACAGTGGCACTTGTAGGTAAGGGCATAACTTTTGATAGTGGAGGAATCTCTATTAAGCCATCAGAAAAAATGGAAAGAATGAAGGATGATATGTCAGGTGCAGCAGCCGTACTTATAACAATGATGATTTCATCTCAATTAAAACTCCCTCTTCATCTCATTGGGATAATACCTGCAACAGAGAATCTTCCAAGTGGAAAATCTTATAAACCAGGAGATATCTTAAAAACACTCTCGGGAAAGACTGTAGAAGTTATTAGTACAGATGCAGAAGGGAGGCTCATTCTTTCGGATGCCTTAAGTTATAGTCTAAGATATAAACCCAATGCAATCATAGATATTGCCACCCTTACTGGAGCTTGTGTCATAGCATTGGGGGATTATGTAGCTGGCCTCTTTGGAAATGATGAGAAGCTTTTAAAGAAGGTAGAAGAGGCCTCTGAGAAGACAGGGGAAAAGGTTTGGAGGTTACCTCTTTGGGAAGAATATTTTGAATATATCAAGAGCGATGTGGCAGATTTTAAAAATGTAGGAACAAGGGCTGCTGGGGCTATAATTGGAGCTATTTTTTTAAGTAAATTTGTAGAGAAAATTCCTTGGGTGCATCTTGATATTGCAGGGCCAGCTTCAATCGAGAAGGATAGGCCTTACATACCAAAAGGAGGCACGGGGATTGGAGTAAGGTTATTAGTTCAACTTTTAAGAGATTGGAATAAATAGAGTTTTGATTGAAAGGTTGATGATGGATAAAGGAATTAAATATCCATTTATTCGTGCTTGCTATAGAGAGAAAACAGAGTATACCCCTATATGGATGATGCGTCAGGCTGGTCGATATTTAAAGGAATATCGTAGTCTTCGAAAAAGGTTTTCCTTTATGGAGATGTGTAAAAATCCGGAACTTTCAGCGGAGGTTACCCTTCTACCAATAAAAAAACTGGATTTGGATGCTGCAATTCTCTTTTCAGATATTCTCCTCCCCTTAGAACCTATGGGGATTAAATTAGAATATACAAAAAAAGATGGTCCACTCATCCTTCAACCAATAAGAGAAATGAAACAGATTAAAAACCTAAATACTTATGATCCTAAAGAAGATTTAGATTTTGTTTTTAAGGCTATTGAGATAGTTCGAAGGGAGCTTGAGGGGAAAATCCCATTGATTGGATTTTCTGGGGCTCCCTTTACACTTGCAAGCTATGTAGTTGAAGGAGGGCATTCAAAAAATTACATCCTTACCAAGGGTCTGATGTATCGAGATTATCCTTCATGGGATGGCCTAATGTCAAAACTTTCAGAGGTCCTTATTCATTATCTCAATTCGCAGATTGATTTCGGTGTTCAGGCAATTCAGATCTTTGATTCATGGGTTGGATGCTTAAGCCCTTCAGACTATGAAAGATATGTTCTTCCTTACTCCAAGAGGGTTATAGAAGGAATAAAAAAGACTGTCCCAATAATTCATTTTGCAACATCTTCATCTGCACTATTAAATCTAATGAAACTTGCTGGAGGTGATGTGATTGGGGTAGATTGGAGAGTTGATTTGAATAAAGCATGGGAGGACCTGAGACACGAAGTAGCTATTCAAGGAAATCTTGATCCAGCCGTGCTACTTGGTCCAACTGAAACGATAGAGAGGGAAGCAAAAAGGATTATTGATAGCGTTGAAGGAAGACCTGGACATATCTTTAATCTTGGCCATGGGATCTTGCCAAATACTCCATTTGATAATGTTAAGTTTTTAATAGAGCTCGTGCACGAATACAGCAAAAAAGATCTTAAAAAGTAGTAGAGAGAGATCCAATGAAAGCCATCATTTTAATGGCTTTTGGTAGCCCTTCTTCCCTTGATGAGGTAGAGTCATTTTTAAGTCGTCTAATGAAAGGGAGAAAGCCTTCTGCTGAACAGGTAGAAAGGGTGAAGAATCGCTATCGATTGATAGGAGGTTCAAGTCCACTTCTTGATATCACAATTAATCAGGCAAATTGTTTGGAGAAAAGACTTGCTGAAAATGGTTATTTTTTGAAATCTTTCGTTGGAATGTTATATAGTTCTCCTCTAATCGAAGAAAATCTAAAAAAGATGATCCAAGAAGGTGTAAAAGAGATCATAGCTATTCCTATGACACCTTTTCGGTCAAGGTTTAGTACCCAAGCTTATAGGAATGAAATAGAGCGTGTTATAAAAGTTTTAAAAGCAGATGTAAGCATTTCATTTCTTGAAGGATGGCATAAACATCCTCTTTTTATTGATGCTGTTAAAGAAAAGATTGAAGAGGGATTGATGAAATTTTCTGAAAGAGAGAGAAGGGATGTTTTTCTTTTGTTCACAGCTCATAGTCTACCAAAATCAGCTATTGAGGATGATCCATATCTTTTTGATTTGGAAGAGACTATTCATGAGGTTTTGAAGAAGTTAAATTCTTATCAATGGAGTTTGGCCTTTCAAAGCCGTGGATCTGGAGAGGAGAAATGGTTGGAGCCAGAGGTAGAATCTGTCCTTGAAGCGCTTTCAAAAAGAAAGATCCATAGGATTCTCATTATTCCAATAGGATTTGTTTCAGACCATGTTGAGATCCTTTATGACATCGATATCTTTTATAAAAAAAAGGCGGAATCTTTGGGAATGGAACTAAAGCGGTCTCCCTCCCTTAATTCATCTTCTAAGTTTATAGAGGCTCTCTCAAGTATTATTATAGAGGAATACCTCAAGAAAGAAAGATTGAATAAGAAGTAAAAAAGGGGTTGAAGATATGAAAAGAATTGTAGTTGTTGGTGGTGGAATTTCTGGACTTTCAACAGTCTATTTCTTAACTGAGAAGCTAAAGGAATTGGGTGAAGAAGTAAAGATAACACTTTTAGAGGAGAAAGAGAGATTAGGAGGTTGTATACTTACTGAGAAGGTAGATGGTTTTATCATTGAGGGGGGACCTGATTGTTTTCTCTATGAGAAGCCATGGGCTTTGGCCTTATGTGAAAAGATTGGATTGGGGGATAGAATTTTAAACACAAACGAGAATCGTAGGGTATTCATATTATCGGATGGTAAGCTGCATGAACTACCTGAAGGATTTATGTTGATGGTTCCAACAAGCTTTATACCCTTCATTAAAAGTTCGCTTATTTCTTGGCCTGGTAAGATTAGAATGGCTATGGATCTTTTCATACCAAAGAGAAAATCAAATGATGAAGAGAGTCTTGCAGAATTTGTGAGAAGGCGTTTAGGAACAGAAGCCCTTGAGAAGATTGCCGAACCTTTAGTGGCAGGTATTCATGCAGGAACTCCTGAGACGATGGGACTAAAAAGTACCTTCCCAAGATTCATTCAGATAGAACAGGAATATGGAAGTTTAATTCGAGGTATGATTGCAAGAAGAAAATTGGCAAAAAAATGGGAGACCCAGGCAAGAGTAAAAAGAACCATGTTTTTGACTTTAAAAGATGGGCTTGGTGAATGGATAGATAGATTAAAGGAAAAGATTGGTGGGGAGAAGATTCATCTAAAAAAGAGGGTTGACAAGATAATGAGGACTAAGGAAGGCTATTATAATATTTACATCCATGATGGAAGCCTTATGGAGGGAGATTCTGTTATCATTACAACTCCTTCTTTTATTGCTGCAAAGATATTAGGGGAGATGGATCCAAAGCTTTCTGAGATTCTTCTTAGTATACCTTATGTTTCAAGTGCAACTGTTTCATTGGCATATCATCGTTCACAGATCAATCATCCCTTGGATGGTTTTGGGTTTATCATACCTCGGAAAGAGAAGAGGAGGATTATGGCTTCCACATGGAGTTCTATTAAATTTAATTATAGGGCTCCAAAAGATTATGTATTACTTCGTGCTTTTGTCGGAGGGGCAAACAATGAAGAGCTTGTTTACTTGGGGGATGATGAAATGCTAAGAATGGTGAAGGAGGAATTGAAGGATATTATGGGTATTAGTGGCGAGCCAGTTTTAAATAGGATTTATCGGTGGGAAAAATCAATGCCTCAATATCTTGTTGGTCACTTAAGGAAAGTTGAGGAGATTGAGCAGAGAGTACATCGTGAGCAAGGCCTATTTCTTACAGGTTGTGCTTATAAAGGAATTGGAATCAGCGATATTGTTCATGATGCAGAGATAACAGCAGAAAAGGTTATTCAGTTTTTGAAAAAGGTTGACAATAGAAAATAGCCAATTGATTTAATTTAAATTTTTATGTAAAATTAAATTGAATGGCAGAAAAATTGATTTGCCAGAATAAAAAGGCATGGCATAATTATTTCATTGAAGAAACTTATGAAGCAGGCATTTCGCTTTTAGGAACAGAGGTTAAGTCTCTAAGGGAGGGAAAGGCAAACCTTGGAGATAGTTATGCAAAGATTAAAGATGGCGAAGTATTTTTAATAGATGCTCATATAAGCCCATATAGCCATGCCAATCGGTTTAATCATGATCCACTTAGACCAAGAAAACTTCTTCTTCATAAAAAGGAGATTAAAAGATTAATCGGTAAAGTTCAGGAGAAAGGGTTTACGCTAATTCCTCTTCGACTTTATTTTTCTAATGGGAAGGCAAAGGTTGAACTTGGATTGGCAAAAGGAAAGAAAATTTACGATAAACGAGAGACATTAAAGCGAAGAGCAATTGAAAAAGAGATGGAAAGGGGGCGAAAAGGGTTCGACGGGGATCGTTGACGACAGGGCTGCATACCGAGGTCCCATTGGCTCGTAAAACAAATGGGTTTTAAACATAATCGCAGCCAACTACGATTATGCTCTGGCTGCCTAATCGCAGCCAGCGTCTCTTCTGCCTTCTCCTGTAGGGCGGATCAGGGATGTCAGAGATACAGGATAGCTCCTTTCTGATGCTTATAGGAAGGGAGTGAATCTCAATAAGCTAATCCTTCCGAAATCCTGCCTATGGGAGTTTGGAAGGATGAATAAAAAACATAGGCTAAGTATGTAGATGCTCTGTCGGAAGGTTTCCGGACGCGGGTTCGATTCCCGCCGCCTCCACCAATTTTGTAAAGAAAAGCCCTTCGATTAAAGGGCTTTTCTTTTAACTAACTATCAAGTTTTATAGAGTTTGATGTCATTTATAAAAAACTGATGGTAACCAAAGGGCAAGTTGGGGGAAGAAAAAGAGAAGGCCCCAAACAATAATCAAAGATATTAAAAATGGTGTTACCCCTTTATAGATTGTCCCCATTGGAATCTTAGTTATGTTTTTAACTACAAACACACATATTGCAACAGGAGGGATAACAACACCGATCATTGCAACAATTCCGATCACTATACCAAACCAAAGAGGATGGAAGCCAAGCTTCAACACTGCAGGATAAAATATTGGAGTTGCAAGAATTAGAAACGTTAGATCATCAATAATAGAACCACCAAGTTCAAAAACTATACAAATCAATATCATTATTAAATATCGATTTAAGGGAAGGGTTGCGATCCAGTCAGCTGCAGCCTGGGGAATATTGGTAATTGTAATAAAGTGGCCGAGGATAGTAGAACCTGCAATTAGCATAAGAAGCATGATAGCTGTTCGAAGGGATTCTTTAATTGATTTGACATATCTATCAAAGGTCATATCCCTCTTTAGAATAGATAGAAGCAAAACAGCGAATGTCCCTACAGCCCCAGCCTCTGTAGGTGTAAAGAATCCTCTCATAATTCCACCTACGACAAGAATAAATATAATTAAAACCCAGAAGATTTCTGGGAGCGAGCGTATCCTTTCCTTCCATGTTGAACGTTCGGAGCTTGGAGCAATATTTGGATTTATTTTTGCCCATCCATAAATAATGGCTATGAAAAGTGCTGCTATAATCAGCCCTGGAATGATGCCAGCTATAAATAATTGGCCTATGGATTGTTCGGTTAGAATTCCAAGGATGATTAAGGTGACACTTGGAGGTATTATCACTCCCAATGTCCCTACTGTAGCTACAATACCTGAAGAAAGCTTCTTATCATAGCCATACTTTTCCATTTCTGGGATTGCAACCCCTGCAAAAGTGGCTGAGGTTGCTGCTGAAGAACCACAAATGGTTTTAAATGCAGTTGCCCCTACTACAGTTGCCATTGCAAGGCCACCCGGGATATGGCCTATAAATTTGTGGGCAGAATCATAAAGCCTACCTGCGATTCCGGCATTAAAGCCAATCTGTCCCATCAAAATAAAAAGTGGAAAAACAGTATAACCATAATTGGTAATCACTTCAAAGACATCCCTTGAGATCAGGTTGACAGCTGCGTGAAAACCATTCAGGTAGGCAAAGCCAACAAAACCAACAATAGCCATCGCAAAGGCGAGCTCAATTCCTGTTACAAAAAGTAAAAGAAGGACAATCAGTGCAATAATACCAACCATTACTTCATTCATATTTTTCACCCCAAATCCTTATGATCTCAAATAAAAATACAAAACATTCAAGGAGACAACAGACTCCTACTGCATAGGCAAGTGGGTAAAAAGGCAATTTTATAGTTGCTGTAACTTCACCTGCCGCGCGAAACATAGCTCCAACATTAAAGAGGTTATATCCTATAAATATAAAAAGAACGAGGCATAGAATACGAGTAAATGTATTCATTATCTTTTTAGCTCTTAGAGAAAGTTTTTCCACGAGGAAATCCATTGAGACATGTCCTCGATCGAGCGATACCTGTGGAATTCCAAATCCTACAACAAGAGCAAGTGAGAGGGATACAACCTCAAAAGTTCCGACAATTGGATATTTGGTTGTTCTTAGTAAAACATCAATTACAGTAAGAAGCATCATAAATGTTAAGGAGATCCCTGCGATTATATTTAAAATTCTACTTATAGATTTCAACAAATAAAATAGATTTTTCATGATTTACCTTCTCAGAAATAGATTTCTTTATTATTTCGGTAGGGAACAGTTATAAAACGTTCCCTACCGATAAAGATTTTGCAATCTTAGAATGCAGATGGTACTCCTCTTCGCTTTTGTTCTTTATGCCAGTAAGCAATCCGTTCCTTGATAAATTTAATCCAGCCATCAATATCAGTATCTTTATGTCCTTTAGATACCATTGTTTTCTTGTATTCTCCAATAACCGGTTCAACCGCTTTTATCCATCTTGAAGCCTCAGAATCTGAAAGCTCAATGACCTGCCCACCTTTACTCGTAAATAAGTCTCTTCCTTCTATATCCATTTGATCCCATAGAGCTGCTTGTTTATCTCTTGCTTCAGTTGCAACCTCAGTAACAATCTTTTGGCCTTCAGGAGGGATAGCGTTCCATTTATTCTTATTAATTACCCAGTAGAATGTAATGCCTGTACCAAGTTGCCAATCTGCAGTAACATATTTTGTCACCTCTGCAAATTTCCAATACTTTAGGGTTGAAAGATCTACAGTGACCCCATCAATGACAGCCCTTCTTAATGCGTCATAAACATCAGGCATTGGAAGGGGAACAGGTACGCCACCCAATAATTTTATAATATCGCTCATCTGTCCAACTGCTCTAATCTTGAGTCCTTTTAAATCTTCGAGGGTCTTTACTGGTTTATTAATAGTCTGAAGAATAATAGGCCCTGATGTTGTAAGGTAAAGAACATGGACATCATCCCATTCCTTTGGTTTATATTTATTGAAAAAATCTGTTGCAACCATGGTTGCTGTCCATCCACTCGGGAAGCCTAAAGGAAGGTCAAAAACCTCAGTAACAGGGAAACGACCACGTGTATACTGAATATGAGAAAAACCTAAATCTGCAATCCCAGTAAGCACACCATCATACATCTTAACGGGTGAGAGTAAAGTACCACCTGGATAATAGGTAATTTCAACACGACCATTAGTGCGCTTTTTTACCTCATCACAAAACCATCCATTAAGTAATGACATCGGGTGAGTAACGGGGAGATAATTTGCCGCCTTAAGTTTAATAACCTCTGCACTCCTAACTAAAGAACTTGTTGCCAAAATTAAACAAATTAGAAAAACAAAAAACAAAAAAATTCTCTTCATCTTTTATTCTCCTCCTTTCTATTTTATCTCCAAAACCAATATCATAAGTTTAAGAAAAATTCAATAATTTTTTAAAAATTTTTATTTAAGAAATCTTTTATGTGTTTTCAGAGAGCCATTACCTTATTTTTGTTCTCTTCATAAATATCATTTCATCTAATATTTCTCCCTTAGTTAAAGCTATAAGCAGAAAAAATTAATCCTTTAATTAAGGCGTTGAAGTTTCAGAAAAAAAATGTCACAATTCTTTCAAAGAGAGGAAAGTATCAGAACATAGTTAATGAAATAAAAAAGGGATGAGCCGTTAGCTCAATCGGTAGAGCAACTGACTCTTAATCAGTAGGTTGCAGGTTCGATTCCTGCACGGCTCACCACTCTAAATAGTCTTTAAAGTGAATAAACATTAGGATATAAGCTGGATTTTCCTCTTGTTTGACCTGCCTTCAGTTCCATTCTACATAAAATTTTGTAATTTTTTTGGATGAGCCCCCTTTGATTGTTAACAGCCTGGTTACCCACTTTTGATGTAAATGCCATTGAGCTGCCGAATGGTCATAGGAAGAATTGCATTGGGCATTTCGATCAGGATGTAACAGTGATTATCAATGAGACAGAAAGAATGATAGAGTCAGTTATACTTTTTGCTACTGAGAAATTTTTCTTGACTTTTCTTTTGTTTCTTTATAATTTTTCCATAAATAAATGTTTTAACGATAAGATTTTATTTAAAAAATGGTTTGGTTGCGATAGAATGGGTTTAGTAATTAAGCAAAAACATTAAACTTTAAGTTTATTGAATTGAGTATTATACGAGGAGGAATAAAAGCATGAAAACAATGGGTAGGAAAATAATTATTTTTTTGGGGGTGATTTTTCTTTGCATCATGATAAGGCATGCCACTTTACATGGAGCTACGATTGAGCGTCAAGAGTTCTTTGTCTCAACAGATACGGGGATGAAATTATTAGTTGCTGGTCGTATCCCGACGGGTGATCGCATAGGAAAAGCGATTCTTTTGGTTCATGGATCGGGTGTGGGATGGGTTTATTGGGATATTCCGATTAGGGCTTATAGTATTATGGAGTATTTGGCAAAAAAAGGAATAGATGTCTATGCTGTTGAATGTCGGGGTTATGGTAAAAGCACTAAACCTAATGGCATGGAAGTAAACGCAACAAACATTGCCAAAGACCTCAAATCGGTGATACAGGAAATTCTCAGAAGGTCAGGTGTGAGTAAAGTAAGCATGGCTGGTCATTCCTCAGGTGGTACAGTGCTTTTGGTGGCAGCAGGTATGTATCCAGAATTGATTGACAGGATAATCCTCATCGGAACTCCTTATAAAAAAATTCATCCCAAATTTGTAGCGTACGCTACGAAGGTTATCGAGATGGGTAAGGAGCCTGGGAAGGATTATGTACCCAATCTTCATTATAAGGATGTTGAAAAGCGTTTGGATACCTACGATGAAGATGTGGTAGCCTGGTATAAAAAGGTTGTCGAAGAAAATTATGGCCTTATGCCTGCAGGGGTTTATCCGGATGTGATTAAGAATCCAGGTATTCCTATTGTTCCAATCATGAAAATTCCAACCTTGATTCTTAATGGCTCAAATGAATATGTAGTTGATCAAGAGGATGCTTTCACATTATTTAAAGATATAGGTTCTTCGGATAAAGGAATAATTCTCTTACCAGGAGGTTACCACCTAATGTTTCTTGAAAGACGGGGAGCAATAGGTCTTCAAGAAACACTTTTTTTCTGGTTTACCAAGAGATAGACATTTAATCAAGTTAGTATTTTAATAGAAAATTGAAATCTGTTGTTTTTAAGCCTGTTCTCTATGATCCAAGCACAAATATTACTGATATTCCAGAAGGTCACGTTTATTGTAAGATTAAAAATTCGATTTATTGAGATGAAATTATGAGTCTTCGTGGCTGAAAGGATTTGAAAAAAGAGGACGTTAGATTTGATGGGTTTAAATAGGTATTATATAGGTTAAGATTGTTTTTAAATCGATTATGGTATAACAAATTTTTTTCGAGGTTCAAGCAAAGGTACAAAAATTTTTATATTAAAAAGGGGGTGGGATAAATGAAAATAACAAGAAGAGAATTTTTAAATAGTTCCGTAGGGATTGCTTTAATGAGTTTATTTCCTAAAAAAGTTTTTTCACAAGTTAAAGAGAGTCTTCCTTCAAAAAAGAAGGGCACTAGGTTAATCTTATTAGGAACAGGTGGGGGGCCAAGGCCTAACAAAATGCGCTCACAGTCAGCATATGTTTTATTGATTAATGATATTCCATATGTAATTGACTGCGGTGAAGGCGTAAGCCGCCAGATGGCATTTGCAGATGTTCCACTTAAAAATATAAGGTATATCTTTATTACTCATCATCATTCCGACCACAACCTTGATTACGGAAATCTAATTTATAATGCTTGGATCTCTGGATTTAAAGGCCGAATTGATACTTATGGACCTCCACCATTAGAGAAGATGACCAACCTATTTTTTGAGATGAATTATTATGATATAAACATTAGGATCCCAGACGAAGGAAGACCTCCTCTTAAGCCGATGGTTTTTCCACATGAAATCCATAAACCTGGATTAGTGATGGAAAACGAACAGGTTAAGGTAACTGTTGCTATTGTAAATCATCCTCCTATTGAACCTTCTTTTGCTTATCGGTTTGATACCCCAGAACGCTCCATCGTCTTTTCTGGAGATACGACTCCCTGTGAAAATCTAATTAAATTAGCTCAAGGTGCAGATATTTTGGTTCATGAAGTGCTTCACAAACCATCACTTTCTCGATTAATAGCAAGGATTCCTCATGCAGACCGTCTATTAGAACATATTGTTGCCTCTCATACTACACATATCGACGTAGGGAAAGTGGCAAAAGAAGCAGGTGTTAAAACTTTAATATTAACTCACTTTGTTCCTGTGGATGATCCAACTGTGACGGATGAAATGTGGATTGAAGGAGCAAAGACTCATTTTGATGGAAAAATAATCGTTGGAAAGGATCTGATGGAGATTTAATAAAATTATTGGCTCCTGGTAAAAATAGATGGGGGTAAATTTGAATTGAGGGATTCAAATAGTCATTAAGAGAGTAAAGGTAGGACGAATTAGAAAGGAGGAAAGAAATGATTAAAATTAAATTATTGCTTTTAAATTTTTTAATTATTTTGTTTATTTTTCTCTTTGCTATACCTTTATTTAATGCTTTTGCAGAGAGCCAAAAGATTACAATTAGATTTCACATGGCTCAGCCACTTACTGGTCTTGAGGCAACAGTAGACACTGGTTACTTCAAAATGGTAGAGGAGGCGACAAAGGGGAAATATCTCCTTGAAGTAAAATATTTCCCGGTGGGGAGTTTATTCGGAGGAGCAGGAGTTTATGAAGGGGTGGCAAAAGGAGTTGTTGATGCAGGTGCTTCAATTTTATCGTATACCCCGGGTCGATTTCCTGTAATGTTGACCTTGTCACAACCTGGCATTTGTCCCTTGGTAAGTGCTCAGGCAGGCTCTCGGAGTGTTTGGGAATTTTATAAGAAGTTTAGACCTAAGGAATTTGATGATGTTAAGATTCTTTATCTTTATTCTGTTCCTCCTGCTTGGATACATTCCAAAACTCCGATAAACAAATTGGAAGAAATTAGAAATTTAGATATAAGAGCAACGGGAGCCAGTAGCAAGGGACTTAAGGCACTTGGAGCTAATCCGACAGCTGCTCCACAAGATGAAGTATATATTTTGGCTCAGAAAGGCATAATTAAGGCTAGTATTGCCCCTCTTGAGGTTCTCAAAGTATGGAAACAGGCCGAGATATTTACTTACTCTACATTTGTTCCTTTTGCATACCATGAACAATGGTTTATAGCAATGAATTGGGAGATGTGGAATCGTTTACCTAAAGATTTGCAGCAAGCTTTTGATGATGTTGTGGAGCGGGCTGTGAAACAGGCAGGTCAGATTTGGCAGAGCCATGAGACAACAGTGATGAATTGGGCACATAAACTCGGTCACAAGTTTATTTATCTTTCTAATGAGGAAATGGGTCGATGGCAAAAGCTACTCGAACCGATAAGGAGTGCATACGTTACTGAGTTAAAATCCAAAGGTTTCCCAGGAGAGCTTATAGTCGATGAGGCAAGTAAAATTGCTCAGGAGTCAAATACACTATTTAAGTGATTTTTGCCTTAATTAGTAAATAAATTTAAGAAATATCAAAGAGCTCTTGTTGTTTCCAAAAATCATTAAAGCGATGTTTATCAAAAATTAGGTTAAGAGGAATGTTATTTTAATAGTTAAAAATAACCATTTATAATTTGAATTTTTAAATTGGATAAATATTTGGAGGTGTTTATGGAAGATATATTTCTTTGGGCAGATCCAATGAAGGAAGAGATTAAAACAGCATGTAAGCTTTGTCTGAATTGTTGTGGGATGATAGTTTCTAAAAATAATGGAGAGATCAGAATAAAGGGAGATCCTGATCATCCATTATCAAGGGGTTATATTTGTAAAAAGGGAATGGCATCTCTGGGTATCACAAATTTACCAAATAGGCTTAGATATCCTCTGAGGAGAGTAGGGGAAAGAGGGTCTCAGAAATGGGAAAGGGTCTCGTGGGAAGAAGCAATAAATGGGATTTCTTCAAAACTTCAAGATATTTTGAATAAATATGGTTCGAAATCCATCTGTGTTCAGTCACTTCCTCCTAAGGATATAGGTATATGGCAGGCCTTTGCTTATGCACTTGGAACACCGAATTTTTTTAGACATGATCATCATGTGTGTTTTACGCCTATTCTCATTGCAGATACTCTAACATTTGGCAATCTTATGATATATCCAAATTCAATATATGATGATGGTTTAAAAACGAGAACCTTTGTTCTTTGGGGGGTTAATCTTCCAGAGACTAATCCAGCGAAGGCGAGGGTGATTGAGTTAGCAAGGAAATCCGGAGCAAAACTCATTGTTGTAGATCCAAGGCCAATTGGTATAGCAAAAGACGCAGATATTTGGTTAAGGGTAAGACCGGGTACGGATTTAGCTCTTTCTTTAGGTATTATAAACACTATAATCAAAGAGAATCTTTATGATAAAGATTTTGTAGAGAAATGGACATATGGGTTTGATCATTTGAGAAAACATGTGGAAGAGTATACACCTGAGAGGGTAGCAGAAATCACATGGTTAGATAAAAATTTAATTATTGAAGCTGCGAGATTAATCTCTACTAATAAACCGGCAGCCATTATTTCAACAAATAAGCCTTCGGCTATTTTTACATTTATGGGACTTGCTATGAGTGGAAACTCGACAAGTGCGTTAAGGTCCCTTGGTATCATACTTGCTATTACAGGCAATATTGATGTTGAGGGAAGTAATTTTGTGAAGATACCTCCACAAACTGAAAGATTTAGATTACCAAAGGAAATTTTGAAGGAGCAATTGAGTGCGGATAAATTCCCGATCCTTTCAGGACCTGATGCAATTCCAGCTCCTTTCCTTCCCTCACCTAATCCTTTTGATGTTATTAATGCTATGATAACAGAGAAGCCTTATCCAATTAAGGCCCTAATTACTGACTGTAATCCTTTGACAGCCCTTGAGGATAGTAAGAGAGTTTTAAAGGCTCTGCTCAAACTTGATCTTTTGGTTGTTTTAGAGCTCTTTATGACACCAACTGCTGAGTTTGCAGATTATGTATTGCCTATTACTTGGTTTTTAGAATCTAATAGCATTGTTGAATATTCGGGAATGAATTTCATTACATCGAGGAAGAGGGTTTTGAAACCTAAAGGCGATGTTAAAGAGGAAGGAGAGATTATCATTGATTTGATGCGTTCGATGAAAATATTAGATAAGCTACCCTTTTCAACATATGATGAGTATCTTGACTTTAGACTTAGACCACTCAATTTGAATTTTAGAGAGTTTTTAACCGAGGGATATGTTGTATCTCCTAATGTAGAGAAAAAATATGAAAAGGGATTGCTAAGGGCGGATGGAAAACCTGGCTTTAATACACCTACGGGGAAGATAGAGATATATTCAACGATTCTTGAAAAATATGGTTATGATCCATTGCCAGTATATAAAGAGCCAAAACCAGGTCCTTATACAACCCCTGAGCTTTTTAAAGAGTATCCCTTTATTATGATAACAGGAGTAAGAACTCTTCCTTTTTATCATGGTCTTGGGGTTCAAATTCCTGAGTTTAGGAAGATGCATCCTGATCCATCAGTGGAGATAAGTAGGGAAGCAGCAGAGAGGTTAGGACTAAAAGAGGGTGATTTAGTTTTTATTGAGGTTCCTGGGAAAGAAGACAGGGTTCAAAGAAAGGTTCGTATTGTAGAAGGATTACATGAAAGTGTTATTGGAGTAATTGGCCATTGGTATTTGCCTGAAGAATCGGATCAAGATAAGAGATTATGGAGTGCAAATATAAATGTTTTAACAAGCCTTAGAGATGATTATGACCCTGTCCTTGGAGGTTCAGGATGCAGATCAATGCTTGCACGGATAAGGAAGGTGTAAAATTATTTTTTGGTAAATAAGGCAATCAAAGAATTAATTTTAAGAGCAGTTGAGTGATTTATCAGACTTAGGAGATTGAGAGAAGTTTAATTTTAGCTCTGAATTGATGAGTTTAAATTGCAGTTAGTGTGATTAAAGGGAGACAAATTAGAAAGTTTTAGGATGGTTTTAATCATGGTTGAATTATAATTTATTTTATTAATTGCATAATACCAAAAATTTTTTTTGATTTTTTCGTTTTTTATAATTTTTTGTAATTAGAAAGCTTGAAAAGGAGGTTTTAAGATGGGGAAAATTTTTTTGATCAGTATAGTAGAGGGTCAGTAGTTAAAGAAAGGCATTAAATTTTGAATTCTTGAATTGGCTAATACACTAATACAACCTGATAGAATAATAAATATTTTTGGTTAAAGGAAGCTATGACATCTAATAAAGAAACAGTTAAGAGAGAGTTAATTACAGATGTTTTAGTAATTGGGGGAGGAGGTGCAGGTCTTTCAGCGGCGGTATCTGCTTCTGAGGAGGGAGTGGAGGTTATTGTTTCAGAGAAATGTAATTCCTTAGGAGGAACAACTGCTCTTTCAATCGGTTCAATTACTGCCTGTATGACTTCATATCAGAGAAAGAAAGGGATAATAGATTCTCCAGAGGCGTTATTTGAGGATATGAGGGTTTTTAATGGAGATTTAGATCGATATGACAATAAGGAGCTATGTTGGGTTTTAGTACGTGAGAGTGGGAATACAGTAGAATGGTTAAGGGGTTTAGGGTTTGAGTTTTTTGGGCCGAGTCCTGAACCGCCCCATCGTGTTCCTCGGATGCATAATGTGATTCCCAATGCATGGTCTTATCCGTTTTTACTTCAGAGAGCGGGATTAAAGAAGGGTGTGAAGTTTTTACTTAATCATAAGGGGGAAAGGTTAGTTTTTGAGGAGGGTTTTGTAAAGGGGGCGATACTTGAGGATAAAAGGGCGAACCAAAAGGTCATGGTTTATGCAAGGCGAGCTGTTATACTTGCTTGTGGTGATTTTAGTGGGAGTAAGGATTTGAAACAACGGTATTATTCCTCAGATCTTGCGAGGATTCCTGGATATAATCCTGAATGTCAGGGTGAAGGTCATAAAATGGCTATGGAGATTGGTGCACGGGTGGTGAATATGGGGGTTTATGAGAGACCCAATATTAGATTTATTTCTGCACCCAAGAAGCTATGGCATGAGCTTTTGCCAAACCATCCTTGGTTAATTAAGGTTTATGCTTTTGGAAGCCAGATATTACCAGAGGGGGTTTTTAAAAGACTTGCAAATCGTATTCTTACGACGAGAGGGGCTCCGAATGATGCCTTATATAGGGAGGGTGGTATCCTTGTTAATACTTTTGGTAATCGTTTTACAAATGAGTTGATAGATCCTTCTATTCCTATTTCGAAGCAACCTGAGGGTAGGGCTTATATTGTTTTTGATTCACGTGTAGCAAAGAGGTTTTCTTCGTGGCCGTATTTTATTTCAACTGCTCCTGGTATTGCTTATGCATATATTCAGGATTATGAAAGGGATGTTCCTGATATTATTACGAAAGGAGAGACGCTTGAAGAGGCGGTAAAGAATCATCCAAATCCCACTGGGCTTATAAAAACGGTAGATCGGTATAATCATTTTGTAAAGGTTGGGAGGGATGAGGATTTTGAGCGGTGGCCTTTGGGAGGTGGTATAATGGAGCCGCCATTTTATGTGATGGGGCCTGCGGAGTGCTATATTGGTGTAACAAGGGGTGGGCTTGATATTAATGATCGGTTTCAGGTGCTTGGTCAATCTGGGAAGCCGATACCTGGTCTTTATGCAGCGGGTAGGACTGGAGGTGGGTTAATTCTAAATGGGCATGGATTAAATCTTTCTTGGGCTTTTACATCGGGCAGACTTGCTGGAAAAGAGGCTTCAAAGAATATTTAGAATTTTTTTCAAATAGGTGAAAGAAACTATTGATTTTTTAATATATATTTAAAGCAAAAGTATTTAAAAATAAGTTGAACCAACATGGTAGTGATTCAGTAAATATATAATAAAGTTTAATTTTTAGTAAATAATATTTTAAATCCACGAACTGGGTAATTATGAAAAATGAAGAAATTAATTTATCTGTTCAGATTGGAAAACTTATATTAAAAAATCCTGTTATGCCAGCTTCTGGAACATTTGGGTATGGAAAAGAATTTTCTGAATTTTTAGACATCAATCAGCTTGGTGCAATTGTTGTAAAGAGCATAACATTAAATCCAAGGTTAGGTAGTTTTGAAAATAGATTTATTGAAATTGGTGGATGTTCTTTTATCAGTAACATTGGGCTTCAAAATGTTGGGGTAGAGAGATTTATTAAGGAAAAACTGCCTTTCCTTAGACAATTCAACACACCAATTATAGTCAGTATAGCTGGAGATAGTATGGATGAGTACTTAAGAGTTGCCGAAAAATTAAATATGCAAGAAGGGATCTCTGCGTTACAGCTAAATTTAACGTGCCCAAATACAGAAAAAGGAGGAATGATTTTCGCAGCAGACTCTAAAATTACATTTAATATTATAAAAAAGATGAAAAACATTACCGATTTACCTATTATTCCTAAATTGCTTCCTACAAAAATTGATATTAAAACATTGGCAAAAATATGTGTAGAAGCTGGAGCCGATGGGATCCGTCCAAGTGCTGGCCGAGTGGGCATGTCTATTGATATAATAACAAAAAAGTCAAAACTTAGAAAAAATTTAACAGGAGCTTTGGGAGGACCATCTCTTAAGCCTATTGCTTTGAGGATGGTATGGGAAGTTACTCAAACAGTGGATATTCCTGTTATAGGAGGGGGTGGAATAACATGTGTTAATGATGCACTTGAATTTTTTATAGTAGGGGCAACAGCGATAGAAGTGGGTAGTTATAATTTTATAAATCCAAGAGTAACAATAGAAATAATAAATGGGATTAAAAAGTATTTGATTGATAACGGAATAAAAAGGATTATTGATATTATAGGGACTATTGAATCATCTTGAATAAAAATATTATACGAGGAGGATAGTAAAATGAAAAAAGAAAAGGATAATAATAAATATGACCGATTATATGTAGCAATTGTAACTCCTTTTAAGGAAAATTATGATGTTGATGAAATAGCATTACGTAAATTACTTCAGTATTTTATGCAACCCAAATTTAGGGATTCAGGAGGTGGAATAATTATTAATCCAGAGGCTGGGGAAGTATTTTATTTAACTCGTAAAGAGAAACAGAGGAATGTTGAAATAGCTATGGAAGAATGTGGAGGAAAAGTTCCTGTTTTTGCAGGT